>Ga0315298_1011240_pt1 | contig 10558 bp, 10 predicted proteins | sample WHS_1_MG_FD_203077 | JGI IMG/M metagenome (GOLD analysis project Ga0315298, IMG submission 203077) | Extremophilic microbial mat communities from Washburn Hot Springs, YNP, Wyoming, USA - WHS_1_MG | ecosystem: Environmental > Aquatic > Thermal springs > Hot (42-90C) | place: USA: Wyoming...
GGCGCTTCGCCGACGCCGGCGCGAGGGTGGCCGTCTGCGACGTCGACGAGGCCCGGCTGGAGGGCTACCTGGCGGCGAACCCGGAGGTGGTCGGAAGGCGCGCCGACGTCGCCGACCCGGGCGACGTCGAGGCCCTCTTCGGCTTCGTCCGCGAGCGGCTGGCGGGCCTCGACGTGCTCGTGAGCAACGCCGGCATCGCCGGCCCGGCGGCGCCGGTCGAGGAGGTCGACCTCGACGGCTGGCGGCGCACGCTCGACGTCAACCTGACGGGCGCCTTCCTCTGCGTGCGCGCCGGGGTGCCGCTGCTCAGGGAGGCGGGCGGCGGCAGCATCGTCCTGATGTCGTCGAACGCCGGCACCATGGGGCTGCCCTTCCGCGCCCCGTACGTGGCCAGCAAGTGGGGCCTCATCGGCCTCACGAAGACGCTGGCCATGGAGCTGGGCCCGCATGGCGTGCGGGTCAACGCCATCTGCCCGGGCGACGTCGAGGGCGAGCGCATCCGGGCGGTCATCGCCCGCGAGGCGCAGAACCGGGGGCTCACGTACGAGCAGGTCCACGCCGAGCGCGTGGCGGCGGTCTCGCTGCGGACCATGGTGACCGCCGACGACGTGGCGGCGCTCATCCTCTTCGTCTGCTCCGACGAGGGGGCCCGCATCTCGGGCCAGGCCCTCGTCGTCGACGGCAACGCCGAGCGCGCGTGACGGGGGCCTCCCTCACTCGGCCGCGATCTCACCCCGCTTCACCTGGGCGTCGACGCGCGCCAGCACCCGCTCCAGCCGGGCGACGATCTCCTCCATCTGGGCCTGGGTGAGGGTCGCCGGCGGCTCGATGCGGAACGTCTTGGCGCTGAAGAGCGTCCCGCCGGTGAGCACGCCCTCGCCGAACAGGCCGGTCGCCACCGCGTACCCGGCCGCCTCGCTGCAGAACTCGAGGCCGATGAGCAGGCCGAGGCCGCGGACCTCGTGCAGGAGGTCGGGGTAGCGCTGGCGCAGCTCCTCGAAGCGGGCCTTGAGCCAGGCGCCCTTCTCGGCCGCCTGACGGGGGATGTCCTCGGCCACGGTCACGTGCAGGGCGGCGATGACGGCCGAGGTCGCGAGCGGGTTGCCGCCGAAGGTGGTGGTGTGGATGTACGGGTTCTCCATGAAGGGCTCGAACACCTCGGCGGTGGCGGTGAAGCAGCCCACCGGCACGACGGCGCCGCCCAGCGCCTTGCCCATCGTCATGATGTCCGGCGCCACGCCCCAGTGCTCGATGCCCCAGAGGGTGCCCGTGCGGCCCATGCCGGTCTGCACCTCGTCGCAGATGAAGAGGACGCCCCACTTGTCGCAGATCTCGCGGACCTTCGGGAAGTAGTCGTCGGGCGGCACGTAGGCGCCGGCCTCGCCCTGCACCGGCTCGGCGATGAAGGCGCAGACGTCGGCGCCGAGCTGGTCGCAGACGCGCAACTGGCGGTCGAGGGCGTCGGCGTCGCCGTAGGGGACGAAGTACACGTTGGGCAGCAGGGGGTGGAACGGCGTCCGCCACGCCGCCTTGCCGGTGACGCTGAGGCTGCCCATGGACTTGCCGTGGAAGCCGCGCAGGCAGCTGATGACGCCGTTGCCGTGGCCCGGCTTCTTCTTCTGCGCCCAGAGCTTGGCCAGCTTCATGGCGCCCTCGTTCGCCTCGGTGCCCGAGTTGCAGAAGAAGGAGTACTGGAGGTCGCCGGGGGTGACCATGGCGATGAGCTCGCTGGCGAAGCCGCGCATGGGGTCGAGCAGCTCCTGCGAATGCAAGGCCTGGTGCTGGAGCTGGTTGATGACCGCCTTCAGCACGGTGGGGTGTCGGTGGCCCAGCATGTAGATGCCGTAGCCGCCGAGGCAGTCGATGAACTCCCTGCCGTGGATGTCGTAGAAGACGTTGCCCTCGTCGCGCCACTCGACGGCGGTGTAGTCGGTGGAGACCGACTTGCGGTACTCGAGGATGCCGGGGTTCACGTAGCGCTCGAACGTGCGCACGCAGTCGGCGACGACGGCGTCCTGCTCCTCCGGCGTGAGCGACTCCCGGGTCATGAGGTCGAGCGCCTTGCGCGACTCGGCGAGGACCTGCTCCCGCAGTGCTGCGTCCATCATTCCCCCTGGTCTTGTCTGGCGATTACCTTGTTTAGCAGGATGATTCGTACGACCAACCGAAACCTGCCGGTGACTCTACCCTGAACCGCGGAATCTGGCAAGGCCGGTCGCCCGCCGTCGCCTCGCGCCCGCGCCGTCGCCCGGGCGGTGGTATCGTGAGCGGCGTGGCGGCGCACGAGGTGGAGACGAGGCCGGACGACCCGGCGGCCGGGCTTTCGCCCACCGCGCGGCGGCTGGTGGCCGCCGCCCGCCGCCTGCTGGCCCGCGGCGGCGTCGAGGCGCTGACGGTCGAGGCGGTGGCCGCCGAGGCCGGCGTCTACCGCGACGCCGTGCGCTACCACTTCGGCAGCAAGGCGGCCTTCCTCGCCGCCGTCGTCGACTCGCTCGCCCACGACCAGAGCCTGCGCGCCTTCGAGGAGAGCCGTCGCCAGGCGGCCGGGTCGCAGCGCGTGCGCAGCCTCCTTGCCGGCGACCGCGGCGTGGTCGCCGACCAGGAGGCCTTCCGCGACTACTTCCTGCTCGTGCCCCTCGTCATCCGCGACCCCGAGCTGCGCAGCCGCGTGGCGCGTCTCTACGACTGGTACCGCGACCTCTACGTCGACGGCCTGCGCGGCTCCGTGCGCGTCGACCTCGACACGCTCGAGCTCCTCGCCAGCCTCATGGTCGCCGTGACCGACGGCCTCGCCCTGCAGAAGCTCCTGGACCCGGAGCGCGTCGACCTCGAGGCCCTGTTCGGGCTCTGGGAGCGCATCCTGCGCCGCGAGCTGCTGGGCGACGACGAGGGGGAGGGGGTGGCGCCGGGCGGCGGGGGCGGGCCGCGGCGGTGAGCCCGGCCGCCCGACCCCGAGCTGTTCGTGAACCGCGGCCCCGTTTACAGGCCGGCGGCCGGGGTGTAGGCTGCCGGCCGTGCGTTTCCGGCGTCGTACGGGAGACGCCGGCGGCCGCCGGCCGGCACGAGGTGCTTTCTTCGAGGAGGGTGTCGTTTTGGCGCAGGGGACCGTCAAGTGGTTCAGCAACGAGAAGGGTTACGGGTTCATCGAGCGGGAAGACGGTGACGACCTGTTCGTCCACTTCTCGGAGATCGAGATGGACGGGTACAAGACCCTCGTGCAGGGCCAGCGGGTCGAGTTCGAGATCACCCAGGGCGACAAGGGCCTGCAGGCCTCGTCGGTCCGGCCGCTGTGAGCTGACCACGTCCGCGCAACGGGGCCGCCGGCCGTACGGCCGGCGGCCCCGTTCCTATTCCGGCGGCCCCGTTCCTATTCCAGCGGCCCCCTCGCGGCCGTGCCGCATGGCGCCGGTGACCCGGCCGCTGTCCCGTTCGGCGGCCGCGACGGGCGCGCCGCCGTTCTTGTCCCGGCGCTCGCGGCTGGAGTAGGATAGCCGCCCCGTCCCCGCCGCCGCCGGGGGCCGCCGCGCGGCGGCGTCCCGGCAGGAGGTGCGCGAGATGATCGGCGAAGACGACGTGCGCTACGTCGCGCGGCTCGCCCGCCTGCGCCTCGCCGACGACGAGGTGCAGCGCATGACGGACGAGCTCGCCCGCATCCTCGAGCACATCGGCAAGATGTCCGAGCTCGACGTGTCCGACGTGCCCGCCACCGCCCACGTGCTCGACGTGGTCAACGTGACGCGGCCCGACGTGGAGGTGCCGGGCCTGTCGCGCGAGGCGGCCCTGCGCAACGCGCCGGCGGTCGCCGACCACTGCTTCCGCGTCCCGCGCATGACCTCCTGACGATGGCGAGCCTCGACACGCTGCGCCTCACCGCCCACGAGGCCAAGCGGCTGCTCATCGACGGCGAGATCTCGGCCGCCGAGCTGACCCGCGCCTACCTCGACCAGATTGCCGCCGTCGAGGACCGCGTGCGGGCCTACATCCTCGTCACTGCCGACAACGCGGCCCGCTACTCGACCAAGGTCGACCGCGAGATGCAGGCCGTGCGCGGGCCGCTGGCGGGCCTGCCCATCGCCGTCAAGGACAACATGGTGACCGAGGGCGTCACCACCACCTGCGCCTCGCGCATCCTCGCCGACTACCAGCCGGTGTACACGGCCACGGCGGTGCGGCAGCTCTGGGACGACCACGTGGTCATGCTCGGCAAGACCAACCTCGACGAGTTCGCCATGGGGTCGAGCACCGAGAACTCCGCCTTCCACGCCACCCGCAACCCCTGGGACCTCGGCACCGTGCCCGGCGGCTCCAGCGGCGGCTCCGCCGCCGCCGTCGCCGCCGGCGAAGCGCTCTGGGCGCTGGGCAGCGACACCGGCGGCTCCATCCGCCAGCCGGCGGCGCTGTGCGGGGTGGTCGGCATGAAGCCCACCTACGGGGCGGTCAGCCGCTACGGGCTGGTCGCCTTCGCCAGCTCGCTCGACCAGATCGGCCCGATCACGCGCAGCGTCGCCGACTGCGCCCTCCTCCTGCAGCACATCGTCGGCCGCGACCCGCGCGACTCCACGAGCGTCGAGCTGCCCGAGCCCATCGTCGTCCCGCGGGACGAGCGCCTCGACGGGCTGCGGGTCGGCGTGCCGCGCGAGTACCTCGCCGCCGGCATCGAGCCGGGCGTGAGGGCGCGCTTCGACGAGACCCTCGCCCTCGTCGAGGAGCTGGGAGGACGCTGCGTCGAGATCAGCCTGCCGCACACCGAGTACGCCCTGCCGGCCTACTACATCATCGCCCCGGCCGAGGCGAGCGCGAACCTCGCCCGCTACGACGGCGTGCGCTACGGGTACCGCTGTCAGGACCCGGTCGATCTGCTCGACATGTACGAGCGCACCCGCGGCGAGGGCTTCGGCCCCGAGGTCAAGCGGCGCATCATGATCGGCACGTACGCCCTCTCGGCCGGCTACTACGAGGCCTACTACGGCCGCGCCCAGAAGGTGCGCACCCTGGTGCGGCGCGACTTCGCCCGCGCCTTCGCCGAGGTCGACCTCATCGCCTCGCCCACCTCGCCCACCGTGGCCTTCCCGCTCGGCTCGCGCACCGCCGACCCGCTGGCCATGTACATGAGCGATATCTGCACCATCCCGGTCAACCTGGCTGGCCTGCCCGCCATCAGCATCCCCTGCGGGCTGAGCGACGGGCTGCCGGTGGGCTTCCAGCTCATCGGCCCGGCCTTCAGCGAGAACCGCATCCTCGCCGTCGCCCACGCCCTCGAGCAGGCCATCGGCTTCGACGCCGTGCCTGCGTTCCGCGGGCCGCACGCGCAGGCCGGTGACGCCGGCAGCCGGGAAGGGGGTGCGTCGTGAGCGCCTGGGAGCCGGTGATCGGGCTCGAGATGCACGTCGAGCTCGACACGCGCACGAAGATGTTCTGCGGCTGCGCCGTCACGAAGGGCGAGGAGCCGAACCTGCACGTCTGCCCGGTCTGCCTCGCCCACCCGGGCGCCCTGCCGGTGGTCAACGAGCGGGCGGTCGAGTACGCGGTGCGCATCGCCCTCGCCCTCAACTGCACCGTCAACCGCCGCAGCGTCTTCCACCGCAAGAACTACTTCTATCCCGACCTCCCGAAGGCGTACCAGATCAGCCAGTACGACGAGCCGCTGGCCGTGAACGGGTGGTTCGACTACTGGGTCGGCGACGAGAAGCTGCGCTGCCGCATCCACCGCGTGCACATGGAAGAAGACGCCGCCAAGCTCGTGCACGCCGGCGGCGAGACGGGCCGCATCTCCGGCTCCGACTACTCCATGGTCGACTTCAACCGCGGCGGCACGCCGCTCATCGAAATCGTGACCGAGCCCGACATCCCCTCGCCCGAGGCGGCGCGCGAGTTCCTGCAGCAGCTGCGCCAGACGGTCATCGCCCTCGGCGTCAGCGAGTGCAACATGGAGGAGGGACAGGTGCGCTGGGACGCGAACATCAGCGTCCGCCCGGCGGGCAGCGACCGGCTGGGCACGCGCACCGAGCTCAAGAACATGAACAGCTTCCGCTTCCTGCAGCAGGCGCTCGAGGCCGAGATCCCGCGGCAGGTGGCCATCCTCGAGGCCGGCGGCAGCGTCGAGCAGGAGACCCTCCACTTCGACCCCGAGACCGGCACGACCACGCCGCTGCGCAGCAAGGAAGAGGCCCACGACTACCGCTACTTCCCGGAGCCGGACCTCGTGCCGCTGGAGCTCGACCCGGCCTGGGTCGAGGAGGTCCGGGCGACGCAGCCGGAGCTGCCCGGCGCCCGCCTCGAGCGCTTCATGGCCCAGTACGGGCTGCCGCGGGCCGACGCCGCCGTGCTCGCCGCCTCGACGCCGCTGGCGCAGTTCTACGAGGCCGTGGTGGCCGCCGGCGCGCCGCCGCGGCCGGCGGCCAACTGGACGCGGGGCGAGTACCTCGCCCACGTCAACGCCGCCGGCCTCGAGCCGGGGCGCGGCTTCGTCACCCCCGAGCGGCTGGCGCGGCTGGTGCGCCTTGTCGAGGAGGGCACCGTCTCGACGAGCGGCGGCAAGGAAGTCTTCGCGCTCATGGTCGAGGAGCGGGCCGAGCCCGAGGAGGTGGTGGAGCGGCACGGCCTGGCGCAGGTGAGCGACGAGGCCGAGCTGGCGGCGGTGGTCGACAAGGTCCTCGCCGACAACCCGAAGCAGGTGGAGCAGTACCGCGCCGGCAAGCAGCAGGTCATGGGGTTCTTCGTCGGCCAGGTCATGAAGGCGACCGGCGGCCGCGCCAACCCGCGGCTGGTCAACGAGCTGCTGCGGGCCCGGCTCGACGCCTGACGGCGGGTGTTGTTCCCCTCGGCCGCCGTGTGGGACAATCCGCATACCATGCAGCCCGCCGCCCGCGGGCCGTTTTCATCCCCTGACTCGCGCCGCTCTCCCGGGCCGGCTCCTCAGCACGGTCCGCGAGGGGCCGCGGGCGGGGGCGATCCTGGCAGGTGCCCATGAGCAACGACCTCAAGAGCTTCGTCATCCAGGCCGAGCCGGTGCGGCCGGACGAGCCGCCGGTGCGCATCGACGACACCACCCTTCGCGACGGCGAGCAGACGGCGGGCGTCGTCTTCTCCAACCACGAGAAGATCCGCATCGCCAAGCTGCTCGACGAGGTCGGGGTGCACCAGATCGAGGTCGGCATCCCGGCCATGGGGGGCGACGAGAAGGAGACCATCAGGCAGATCGTCGACCTCGGCCTCGACGCCTCCATCCTCGCCTGGAACCGGGCGGTCATCGACGACATCCGGCACTCGCTCGACTGCGGCGTCGACGCGGTGGCGATCAGCATGTCGGCGAGCGACATCCATATCGAGCACAAGCTGCGCAAGAGCCGCCAGTGGGTGCTCGACCAGATCCGCGCCTGCGTCGAGTTCGCCAAGCGCCACGGCCTCTACGTGTCGGTGAACGCCGAGGACGCCTCGCGCGCCGACCTCGAGTTCCTGCTGCGCTTCGGGCTGGCGGCCAAGGAGGAGGGCGCCGACCGGCTGCGCTTCTGCGACACGCTCGGCATCCTCGACCCGTTCGACACCTACAACGTCATCTCGTTCCTGCGTCGCGAGGGCGGCTTCGAGATCGAGATGCACACGCACGACGACTTCGGCATGGCGACCGCCAACGCCCTCGCCGGCATCAAGGCCGGGGCGACCTACGTGAACACCACCGTGAACGGCCTCGGCGAGCGGGCCGGCAACGCCGCCCTCGAGGAGGTCGTCATGGCGCTCAAGTACATCGGGAAGGTCGACCTCGGCCTGCACACGCAGCGCTTCCGCGAGCTCAGCGAGTACGTCGCCGCCGCCTCGGCGCGCACCATCCCGGCCTGGAAGAGCATCGTGGGCACGAACGTGTTCGCCCACGAGAGCGGCATCCACGCCGACGGGGTCATCAAGAACCCGCTGAACTACGAGGCCTTCTCGCCCGAGGACGTCGGCCTCGAGCGCCAGATCGTGGTCGGCAAGCACTCGGGGACGCGGACCATCTACCGCAAGTTCCAGGAGTTCGGCATCGAGCTCAGCCAGGCCGACTGCGAGGCCATCCTCGCCAAGGTGCGGCGCACCGCCGTGGAGCTCAAGCGGGCCCTGTTCGACAAGGAGCTCATGTACATCTACCGCGACTACCTTGCCGAGCTCGGCGAGGCGGTGCCGGTCGGCGGCCGCGGCGGGCGCGGTGACGGCGGCCGCGGCGACGGTCACCACGGCGGCTCGCCGGCGGAGGGCTGCGCATGAGGCCTCTCACCCTGGCCGAGCGGCTCCTCGCCGCCCACGCCGGCCTCGACGAGGTGCGGCCGGGGCAGATCGTCGTCTGCGACGTCGATCTCGCCATCGCCCAGGACGGCACCGGGCCGCTCGCCATCCAGCAGATCGATGAGCTGGGGGCGGCGCGGGTGGCGGCGCCCACGTGTGTGTTCTTCATCGACCACGCGGCGCCGGCGCCGCGGGCCGAGCTCGCCGACGCGCACGCCGCCATCCGCGCCTTCTGCGCCCGCGCCGGCGCTGTCCTCAGCGACGTCGAGATGGGCGTCTGCCACCAGCGCGTGGCGGAGTCGTTCGCGCGTCCCGGCGACCTCGTCGTCGGCGCCGACTCGCACACCTGCACGGCGGGGGCGCTGGGCGCCTTCGCCACCGGCATGGGCAGCACCGACGTGGCGGTGGCGATGGCCACCGGCAAGACGTGGCTGCGGGTGCCCGAGACCATCCGCGTCGAGGTGAGCGGTACCCTTGCCGACGGCGTCGAGGCCAAGGACCTCATGCTGACCCTCATCGGCAGGCTAGGGGCCGACGGCGCCACGTACAAGGCGCTCGAGTTCGGGGGCCCCGGCATCGACGGCCTGCCCATGGCCGGCCGCCTGACCCTCGCCAACATGGCCGTCGAGGCCGGGGCGAAGGCGGGCCTCGTGGCCAGCGACGAGGTCACGCGCGAGTTCCTCGCCGCCTGCGGCCGGGTCGCCGACTTCCGCCCCGTGGCCCCGGATCCCGGCGCTGCGTACGAGCGCGTGGTCGAGATCGACGCCGGCGCCGTGGTACCCGTCGTCGCCCGGCCGCACACGGTCGACAACGTGGTCCCGGCGGCCGAGCTCGCCGGCACGCGGCTCGACCAGGTGCTCATCGGCACCTGCACCAACGGGCGCCTCGAGGACCTGCGCGCGGCGGCGCGCCTGCTGCGCGGGCGCCGCCGCGCGCCGCACACGCGGCTCGTCGTCACCCCGGCGTCGCAGGCCGTGGCCCGCGCCGCCGCCGCCGAGGGCCTGCTCGAGGTCTTCTGGGAGGCGGGCGCGGTGGTCACCAACCCCGGCTGCGGCGCCTGCGTCGGCATCCACGAGGGCGTGCTCGCCGCCGGCGAGCGCTGCCTGAGCACCGCCAACCGCAACTTCCGCGGCCGCATGGGGAACCCCGAGGCCTTCATCTACCTCGGCTCGCCCTCGACGGCGGCGGCCAGCGCCGTGGCCGGCGAGATCGTCGACCCGCGGGAGCTGCTCGAGGGAGGGGGAGCAGCGTGAGCCGCCAGTACGACGCGCCGCCGCCGCTCGTCATCGACCCCGGCAAGCGCTACCTCGCCGTCGTGCACACGCCCCTGGGGAGCTTCACCATCGAGCTCTTCGCCGACAAGGCGCCACGCACGGTGAACAACTTCGTCTTCCTCGCCCGCGACGGCTACTACGACGGCGTCACGTTCCACCGCGTCATCAAGGGCTTCATGGCCCAGACCGGCGACCCCACCGGCACCGGCCGCGGCGGCCCCGGCTACCGCTTCGCCGACGAGTTCCACCCGGCGCTGCGCCACGACGCCCCCGGCGTGGTGAGCATGGCCAACGCCGGGCCCGACACGAACGGCTCGCAGTTCTTCATCACCTACGCCCCGGCTCCGCATCTCGACGGACGCCACAGCGTGTTCGGCAGGGTCGTCGACGGCATGGCGGTGGTCGAGGCCATCCCCGCGCGCGACCCGGCCGCGGCGACCACGCCCGGGCTGGCCATCGAGCGCGTCGAGATCGTCGAGGAGGAGTGGGTCACGTGAGCGACGGCGTCCTGCGCGGCCGCGCCTGGCTGTTCGGCGACGACATCAGCACCGACCACATCGCCCCGGGGCGGCTGTTCCACCTGCGCACGAACCTGCCCGAGTTGGCCAAGCACGTGCTCGAGGACGCGCGGCCCGAGTTCGCCGCCTCGCTGCGCCCCGGCGACTTCGTGGTCGGGGGGCGCAACTTCGGCCTCGGCTCGAGCCGCGAGCACGCGCCGCGCATCATCAAGCTGGCCGGGGTGGGGGCGGTGCTCGCCCAGAGCTTCGCCCGCATCTTCTTCCGCAACGCCATCAACGTCGGCCTGCCGGTGCTGCAGTGCGACACCAGCGGCATCGGCGAGCAGGACGAGCTCGAGGTCGACCTCGCCGGCGGCGCGGTGCGCGACCTCACGACCGGGGCGGTGATCCCCTTCGTGCCCCTCCCCCCGGTCATGGTCACCATCCTTGCCGACGGCGGCCTCGTGCCCCACGTGAAGAAGCACGGCGGCTTCGCGCTGCCGACGGAATGAGGCGGGGCGGGGCGGCCGC
>Ga0315298_1011242_pt1 | contig 10557 bp, 15 predicted proteins | sample WHS_1_MG_FD_203077 | JGI IMG/M metagenome (GOLD analysis project Ga0315298, IMG submission 203077) | Extremophilic microbial mat communities from Washburn Hot Springs, YNP, Wyoming, USA - WHS_1_MG | ecosystem: Environmental > Aquatic > Thermal springs > Hot (42-90C) | place: USA: Wyoming...
ACGCTATCCAACGATATATTGAAGCCAATAACCAAAACCCCAAACCATTTGCCTGGACCAAATCGGCGGATGCGATTCTCGCAAAGGCGAGACCATGTAAAGATAATTCAGTTACAAGACACTAGCTTGGACTTAGATACTCGATCATCTCTCAACACCTCTTTTCCCTGAAAGTAGATGTTTAATGGCCTGGTTTGCCCCAAGCTTGGTTACTTCTTTTAGAGATCCAACTTAAAAGAGTTCCTTCAGGTACTCATGGGCCTCCTCTCCTTCCTTTCCTTGCCCTGCCAGGATTCTGAAAAGATATCGCTTTTAGGCATTGATCATTAGGGCATCCTGGTTTTTGGGTTTTTCTTCTCCTTTTTCTGTTGGGCTTTCTTTTGCTTCGTCGGAAATTTTCTTAAAACTCTTTTCTCCGATGACGATGCTAAAGATCAGCCCACCGCTCCTATCCCGAATCTCAATCAATCTTGCATCTTTTTCCATATTTTTCTCCTTCCTTTATTTGGTTTTTAAGATTCTAACTTGAGTTCATCGCTACTGCTGGGCCAAACAAGGAGGGACGATTTTTCTTTGGAGATAGATTCTCCCGTCTTTTCAATACATTTCAGTGGAATATGATTTCAGTATTTACTATGTCCAAATCAAAAGATGAAAAAAATTCGATCACCCCCTTTGCCATTACGGATTACAGGGATATCAAAAAGAGATTCGGGATAAGAGAAGAGGCCATATGTATATCATTGGAAAGACCGGAAGAGGTAAAACAACCTTAATCGAGAATATGATTATCTCAGATATCAGGGCTGGAAATGGATTGGCCGTAATCGATCCTCATGGGGATTTAGCTGAACATCTTCTCAACTTCATTCCCAAAAGAAGAAATCAATGAGACGATATACTTTAATCCTTCAGATTTAGCATATCCAATTCCTTTTAATTCATTGGAAAAGGTTGATCGTGACCATTACCATTTGGTGGCTTCGGGCCTGATCTCTGTTTTTAAAAAGATCTGGCATGAATTCTGGGGGCCAAGGATGAAACATATATTGAGGCACGCTATCTTAGCCTGGCTTGAATATCCAGAAAGTACTCTTTTGGATCTTCCTTTGATTTTGGTTGATAAAGAATTTAGAAAGAAGGTTTTAAAGAAGGTCACCAATACTCAAGTTAGAGATTTTTGCCTTACTGAATTTGAAAGATATTCGGCCTATCTTCGCTCTGAGGGGATCTCTCCAATTCAGAACAAAATAGGACAATTCATAATCAGTCCCCTTATCAGAAACATTATTGGCCAGTCCAAAAGCACAATAGATTTTAGAAAGATAATGGATGAGGGCTATATTTTTATTGCCAACCTCTCTAAGGGAAAGATCGGAGAAGACAACTGTGTCCTGCTTGGAGCAATGATTGTGACAAAGATTGAGCTTTCTGCCCTGAGCCCGGGAGATATTCCAGAATTCAAAAGGAGGTCATTCTATCTTTATGTAGATGAAATTCACAACTTTTTGACTCTGAGTTTTGCCGATATTCCTTCAGAAGCCCGCAAATGCGGCTTTTATCTTATTCTTACTTATCAGTATATAGAACAGCTTGATAAAGAGATCAGGTCTGCTATTTTTGGCAATGTGGGCACTCTGATCACCTTTAGAATCGGGGCCGGAGATACCCAGTTTCTTAAGAATGAATTTAGTCCTGTTTTCGATGAGACGGATCTTGTAAATCTCGCTAATTATCATATCTACCTAAGGCTGATGATAAATGGAGTAACATATCGTCCTTTTAGTGCCATCACTCTTCCTCCTCCAGAAGTCAAAACTTCTCATAAAACCAAGGCTATTGGGTCTTCAAGGATGAGGTTTGCCAGGCCACGAGCTGAGGTGGAGAGAGAAATTATGGCAAGAAAGGGTCTTGGGGGAAAAGTTTTTGCGTCCTCAGATGAGGATTTTTTAGAAGATTTTTACCGATTGATTCAAGCCCGGCTTCCACCTGCAAAGAGTGAGGATTATAGAATATCAGGGGTTGACGGTTGCAGGTTGAAAGAGCGTATGGCGTGCAAAGCAAAGACACTTTATTTCTCTCCAAGTTTAATTTCCTCAAGATAATTTAAGATTTCCTTATCGGTAGGTCTTCCAACATTTGTAACGTAATAATCAAGGAATAAAAACTCACTTATCTTATTACATTCGCTTATTCCTTCTTCTATAATCTTTCCAACAGCTATATCCATTGGAATTAACATCCCTATCATTGCATAAGTGCCTCCAAAGTTAATCTCTTCGATCTCGGACTTATATTTATGACTGACTGTTTCAAATCCTCTTTTAAGGGTATTCTTATGAGTTTCTGAAAATGGTAGGCCATCCTTTGAACTCACAATAAAGTAATATCTGAGCTTGTTGTCCTTCCCTCCCAATCTCGTTGATACAAATCCACCTTCCTGCTTCAAAAGAACACTTTCAAGAAACATCCTACATTCCTTCAGAGATAATAAGGCCCAATCTCTCAAATTCGCTTCTGCACTCTTTAAATACTTTTCAAGTATTCTGCATGATTCTGGAGTTCCAAGATGAGCCAAAAGGACTAAAATCTTTTTCTTTGATTCAATAGGGGTATCCTTGTAAAATAGTTTATCACTCCCCGTTAAGATTTCTTTATAATCAACCTTATCAATGTCGATTGTTTCTGAGAAACTAAAATACTCCTCCTGAGTAGATAAATCGATTGGTTCATCAATTAGGATAAAATTATCCAATACATTTTCAAAGTTATTACGATCATCTTTATTTTTTTTCGTTTCTTTCATGAAGTAGGCCCACAGCTGACTCGTTGCTGAAATGGGGTTCTGAAACACCATATTATCGATTATCACTTAAAATCTACACTTTTCATTAAGCAATGTCAAAAATAGAGCAGGAAGAAAGTGTGATTATTTCACCTTCTTGCCTCCTCCTTCTCATCTATCAAACCCTTCCTCTTCATCTGAATTGCACGTCAGCCCAAGAGATTTAATGTGCTCACTAACCAGACTCCCTCTCGCCTGAAATACCATTTTAGGAAGCCTAAAGCCAGTGATTTGATAGAAGCAAAGTCAGTCCAGAATAAACCTGGGAATGCTTAAAATTCCTCCTTTAAATGGAAAATATAGATTTCCTTACCGGCCATACTTGCCAGTGATCGAGGTTGAGGCTATAACCTTACCCTCTATTGCCTTTTTAAAAGCTGAAAGAGAAGCTCCTAAACTCAAATCGAGTTTCTCCACATTGTGGGCATAAAGAGTAATGACATATGAATGACATATGAATGATCGCCTGTCTCTTTAGGAGGTTCTGGGCCACCATATCCAATCTCTCCCCAGGAGTTTTTAAGCTCAACAGAGCCAGAAGGCATTTTCTTTTTCGATGCTCCTTCTTCAATTATGGTGACCTGTGGTGGAATATTAATCACCAACCAGTGAACCCAATTTCTGGCAACAGGGTGCATATCCACTATTGAAAGGGCAAAAGTTTTTGTGCCAGTAGGAACATTCTTCCACGAAAGAGGAATTGAGATATTCTTCCCTCCTGCCCCTGGCATAACATATTGAATAGGAATCTTACCTCCATCCTTAAAAGCGGAAGATGATATCTCCATAGCACCACCTCCAAAAACAATATAATGGGAAAACAATAAAGAAAAAACAAAAAATAGTGAATTCTTCAAAATCTCCTTCACCCCTATCTTCCTCTTAACAGTATACTTTTAGCGAGATTGATCAGGCACTCACCGACCAATCCCAAACTGTCCCCTCCCAACCTGAAATGACTCCATTATCCCCACAGATAGGACAGGACCAAACTATCACAGAATTCCGCTCGTAATCCATAAAAGCAATAATCTCCCCTAAACACGACCTATGTCCAGGCCGTCTACGACATCGAATGCCAATAGTAAGAACATCCTTGTTCCGACTTGTAACCGCCTTTACAATTCGACCAAAATAATTTGCAAGTCTCGATACGGGACGAGGCATCTCTGCCAGAGCTCCATCCTCATTAAGAAAATGCCTGAGGTCTATAACCCAACTATTCCCCATTATTCCTTCTCTCCATATTGAGGAGGCGCCTCTCCAAAGGATTCAACAATAAATGGATACCTTTTCCCCTCCTCAGGTAATCCAATGCCTTTGAGTTCAACGATAAAATGCCACTCATCCCCATAATCAAAGAGAAAAAGCATCCTCTTCCCGATCTGATTGAAAACACTATTTACCTTTGTTTTCTTAACTCCCTTAAACTCACTCTCCTCTCCCATATCCGAAAACAACTCATAACCCTCCTTGGAATGAGCCCACTTCTTAATATTGTCATAAAACCCCAAAGGATGATCAAAATTAAAATCGAAACTCCCTAAGATAGCCTCCGCCAATCCATAAAGCGTATAATCCTCAGGAACTGCTAAAACCCTGAAGGGCTGTCCCTTATCCCTCCCATACAAATCACTTAAAACTGCCTTCACTAAATAAATACTCTTCCCCACCTTTAAACTCTGTCTTCTCATCTCTCCCCTTTATTAAAAAATTTAGAATGACTTAGATTTCCCTATTCAACTCCTTTGAATCATGGAGGCCACAGAAAGATAGTATTTACCATTACCACCTGTTAACTCGTAATCAAAAATGAAACTTCGATTCTCAGGGAAAAGAATCTCCTTTCGCTGGATAAGCTCATATAATATTGCCTTAAAATCCTTTACCAAATCTCCATCCATGAAGGATAGAGTTGAATTGATCTCCTCATCCAAAATTGCCTCCCTCTCCTCTTTTGGAATCAAAGAAGTATTCCAGGCAATTACAGCAACTGTAAGGAGCTTCTCTAAGTCCTTCTGGCTTGAAGCCAATTCCATATATGGTTCAATAAATTTGAAAAGAACCTCTGACATCTTCTTTCCCGAATCCTCTCGAATGAGAATCTCCCTTCCTTCTAAGAGCCTATTCGAATAAAGCCTTCGCCTCAGTCCCTCTAACACCTTCCGTCTCTTAGACATCTTCCCCTCCAAATTAAATTATTGGAAATGAACCCACTCCCTGGGCTAAAGCCCTGTATATCCTCTTTCCCATTGGTATGAATGAAGGAGGGGATTTTGAGGTGGGAAATGGTACTTGAGGATATACAGGACCAGGATCAATCCATATCAGAAAAATAAGGCCTCAGCTCTTCACATAACTCCTCAGGCGTAACGACACAGATCACCTCTCCGTGAAGCTTCTCAAAATAGTTTATATCACTCGTTCCCCAGGGAGGAAACATCACCCTCGGACAGAACCTCCCATAAACCCAGGACTTAACCCCATCTGAGTTTCCAGAAAATATTGAAAGATTGAAACCCTCAACCCCCTTCTCCTTCAGATACCTGAAAACCCTCAAAAGACCCTCTGAAAAATCTCCCCAATCCTTCGCACTCAACTCCTTCAGGGTCTCCCTGTAAGAAAAGAGAATGATAATTTCTCCAAGAACACCACGAGGAGAAAATGCCACTATGAAATGAATATCCCCAAAACGCCCAAGGTACCTCTTTCCCCTATCCCTCTCCTCAGAAATATAATCCTTCCAGAAAAAAGACCCCTTCTCCTCCCAATATCTTCTTAACCCTTCAAGAACAGCCCTGTGAGAAACTGTAGGGAAATCCTCAACCACTACCTGAAGATGAGGATGAATAATCCCACCCCCAGCCAATGGAAGATAGTTCCAGTTGATAGAAGAATAAACCCTATTTTGAACCTTCTTACTTCCTGTCCACCCAAGGACTGCCTCCTCGGAAAGAATAAACCCATCACTTAGAATCTTCACCGTAAAGCCATCAATCGGAATGAAATGCCTCTCCGAAAGTACAGTGACCCAATTCTGAGAAGCATAAGGAAAAGAGTTTGGGAAAAGGACACAATCCCCCCTCCTTAACCTTCCCTCAGAATTGACCTCAGAGGTAAATTTTGGTGTCAAGCCAGATATTGACTCAGGACAGAAAGGACAGCTCTTTCTTGATCCCTCAATCACCTCTGCCGTAATCGAAGAGCCCAAAATCCTTCTTCGCCTGAATGGAAGCACCCGAGAGGTATGACCTGTCAGGGGATCCCTCCTTAATTCAAAGAGAAGTTCCCTTTTCTCAAATCCCAATCCCGGATCAAGATACTCCGAAGCAAGTTTCTTCGCCTCAAATTCCATCTTTTCCCCTTTCTCAATCAGGCAATCCTCTTCCCCGCAGAAGGCGGGGCTACACCATAAATTTCCTCAACCTTTATTATCCCAACACCTCTGATCTCCATCCTGAGCCTCTCCTTTATCTCCTTTGCAAAAAAATCAAAAAGCTCTCCAGAGGTCTTAAACCCCTCAAACCTCCCCTTCACCTGATACCCTTCGACAGGCTTCATCCTGAAGACAAGGGCCGAAACCCTGGGGTTTGCCTCAAGATTCCTGTTCGTCTTCTCTCCAAATATGTCAGCAAAGGCAAGAGTCTCCTCATCCATGGCCCTGAGACTCCCCTTTGGCACCACATTGATCTCTAAAAGAGAACCTGCCGTTGCTAATACCTTCACACTACCTGGATCATTAAATAGATCCATCACCTCTTTAGGCATCTTTACCATATCCTAACCTCCTTTGAGATTTTTAAAACCTCCCCTATGTTACCTCTGCACCCCATAGTGGAAGATTCTCCACAAAAACACACCTCGAGGAAGGATCAATAAACCCCTCCTTCAGAGGTCTATCGAGCAAACCCAAAACCCTCCTCTCCCAGATATGATCCAGGATTTCCCTGTAATCAGGATAGGGAAATCCCAGCCTCAGCCTCTCTCCATTCCTCCAATTGATCTCCAGAACAATATGAATCACCCTCCCACTCATAATATGATTCTCCCAGTGGGCCTGATGATCAAAAAATTTATGATCCTTCCAGAGAGAAAAATGAGAAAAACCCTCCCACTGAGGAATGGAAAGAAGAACAGAACCATCCATCCCTAAAAGCAGAATGTTTGGAGGAATGATGGAATCCCTGATCACCTCTCTAAATTCATTAAAATCCCGATAAACTCTCTCAATAAGTTCAGCCCTATTCCTCTGAAACCTCATCTTCCTCTCCAGAGCGAACCCTCTCAAGCTTTCCAAGAATCTCCTCAAAGATCTTAAGCTCCTCAGGGGTTAAACGAGAAAGAAAACAACCATTGACCTCATGGTAAGTTCGAATTAACTCCTCCCTCATAGCCTCTGCCTTAGGGGTAAGATAGATCTGTATCACCCTCCGATCACTGGGATGGGCAACTCTTTTTATTAAATCATCCCGCTCCAGACGATCCAGAAGACTGGTAAGAGTCGATTTATCCAGGGCCACCTTTCTCGCCAGAGCAGTAATTAGAATCCCATTCTCCTCATAAAGGGCAATGAGTAAGAAAAATTGGGTATGGGTAAGACCATAACGAGAGATCTTTTCCCTCACTACCCTGGCCATCTGCCTCGAGGCCTTACCCACCGTAAAACAGAGACAATCCTTAAAAAGCATCCCCTCTCCTCCATAAATGAAAGAACTCTAATCAATATTCATTGAGAAGAGATGGAGCATCAGAACTCAAAACCTCTAACCCTCCAAGGGCCAGACTTTCAAGCTCATCCTCTCCAGGAAAAACTAAAACCGAAGCGAGAAATTTGACCAAAGACTTTATCTCCTCAACAATAAACTCTGAATAACAGAGATTCCCCGTAAGAACCACCACATCAACCCTCCCCCTCAAAACCACTGCCATAGCACCAATCTCTTTCCCTACCTGATAGCACATGGCCTTGAGGATAAGCTCTGCCTCCTTGTCTCCAGATCGAATCCGAGCCTCAATCCTCGGAATCTCATAGGTCCCAAGGTAAGAGACTAAACCCCCTTTCCCCATAAGGTAGGACTTCAACTTCTCCTCCCCTTTGAACCGACCTGAAAAACATAATCCAATCACATCCTCAAGGGGAAGAGCACCCGAACGCTGAGGAGTAAAAGGCCCCTCACTCAGACCATGAGTCCCATCAATTATTCTTCCCTCCCTGTGAGCACAGATGGTGATCCCTCCACCAAGATGAGCAATCACAAAATTCATCTTCTCATAAGAGGTCTTAAATTCCCTCGCTGCCTTTCTTCCAGCCGCCTTCTGACTGAGCACATGAAAAGCCGCCTTCCGCTCAATCCCATTTAATCCAGAAACCTTAGCAATCGGCTCCATCTCATCTGTGACAGGGGAATCAAATATAATAGCCCTCACACCCAGCCTCTGACCCAATTCATAAGCCAGAAGAGGACCTAAATTGCTTGGATGCCACCCAAAACGGGCCTCCCTCAAATCCCTGCACATGGCCTCATTAATCTCATAAGCCCCACCCCTAAGAGAACGACTGAGACCCCCTCGACTCACAATAAGATCAAACCCCTCCTTAAAAGAAGAGTAACGATTTAATATATCTTCAACAACCTTTCGGCAAAAGGATAGCCCTTCGCTTACCCCCTCTGACATTCCAACCGTCCTAACAGTCTCCTTAAAAAAAGAAGCCCCGTTTAGAAAAACCCCTACCTTAATCGACGTAGAGCCCACATTGATCACAAGAATCCTCTTCATCTCTCACCCATCAAACAGCCCAGAGACAGATTGATCAGCCAGGAACTTGGTCTCTCAAGGGGTGAACGAATCACTACGGGAAAAGGGGTACCAGCAAGGACTCCTCCTGACTCAAGACCTCCCAAATAGACCAGAAACTGCAATGTAATATGAGCCGATTCAAGATCAGGAAAGAGATAGATATCCGCGTTGCCAGGAACGGAACTCTCAATCCCTTTATGACGGGCAGCTGAGACTGAGACAGCATTGTCCATAGCAAGAGGGCCCTCCACTATCGCCTCACCAAACTGACCACGCTCAGACATCTTAGAAAGGACGGCCGCATCAAGGGTTGAACAAAGAGAAGGATTCACAAGCTCCAAAGGAGCAAGGGCTGCAATCCTTGGCCTCTCTATCCCTAACCTCCTCGAAACCTCTATCCCATTTTCTATAATCCCTATCTTCTCCTTAAGACCTGGAGAAACGTTAATCAATGTATCTGTCATCAAAGTCAACCCATCCCTTTTAGGAAGATTCACCACACTCACATAACTCATAATCCTTTCCTTATTAATCCCCTTAACCTGTTCCATAAGAAGAGAAAAAAATCCTCTATCAAGCGGACCGGTATAAAGAAGAACATCCCCCTCACCCTCTCTTATGAGGCCTACGGCCTTAAGCCCTGCCTCAAAAATATCAACCGATGGAAAAACTACCTCAAACCCTACCCCCTTAAAAGAACTCCCAAGAGCCAGAACCTCAATCCATTCTTCCTCTCTCGCCGTAAAAAGAGCAGAGATTGCATCCTCGTCCCTTCTACCCCAGAGAAGAACCCTCCTCTTCCCATTCCAAGAAACCTTCTCACTCACCTTCTTAAATATGAACTCCATCCCTAAGAACTCCTCCATGAAGTAGAAAGAACAATTCCAAGGGATAGATTGACCATTCGGGTGTCATACCCATCAGAGCGAGAAGGAGTAAGAAGAAATATTCCTCCCCCAACAGTCACACACTGACGAATCCCTATACCTAAATGATCAATACTTTTTACCAGAATGTTCCCTGCCTCAATATTTGGAACAAGAAAGAGATCAGGAATCACCTCCTCACAAATACCCCTCTCTGAAACGAGCTCATAAAGATTCCTCGAATCCAGAACCTCACACTCCCCTAACCTACCCTCAAGAGCTAACCTCCTGAGCTCAATAGCATCCTCCTCATATGAAGAACGATCTCCCAGAAGACAAGGGGAAGAAAGAACCAAAACCCTTGGCCTTTCCCAACCTAAACGATTCATTACCCGAACAGCATTTCTCAGAATCCCCTTCTTTGTGCCCAAATCAGGATGGATATTTACTCCACTATCAGTCACAATAAAGATCTTCTCAATCCCATAGATCTGATGAAAACAGAGGGTAGAGGCAACTTCACCCCCAAATCTTTTTAGATACCTCAAAAGGGCTTTATAGAGGTGTGTCGTAAGGATGTTCCCCTTGATTACAAATGAAACCTCACCTCGAGCTGCCATCTCGATACCTAACTCTGAAGCAAATCGGGGATCTTTATGATCTAAAATCATGATACCATCCAGTGAAAATCGATTCTTCTGAGCTAACTTCTCAATAAGAATGCGACGCCCTATTAGAATTGGCTCAATTAAACCCTCCCTTCTTCCATCAACCACAGTCCTCAAAATATCCCTGTCTTCAGGAAAAACAATACAAACCTTTTGAGGCCTCTTCTTCTTTGCAGATTTAATAATCTCTTCAAAATTCCGATACATAGACTTCTTATAGAAAAAAATTTGAGTAAATAATAATGGTATTCAAATAGTTTGTCAACAAATATTTACACACTGTCAAGCCAAAATAGAAATGTCCTGTTTTTCAGATCTGAGATTCTAAGAATCTTTCTCTCTCATAAGGGGAGTTCTTAATCTTGAACCTCCTCCAGGG
>Ga0315298_1011247_pt1 | contig 10554 bp, 9 predicted proteins | sample WHS_1_MG_FD_203077 | JGI IMG/M metagenome (GOLD analysis project Ga0315298, IMG submission 203077) | Extremophilic microbial mat communities from Washburn Hot Springs, YNP, Wyoming, USA - WHS_1_MG | ecosystem: Environmental > Aquatic > Thermal springs > Hot (42-90C) | place: USA: Wyoming...
TCTAAAGTTTCATCGAGATAGAGCTCCATATATGAAACGCCGCCATTCATTTTTTCTAGATAGTTAAGGAATCTAATCATATTTTCCCTACCTTCTCTTTTAATAAATAAATCAAGATATCTGGAATATAAAAAGCTGAATAACAGTGGATGCAAATAATAGATATGGTCTTTGTCTTTGATAAATATGGGGTAGTGCGATTCTAAAGCAAAATCAAAAGTGCCTACAATTGCGTCTGAGATCGTGAAAGGAAGTTTAATGTTCTTCCTTATTTGACTCACCATATTGTTAAAAGCAGCCTTAAGCTCGTTAACATTGCATATGTAAGCAATTTTATCATTAGAATTGAAAATTTTCATTAAGACGTATGCTATTAATGTTTGGGCAAGTTCAAAATACGAGGCTCCGATATCCGAGACTACAGTTAAAAGTTCAAACGAATTTGCCTTTTGCCTAATTTCTAAAACTATGGCATTAAGGAACGATTCGCTAAGACTAATTTGGTTTTGGTTTTGTGCTGATTGCAACTCCCTTAATACGTCGTCGGGCACATATGCAACACGTTTCATGAAGAAAAAGGCACCATTTCTTTCAGTAAGCATCTGTATACTTACTTTATGAGCTTTAATAACCCTATCCAAAATACGAATCTTTGTTTGGCCATTAATTTTGTCGATCAAACAAAGAGTCTTCGCAACTTTTAATAAACACTTTATTGATGCTTTGCTATGCAAGAAGTGTGTTGAGAAAGAAAATCCTTTTTTTGGACTTAACCAAAAAGAATATATAAAATAAGATCTCATGATTTCGTCCATAACACAAGGGGCTTTCCAGAGCTGAGCGCCAAATGGAAGAATAAAGTTCATTGTAGAATAAGTTATTTTTCTGACAGTTGGAGAAAGTTCCATACATGCTGCCTCATTGGTTAAAACCCTCGTTAAAGCCTGAGGTGATACCTGTTCTGCCGCTTCAGCCCAAAACTTGATCAGCGTGATTACGTTGAGGTCTACAAGATAAACTGGAAGCATACCTAGTTGTGTTACATAAAATCGTTCCCATTCAAATTCGATTGGGTAATGAATTTGGGTATGCATCCTACAAAGAGGATGAGAGAGCATCACATATATAGGCTCAGAGAATTCAATCCTGAATGCGATAGGGTTTACCATTGTAGGCTCTACTATAGGAGTTAAATAATTTATGAGATTTTTATTTTCGGCTTCTTCCTTGAACTTTCTGAGTTTTTCCAAATAACTCAATGTGAGCACACGATCAAACTCACTCAATAGGGTGATTAACCGATTCTCTTCAAAAATACTAGGCATTGCACCTCCCTTAAATAAATAAGCTTTAAAAAATATATAAACATAATAAGTATGATAACTATGAGTTCTAAAAATCTTATTGATTGCTATCATGATCTTATTCTATGTGAATACAAGAAAATGGAGAACTGCAAATTCATTTTGGATAAACCAGAATCGCGACTAGATGCCAATGAGGTAAACAGCATTATTTCAACTTATGGTTTGAGTCTGAAAGAACTTCTTTCCCAAGGCTTGTTGATTAGATATCCTGATTTAACTTTCAGAACTCTGCATATGGAGTTAATTTTTAGAGCTGTCAATGTACGAGCGGCGTCGTGGAGTCCCAAAATACCACTTGAATTTAAGATACCTGAACCCCGAATAGAAAATCTGCCTTCTTATAATGAAGTTGAATTATCAAAATTAAGAGAAATCACTAAGCTTGACGACAATCTGCTAGGAATATTGCAACTTTCACTCCAGGAAAGTAATTATGATGGTTTGGCTTTCCATCAATTTTACTTTTTGAAGATTCTCCTTGCACAAAAACATAAATGCTATATGTTAGTAGCACCAACCGCTAGTGGAAAATCCCTTATTTTTTACCTCACTATTCTCATTGATGTTTTGCAAAGGTTGAACGAAAAAGGAACAAAAGCAATGATCCTTTACCCAAGAAAAGCTTTGGCAAGCGATCAGTTATTCAAATTCTTGAAAGTACTTTGTAGAATTAATTCCCACTTATCAGCAAAAGGATTAAGGAAAATAATAATTGGCCTCGATGATGGTGACACCCCAAGAAGTTCTAGATCGGATGACGTTAGAAGGGCTGATGTATTTCGTGGTATAAAATGCATAAAGCCAGGATGTGAGGGATCTCTGAGGTATCAGGAAGAACGAGAACGAACTCTAATCGTGTGTGAAAACCAAGCATGTAGAGAAGTTTACGAGGAAATCCTCGCTACAAAAGATGATATTTGGTCAGGTTCTCCTGATATCGTTTTTTCAAACCTATCTGCGCTTAATAGGAGAATGATGATGAGGCCCACTCAGAACCTAATTGGTCCATCATTAAAGTGGATTGTACTCGATGAGGCTCATACATATAGAGAAGAACTAGGTGGGCATGCACGCTGGTTATTAAGAAGGCTCGATGCAAGGTTTAATATTCTAAGAAAAGGGGACATTAGGTTTATAATATCATCAGCAACTATTCCGAAACCAGTTCTTTTTGCATCCAAGCTAACTGGCCTAAAAAAAGAAGAGATATATTTCGAACCTTATACTGAGATTCTGAAGTCAGCAAAACAGAAGTTCCGTAAACTCACTTTAGATGTAATACTTGCACCAAATCCTTTACGTTCGGCAGAGTCGCTTGCAGAAGAACTTGCGTTGCTCCTAGGAGTCTGGGGGTTCACAAACTCGAAAAAAACTGTTTTTTTCGTCGACAATGTCTCTGAGGTTGAGAGAATCTATGACTTTGTAGTCAGAACCATAATACTTAAACGAGAAGCACATAATGATCATCTTGACTCTTCTATTACACCAAGCGTTGTAGATGTGACAAGACCATTCAGTTGGAGATCAATAAGTCAAAACGCATCGCATATCGATAGCAGCCAGCTAGCCAGTATTTATGATTTTCATAATGCTGAACTTCCTTCGGAAGAAAGAGCAAGAGTCGAAAATCAATTCAAGTCAAGGAAAAGTGGATTGATTTTCTCGACTTCAACTTTAGAGCTAGGAATAGATATTGGTGATATTGCCGCAGTTATACAGTACAAAGTACCACTAACATCTGAAAGTTATGTCCAGAGAGTAGGAAGAGCTGGAAGAAGCGACAGAGTACTTCGTGTTGCACTCGGTATACTGGTTTTGACGAACTCTCCGAGCCAAATCAGGTTTGTGTTAGGAAACGAATATCTAAGGTTAATAAACCCAGAAAAAATAGATCCATACATCGAAATTCCAATCGCATGGGAAAATGAAGAAATCAAACGACAACATATTTTGTTTTCCATATTAGATGTTTTGGCGGCCAAGGGGAGTTCAACATACCTTGACTATACAACTGAAATTAGAGATTATTGGTTAAGTGTACAAGATGTGATAAATTTTCTCAAAGATTTGCTGTCTCAAGCAAGAAATGAAATCGATACACTTAAAAATTATGTCGCTCAAGAAACTGGGGGTATATCTAACTCACAGATAGTTGAATCCATACTTGCTAAAATTGAGAAAAAAATCGCATTAAGCGCGGCGCAGCTCTCAGACCTTGACGCAAGAAGTATAGACGAAAGTCTCGCAAAGCTGCGAATGGCAGAATCATCGATTATGTATGCGGTAAGAACTTTATCGAGCATTAAGGACAACATACAAGAATTTTTGCCAACATTACAATTCCGAGAACTGGAAGATCATAGCAAGATGTTGCTTGGACTTGAAGAAAGTCTTCGCGATGTTTTGAGTGAACTAGAGAAACTTATGAGGTGATGGAGTTGAGTGACGAACAAATTAAGAGACTTGAGGCAAAGGTCAGACGATCTAAAGTAGCACAAGAAGAAGCCGCAAAAAGCCTCGAAGATCTTGACAGAAAGATCGCTGGGCTTTTTGCAAATAAAGAAATGTCGCACAAAGAATATAGCAAACTCATTACCGAAGTCATTGCACCTAGTCATCAAGTAATTTCTAAAGATGATTTATCATTACAACTTGACAACATTGCTAGATTTGCTCGTGTAAGAAGGGCTGCTCCTCTTTTTGCAATCGATGAAACCCTCAGAAGTAGAGAATGGATAGACCTTCTCGTCGTCTTAAGCTACTTAGGTTTTTCATTGAATACTTTATTTGAAAAACCACTTCCATCCGTAGATATCACTGGAACTAGAGGTGAAGAACAACCAATTTCCAAGTCTGTTGATAATCTTTTGTATACATACACCCCATTCAAGTTGAGAGGGGCACGAAGAGAAGATTACACGATGTTGCTACTACCATCAATAAGAGGTGATTCGATCGTCGGAATGTGGTTCAGCAATGAAGCAAATTATTTTTATGAAAATGGTGTGAAGGTCATAACCCCTGATGAAGTTCGACCCACTCGTATTAGTGAAATGCGAGATTTAGTATATGTGAATGGCGAACAGTACTTTAGACTTGAAATTGACCGAAGAATAAGAGACGGAGTATACTACTGTAGAATGGGGCAGTATATCTCTCCACTTCGTAACTGCAGTCGTCACAAGTGTTGGTTGTGGTCTGCTTGCGATGGTAATAGATTCTGGAGTAAAACACCGCGATCATTTTACTCCATCGCAAAAGTCTCACCAAATATTGAGGTAAGAGTAGATAACTATGAAAAGCCCGAAGTGCTAACACAGTTTGAAAACATTTTTGAGTTTGAGAAAATTGATGAATTATTGGCTAAGATCTACATAAGCTCTGTAACTTTCATGTCACATTATATGCACAGAAACCCTTTGATAAAGTTAAGAGAGACTATTGGATATCGTGTGAACACGAGATCCATTGCACTTGCGATCAATGCCTTATGGCTTAAGGATTTTGTGAAAGCATTGCTACTTAGAGATTCAGCACTTTATACATGGGTTTACACAAAGCATTTTGTTTGGAGTACCTTTGATGTAAATGATGTTAGGCGAGTCTCCGGATTTTTTTGGAATTTGATTACATCAAAGAAAGATGAAAAGACCAACAAATTTATTAAGGGTCTTCAATCTCCGAATGTGACTGAAGATTTGGTTAACTTCGCATGTAGAATACTTCTACACACATTATCACATGTTATGCACGAGGAAATTGTTGGAGCGCTTCAAACAGTGCCCGATAACATTATGTATGCCTATAGCCAAAATCCAGAAACCGACGGAAAATTTAGAATCTTCCTATTTGAGAATGCAGAGCGGGGCCTAGGTCTTACTGAATCATTCGCATCTCGAATACAAAGTGGCAAAGAAAAATTCATAATGAACATGATAAATAAAATAATTGAAAGGACCAGAAGCTGCAACATGGGAATTGTGTCATCAGTATCCATAGAAGAGGCTAGTAAGGATGTAAAAACAATTCTCGACCGCTTGGACTCATATAATCGTGTTTTGAATACGAGTTTTGGAATTTCAGTCCCTGTTGAAGTAGCAAGATATATTTTAGCTAGAGAGGATGCTGCAACATCTAATTTGATAGACAAAGAAGATGTGTCTGCTTTTTTAGATGATATACTTTCAACACTACCTTTATGCTGGGATGGATGTTATCAATGTGTAAGACTAGAAACCGATTGCCACGAACCACCTTATGAGCAGATGTTTCTTGTTAGCAAGCTTTTGCTAATAGCCTTGTTGAACGAATGGCAAAGAATATTTACAAAGCGAGCCATCACGCCAAGCCAAACTGCAGCTTGGGAACGGCCTGTAATCAAGATCGGAGAAGCAAGAAACCTTTTTAACTATATCACGAATGCAACAAAAAGTGTTAGCCTAACCTCCCCTTGGATATCAGAGCAAGTTGCCAGAGCTATATGTGATCTAGCCGAGAAAAAGAAAATTAAATTTCAGATATTAACTTCGCTAGACATGAATGTTGAAACCCATAAGAACGCATTAAAGGTTTTTGCAAAAAGAAAAGTACCTGAGATTCAAGTGAGAGTAATAAAAGACAAACTGTTACATGCCAAGATGGTTCTGATTGACGAGTCCCTGTTAATAATAGGATCGGCAAATCTGACATTGTCTGGATTACATGAAAACATTGAAAGTTATGTTGTTCTAACAAACGCGGATATTGCGACAGAGTCATTAACTAGATTTGAAGAACTATGGAATATGGCTGTCTCGTTGGAAAATGTTAACTCAAAAATCGCTGAGGAAGAAGAATGAAAAGACAAATTATAAGATATTGGGGAAGGAAACCCTCTGAGCTTGCACAACATTATATAGGTCTCTATTCAAAGCCAGGAGAAATCGTTGCTGACACTTTCGGCGGAAGCGGTATCTTTGTTGATGTCGCTTTAGAGCTCGGACGCAAAGCAATCTACGTTGATTTAAATCCTTTTGCCGAACTTATCGCCCACTCTTTAATAGGTGGATGTGATGTTTTGAGATATCAACAGGCTGTTCAAAAGATTCTTGCGAGAGATAGTATACTGGCAAATGTCGGAGGCGAAGAGATGAGGTTAGAACCCAGGAAACTTTTTCATGTAAGATGTACATGTGAGAGGAGTATAGAAGCCAAATCAATTTTTTTTACACGAATTTATCAAGTCATGTCTACCAGTTCTACTAAAGTTAATGGAATAAGAGATGAGGTTGTGCGAACAATTCAGAAAAAGGGGCTAATAACACATGAGGATTTATGCGCAGCTCACAAGAATATCCACACACAATCATTATCGAACATTGTAAAACAATTAGTAAGACAGGGTGTTATTGTCGAGAAAGAAATGCCGATTTCAGCATACTTATTGGAGCCATGTAGGTGCGGGCGCAAAGAGATAATCTTTAAAAATGAAAATATATGGGCAATTAATGGTCCAATAAAACCATATTATTGGTACCCAGTCGACAGTCTGGAATATGAGAATGGAGAACCTTTTCTAAAGAAACGAGATGTTTTGAGAGTAAACGAACTCTTTTTGGATAGATCCCTCGCAATTTTATCTGCAATATGGGATGATATTTGCTCACTTAAAGTTGATAGAAGCACTAAAAGATGTCTAAAATTAACTTTCATGGCAACTTTAGCAAGAAGTAGTAAAATGTGCAGAAGATCTGGTGGAACATGGCCAATTAACAGTTACTGGATACCAAGAAACTTTATTGTTAAAAATCCGTACATAGTATTTGAAAACGCCGCTAATCAAATGATTAACTTCACGAAAAACAAGAGAAAATTCAAGTGTGGTAGATTAAAGGACGTAGTGAAAGGCGATGCAGATGTAACATTCTTAGTAACAGACTCCACGAAGTTGAATATGCCTGAAAGTTCAGTAGATTATGTGATAATCGATCCACCTCACACAGACGAAGCACAGTTTCTTGAACTCAGCGTGTTTTATACTTCTTGGCTAAAACAAAAGCTCCCATTTGAAAATGAATTGATTGTTAATGCGAAACAAGGGAAGACCTTAAACATCTACATGAGAATGTTAAAAGAAGCTGCTAAGAAAGTCCATCATATTTTAAAGCCTAACAAGTATTTTACGGCCATTCTACACGAGGAGGATCTAAGTATACTTAAATCCTCTATTGAAGCAATCTGTAGTGTAGGATTCCAATTAGTAAAAGATGACAAAGAGGGCGACTACAACATATACACTTTTCTGAAGCAAGGGTCGCATGAGCTAAAAATTGATGGCGTTCAGTCGTAGGCTAGATTAGGAGCTTACCCGCTCGTTGTGTTGTGAATCAAAAGCAACATAAAAAGGTATTGATATCCCATTCTTCGGATGACCACAGAATCTGGAGCCGTTGAAGACAACTTCCGGGTCGTTTACCTTTGGTCTGCCAGTCCCAAGACCTCCAGCCAGCTTTATGCCCCGCCTCCTGAATAGAGGGAGGAGCTTCTTGAAGTCCACAACTATTGCATGGAACTTGTCCTCCGGGATCTCCTTCGGTCTGTACCAGTAATGCGTGTATCCCATCTTCACATCCCAAAAGAAATGCGATTGGGAAATGATGGTGGAAAGGGTGCGGACGAGGGCGATCTGACGGAGACCGACCTCCATGAGCCGGGGTGTTTTTACACGCTGGATGGATTCTTTCTGCAAGGTCTCCGGAGCGCTACGATCTGCAGATCCGGCCCTCAGAACTCCTGCCTGCAGATTAAATAATTGAATCAGTGTATTATGATTGATGATACATGCCGAACCCGGGTTACGCGAACTTCACCATAAAATCACAGGCCGCCAGGAAGCTCAAGGAGCTCTCCCAAAGGAACGGAGTCAGCTTGCCCTCCCTCGTTAACATGATGGGTGAAAGACTGGACCCCGACGCGAAGCTCGACGCGCTGCTCAGGGCACTGGAGTTTGCTCCTAGCCTGAATTTCAGCCAGTTTCTGGAGTATTACGGCGGTCGTAGATGACTCAATAGGGTACTACGCTTTCAACATAGCTAAAGATCTCATCGAGTCGGTCTTAATAGGAAGACGTTTCTGCTCGGATAGGGCGTTCGTGTGACGCCGCGGCGATCAGGCCTACGAACTCGCCTTCGATCTTTACTGTATGGAGAAAATGACTGTAAGAAAACCGGAGAAGGTAAAATATTTAATGGATTTCGCCCAAGGCTTAGCTTCAACCCCATGTCAGCAAACACTGTCGATCTACTGTACCCAACCCGCTAACTTTTTTCTTCGGGGTGAATTATGAAGAGCATATACTGCAATTCGATAATGGTGAGCCACTCATCTGAGTTCTTCCTTTTGACATTCTCCTTCGAGACGCCGGACGGTCACAGGGACTCGGTCTATGTTACCATAAGCCCATCCGGGGCGAAGACTCTGGTGGAAATGATATCCAGGGAGATCGATCTTTACTCAGCGGAGCACGGCAAAATCGAGGACACTTGGGAGGTGGAGAAGACCCCCAAGTCCAAGTTGCTCGCCTCGACGCCCTACCTCAACGTGAGGTGAGATTATGGAGCCGAGTATCATAGTCTACTGGAAAGACGGCAAATTCAGAAAAACGAAAAAAGTCTTCACTTCCGAGGAGGAGATCTCAGAGTGGTACAAACACAACAGGAGCCGTGTGGACGGGCTGTCGATTGTCGTCCCGCTGAGGGATGTAAACCAACTTAAGCTCGACGGGTGAAGTTATGTCTATTTACTACGAGCGTATAAGGCGGCACCTGCAGGAGCGAGGGGTCTGGAAGGACACAATAAAGAAGTTTCCGCCCAACGCCATAAGGAGGGGGTTGAGTCAATCCTGGAAAGGATAGAGTGCGACTCCGAACTCCTCGACTGGGGGACGATGTTTGAGGGTCTCAGGGACTTCGACTCCATAGAAGCCTTCATCGAGCACATCAGCAGGTCTTATCCGATATACGGAAAGGGTGTGGACAACGGCGCCGTGGAGGGCTACGTTCTGGATCTGCTGAGCCAGCTCGACAGGGCGGCTCTTTTAAGAATATTGAGGAGGATCGAGACCATGCTCTAGGTCCTCCTCCGCCAGTCGTTAACAGTAGGGGCGACTTCTCGCCGTGGGACTACATACAGTGGAGGCAGTGGAAGGAAGGGCAGACATAACTTTTTCTCTCTGGGGTGTGTTTATGACTTCTCGGTGTCATATTAAACGCGAAAGGTATGATAAACACCAATGCTCGTGGGCAAAGGCAAAGAGTAGGTCGGAGTGTGCAGAACTGTTGAAAAAAGTGCCAAGGTGGAGGATGTAACATGGCAGTAGACGGCGCTATTTGGATGGAGATGAAAACTCCGGAGTTGATAAAGTCCCTGGATATTGCAATGAGTGTCTTGGAGGAAAGGCGCGAACATGTTGATCAGGACTGGGCAAGGCTTTTGTTCGACATCGCCACACGGATAATCATTGTAGTTAATGAACGGCTCTAACTTTTTCGAATGGGAAATCTGATGATGAGGCGCGCGGAAAACGTGAAGGAAATAGTGCGCTGCTCAGCGCCCTACCGATCCCCCGGAGGGTGCGTCTGCCGGCTTGCGGCTACTATGTGCTTGCGCAGGAGCCTTACCCGGAGCCTCCGGTTGCGGTTCGTCCGCGCTCGCCTTCCTACCCATCGGTCAGCAAGGCAAGCCACTAGGCTGATAGAAGAAGCACTACAACAAAAGTTAATATATCAAAATTGACAGACCAAAAATCGACAGAAGCTAAGGTGGAATCCTTTTTAAATTTAAAAACTCAGAAAGTTGAGGCGATATGACCCTAGTCCTCATCGGGAGCAAGGAACGCGGACTGCTCGGCGAGGTCAAGCAACGCGAGCTAAGAGTCATACGCAATCTGGCGACTAAGGCTTTGAGGGAACCACTCACAAAGTATTATGACAGCATCGGGTCGAATAAGTCGACAATAAAGCTCCTCTTCTATCTCTGCATACTCGAGGCTTGGCATTACAATGAAGAAAATCCTGACCAACGCCAATTCCGTGTCTTCGATAAGGAATCGCTGGATGAAAATTGGCTGTCTGAGGAGGAGAGGAAGTCCTTAGAGCAAATGTTAGTTAGGGTGGATTGCGCTGAAGTGGTCAATGTGCCTGAAGTTGTG
>Ga0315298_1011248_pt1 | contig 10553 bp, 8 predicted proteins | sample WHS_1_MG_FD_203077 | JGI IMG/M metagenome (GOLD analysis project Ga0315298, IMG submission 203077) | Extremophilic microbial mat communities from Washburn Hot Springs, YNP, Wyoming, USA - WHS_1_MG | ecosystem: Environmental > Aquatic > Thermal springs > Hot (42-90C) | place: USA: Wyoming...
ATGGATGCCAAGACCATGGTTCCCAATAGCAGATGAAGCTTGGAAAATGCCAGGGTCTGAATCTTAATATACTAACCATACACAGGGACAGTCTTAAAGGCTGTCCTTATCTTGTTATAATTTAATAGGATACTCCAAAATTTTTGTAAGTTTACCTTTTTGTCATCCTGAGGACGTTAGTCCGAAGGATCTCCTTTTTTAAAAGTAGAAAGTGAGTAAATGAATAAGTGAGAGGCAAGAAAGAGAGGAGATTCTTCGCCGGCTGCAGAATGACGATCAAAAGGTTAATTGATTTTTGAAACACTCTCTATAATTTAATACTATAATTTAATATCAAAAAATCCTGTGAGGTAAACATGGACGATAAAATTCAAGAAAATCAAGGCAGAATAAATATGTACGCTTTTATATCAAGACTTTTAATAGAAGAAGTTGATGAAAACCTTCTTGAAAAAATAAAAAACAATCCTGATTTGTTAGAACTTTTTCCAAACACAAAAGAATGGGAAGGTTTTAAAACAAAATCTACAAAAGAATTAATAGATGAAGATTTAAACGTTGATTATACGACGGTTTTCATACTAAATGCCTATCCTTATGAATCTGTATTCATGAATGACGAAGGACATATTAACCCAACGCCAACAAATCCAACATTACAATTTTACCTTGAACATGGATATGAAATAGATTTAAACAAAACAAGAGTACTCTCTCCAGACCATATAGCAGTTGAGCTTGAATTTATGATAACTTTAATCCAAGAGCAACTGAAAGCATATTCAATGAATGACCAAGAAGGAGAAAAAAAGGCACTTAATCTTCAAAAAGAGTTTATGGAAAATCATATACTTCAATGGGCACCAATATATCTTATGGCTGCAAGAGATATGAGCGAAACTCCTTTTTATTACGATGTTTGTCAAATGGCTTTAGATTTTATCATGACAGACTATGAATACATCTTAGAACAATTAGAGGCTGAAAATGTCAGCAAGTAGATTAAACTTTGATATATATTCCTGCGTTAGAGTTTATTACAGATACGCAGACTGTAATAAGTGTGTCAACGTATGTCCAACTCAGGCTGTAAATATTGAAAATGACAAAGTTAAAGTTAATTTTGAAAACTGTGTTGAATGTGGAGCCTGTGTTGGAAACTGTCCAACTGAAAGTTATAAACTAAATGGCTTTGACTTAGTAGATTTTTATGTTAAGTTTACAGATTCAGATAAAAAATTCACATCATGTAAAGTAGATTTACCATGTTTATCAGCACTTGATGAAAACTATTTAGTCTCTATCTGTATAGACAAAAATTCAGATTTAATACTTGATGTGGGACATTGTGGTCAATGTCAGATTGGAAAACAGTTAGATATAATTAAACACAATACAGAAAAAGCAAACTATATTTTAGAGCAAGCAGGTTTAGATTATAGAGTGAAATTAGAAGATATAAAATTTGAAAAAGAAGAAAATCAAGAAAATAAAAGAAGGTCTTTTTTAAAGATGTTTGCAAAGCAGACGGCAGCCTTAGCTTTTTGGGCTGTTGAAGATAAATTAGAGCAGATAGTTGAAAATACAGAAGAAAAGGAAGAAAAACCTTACAAAAATATTGTAAGCGAGAAAGTCATCCCGGAAAAAAGAAAGATTTTATACACAGCTCTATCAAAGATAGACCCAACAGACAAATACTTTGAAGTAGAAAAGATCGAATTTTCATCAGATAAATGGATTGATAACTCTAAATGTACAAACTGTTCAATTTGCTATAACGTATGTCCAACAGGAGCTTTAACCCCCGATGATAGCAAATTAAAAGTTTTGTTTAGTCCTACTTTATGTATAAAATGTAGAATCTGTCATGATGTATGTCCAGAAAAATGTATCCATTTAGAAGAAAAGCTATACTTAGAAGACTTTATTTCAGGAAAGTATAAAGTGTTAGCTCAGCATGTAATGATTCCGTGCAGTGAATGTTTAGTCCCTTTCTCATATAAAGGTGATACAACAGTCTGTCCAAGATGCAGACAGCTTGAAGATGAACTTAGAGATTTACTAAAAATCGGAGATTAAGTAGATATAATATAGCGAGGGTGCTGCTAAATTTTAACTAAGTCCAAAAATTAATTAACCTTTTTAATCGTCATTTTAAAGCCGTGCGAAGAATCTCCGCCTTTGTACCCTCTATAGTGTCATTTCTGAGCGAAGCGAAGAATCTTATGCTTTTTCTTTTCAAGTCAAAAAATCAAAAAAGAGATCCTTCGGCCTTCGGCCTCAGGATGACAAGGAAAGACAAATTTACAAAAATTTTGGAACACTTTCTCCTAAGAGTTCCCCTTTGCATAAACAAACATTCCGCATATAGCAGAATATCTATCTACACATACCTAATTCGGTGTCAGGCTCTGACAAGGGTTTAGGATGGTATCAAGATAATCCTTAAAGTATGGATTACCTTTGATAACATCCAAGGGAGGACTCTTACACCCTTTTAGTCTCTCAAGATACCTTTCTATTAGTATCTTAAGGACTTGCTTTTTTGTCAGATATAAACTCCCAAGAGAACTTCTCTTGAGATAATAATATTATAAAACAAAAGTATAAATTTGTCAATTAAAAAATACAAAAGACTATTAAATCAGAGACTAGTTGCAAGACTACGGCGAAGAATCTTGATAATTCTTTTTGAAATCTGTTATTCCATTTTTCGTTTAGTTAATACATATTTTCAGAACGCTCTTTTAGATACATTATCCAAAATCTCTTCACAATCTCCAGTACAGAAATCCGTTTTTGATGGCTTTTTCTTTATCGTATATGCCTTTTATGTCTATAAGTACAGGATTAGAATTCATCAAGTTTTTGTAAAAGCTAAGGTCTTTTTCATGCATAAAAACATTGTGTCTGACTGCAACGATTACAGCGTCGTAGGGTTTTTGAGAGTTAATGTCTTCAAGCAGCTCTATTCCATATTCGTGCTTTACTTCATCTGGGTAGGCGTATGGGTCATAAACATAAACGTTAATTCCAAAGTCTTTTAGTTCATTGACTACGTCTATAACTTTTGTATTTCTTATATCAGAGATGTTTTCTTTAAACGTAAGACCAAGAATAAGGACTTTACTTCCTTTTATCTGTTTTCCTGCTTTGATTAGTTTTTTTACTGTGTTTTCTGCAACGTATTTTCCCATGTAGTCATTAATCCTTCTTCCTGCAAGTATAACTTCCGGATGGTAGCCAATTGCTTGTGCTTTGAAGGTTAGATAGTATGGGTCTACTCCAATACAATGACCACCTACAAGTCCTGGCTCAAATTTTAAAAAATTCCACTTTGTCCCTGCTGCTTCTAAAACTTCTTTTGTGTCGATTCCCATTTTGTTAAAGATTATAGAAAGCTCGTTCATTAAGGCAATATTTAAATCTCTTTGAGTGTTTTCTATAACTTTTGCAGCTTCTGCTGTTTTTATATTAGGTGCTTTGTGAATTCCTGCTATTATGACACTTCCATAAAGTTGTGCTAAAAATTCGTTGATTTCTGGTGTATCTCCCGCAACTACTTTTATGATTTTATCTATCGTGTGATTTTTATCTCCCGGATTAACCCTTTCTGGTGAGTATCCAACGTTAAAATCCTGTTTCCATTTCAAACCACTTTCCTGCTGTAAAATAGGAACGCATTCTTCTTCTGTCAAGCCTGGATAAACAGTAGATTCATACACTACTATAGAGCCTTTTTTCATATACTTTCCTACTGTTTTAGTTGCTGATATGATTGGTCTTAAATCTGGTATGTTATGTTTGTCAACAGGGGTTGGAACTGTGATGATAATAACTTTTGCTTCTTTTAGCTTTTCAGGATTGTCAGTAAATTCTATCTGACAGTTTAAAAGTTTTTCTTTTTCAACTTCTTTTGTCCTGTCAAAACCTTGTTTTAACTCTTTTATTCTCTCTGGATTAATATCAAAGCCGATAACATTAAATTTTGTATCAAATAAAACAGCCAAAGGAAGTCCTACGTATCCTAATCCAACAATTGCTATTTTTTCTTTACCGTTTTTTAAAAAATCTTCTACTCTCATGATTTAGCTCCTTTTATCTTAGCTTTTCCAAGTACTGCTATGAAGCTTGAAATGTCTTTTGGAATGCCAAAACGTGGAATTTTATGTAAATTTGTTTTTGACTTTATCACATCCTTTTCTGTTGTAAATGCGGTTTCAAAAAATAACCCGACTAACTCTACAAGTAAATCGTCATAATGTCCAAATGGATAGGCAAAATGTCTAATTTTTTGATTTATCATGCTTTCAAGCATAGATTTAGACTCTTGTAATTCTTTTATCACTCTTTCTTTTCTCTCTTGCATTGGCTCTTTATCTACAATTTTATCAAACTTTTTTAACAATTCTTTTTTTAATCTAATTTTCCAATCTTTTTGCTTAAAATAACTTTCATCTAAACTTTTTACGTAATCTTTTACTTCTTTTTTTATGTAAGACCTTTCAACTGCAAGGTTATTTTGAGATTTTAGGATAGGAAAGCCAATTTTTGGTTCTTCTCCATAGGCATAGTAAAAACTCCAATGTCCATTTTTACCATCATAGAAATCAATTATCTCTTCATCATAAAAAACTCTTGAATGAAGGTATGCATGACCGCCAACATCAAACACATCTTTCATCTTGTTTAGTTCTGCCACTGTTAAAAAATCCCAATCTTTTGTGTCTTTGACGCTGTGTTTTAAGTACTCCAAATTAGCTTGTGCCATCGTTTTTGGCTGGTGCAATTCTTTAAATGATACTTTTCCTTGCCAATAATCAAAAAGTGTTGGTCTTACAAAGTCTTTCTGTAGAATTCTTGATGCTATCGGAAATATTGTTGCTTTAAGATTATGTTTTTTTAAGATTGGATAGGCATATACAAAATTATCTACATAGCCATCATCAAAGGTTATTGCAACGGTGGGTTTGTTTGGTCTTTTATCTTCTTTTATATAGTGTTCAATTTCATCAAGACTTACAACGTTATAAAAGCTTTTTAAAATTTTCATTTCTAAATCAAAGGTTTTATAAAAAACATCAAATCCAAATCTTGGCAGGATTTTATGATAGTAAATCACAAACACTTCAGCCATTTAAAAGTTCCTTAAAAAGATTTATGTATCCTTTGGCGGTGTTTTGGATAGAATACTGAGATGCTGTTTTGATTGCATTTTCTGAGATGATTTTATACTCTTGCTCTGATAGATTCAATACTTTTATCATCTTTTCTTTTAAAGTCTCAAAATCTCCAACCTGTACAGAAAAGCCGTTGTATCCATCTATCAGATACTCTCCAATTCCACCTGCAAGGGTTGAGATAACAACCTTTCCAACAGCCATAGCTTGTAGTAATGCCCCTGCTATTCCTTCTAAGTTTGAAGATAAAATAAAATAGTCTGCCATGTTTAAAAGCTCTGGAACATCTTTCCTATATCCAAGCCCGATAACTTTATCTTCCACTGAAAACCTTTTTGCATACTCTAAAGCGTACTTATCGGTATCAAGTCCAACAAGAATCAGCTTTACATCATCTCTTTTTATTTTAGAAAAAGCTTCTATCAGTTTATCTTGTGCTTTTACTTGAACTTGCCAATTTGCAACGTTTATAAAAACTTTGTCATTCTCTGATATGTTCAACTGACTTCTCTTTAAAGCTCTCACTTCTGGATTAGGCTTAAATCTTTCAAGGTCTACACCGCTTTTTATCACCATAAGTCTTTCCGGAAAGAAGTTTTTCTCTTTAAGTAAATCTGCTACTTGCTGTGATACTACAACTATTTTATCTGCTTTTGAGTATTTTAACCATTTTGATAAAAACGACGGAACCCTTCCAGACCTTCTTACTGCAACGATTTTTGGCTTGTTTTTAAAAAACAAAGAAGAAATACTTACATAATCCATTGCCTTTGGAGAGTTTGCAACTACTATATCAAAATTGTTTTGATTAACTATCTCTATCAGTCTTTTGTAATTAGACCATCTATAACGTGCATTTGGTTTGTTTTCTTCAAAAAAATGAATTGGAACACTATAAGGTTTTAGTTTTTCAATCATTTCATAATATTCAAAATTTAAAGCAATATGAACGTCTATTCCTTGCTTTTTCAACTCTCTGGTTGTTAGATAGACCTGCTCCTTTGTACCGCCCCAGCCTGTACCATCAACAACTTGTAAAACTTTCATCAGTAGTTTAAAACATCCTGTCTGTATTTTTCTATTCTTTCTTTTATCTGTATCCAGTTGTCGCTTCCAAACTTTTCAAGAATTTCTCTTGCAAGAACAAAGGCAAGCATGCTTTCTGCCACTACTGCAGCCGCCGGAACAGCTGTAATATCTGACCTTTCTTTTGCTGCATCAAAAGGTTCTTTTGTTACTACATTTACAGATTGTAGAGATTTATGCCTCATTAATGTTGGAATTGGCTTCATTGCAGCTCTTACGATTATTGGTTCTCCGTTAGTCATTCCGCCTTCCAGTCCACCTGCTCTGTTTGTTTTTCTATAAAATCCTCTTTCTTTGCTGTAAAAAATCTCATCATGTGCCTGTGAACCGGGAAGGTATGCCAAATTAAAACCCTCTCCAATTTCAACGCCTTTTATTGCTTGGATACTCATTATAGCTTGTGCTATTTTGCCATCAAGTCTTGTATCCCATTGACTATAACTTCCAAGCCCAACAGGAACGTTTAACGCATAAACTTCAAAAATACCGCCAAGGCTTTCTCCATCCTCTTTTGCTTTATCTATGTATTCTTTAAACTCTTCATCTTTGCCTAAGATTGGAAGTCTAAGCTCAGAATTTTCAGCATTATTAAATCTATCTTCGTAAGATATACTTTCAATTTCAGATTTATCTATCTTTTTCTCCCCGATGGACAAAACATAGCTTCCTATTTTTATTCCGATATCCTCAAGAAGAATCTTACATAAAGCACCAACTGCCACTCTTGTTGTTGTCTCCCTTGCCGATGCTCTCTCTAATACATTTCTTAAATCATAAAAACCATATTTAATGCCACCTGTAAGGTCTGCATGACCCGGTCTTGGCTCTAATATCTGTCTTTTGTTTGTTGAGTCTCCTTCTATAGCCATAATATCAGTCCAATTTTCCCAGTCTTTGTTTCTAACCATCAAAGTTATCGGAGACCCAAGAGTAATACCAAATCTAACGCCAGAAAGAATTTCGACAACATCCTTCTCTATCTTCATTCTTCCGCCGCGACCGTATCCTTTCTGCCTTCTTGCAAGTTCTTTATTTATTCTATCTGTTGTGATTTTTACGTTTGATGGATACCCTTCAACAATAGTCGTTAAGGCAGGACCATGAGACTCTCCAGCATTCAAAAATCTGAGCATAAACTATCTCCAAATGTTAATTTTTAAAAGAATATTATAACTTAAATCGCTTTGTGCAACAGGTGATGAAGACTGCTTGCAAAAATCAAAATTGTTATTCTGCAGCCGGCGAGGAATCTTCTATTTTTCTTTTCAAGTCAAGAAATCAAAAAAAAGAGATCCTTCAACCTTCGGCTTCAGGATGATAAAGAACGACCCAGTGGTGTCATTCTGAGCATCAGCGAAGAATCTCATGTTTTTGTTGAATTTCTCACCCGATGTATAAAATACTTATTTATCCCTTTTTACTTTTAACTTTCTCTTTCCAGATTTGGCATAAGTTATAATAATCCCAAATATCATAAACAAATTGAGGGAATAGAATGATAGCAAAAGTATCAGCTTGTATTATAGCCAAAAATGAAGAGAATAATTTGCCCAGGTTGCTTGAAAGTATAAAAGGAAAGTTTGATGAAATAGTTTTAGTAGATACAGGTTCAACTGATAAAACTGTGGAAATTGCAAAAAGCTATGGAGCAAAAGTATTTTATAGAGAATGGAATGGATTTGCAGATGCAAGGCAATATGCAGTAGAAAAAGCGACCGGAGAATGGATTTGGTTTTTTGATGCAGATTGCGAGCTTGAAGAAGATGAATATGAGAGATTTAAAAGAATATTATTATTGGTTCATGAAAATCCTGTAATAGAAGGAATTGGTGTTATTTACAAAAATACAGAGATAAACGGACAAGTAAAAGGATATTCAAGTACTGTTCATATTCATAGAAAAAAACCAGAGCTTGTATGGGAAGGCAAAATTCACGAAAGAGTTGTGAACAAAAATACCGGAACAATAGTTATTCCGCCATTTTCTGTTTATGTTTTACATCATGGATATGCAGATTTAAAAACACAGCTTTGTAAAGCCAAAAGAAATTTAAAACTCATCTTTGAAGAATTAAGAAGGCTAAAATTTAATCAAAAAGAATACTACTTGAATATTTTTTATGTTGTACAATCCTATCTTATTCTTTCTGCTGATGAAAATGGAAAAAAATATCTAAGAAAAAGTCTGAGATATATCAACAAGTTTTTAGAAAATAAAGATATTATTGAAAATGACAGTACATTCAAAATACATTTTTATGCTTATGCCTCACAAATATATAAGCGATTGAATGATAAAGATAAAGCCATAGAGCTATTAGACGAAGGGCTTAAATTGAAAGAGCTTTATCCTGACTTTCATTATTTAAAGTATGAAATCTATAAAGAGAAAAAGGAAATGGAAAAAGCAATAGAAGAGGGAATTAAATTTTTACAAAGTGTTGATAGATATGGAAATAAAGTTATTACAGACTATGTATTTATGAAAGATAATGTTTTAAATGAATTGGTAAATATGATTAATTTAGAAGAGAGTAAAGAGGAAATAATCCAAAAAATAAAAGAAATATACAAAAAACATAGAGGTCTATACATTAGCAGACTCTTGTTTTACTTAATAAAGGATAAAAACAGAAAAGAAGCAGAAAAAATAATTTTAAAATCTGCAATTTTATACAATTCAGACCAAGCATATGCGGATATTGGATTATTGGCTTTAGAAAATAATGAACTTAAAAAAGCCAAAGAGTATTTTGCAAAAGCCTTAGATATAAATCCGTTTAACACTCAAGCCAATAAGTATTTGTATGAGATTTCAATTAAAGAAAACAATTTAAATGAAGCTTTTGAGTATCTTAAAAATTATGTTTTGTTTTCAAAAGATGATAAATATCTTCAAAAATTAATAGAAGTATCTGATAAATTAGACTTTTCTGAATTTTCAAAAAAATTAAAAGAAAGACTAAAAAATTTTTAAAAACTCACGATAATAAAATTGAAAATAAATTTTTAGGAGGTAAAAATCATGGCACTAAGAATTAACTACAACTACTCAGCAGACTTCACATTGGTTAATCTTAACCAAACAGAAGCACAGCAAAACAAATCCTTAGAAAGATTATCTACAGGATTTAGAATTAACAGAGCAGCAGACGATGCAGCAGGTTACTTCATAGCTAACCAATTAAAACAATACGCAGCATCACTAGAACAAGGAACAAGAAATGCTAACGACGGAATCAGCATATCTCAAATTGCACAAGGGGCATTGAAAGAAGTTTACAACATCTTAGTTGATATTAAAAAGAAAGTCATTCAGGCATCCAACACATCTGATGATACTTCAAGAGGACAAATCCAACAGGATATTAACAGCTTAGCAGATGCTATAGGTAAAATATTCAAAGATACCGAATTTAATGGATTAAACTTGTTTACAAGTGCTACAGTAGGAACTACTTTCACAATCCATTATGGTGGAAGAATAGACCAAGAATTAGTAATGACAACAGCTTCTGCTACAGTAACACCCGGAACAGCGACAAATGCTCCATCTGTAGTTGCAATTGGTGGAACAAGCTATACAATCGATGTAACCTCTCAAACTGCAGCTAACGCGTCAGTATCAACTGTGGATGCTTTAATTAAAGCAGTAGATGATATGGCAGCTAAATTTGGTTCATACCAAATAGAGCTTGAAAAAATCATATCTAACAACGAAACAGCAAGAGTTAACACATCAGAAGCTGAAAGCAGAATCAGAAACGTAGATATGGCTAATGAAATGGCTAACTTTACAAAACTCCAAATCTTAATGCAATCTGGCACAGCAATGCTCGCTCAAGCTAACGCTAAAAATCAATTAGTATTACAATTATTAAGATAATAACTTATAATATTAAACCTGGGGCAAAATCCCAGGTTTTTATTTTTTTTAAAAAGTTTCAGGTTCCAAGATATAAGTATAAAAATACATATGTTTTGGGACTTGGAACTGGTTAATAAGGAGGTGGTCAGATATGAATATCAATAACATTAATCCTTTTTTGAATGATATAAATCAGAACGTTCAGCCTATAAATCAAGATAAAAAACCTGAAAATATTGATAATTCTCAGACTTCAACTGCTATTAATATACAAAAGGCTGCAAATACAGATCAAAATCAGCTTGAAAATCAGTTAAAAGATTCTATAAAAAATACAGAAGAATTGAAAAAAATTTTACAAGAGCTACAAAATAAGATTAGTTATTTAAATAAATCTCTTAAGATAGAGCTTAATGAAG
>Ga0315298_1011252_pt1 | contig 10550 bp, 11 predicted proteins | sample WHS_1_MG_FD_203077 | JGI IMG/M metagenome (GOLD analysis project Ga0315298, IMG submission 203077) | Extremophilic microbial mat communities from Washburn Hot Springs, YNP, Wyoming, USA - WHS_1_MG | ecosystem: Environmental > Aquatic > Thermal springs > Hot (42-90C) | place: USA: Wyoming...
AAACACTCCAAAAATTCCTTTTGGGGTCTTTCTGGTAAGAAAAAAATAAATTCAAAATCATTCTCTAATCCCTTAGCAATATCTAAAGCCACCTTTTCTCCCCCCGAAAATTTCCCACTGCTTAAAACAAGTAAAATTTTTTTCATATAATTTAAAATAATTTTTCCCTTAGAATGTTTTATTCTCAATCTTACACTTGAAATTTTTTTAACTATTCAAAAAATTAATTTTTAAATATTTTAAATTAACAAGTTAGATTATTAGACTAATTTTTGGCATTATTATTTATACTATGAGTAAATTTCTTTATCCTATTTTTTATCCTATGTCTTTGGCCAAATACATACAGCATTTTTAAAAAAATGGTATAAAGAATATCTTTAAAAGGTCCTGAATGATCAATCGCCACCATAATATAGTATAATAAAGCCCTGCGAGAAAAAAAACTTCCTCCATGACGTCGACTAATTTTAAAATCATCATAAATATACATTCTCCGTGCATTCCTATTTCCACTTACGCTTTTTTGATGAATCCTAAAATTTGAAAGAGTTTTTGGAAGATAGTGAAGAGTAAATAGTTTCCCCGCCCTTACCCAATAATCCCAATCGCCGCCAGTAACACTAGTATCCATCGGACCAACTTTTTCTACAACTTCTCTTTTATAAAAAGCCGAAGTAGTAGGAATGAAATTTGTAGTATTAATTAAAGTTTTTAAGCCATAGTGCCTTTTTGGATAAGTTGATAATATTTCATCTCTTTCGTTTAATACATTACAATCACCAAAAACAAAATAGGCATCAGGGTTTTCTTGAAAAAATTTCACAACTGTTGAAATTGCGCCCGGTTCATAAAAATCATCTGCCCCCAACCAACCAAAAATATCGCCCTTTGCTATTTTCCACCCAACATTCCATGCCTCACCTGCTCCTTTATTCAATCTTGAATCAGAAAAAACCACAATCTTTTCCGGATATTGTTTTTGATACTTCATCAATACTTCTAAAGTCCCGTCAGTTGAACCTCCGTCTATAAAAACATGCTCAATATAAGGATAATCTTGACTTAAAACACTTCTAATACATTGCTCGATATAATCGATGCTATTGAGAACAGGAGTAATAATACTTACTAATGGTTCTTTATTCATAAATTTTCTCCTCTTGAAATAGCTTTTAATTTATAATACACCTTCCAAACGAAAAAAGGAAATGGAAAGAGTGTTAGAATTTTTTTTAAAAATTTTAAAGATTTTAACAAAAGTGCATAGGGCAACAAAATAATAGAGCGAACAAAAAAGGGCATGGAACCAATAAATTGGAAGATTTTGGTTTGAAAATTAGATGGATCGTAAAACAATGAAATAGAAAAAGCATCTTTCCAGAATCCTTTATTATTTGCTATTAAAAATACATTTCCCCAATTTAAATAGTAATAAGAAGGGATTCTCCGAATCTCTTTTGGCATGTTTATTGTTTCTAAAGGAAATTCGTTATTTCTTTTTTCTATCGAAGACGAATTTTCTATTGCTTTAAAGATTTTGGAATACATATGCAAAGGAGTGTAGGTGGTTATTCCTTTTTTCCAGCCTGCCTGAGCAATTCTTTTTCTTTCTTCCTCGTGATTTAAATAGTAGGTGATTTTCTCAACCATTTCATTAGCATTTTTAAAGCAAACAATTTCTTTATCGATTTCAAAAAACTTTTCGATCCCGGGTCGAAATTCAGTCAAAAGAAATCCTCCTGCATTAACAACTTCCAGCATCCTTCCTTTCCAACCCTTTTTATTTTCTTTTGTCCCTGAAAAATTTAGGTTGATCTTGCTGGTTTGAAAAATCTTCAACATTTCTTCGAACGGAATCCACCCTCTTAAATTCCAACCGCGACCGAAGAGATGAATATTTATTTTTCTTTTTCTAATTTCTCTTATGTATCGAAGGCGTTCAATATTTCTTGAACCAACAAAAGAAACATCATATTTATATTGTATATTTCCCCAGTTAACATCCAAAGGAAAGTTGTGACAAACAAAAACATGAATTACTTTCGCTCCAAGTTTTTTATATTTTTCTAATACTTCCTCACAGTTTGTCACGCAAAAATCGAGATGAGGAATCCAGTATTTAGAGTACTTATCAAAACGAAATTCATCATCAAAAAAAAGCCCAATTATCTTTGTCCCCAATTCTCTAATTTTATCAAAAGTTGATTCTAGAAACTCGTAATTAACGCTTGGCCAAATAATGTATTTTGGTTTTTCTATCTTTACTAATTCAACCAACTCCTCATTTATTTCCTTAAAACCTTTTTCTGGCAGGCGCTCTATATAGTCATAAACTATTACTCTTGAAAAAATCCTCTTTAGTGGTTCGTAATCATAAAGCCAAAAGGGATGTCCAAATCCCCAATATGGAGCATATTTACATAATTTATGTTCTCTATAATCTTTTAATGGGGCTAATAAAATGATTGTTTCGTTTTTCATTTTATATTTGTAAAGCTTGGAAAGTGATAATTTTATAAACTAGTTATCGTTTTAAAAATATAATTAGTTTAGTTGTGTATGTCTTTTATCAATCTATTATACAAATTAGTACAAAAAATTTTTATTTTCTTTTGATCCATCTTAAAATTAACATGTGAGTTTGAAGTAAATTTTTAACTATGAAGTCTGATTTAACATCAAATTTTCCATCATCGCCTCCATATCCAGTTTTTACCAAAATTGTTTTACAACCTGCTCTTTTTCCTGCCAAAATATCCATTGTTTGATCCCCAATACAAAATGACTTTTTTAAATCAATGTTGAAATCTTTTTTTGCTTTCAAAAAAAGACCAATTTTGGGTTTTCTGCAATTACATTTAATTTTCAATTCTTTGACCTCACCTGGAAATCCTTTTTCTGGATGATGTGGACAATAATAGATAGCATCTATTTTAGCACCTTCTTTTCCTAATTCAGTCTCTAATTTCTTGTGAATTTCATCCAAATCTTTTTCTGTCATAAAACCCTTAGCAATCATTGGCTGATTAGTAATAATAATTACTAGATATCCGAGTTCGTTAAATTTTTTGATTGCCTTTGCTGAAAAATTATAAATTTTTAATTTTTTAACATTTGATAGTTGATCCACTTCTTCATTAATTACTCCGTCTCTATCTAAAAAAACTGCTCTTTGTTTATTCTTTAAATTGATTTTTTCTATTTTTCCTGATTTATAATCCAATCTTACTTTTGCCAAACGGCTGGGGGTTCCAATATCTTTAATATATTCCGGGGTTTTATAAGCATATATTTTTAAATTTGACTTTAGCAATTTTGGTAAAATATCTTTTTCAATATCGGTTTTTCCTTTTTTGGGAATAAATTTAAAAATTTTTGGAGAGAAAATATAAATTGATGCAATGCTCAAATTATGAAAAATCCTCTCTGGTGGATGGGGTCTTTTCAGTAACGCAATTATTCTTCCATCTTTATCTACTTCAACTAAATCACTATCTAAAGGATGGTCTGATGGATGAACTGCAAAAGTAATATCGCTTCTCTTTCGTTTATGAAAGTTAATAAATCTCTTTAGATTGATATTTAACATTATATCCCCGGAAAAAACCAAAAAATCTTCTTTAATTTTGTTTTCTAAAAATTTTAACGCGCCGGCTGTTCCTAACATTTGTTCTTCCTGATGATAATAAAGTTCTACCCCCCATTTTTTTCCATTGCCAAAATATTCTTTAATCTGCTCGGCCTTATACCCTAAAAGAAGCCATATATTTTTTATACCATATTTTCGCAAAAGTAAAATTTGATGCTCAATAAGTGGTTTAGCACCTATTTTGACCAAGGGCTTTGGAATATTTTTTATAAGAGGTGATAAACGAGTCCCCTTACCTCCTGCTAGTATGACTGCTATCATATTTTTTTCTAAAAATTTCTTTTTCAACTATTTCACAAATAATATGACCGATGAGAATGTGAACTTCTTGAATTCGTGGAGTATCATCTGATGGAACTTTGATTAAATAATGACAAAGGTTTTTCATTTTCCCACCTGTTTTTCCAGTCAAACCTATTGTTATCATTCCCATTTTATTTGCGGTTTCTATTGCCCTTATTACATTCTCAGAATTTCCCGATGTTGAAATTGCAATCAAAATATCACCTTTTCTCCCCATTGCTTTTACAGCACGAGAAAAAACATCTTTAAATGAGAAATCATTAGCCACCGCCGTCAAAAAAGAAGTATTGCAATGCAATGCTTCAGCAAAAAGAGGCTCTCTTTTTAAATAAAATTTACCAGATAGTTCAGCTGCAATATGTTGAGCATCAGCTGCACTACCTCCATTCCCACAAATAAGAACTTTGTTATTTCTTTTAAAAGCTTGCGTAATCTCTTTAGCAATTGTGTAAACATTCTCGGTGTTGCCTTTCGTCTTTAAAAAATTATTAACAATCCTTATGTTATTTTTGATTGCTCGATGAATTATCGACATGATTTTATTATGTTAATAATATCCGCCTCTCCTAATTTATTAATTTTATGTAAATGTTCTCTCTCGCCCAAATTAAAAATATGTTTATCTTTAAAACCTAAAGATTTTAAATGGATATTGGATTTATTTTCATTAATTATCCTTAATATAAGACTATCAAGACCGCCATTATTTATAAATCCTTCTTCTAAAGTAATAATATATTTATACTTTTTTAAGTGTTGGAATAATAATTTCTCATCTATTGGCTTAAGTATAAAGATATCGATTAAGCCTAAACCATTAATCTTTTCAGCAATACTTAAAGCTCGGTGCGTCATAAAACCTGTTGAAACCAAACAAATTTTTTTACCTTTTTTTAATTCATAAAAACCTCTTTTTAAAACTGCATCGGTTATTTGATCATAAATATTCGGTAATGGCTTTGAATCAAAACGAAGATATTTTGGCATTTTATTAAGAATTGAAAAATCAACAAACTTTTCAACTAATTTCCAATCACTAGGCGAAAATACTATAAAATTTGGTAATAACTTCATAATGCTCAAATCTTCTAAACAATGATGGGAAGGGCCGGACATATTATAACTTAAACCTGTTCCAATACCAATAAGATTAACATTTAATGGTCTAATTTGTGAGGTTATAGATAAAATTTGCCGAATGGGTTCATATCCTCTCATTGTAATAAAGGGTGCGATCCCGTAAGAATAAACTACGAATCCTTCTAATGCCAACCCCGCCGAAACATTAATTAAATTTTGTTCAGCAATCCCCACGTTTAAAAACCGGTTTTTAAAATCTTGCCTCAATTTATCTAATGCTGGTGCGCCTAAATCAGCAGAAACAAAATAAATCGATTTGTTTTTTTTCATTCTCTCATAAAGAGTCTCTATAAAAACATCCCGCATTGTTTTAAGATTATTATTCATAGTATTTTTTTGATTATCTCGTCCACTTCCTCTTTTTTAAAACTTTTAATATGGCACAGGGGATCATTTTCTAATTCTGGGACGCCCTTTCCCTTAATCGTATCCGCAATTAAAACTTTAGGGCGATTAGATTTACTTTGTTTTAATTTTTTTAGTGTATAATACAATTCTTCTATATTATGACCATCGATCCTTTCTGTTTCCCATTGAAAAACATTAAACTTTTTTTCTAGTGGTTCAAGATTGATCGTATTTTTGACATAATCAAGCATTGATATTTTATTATTATCAATAATTAAAATTAGGTTATTAAGTTTGTGGTGTCCTGCAAACATAATAGCTTCCCATACTATACCAGCCTGTAATTCTCCATCTCCCATCAAAACAAAAACTTTTGATTTTAAACCTTTCTTTTTTAAAGCAAGTGCCATTCCACAGCCTACTCCCAAGCCATGACCTAAAGCACCACAGGTTATTTCAAAGGTAGGAATTCTTCCATCGGGAATTCCCCCCAAAAAAGATGAGGCCTTCCCTATTTTTTTAAATTCTTCTTTAGAAATAAATCCTAGATCAAATAAAATGGGGTATAAAGAAATAGCTCCATGAGGCTTTGAAACAATAAATCTGTCTCTTTTTTCCCACAACCAATTTTTAGTATTAAATTTCAAAATTTTTCCATAAAAAAGACTGGTAAATATTTCAACATCCGAAAGAGAAGAGGCTAAACGAGTTTCAGGAAGAATTCCATGAATTTTTAATGTCTCCTTTCTAACCCATTTGGCTTTTTTTTCTAATTTTTCAAAAAATTTTTTAGACATAATGACCTAATCTATCTCTTTTTGATAAGATTGGATTTTTAATTGGCCATTTAATTTTTAATTTCGGATCATTCCACTTATAAGTTTCTTGGCGTTTTGGTTCATAATATTCGGACTGTTTATAGTGAAATATTGCTTTTCTACTTAAAACTAAATGTGCAACACCATATTTTGGGGGAACAAGAATTTGCAATCTATTATCATCCGACAAAATAAATGACTGCCATTTACCAAAATTCTTCGATTTTTCATTACAATTAACAATGACCACGTATATTTTCCCATAAAGACAGGATATTAATTTCCAAGCTTTTTTATCAACATGAATACCTCTTAAAACATTTTTTTTAGAAATAGATATATCGTCTTCAACAAATCTAATTTTGATTCCATTTTCAAAATAAACTTTTTTATTATAAATCTCAACATATTGACCTCGATGATCTTTAAAGATATAGGGGGCAATCTGAAAAACTTTTTTTAATTTTGTTTTTTTAACCTCGATCATAAAAATACTATTACTAAAAATTTTATTTTTCTCAATAAAATGACCTCTATTTCTCTTTTAGTACAATTAATCCAATATTTTTCTTTAAATCCCTTGCATTCCCTACTTGAAAAACGTTTCGATTCTAAAATTTCTTCTATTAATTTCTTTGATTTTTCTGTAACTGTAATAGTACCAAAAGGAACAATCATATTTTTATATTTATTGATTATAATAAATAATGCGACTACCTTCGTTTTCAAATTTAAATTTAACCTCGAGTAATTTTTTCAAAGCTTTTCTCACTTTTGGTTGTTTAGAGGGTGGGACAAATAAAAGCATAAAACCGCCGCCCCCAGCTCCTAAAATTTTACCCCCGATAGCACCTGCTCCTAAAGCTGTTTTATAAATATCATCTATTTTGGCATTGGATATTTTATTACTTAAGCTTCTTTTTATTTTCCAAGATTCATTTAATAATTCTCCAAACTCTTTTAAATCTCTACCCTCAGTCAAAATTCTTACGGCTTCGTCTACCAATTGGTATATCCTGGTTAATTCTTTTGTTTTTTGTGGAGTGTTTTTAATTTGTTCTTTGGCTATTTTAGAAGCAATACGAGAAAGACCTGTAAAAAATAGCATAAGATGGTTTTCTAATTGTTCAAGTCTTTCTTTTTTTAATATTAAAGGTTCTATTTTTATTTCATCTTCACCAAAAAAGCTTATTTTATTAAATCCTCCATAAGCTACCGCTACTTGATCTTGTGAGCCAACATTTTCTTTTAACACCTCCCTTTCTATATAAATGGCTTCTTTAGCTAGTCTTTCTTTTGAAACAATAACACCGTTCAAAGCGTACATTGCATTAATTAAACCAACTGTAAAAGCTGAACTAGAACCTAACCCGCTTCTCGCAGGTAAATCTCCATCGTGATGAAGTTCAATCCCTTCTTTTACATTAAAAAATTTAAAAATTGCTCTTACTGCTGGATGTAAAATTTCATCTACATCTTTCACTATTTCCACTTTAGAATAAACTATTCTATGCTTATGGGGAAAAAAGGGCGGTAAATGTCTTAAGGTAAGATAACAGTATTTATCTATAGTTGTAGATAAAACCTGACCGCCGTTTATTCTATACCAAACAGGATAATCTGTTCCTCCGCCAAAAAAAGATATTCTAAATGGTGTTTTACTAATAATCATAGATTTTTTCTTTTAATTGGATATTTTAACATTTCTTTTATGTGCAAAACTGCTTTTTTGCCAAATTTTTCTTGAATCATGGATAGATATTCTGGCCGACTAAAGTATTCTTTAAATGCTTTATCTCTAAATCGCAATACTTCTCTTCCAGAAATATATTTAGTTGGCAATGGCAAAGTTTCTTCGCTTAATTAGGCATAACCCAACCAACTTTTAGGTAACTCCCATTCTTTTTCTATTGCCTCGTTATACAATCTTGAACCCGGATAAGCCATAGCACAATAAAAGTTTACATATTCACAATTTAATTCTTCTGCTAAATGGAGGGTCTCTTGCATGGTCTCAAGATTATCATCGGGCAAACCGAAAATGAAGTTCCCCATTACATAAATCCCGGCATCTTGGGTCATCTTAATCACCCTTTTTATATCTTCTATTCCAAAACCAAATTTGTCAACTTTTTTTCTTACCAATTCATTAGCCGATTCAATCCCGTAAGCAATCCATTTGATGCCGGCTTTTTTCATTTTTTGCAACATCTTTTCGTTAACTGTATTAATTCTTCCATAAACCCAGATATTTAAATCATAATTTCTTTGAGCCAATAAATCACAAATTTTTCCTACTCTTTCTTCATTGATAGCAAAAAGTTCATCTAAAAATTTAATAGTTTTTACTTTATAATTTTTAACTAAAAAATCAATTTCTTTCACAATATCTTCCGGGTCGCGAAATCTAATCAATGGTTTACCATTGTATAATGTGTGAATATTGCAATAACTACAATTATAGGGACAACCTAAGCTGGTATAAGAAACGGCATAAGGGGTTCTTTCTTTTAGATTCCAAAGACACTGCCAATTATGAGATCTGTATTTTGTCGGTGGAATAATATCCCAAGGAATCGAGGGTAATTCTTTTGGGTTTACAATTATTTCTCCCCAGCCATTTATTACTGCTTTCCCTTGAGAAAGATAACAAAGCCCCTGAATTAGATAATTATTTATTTTTCTTTTGGCTTTTAATGTTTTGAGTAAATGAAAAATTGTATAGAATGGTTCTCCCACTGCAATAAAATCTGTCTTTGTTTCTTTTAAAGTTTGTTCAGGAAGAGCCGAGGGATGTATGCCGGTTAAAATTGTTTTTATCTTTGCGTTTTTACTTTTTATAAATCTTAGAAGTTCTGTTGTAATCGGCATTAATGGCGTAGAAGAAGCAGAAGGATTTGCTCCCATTACAGTAATTGCTACTAAAATAGGGTTTAACTTAATAATTTTGTCGGCAAACTCATCAACTTCCAATCCTTCTACTTCCATGTCTAAAATTTTTACTGTGAACCCCTTTTTTCTAATAAATTCCGCTATCATCCCTCCCCACACAGGTGGTTCAATAGCCGAAAACAAAGTACTCAATTTGCCATAAATTTTTTTAGGGTTGCCGGGTTTTATGATTAATAGATCTATCGATTTGTTATTCTTGGACATAATTTTAAATATTAGAGAATTGGTTTCTTTTAATAATTTGGTAGCCTTTTATTAATTCAGTTATCCCTTCCTGAAGAGAATATTTTGGTTTAAAGCCTGTTTTCTCAATTTTATCATTGCTAACAATATAGTTTCTTTTATCTGGATCCTCTCCTATTTCAGAAGTCAAAAAAACAAAATCGGGAATTTGTTTTTTTATTTCTTGGCACAATTCTAATTTACTTAAATTAGCATCGCTTAATCCAACATTATAAGGCTCATTTTTCATTTTATCAAAATTATTTAAACAATGAACAAAAGCTCTTGCTACGTCACGAACATGAATATAATTTCTTTTGAAATGGGGTTGAAACAAAACAATAAATTTATCATTAGCGGCTCTATAAACAAAATCATTTACCAATAAATCTAATCTCATTCTTGGACTAATGCCAAAACAGGTTGCCAATCTTAAAGTAATAGAATTTCCTGAATCCAAAATATACTTTTCCGCTTCAACTTTTAATTTTCCGTAAAGGGAGATGGGTTTTAGCGGCGTACTCTCATCACAATATATCCCATTCTTGCCTATTCCATAACCACTATTCGTAGTTGGAAAAATAATTTTTTGATCTTTGCTGCGAATTTGTAAAAGCATTTTTATGGCATCTAAGTTTACGGTCTTTGCCGCTGTTGGATCTTTATCACAAGCAGGAGCACCAGTAATACAAGCCAATGGCAATATAAAATCAGCTTTTTTAAGATACTGAGAAACTAAATTTTTGTCTCTAGCATCCCCTCGAACAACAGTAAGTTTTTTATTATAACAACAATCTAGAAGAGAGGTTTGGTTATATAAAAAATTATCAATAACAACAACCTCGTACCCTTCTTCTAATAATAATGGTACTAGCACGGATCCTATATATCCCGCTCCTCCTGTAATTAATATTTTTGGTTTATTTACATTCATTTTCTTATTTTTATTTTTAGTTCAATATGCTTCGACTCAAAACAAAAAGGAATACAAGATTTAAAAATTGCGCAAAGATGCTGGTGGAAGCGGCGGCAAACATGCCGAATTTGGGAATAAAAAAGAAATTTAAAACTAAATTTATTATAGCGCAAATAGCAGTTAAAGCAAAATTGAGCCA
>Ga0315298_1011254_pt1 | contig 10547 bp, 9 predicted proteins | sample WHS_1_MG_FD_203077 | JGI IMG/M metagenome (GOLD analysis project Ga0315298, IMG submission 203077) | Extremophilic microbial mat communities from Washburn Hot Springs, YNP, Wyoming, USA - WHS_1_MG | ecosystem: Environmental > Aquatic > Thermal springs > Hot (42-90C) | place: USA: Wyoming...
GCCGCGCCCTGTGGGTAAAGGTGGGCCCCCTTACTTCTTGGAGGTTGACAAAAACGGGGAGTCTGAGTAAAAATTACTTATCGGTGCGGGCATAGCTCAGTTGGTAGAGTACGAGCTTCCCAAGCTCGGTGTCGCGGGTTCGAGGCCCGTTGCCCGCTCCAACTCCGAAAAACAGGGTTATGCTGCGCCGCTCCGGTATAGGACGGCGCGGCCTGCATGGACCCCATTCTTTCGGAATGAAGATTGGGGTTTTTTTTCTGGAGAGCATGGAAAGAGGCGAACTTCTCGATAGGTTGTGGAAGCTTTTGGAGCCTGTTGTGGAATCGAGGGGGCTGGAGCTCCTGGAGGTGGAGTTCCAGAGGGAGACCAGGGGGTGGGTTCTCAGGCTCTACATAGACAGGGAAGAGGGTGGAGTGACACTGGATGACTGCACGGCTGTGAGCAGGGAAGTGGGAGATCTCCTGGATGTCAAGGACCCCATAGATCATCCATACCATCTGGAGGTATCTTCCCCTGGGTTGGATCGTCCCTTGAGGAGACCCAAGGATTTCCAGAGGTGGGCTGGCCACAGGGTGAGGATAATGGTGAGCGGCCCGAGGAAAAAGACCATCCAGGGGGTCTTGTCAGGCCTCCAGGATGAGACAGTGGAGATCGAAACCGCCCTAGGCCCTCAGAGGGTTCCCCTCAAGGAGATAGCGAAGGCTAGGCTCGTATACGAGTGGCCCAAAGGCATGGGAATCAAGGAGTAGCGAGGAATGCAATTCAATCTGAACCAGATAATAGAGCAAGTGGGGCGCGAGAAGGGTGTGGACAAGGAGGTCCTCATCTCCGCCCTCGAGGAAGCAATGGCCCAGGCTGCGAGGAAAAAGCTCGGGGTGAGGGAGGGTATAGAGGCCCGTTACAATCCCGAGGCTGGAGAGATCGAGGTGGTCCAGTACAAGAAGGTGGTGGAAAAGGTGAGGGATCCCGATACAGAACTTAGTCTCGAGGAGGCGAGGGAAATGGATCCCACGGCCCAGGTGGGTGAGTTTCTGGGCATAAAGGTGGACACCAGGGATTTTGGCCGGATCGCTGCCCAAGCCGCCAAGCAGGTCATAATCCAGAGGGTTAAAGATGCCGAGCGGGAAAACATCTATATGGATTACAAGGACCGGAAGGGCGAAGTGGTCAACGGCATAGTCCAGCGTTTCGAGAGGGGAGACATCATAGTGAACCTGGGCAGGGTCGAGGCTGTTCTGCCCCGGGAGGAGCAGGTCCCCAGGGAATCCTATAGGCCAGGCGACAGAATAAGGGCCTATATCCTGGATGTGAGGAAAGTGTCGAAAGGGCCACAGATAGTCCTCTCCAGGGTGCATCCCAATTTCCTGGTCAAGCTCTTCGAGCTGGAAGTCCCCGAAGTGGCGGAGAGGATAGTGGAGATAAAGGCAGCCGCAAGGGAGCCTGGGGAAAGGGCCAAGATAGCGGTGTCATCAACGGATCTCGATGTGGATCCCGTTGGCGCCTGCGTGGGCATGAGGGGCTCGAGGGTCCAGAGTGTGGTCCAGGAACTCAGGGGGGAGAGGATAGACATAATTCCGTGGTCAGCGGATCCAGCTAAATTCGTCTGCAATGCCCTCGCTCCAGCGGAGATAACCAGAGTGCTAGTGGACGAGGAGAACAAGACCATGGAGGTTGTAGTGCCGGACGAGAAGCTCTCTCTGGCAATAGGAAAAAAGGGACAGAACGTCAAACTCGCCTCCAAACTCACGGGCTGGAAGATAGATGTCATAAGCGAAAGCAAGATGCAGGAGAGAAACGAGGCAGCGAGACGCTCCCTGAGGGAAATCCCCGGAATAGGGGATATGACCGTGGAGATCCTGTTCCTGGAAGGTTACAGATCAGCCGAGGAGGTGGCAAGGGCCACCGAAGAGGAGCTAGCCCAGATAGAGGGAATAGGTCCAGAGAAGGCCAAGACACTTCTCCAGGCTGCGAGGAGCCTGATGGAACAGAAGAGCAAGGCAAAGGCTAAGGAGGATGCGGCCAATCTTGAGACACTCGATGGAGTGGGGCAGAGGACTGCCGAGCTCCTCGTGGAGCACGGCATAAAGAGCGTGGAGCAGCTCAAGGGAACCCCGGTCGAGACCCTAGTCGAGATACCAGGAATAGGGGAGAAGAAAGCGGAGCAATTGCTGAGGGCAGCTGAGCGCGCTTTGGAGGCCCGAGACAGGGTCCAGGAGGAAGACAGGGCAAGCCGGACAGGATCCGACCTGCCCGAGGGATGATGGGGGAAAGGATCTCATGCCAATGAAGGTTTTCGAGCTGGCCCAGGAATATCAGATCGATCCGAAGGTGCTCCTCAATCACTTGAAAGAGCTCGGTGTCTTTGTCTCGAGCCACATAAGCATACTCAACGACGAGGAAGTGGCCAAAGTGCGGGCCACAATCTCCCACATCCAGAAGAGACAGAAGGCTGCCCAAAAGAAGCCCAAACCCACGGTTGTGCGGAAGAAGGCAGCTGAAGTGACACAGGAGGCCCTGGAGAGACCCCAAGAGGAAGAGGCCCAAAAAGGAGAAGAGCTCCAACTCGAGGCCGTCCAGGCCCAAAAGCCAGAGCCAGAGCCTGTCGAGAAAATCGTCCCTGAGGAGCAGAGGGAGGAGAAGGAAGCCAAGGAGGAAAGGGAGCCGAGAAGGGAGGAAGTAGCCCAGCTCAAAGAGATGCCCAGGCCCAAAAGGCAGTGGAAGGAACAACCAGCCATCATTATAAGAAGACCCGCCCCCGTTGGGCCCAGTCCCGAAGAGAGAGAGAAGAGGGAGGAAGAGCCGGCGGCCAAGATTCAGGAGCTCGCAACCAAGCCAAGGCCACTTGAGGCCGAGGAGATGCAAAAGACCATTCAGGAAAAGGTGACCTCCCCTCAAGAGGCAGCTCCCACCCCCTCGAGGGCTCAAGAGGAACCCAAGATTCCGAAGCCCAAAGAGCTCAGGCCAGAGAGGCCAACTCGGAGAGAGCCCCTTCACGAGCCGGCCAAGATCCTTCACAGGCCTAGGCCGGAGCAAGGGGAAAGACCATCCCCATCTCTGGTTGTGGCCAAGCCCTCTGAAGAGAAGGCAGAGAGGCCAATTCCGCTTCCTGAGCCAGAGCCTTGGGCACCCAAGAAAAAAGTCCTCAAGGCCTTCGAGGTCATAACCCAGGAGAGGCCCGGTAGGGGAAAGATCAAGAAGAAAGAGGTGATACACCTCAGGGCAGAGCTGGAGGAGAGGGAACGGGAGAGGGGGCTTCCCTTCAGGCCAGCCAAGAAGAAGGAGGAGAAGAAGACCGAGATAACGGTCCCCAAGGCCATAAAGAGAAAGATCAAGGTAATGGAATCCATAACCGTGGGCGAGCTGGCCCGTCGCATGGGGGTCAAAAGCAGCGAGGTCATCAAGAAGCTCCTATCCCTGGGGGTCATAGCCACGGTGAACCAGATGCTCGATCCCGATGAAGCTGCCCTGGTGGCAAGTGACTTCGGTTACGAGGTGGAGAGGGTCTTGAGCAGGGCAGAGGAGCTCCTGGAGGAGGCCGAGGCCCCAGAGGCCGAAGGCAACCTGAAACCGAGGCCCCCTGTGGTGACAGTGATGGGTCATGTGGACCATGGAAAGACATCTCTCCTCGATGCCATCCGACAGACCCACGTCACGGAACAAGAGGTCGGGGGCATAACACAGCACATCGGGGCCTATCAGGTGGAGATAAAGGGCCAGACCATCACCTTCCTGGATACCCCAGGTCACGAGGCCTTCACCTCCTTGAGGGCAAGAGGTGCCCAGGTCACGGACATAGTGGTTCTGGTCGTCGCAGCAGACGACGGGGTCATGAACCAGACCAAGGAGGCCATAGATCACGCCAGGGCAGCAGGGGTTCCTATATTGGTGGCCATAAACAAGATAGACAAGCCCAATGCAGACCCTGAGAGGGTCAAGCAGGAGCTTGCTGCCTTGGGCCTGGTTCCTGAGGCTTGGGGGGGCGATACCATATTCTGCGAGGTATCGGCCAAGAAGCACATAAACATAGACGTCCTCCTGGAGAACATACTCATTCTGGCCGAGGTCCTGGAGCTCAAGGCCAATCCTGACAGGCCCGCAAGAGGGACCATAATAGAGGCAAGGCTGGACAAGAGAAGAGGGCCACTGGCCACGGTCTTGGTCCAGGAGGGAACCCTCAGGGTGAACGATGCCTTTGTGGCGGGGATGTACTCCGGGAAGGTCAGGATGATGCTGGATCACCTGGGGAGAAGAGTGGAGGAAGCTGGCCCATCCACCCCGGTGGAGGTCGTGGGGGCCTCGGGCGTTCCGACTCCAGGGGAGAAATTCTGGGTCGTGGCGGACGAGAAGGAGGCCAGGGATATAGAGATATTCAGGCGTGAGAAGATGAGAAGGGAGGGCATGGCCCAGGCCGGAAGGATATCCCTGGAGAAGCTCAAGGACCAGATGGAGGCGGGAGAAGTCAAAGAGCTGCCAGTGGTCCTCAAGGGAGACGTGCAGGGCTCCGTGGAGACCATAAGGGATACCCTCTTGAGGATGGGTGGCGAGAAGATCAAGATCAATGTCCTCCATGCATCCGTAGGGGGCATCACGGAGAACGATGTGAATCTCGCAGCTGCCTCCAATGCGATAATAATAGGCTTCAATGTCAGGCCCGAGGCGAGGGCTCAGGCGTTGGCAGAGGAAGTAGGGGTGGACATAAGGCTCTACAACATCATCTACGAACTCATGGAAGATGTGGAGCGAGCCCTGAGGGGGATGCTCGAGCCCACGAAGAGGGAGATCCTGCTCGGAAGGGGAGAGGTTGTCCAGATCTTCAAGATATCCAAGGTGGGGACGGTCGCCGGGACTGTGGTCAAGCAAGGGAAGATAGTGAAGAGTGCCAAGGCCAGGCTCATAAGGGACAATGTGGTGGTGTACGATGGAAGGATAGGGAGCCTGAGGAGATATCAGGACGATGTGAGGGAGGTGCCTGAAGGGCAGGACTGTGGAATCCACCTCGAGAACTACAACGACGTGAAGGTGGGGGACATCATAGAGTCTTACGAGATAGAGGAAGTGGCTCCGGAAATCTGAAAGGGACTCCTTCGCCACAGACTCGAGACGAACTCAGAAGAGGGGAGAGATCATGGTCGTGGGTGTTGGCAGAATCCACCTCATTCTGCATGACAATCATTCCCTCAAGGGCAAGAGGCAGGTGGTGAGGAAGACCATAGAGAGGGTGAGAAGTCGATTCAGCGTTGCCTTGGCAGAAGTGGGGGATCAGGATCTTTGGCAGAGCATAAAGCTCGGCTTGGCGGTCGTGGGTCCGGATGGCAGAGTGGTGCAGTCGGTCATGGACAGGGTCGTCAATTTCATCGAGGAGCTCTCTTTGAGCGAGGTCGTAAACGTGGAGACAGAGCTCCTCCATTTCGGGGACCATGGGAGCTGAGAGGCGAAAGAGGATTGGGGTCCGCATAAAGGAGGAGATAAGCGAACTCCTCTTGAGAAAGGTGAGGGATCCGAGGATAGGCTTCGTCACAATAACCGATGTGGAGCTGACCACGGATCTCAGGAGGGCGACTGTGTTCTATAGCGTCATGGGCGATGAGGAGGAGAGATCGAGGGCTGCCCAGGGGCTGAGGAGCGCCTGCGGTTTCATAAAGAGGGAGATGGCCTCAAGACTCAACCTCAAGTTCATGCCGGATATCGTCTTCGCCCTGGACACTTCCTTCGAGGAGATGGATCGCATGGAGAAGGTCTTCAGACAGTTGCAGAGGGAGCGGCGGGAGAATGAGGACTGAGGAGATGATAGCTTCCGCCATAAAGCACGGAGAGAAATTCCTCGTAGTATCCCATATGAATCCCGACGGCGACGCAATCGGCTCTTCCATCGGGCTTTCTCTTGTCCTGGAATCCATGGGGAAGCGAGTCTTCACGTACAACGAGAGTGCGGTCCCAGCGCTCTACAGGTTCATTCCCCACTCCCATAGGATAACCCAGGAGCTTCCCCGAGAAGAGGTGGATGTGACCTTTGTCCTCGATTGCTCCACAGAGGAGCGAGTAGGGGAGAAGTTCAAGGAATTCGCGGGGAAAGGATTGGTTGTGGTGGCCGATCACCATCCCCCTTCAGCCCCCATGGAAGGACTCCACCTCATCCGCACCGATGCATCGGCAACGGCGGAGCTCATCTACGATATACTGGCCGAATTGGACGTCCCACTTTCTCCGGAGAGCGCAACTGCCCTCTATGTGGCCATAATGACCGATACTGGCTCTTTCAAGTTCTCCAATACGACCTCGAGAGCGCTGGAAGTGGCAGCTCAGCTCCTATCCTTCGGGGCGAACCACAGGCTGATAGTGGAGCACATTTACGAGAGCTTTCCTCCGGAGAGGTTCAGATTGATGGCCATGGCCCTCGGCACCCTCCATTTCCTGAAGGAAGGAAAGGTGGCATCGGTCTGGGTGACCCGCTCCATGTTTCAGGAGGCCCAAGCCAATGACGAGATGACCGAGGGATTCGTCGACATTCCACGCTCCATAAAGGGGGTGGAGGTCGCCATGCTCCTCAGGGAAAAGGATGGGTGCGACATCAGGGTGAATCTACGGTCCAGAGGTAAGGTGGATGTAGGTGATATCGCTTCCAGATTCGGAGGTGGGGGGCATCCCAATGCAGCTGGCTGCACCCTGAAGGGGTCCCTGATGGAGGCCGAGGAATGCCTTCTCAAGGCCTTGGAGGAGGCCATGGGGTGAAGGGCTTCGAGGATGGGGGAGTTTTGCTTGTGGACAAGCCCCCGGGGGTGACATCCTTCGGGGTAGTGGAGAGGGTGAGGCGGTGGTCCGGGATAAAGAAGGTGGGCCATACAGGGAGTCTGGATCCCTTCGCCACGGGCCTTCTGGTACTGTGCCTTGGGAAGGCCACAAGGCTATCCCAGTACATAGTGAGCTGGGACAAGGAATACGAGGGGGTCATCTCTCTGGGTGTGGAGACGGATACCGATGACGCAACGGGAAAGGTGGTGGCGAGGGGAGATTACTCTGGCTTGAGGGAGGAGGACATCGAGAAGGCTCTCGAGGGATTCAGGGGAAAGATAGAGCAGATGCCCCCTGTCTTCTCTGCCAAGAAGCTCTCGGGAGTTCCCTCTTACAGGAGGGCAAGAAGGGGAGAGGTTTTGAAACTCGCTCCAGTCGAAGTGGAGGTGCACGAATTGGAGCTTCTGGAGGTGGACCTTCCCCAGGTTCGCTTCAGGGCCAAGTGTTCCAAGGGAACCTATATGAGATCTCTGGCGAGGGACCTGGGCAGGGTCCTGGGTTGTGGGGGACATCTCGCCTCCTTGAGAAGGGTTGCCATAGGCCATCTCAGGGTGGAGGAGGCCATAGGCTTGTGGGAATTGAAGGAGAGGAGGGCGATGGGTCTCGGGCATCTTCTCTGGCCCATAGAGAAGGTCCTGGGCATATGGCCCACATGCAGGCTTTCTCCCCCTTGGAGCAGATTGATCCGCCACGGCCAGGCCGTGCCAGTGGAAGCGCTCGACGGGGCTCAGAAGGATCTTGCCGCAAAGGCTGACAGGGTCCTGATCGCGGATGAGGCCGGAAGGCTTCTAGCCATAGGATCTGTGAGGGGAGATGGCCCTTCGAGGAGGCTTCACCCCGAGCAGGTATTCCCGTGGGAGATGGCCGAGGACAGATCCGTAGGTTCGGGCTAAGAAAATTTTCACCACCACTGAAAGGAGGTCGGAGAAGTGTCGCTTGATGTGGAGAAGAAAAGGGAAATAATCGAGAAGTTCAGAAGGCACGAGTCGGATACGGGATCGCCTGAGGTGCAAATAGCTCTTCTCACAGAGAGGATAAATCACCTGACCGAGCATTTCTCGATCCACAAGAAGGATCACCATTCCCGAAGAGGGCTCATGAAGCTCGTAGGGCAGAGAAAGAGGCTTCTGGAGTATCTGAGGTCCAAGGACGTGAACCGTTACCGTGCTCTCATCCAGGAGTTGGGCCTGAGGAAGTGACCCGGAAGACATCTGGCACCGAAAAAAGGAGAAGGTATGATTGCCAAGGTCAATAGAGAGGTTGGCGGCCGCATTCTGGCCATGGAGACTGGCCGGTTGGCCAGACAGGCCCATGGGGCTGTTTGGGTTCAATACGGGGACACTGGCCTTCTTGTGACCGCTGTCTCGGATAGGATGAGGGAAGGAGTGGACTTCCTCCCCCTCACGGTGGACTACCAAGAGATGGCCTATGCTGCAGGCAAGATCCCCGGAGGATTCTTCAAGAGGGAGGGCCGTTCGTCGGACAGGGAGATTCTCGTCTCCAGGCTGATAGACAGGCCCATACGCCCCCTCTTTCCCAAGGGATACTTCTGGGAGGTCCAGGTCATAGCCACTGTCATGTCCGCGGACATGGACAATCTGCCAGACGTTCTGGCGATAAACGGGGCCTCTGCTGCCCTTTGCATCTCGGACATACCCTTTGACGGCCCTGTGGCAGCGGTGAGAGTGGGCCGTCTGGGAGGGAATTGGGTCGTCAATCCGGGAGAGAAAGAGCTCGAGGAGAGCGACGTCAATCTCATAGTGGCGGGCACGAGGGATGCTGTGGTGATGGTGGAGGGCGGGGCCAAGATAGTGCCAGAGGAGGAGATCCTGGATGGGATCTTCTTCGGCCACAGGGCATTGCAGCCCCTTCTGGATATGCAGGAAGAGTTGAGGGAGATGGTGGGGCTTCCCAAACGGGAATTCGTCCCGTTGGTCGCCTCCGAGGAGATTCTCAGGAGGGTTGAGGAGATCGCCTGGGAAGAGATGGACAGGGCCCTCAGGATACCCCAGAAGAAGGAGAGGAGGGCCGCTGTGGCCGCGATCCAGGAGAAGGTTGCACAACTCCTGAGGGAGGAATTCCCAGGGGAGGAGATAGCCATCCGCAGCGCCCTGGAAGAGGTGGAGAAGAAGGTCGCGAGGGCCATGATCCTCAAGGAGGGAAGGAGAATGGATGGCAGGCCCTTCGACGAGGTTCGGCCAGTGAGCTGTCAGGTTGGACTCCTTCCCAGGGCCCATGGAGCAGGACTGTTCACCAGGGGGGAGACCCAGGTGATGGCCGTTGCGACCCTTGGCACCGCGGAGGACGAGCAGAGACTCGATACCCTGAGCGAGGAAGAGGCGCGCAAGGCATTCATCCTCCACTACAGGTTCCCGCCTTTCTGCGTGGGGGAGACAAAACCCCTGAGAGCACCTAGCAGGAGGGAGATAGGTCATGGGGCCCTCGCAGAGAGGGCGCTGGAACCCGTTCTGCCCCCAAAGGAGAAATTCCCGTACACCATAAGGGTCGTGGCAGAGGTCTTGGAGAGCAATGGCTCATCCTCCATGGCATCCACCTGCGGCACCACCCTGGCCCTCATGGATGCTGGGGTTCCAATCAGTGCACCTGTGGCAGGGGTTGCCATGGGTCTCATAAAGGAAGGGGACCAGGTGATCATCCTCACCGACATCCTCGGTGACGAGGATCACTTGGGAGACATGGATTTCAAGGTCACGGGCACTGCAGAAGGGGTCACCGCACTCCAGATGGACATAAAGATAAAGGGGGTGACGAGGGAGATCATGGCTCAGGCCTTGGCCCAGGCCAAGAAGGCGAGATTGTGGATCCTGGAGAGGATGCTCGAGGCCATACCAGAGCCCAGAAAGGAGCTGTCTCCCTATGCCCCCCGCATAGTGACCATTCACATAAAGCCAGAGAAGATCAGGGATGTGATAGGTCCCGGAGGCAGGGTAATAAGGAAGATAATCGAGGACACAGGGACCAAGATAGAGATAGAGGACGATGGCACTGTGCACGTGGCCTCCACCAACATGGAAAAGGCCGAGAAGGCCATAAGCATGATAAGGAGCCTGACAGAGGAGGCCGAAGTCGGAGGCGTGTACACGGGGAGGGTCAAGAGGGTGCTCGATTTCGGGGCAATAGTGGAGATACTTCCCGGCACCGACGGCCTTCTTCATATCTCGCAGTTGGACCACTCCCACACCCGCAAGGTCACTGATGTGATTCACGAGGGAGACGAGGTTCAGGTAAAAGTGATCGAGATAGACGAATCCGGGAAGATAAGGCTGAGTCGCAAGGCCCTTTTGGGAGAGCCACCCCCCGAGGCCAGGGAGCACCCTGGCAGGGAGGGGAGAGAGAGAAGGAGAGACGGCGGTCGCCCCCATGGCCGAGAAGATCGTCCTAGACAACGGCGTTAGGATAATCGTCGAACCCATACCCACACTGAGATCCGTCTCCCTCGGGATATGGGTTGCAGCTGGATCCAGGCTGGAGGCTCCCCAGGAGAGGGGTATCTCCCATTTCATAGAGCACATGCTCTTCAAGGGTACGAGGAGGCGTTCCGCCCAACAGATCGCAACAGAGATAGATGCGGTGGGTGGGTTCATGAACGCCTTCACGAGCAGGGAATACTCGAGCTTCTACGTCAAGGTGATGGACCAGCATCTGGCACTTGCCGCGGATCTCATCACGGACATATATCTCGATTCCACCTTCGACGAGGAAGAGCTCGAGAGGGAGAGATCGGTCGTGCTCCAGGA
>Ga0315298_1011255_pt1 | contig 10547 bp, 8 predicted proteins | sample WHS_1_MG_FD_203077 | JGI IMG/M metagenome (GOLD analysis project Ga0315298, IMG submission 203077) | Extremophilic microbial mat communities from Washburn Hot Springs, YNP, Wyoming, USA - WHS_1_MG | ecosystem: Environmental > Aquatic > Thermal springs > Hot (42-90C) | place: USA: Wyoming...
ATAGTAGTCTTAATGGTTTAAGAGGCAATTTAGTCGAGTTAACCCGAAAGGGTAGTTTTTAGATAGCGGTCTTAGAGGGGTTTAAATAGTGGGGGTAAAGTAAAAGATTGCTATCTAAAGAGTTGAGAATACAAGAAGTTTTAGAGTTTCCGAAAATCTACTTACATATGCCTGGGGTAAAGAAGGCAAAAGTACTATTTATGGATAGTGGAAATGAGGTAACCCTAGACATTTCTCTAGATAAACTTTCTCTTATACTCGCCCCAGAACAAATGGTACTTTTAGGATTGGGTGATCTAGCAGATTTAGAATATCTTGGAGAAAGTCTGGACGAACCTGTACCAGAGGAAAGTAACAAGGCAGGAATTACTTTTACACAGATATCTAAAAATAGATTTGAAGGAGAGTGGAGCCCATGCAAAGATGTTGACTTTTTAAGAATAGGAGTTCAGGTATTTGACAGAGACATAGCTTACAGGCTTAAGGCTCAGAAGGAGGGAAAAGACGGAAAAGAACCAGCTATAAGAGATTTTATCTCTATAGAAGCTATCCAGAATGATACTATATTACCTATATATGATTGGGAGCCAAACCGTGCAGTTTGGTCAGGCTGTTCCTGGGTAAACTTCTTATATAGTGTTAGAGAGATGAACTTGGATATCCCTGTAAAAGTTATTGTGTCGATTAATCTCGAGCAATATCTAAATCTAAAGATTTCTTCTTGGACATTAAAATATAGGAGGTAACTATGTGGAGAACTTCTGACCCAAGATATCTTAATGCCTTTCTAAATAACGATGGGGTAGAAGTTATCTTTATATTTAAAGATAATGAAAGAGTAATAGATGAGTGTAGATGGGAAAATCTCTATAGGATAGGACCAGATTCTGCCGACGGTTTATACTCTGAAATAAAACTCAGAGTATTTGATAGAGTTATCAGTCTAGAAGGAGCTTCATATAATGAGGCACTCCTAGTAAGAATAAAGCTTATAGAAGGAGCTCCATTAGAAGTAATACCTGAGAAAAGAAATGACGTCACAAATAAATTTAAGCTATTTTCTTCTGGTTCTATCTTAAAAGACGAAATATTGTTCTCTGTGAATTTTGATGAGGAGCCATATTTTTCTCCTTTGGCAATAAAAGAAATAATTACCGAAAGGAAGGATGTTTATTTAAAAAATAGACTTACAAGTAGTGGGGAACTTCAAGACACCTGCGAAGCTATGGTTAATGGTATAACATGGAATACCATCTACAAGTCCAAATATCCTCATATCTGTTCTCCTGTAAGTAGGGAATGGTGTATAAATTGGGGAGGTTATGTGCTTTTTGACTGGGACACATTCTTTACCGCCCTTATAGTTTCATCTGAAAATAAAGAATTAGCTTATAGTAATATAAAAGCGATTCTTTCAGAGATAACAGAGAGAGGATTTATTCCCAATTTTGGTTCAAGCTCCGGTAAGTCTGAAGATAGGTCCCAACCACCTGTAGGTAGTTATTGTATACTAAAGGTCTATCTACAACATAGAGATTTAAGATTATTAGAAGAGACATATGAACTACTTAAAGTATGGCACAAGTGGTGGTTTACTGCTAGAGACGGAAACAAGAATGGACTTTTAGAATGGGGTTCTGATCCTATTGGACTTGAAAAATGGCACTGTCACGACTTACAAGCGGCAAAGTTTGAATCTGGATTAGATAACAGTCCTATGTATGATGATGTTGTGTTTAATCCCACCACCAATACTATGGAACTAGATGATATTGGTTTAAATTCTCTTTATGCATTAGATTGTTGGGCTCTGTCTGAAATTGCTAGAAAACTAGGGAGATACGAGGATGAGATAGAATTTATGGAAGAGTATTTTCAAATGAGAAGACGTATAAACTCAATACTATGGGATAAAGATTTAGGAATATATACAAATAGGTACTGGGATAAGAGATTTTCTGATAGACTATCTCCTACATGCTTCTATCCATTATTAGCAGGGATACCTACTGAAGAGATGGCAGAATATATGATAAAAAAATATCTGCTGAATGAAAATAAATTCTGGGGGGAGTATATAATTCCGTCTGCACCTAAAGATGATCCGGCTTTTCAAGATAATAATTATTGGCGAGGCAGGATATGGGCACCTATGAACTTTCTTGTTTATGAAGGGCTAAAAAGATATAGATTTGATAATGTTGCTTATGAATTTGCGATGAAATCTATAAGTCTTTTCTTAAAAGAATGGCAAGAAGAAGGTCATATCCACGAGAACTATAATGCTATAACTGGAGATGGAGATGATGTAAAAAGTTCTGATCCCCTTTATACTTGGGGAGGGCTCTTAGCATATATAGGATTAGAAGAGATTGTAATGGTAGAGCCCTGGAATAATGGCCTAAGGATAGGAGGTTCCTATATAAAGAATGCCAATATAAAAAATTATAGAGCTTTAGGAAGTATTTGGGATATAGATACTTCTAATGGAAAGACCACTATAATTAGAGATGGTAAAGTGATAGCAGAGAACATAGAAGGAGAAGTTATTAAAGTAGAATATCTAATTGAAAGAGGCTAGGGATTCTATAAAGAAGTCCCTCTTACAAAATTGTATAAAAGTGGATAATTTCTGTGTATTTTTATAATTCTCTTGACAGATCAGGCATTTAGTTGTATATATAAGCATATGAGATTACAAATTGGGAGCACGGGGTTTTTAGATAAGAATAGCCCGATACCACTTTACTACCAGCTAAAAGAGATACTTTTATATAAGATAAGAAACGGGGAAATAGGTAAAGATGGAATTCTCCCCTCAGAAGAGACACTCTGTAAAGAATATGGTATAAGTAGAGGTACTGTAAGGAAGGCAATCGCTGAGCTAGAGAAAGAGGGCTATGTAGTTTCAGAACAGGGTAAAGGTGTATTTCTAGTAAAACCCAAGTTTGAACAGAGCCTACTCAGGTTCTATAGTATTGGAAGAGAGATGCAGAGTAGGGATGAGGACTTTCATACCAGGGTAATAAGTAAAGAGGTCTCTAAACCCACCAGAGGTATTCAAGAGACTTTAGGCATCAGAGAAGATGAAGACCTAAACAAAATAGTAAGGTTGAGATATCTAGATAATGAACCGGTAATAATAGAAAACATCTTTATACCAATCAGAGTATGTCCAGATCTCCTAAAGGAAGATTTAGAAAGCATACCGTTATACGATATCTTAGAGGATAAGTGTAATCTGAAGCTATTAAAGGTAAGAGAATCACTGGAACCTGTAGTGCTCAGAAAAGAAGAGGCTAAATTATTAGAATGCAAGGTAGGTTTACCTGCATTTCTAGTGGAGAGGGTTACATATCTTACGGATGGAAGCTCTATAGAGTTGAGGAAGAGTGTTATAAGGGGTGACAGGTTTAAGTTTACAACAGAACTCTACAGGTGAAAGAGAGGTGATGATGAAAAGAAAAGAGGGCAAGTTTAATATGAGCTTTTCATAAGTGTTTGGAGGTAGTTTTGAAATTATTCATCCAGGAGGTGTGAAATGTTTAAGAAGTATTTGGTAATAAGGTTATTAGCAGCAAGTTTTTTATTGGCTTCTTTCTTTTTTAGTAATCTAGCCTTTGGGGCAGAGAAGGTTACTATTACGTGGCTAATGAGGAGCAATCCTGTAGAAAACAAATGGCAGAAAGAGTATGTTATCCCACAATTTGAAGCACTGCATCCAAATATAAATATAAACCTTGTTATTGTTCCCTATGATCAGATGGATCAAAAACTTCTTACTATGGTGGCAGCTGGAGAACCACCTGATGTATTCTCACAGTGGGGGGTTTCTGGTTTTGGGGATTATTATACTAGAGGTCTATTACTGGATTTAACTCCTTATATTGAGAGGGATCACTATAATTTAGGTGCTTTTATACCTAGGGTCATTAATATCTATAAGCGAAGTGGTAAATATTATTCTGTCCCTCAAGTAACTAATTATGGGATAATGATGTATTACAACAAGGATTTATTTGATAAAGCTGGACTTCCTTATCCTCCAGTATCTTGGAAAGATAAGAGTTGGACATGGGATAAGATGTTGGATTATGCTAAAAAGCTTACAAAGAACTATGGAGAAGGGGTTAATGCACAATACGGAATAGACTGTAGCTATTTCCAAGGAGCTATATGGGGAGCAGCCTATCTCTGGGGAGATGACCCATTTTTACCAGAACATTACAGAACGGGGCTAGCCAAATCAAGTAGATTGGATTCTCCGGGTGTTATAGAAGCAGTTCAGGCCGTAGTTGATCTGATTTACAAGTATAAGGTAGCTCCTACTCCTGCAATCTCTCAAGTTTTAAGTCAATTAGGTCCTTTATTTGGTACGGGAAAGATAGGTATGTCCTTCGGCCTCCCTACCCAGGCGTATACTAATTATCAAAATGCTCCGTTTAAGTGGGGATTAGCTCCGATGCCTTACGTTAAGAACAATAAGGTTGCATGGTTTAATGGCACATGGTTTATAGCTAAGAACAGCAAGCATCCTGAAGAAGCGTGGGAACTCTTGAAATATCTAACAAGTGAGGAAGCTGCAAGAGATATGGCTAAGGTTACAGGTTTTCTTGTTCCTTTAAAGAGGGTAGTTGATGACTGGTATAAACTTTTTGAAAAGCCAACAGGAATGAAGCCTGACCAAATAAAAACCGTTGCTGAAGGGGTACTAGCTAATGGGGTAGAAAATGTCAACCATCTATTTGTAAGTTGGCCTGAAATAAATGATATTTTAACTCAGGAACTTAGTCAGATATGGCTTGGTAAGGTATCTGCAAGTGAAGGGTTAAAATCGGTTAAACCTAAGGTAGATGAGGTTATACTTAAGATATATAAGCAATTTTCAGGTAAGTAGCAGGTTTAAAATGTGTCCCAGTGCAAGAAATACCTCTCTTGCGCTGGGATGATATTAGAAAAGGAGGCATTAAATGGCAGATGCAGGGATTAAAAATGTTATACTGATCCTATTGGATAGTCTTAATAGACATTTTCTACCTATATATGGGAACAGACAGGTAAAAACTCCCAATATAGAACGTTTAGCGAATCGTTCTGTAATATTTGACCAGCATTATGTTTGCTCTGCCCCTTGTATGCCAGCAAGGCATGATATCTTTACAGGATGGGCAGAATTCTTGTGGCGTCCCTGGGGACCTCTAGAGCCTTGGGATATTTCATTCATAAAACTTTTAAAACAGAAGGGGATAACTACACAGCTTATAACAGACCACTATCATTACTTTGAAAGAGGAGGAGAGAATTATCATATAGATTTTGACGGTTGGGAATTTATCAGGGGCCACGAAAACGATCCATGGATTACAGAATCAACCCCTATACCTGAACACAAGGGTATACTTACCTCAAGGTATGCTCGTAATATGAGTAGGATGAAAAGAGAAGAAGATTTTTTAGCACCCAGAACATTTAAAACAGCTATAAACTGGTTAGAAGATAATTATAATAAACACGAGAAATTTTTCTTAATGGTAGAAGAATTCGATCCACATGAGCCGTTTCATGTACCAGAACCTTACAATAGTATGTACGATAAGGATTGGGATGGTCCCTTATACTTTTGGGAACCATATGGGTTGAATAGAGATAATGAGTCAGAGGTAAGACATATAAGAGCTCAATATGCTGGCAAATTAACGATGGTTGATAGATGGCTTGGGTATTTTTTAGATAAGCTCGATGATTTTGAACTATGGGAAAATACTCTTGTTATTTTTATGACTGACCATGGACATTACTTGGGCGAACATAACCTTTATGGGAAACCTCCTTGTCCTTTCTATCAGTCTTTTGCGCATCTACCATTTCTAATCCATCTACCTGAAGATAAAAAATCAGGGAGTAGAATATCTGCTCTCACCAGTAACATAGATATATATGCAACAATACTTGATGCCTTTGACATTAATTCTTCTGGTTTTACCCATAGTCGGTCAATCTTGCCCCTTGCTATGGGGGAAGTAGATAAGATAAGAGATTTTGTTCTGTATGGCTATTTTGGAGAGTACGTAAATTATACTGACGGAAGATTCACCTATCTAAGAGCTCCAGTAAAGGAAAATAGTCCGTTATATCTATACAGTCAACGATGGTCTACAGCTCCATGGTGGGATTTACCTCCTCTTGATGATAAGGCTGAACCAGGAAGGTGGTTTCCAGGAAGTAATCTCTTACTTTTTAGAAGACCTATTACAATAGAAGAAATGTTGAAAATACATGGACCAATGGACCTAGTTATAAATGGTAACTCAATGCTTTTTAATATAGATGTAGATGAAGAGCAAGAGCATCCAATAAATGATAAGGATTTGGAAAGAGAATACATTAATAAACTTAAAGAGGCACTAATAGAATGGAAGGCTCCTAAAGAACACTTACAGAGATTAGGATTGATATAAAGGAGGGAATGAATGGGTTCTAAGAGAAGCAAACTTGTTGCAAGAGAAACAAGAGCATTTTATTTATTCTTGTCTCCTTGGATTATAGGTATGATTTTATTCACAGGAGGACCATTAATAGCCTCACTTGGACTTAGTTTTACATCTTATGATATTGTAAAGCCTCCTATCTTTGTAGGATTTTCAAACTATAAAGAGATCTTTTCAGATAAGATTTTTATTCAATCCCTTAAGGTAACCCTAAAGTATGTTCTTGGGGCAGTACCTCTTAATGTCTTAGGTGCCTTGGTATTAGCCACTTTTCTTAATCAGAAAGTTTATGGGCTTTCTGTATGGAGGACGATATACTATCTCCCTGTTGTTACTACAGGAGTAGCAGTTTCATTACTCTGGTCATGGGTTTTAAATCCAGATTTTGGCATAGTAAACTCTATACTTTGGAAATTCTTTGGTATTAGAGGACCAGAATGGTTCTACAGTGAAAGATGGGCTATTCCCTCTTTTATACTTATGAGTGTGTGGGGTGTAGGTGGCCCAATGTTAATATACTTAGGTGGTATGCAAGGGATACCTACCGAGCTCTATGAAGCTGCAGAGATAGATGGCGCTTCCTGGTGGCAAAGTTACATCCATATCACAATCCCTTTAATATCCCCAGTAATATTTTACAATACAGTTACAACAATGATAGGGACATTCCAAGTATTTATACCTGCCTTTATAATAACACAAGGAGGGCCCAATTACGCTAGTTATTTTTATGTATTAAATCTATATAAACATGCCTTTCAGTATTATCACATGGGATACGCCTCTGCTTTAGCATGGATCCTTTTTTTAATTGTTTTATTACTCACTATATTAGCCTTTAGAATCTCCAATTACTGGATATATTATGAGATTAGGAGATAGGAGATATGATCGGACTGAGAGGAAAGAAAGGTAGACAAAAATTTACTTCCGTATTCTTAACTATAATTTTGGCTGTTGGTGCTATTATTGTATTACTTCCAATCTTATGGATGTTATCTACCTCGTTAAAAGATCAAGGACAAGTATTTATAATGCCGCCCAAATGGATTCCGAATCCAATACGGTGGAGTAATTACCCAGAAGCATTAAATTTTATGAACTGGAGAGTGGTTTATAGAAATACAATAGTAATTACTATCCTAAGTATATTAGGAACATTAATATCTAGCACATTAGTAGCCTTTGCCTTTGCCAGATTAAGAGCTCCAAGAAAAGATTTGTTATTTTTGATTATGCTTAGTACTATAATGCTTCCATATCAGGTAGTCTTAATCCCTCAGTTTATCCTTTTTAAAACTATAGGTTGGGTTGATACTTTTTATCCCTTAACAGCACCATTCTTTTTTGCCACAACGCCATTTCTTATATTTCTTTTAAGGCAGTTTTTTATGACTATCCCTATAGAAATGGATGAGGCAGCTATTATAGATGGTTGTAGTTACCTTCAAGTATACTATAAGATAATCCTTCCACTCTCTAAACCAGCTCTTGGGATAGTATCAATACAGAGTTTTATGAATAACTGGAATGACCTAATGAGACCTCTGATATTTCTTAATTCTGCATCCAAATACACAGTATCCTTAGCCTTAGCTAATTTCTCTGCTGAATATGGTATGACCCCATGGAATCTACTTATGGCTGCTTCCCTAATAGCCTTATTACCGTGTATATTACTGTTTTTCTTTGCACAGAGGTATTTTATCCAAGGTATAGTAATTACAGGACTTAAAGGATAAGTTAAAGAGAGGAGGAAGAGGAGATGGATTCAAAAATAAAGCCTAACATAATTTTAATTCTTGCCGATGATATGGGATATGGAGATTTCGGGATATTTAGTGATGGATCTCCCAAAACACCTGCTTTAGATCAATTGGTAAAAGATGGAATATGCCTGACCCAACATTACTCAGCCTCTCCTGTATGCGCTCCTGCCAGGGCTGGTTTACTTACAGGAAGATATCCTCACAGGACTGGGGCTATAGATACTCTAGAAGCGAGAGGCTTAGATCGACTTTCTTTAAAAGAGGTAACTATGGCTGATATATTTAAATCAGCTGGCTATGTTACTGGACTGGTTGGAAAGTGGCATCTAGGAGCTATAGACCCTAGATATCATCCTAATGCCAGAGGATTTGATGAATTTGTGGGCTTTCGCGGAGGATGGAGTGACTATTATCAGTGGTACTTAGATTATAATGGTAAGATATTTAAAAGTGATGGAAGATATTTAACAGATGTGTTTACTCAAGAGGCTATTGAATTTCTCAGACGACATAGAAGAGAGCCCTTCTTTTTACATCTAGCCTATAATGCCCCACACTTTCCATTTCAAGCTCCAGAAGAAGATTTGAAGCAATTTATAGAAAAGGGCAAGTTTACTAAGGCAGTGAGTCTGATATATGCGATGATATACAGAATGGATAAAGGGATATCTGCAATATTAGAAGAGTTGAGGACTTTAGGTCTAGAAGAAAATACAATCTTCATATTCACAAGTGATAATGGCCCTCAATTTGGGGGAGAAGGAGATATGTGTACTACCAGATATAATGCTAATTTTAGAGGATGCAAGACAAACGTCTATGAAGGTGGCATAAGGGTTCCGGCAGTTATTAGATGGCAAGCTGGAGGATTAGCAGGTGGAAAGATTAACGATAAATTTGTACATTTTACTGACTGGTTACCAACATTATGCAGTATCGCTGGAGTAGATATCCCTAAAGACTTATCCTTAGATGGACAAGATGCATCTACTATACTTTTAGGAAAAAGGGATGATTATCTGATAAAAAGATTCTGGCAGTGGAATAGATATGAACCTATCATTACCTTAAATTCAGCTATGAGAGATAGTAAGTGGAAGCTTGTCCGTCCACCTATCCCGAATATCGCCTGGGTAACTAAAGAAGATGGAGAAATGGACAGAAGGATCAAATATCACCCAGAAGAGTTTAGTGATATCTATAGGGGACCTCTCCCTAAGATAGACCTATCCTCACCACTATCTCCTCAGTTATTTGACATTGAAGATGACCCTTATGAAGAGAAAGACCTGGCTCCTCAGTATCCTAAGATAGTAGAAAAAATGTTAAGTGAACTGGAAGAGTGGTTTAGAGAGGTAGAAGAAGAGCGCAAGATCTCTTCTTTGGAGAAGGGTTGAAAAGATAATATAAAACTAGGAGGTTACTATGAGGAAGCCAAATATCCTTTTTATACTTACTGATGACCAAGCCCAATGGGCAGTAGGGGCATATGGTAATGATGATATCTATACTCCAAATATGGATCGACTTGCAGGAGAAGGGATGATATTTACACAAGCTCTTACCTGTCCTGTATGTTCTCCCTCTAGAGCTATGATAATGACAGGGCTATATCCAAATAAAGTAGGAATAGATGACTGGATCTCTCCAGAAGAGATAGAGGGAATCTTACCTGGTAAACCTACCATTGCAGAAGTTTTAAGGAAGGCAGGATACTTTACAGGGCTTATCGGTAAATGGCATTTAGGTAAAGAGGAAATATATCATCCTTTGAATCGTGGATTTGACTATTTTATGGGGTTTTTAGGAGGAGGGAATAATCCAAAAGACCCTGTACTGGAAGTGGAGGGTAAGGAAAAACAGTTAAAGGGATTTACTATCGATATAGTAACGCAAGATGCCATAAGGTTTATTCGAGAGAATAAAGATAGACCATTTGCTTTATTCTTTCATACTAGAGAACCACATATGCCTTATACCCCTACTCCACCGGAAGATATGGCTCATTACATAAACAAGAACCTGAAGGTCCCAGAGGTAGAGAATTTTCCGATAGAAGAATTACAGGAACGATATAGAGGATACTATGCCAGTATAAGCTCAATAGATAGGAATATAGGATATCTATTAGAAGAACTAGATAATCTTGGCTTAAGGAATAACACTATAGTCATATTTATGGGGGACAATGGTTATATGATAGGGCATCATAATTTGGAGACAAAAGGCAATGCATGGTATATAGGAACCAATATAAGGAGACCAAATATGTTTGAATATTCCATATTAG
>Ga0315298_1011256_pt1 | contig 10547 bp, 9 predicted proteins | sample WHS_1_MG_FD_203077 | JGI IMG/M metagenome (GOLD analysis project Ga0315298, IMG submission 203077) | Extremophilic microbial mat communities from Washburn Hot Springs, YNP, Wyoming, USA - WHS_1_MG | ecosystem: Environmental > Aquatic > Thermal springs > Hot (42-90C) | place: USA: Wyoming...
CAAGAACCTGGTCGAACTCCATGGAGGCCGCATCTGGGTGGAAAGTGAAGTGGGCAAGGGCAGCACGTTTTACTTCACTCTCCCGCACTGTCTGCGCTCTCCCATGGAGTAACTGCCCTACTCCCCCAGTGCCATGAGGGCATAGGAAGCGCACCTGGAAACCATAGCAGCCGCCAGAAATCAGTTATCTTCTTTGCCCCAGGTCATATGCGCGCACGATATGCATGTCCTGCTTGACCATGCGAAAGGCGCGTTGCTCTGCCTCGTACAGGATGCGCTCCTCGTCCAGCGTGGTCAATTCCCCGTCCTTCATCAAGATCCGCCCATCTACGATCACGTGGCTGATATCCGGGGATTTGGCTGCATAGAGGATGTTCGATAGCAGGTTGTGACGCGGGCGAAGGTGTGGCTTGCGGAAATCGAAGAGGATCAAATCCGCTGGCCGCCCCGGCGCAAGGACTCCGCTTTCAGGAAAGCCCAGCGCTTTCGCGCCGTTCTGAGTTGCCAGGCGCAAGGTCAGCTCAGCGGGCAGGATGACCGGGTCCAGGTGATGATCCTTTTGCAGGAGCGTAGCCAGCCGCGCTTCCTCCAGCATATCGAGGTCGTTGTTCGAAGCCGGGCCATCGGTACCCAGTGCCACATTCACCCCTCTGGCGAGCAACTCTGGCACCGGTGTTACGCCCATGCCGAGCTTCATATGGGTATTCGGGCATTGTACCACGTTCACTTTCTTGGCTTGGAGAATGTCCATGTCCTCAGGGGTGATATGGATACAATGCGCCGCAATGGTCGGATGGTCCAGGATGCCCCTTTGCGCGAGGAATTGGACTGGAGTAACCCCGTACTTGGCTAGGGAACTCTCCAATTGCTCGCGGAACTCGGAGAGATGGATATGGATGCCTACGCCGAGTTCTGCTGCTTTCTCTGCCACCGTGACCAGGAAATGCGGCGGACAAGCGTAGGTGGAATGCGGTCCCAAGACCGTCCGGATGCGGCCATTGGCTGCCCCTTGCCAACGCTGCACAAAGGCGATGCTCTCCTCAAGCCCCCGCCCGATCTCAGTTTCCGCTCCCATCCCGAACACACACCAAGCCAGGTTGGCGCGCAACCCTGCTTCCTCTACGACCTGCGCTACTTCATCCATGAAAAAGTAATGGTCAGCAAAGCCGATGGTGCCTGCCCGGATCATTTCAGCAGCCGCCAAATATGCCCCCCAGAGCACATCATCACGCGTCAGTGCCGATTCTGCCACCCAAATGCGCTCATTCAGCCAGCGATCGAAGGGTAAATCATCCGCCCAGCCGCGCTCAAAGGTCATCGAGGCATGGGTATGGGCATTGAAAAAGCCGGGCATGGCTACGTGGTCGCTCGCCTCAATGACCTCGTCTGCCTCAAAATGGGCAGGAACTGCGCCAATGGATTGTATTTTCCCCTCTGAGATAGCGATGTTGGTTCGATACAGGACATCACCGTTCTCATTCAGCGTGAGGACATCCACGTTTTGAATCAGTATTTTGCCCATTTCTCCTCCCGGTACGGTATAGCACAGAGGGCCTCTGCAATGCAGAGGCCCTCCATGCGTGAGGCATCCACCGGCGCTTGCGGTGCCGATTTAGAGCGCACCACCTCCGGTGATGCCCCTAGGTTCAAAACTTTCTATCACGGGCATCACCTCCTTATACGTATGATAGCAGTCGAGTCGTGCGTCGGTATCGCCTCCATAAAGTAGCCCATTCTAACAGAACTATCCCAGTCTGTCAAATTGCTGTACCAGCGCATCAACCACTATAATAGCACCAAGAACGATAGCACGGGAGAGAACGGATGGCAAGACGAAAGCCTCACTGGGCATTTGTCCTAATGGGCTTGAATATCGCAGCCACACAGGGGTTGCTTATCCGTCTGCTGCTGGTGAGCTTTTCCGGCAATGAGCTATCTATTGGACTAATCCTAGCCAATTGGATGCTGGCAGAAGCCCTTGGCAGCCATCTGGCTGGCCGCCTGACGCACACACTCAAGGACACGTTGAAATCATTTGTCCTCCTGCAGGTACTGTTCGCCCTGCTGCTCCCGCTGGTGGTCTGTGTTGGCTACTTGGTTCGCAGGCTCGCCGGGGTTGCTCCCGGAGAGGCATTGGGGTTCGCCGCCATCTCCTGGACCTCTTTGCTGCTCCTTGCTCCGCTTAGTGCTGTGCACGGTGCCATGTTCAGTGTAGGCTGTGCAGCCTGCAGCGAGGGCAAGACTCGGGATCAAACCCTCGTGGGGCGACTCTATGCACTGGAAGCCATTGGCGCGATGGGCGGCGGCGTCATCCTGGCTTTTGTCCTCGTGCCCCGCTTCAACCCCTTCCAAATTGGCCTCCTGCTTTCATCGCTTACTTGGGCAACAGCGCTATGGCTCTTGCTAGCAGCGGGCCCCTTGCCACACCGCCAGCGCTGGCTCACCGCTCTCAGCCTAGCAGCCGTGCTATGCCTTCTCTTCTCTCTTTCTCCCCAGGCTCTTATCTGGCACCATTCCTTGGTGCAACGGCGCTGGGGGAAGACATATCACGTCGTGTACGATCGAGATTCGCCCTATGGCAATGTCGCCGTAACTCAGTTGCTCGGACAGTACACTTTCCTTTCCAATGGCACGCCCCTCTTGACCACCCCCTTCCCAGATATCTTCACCGTGGAAGAGACCGTCCATCTGCCGTTGCTGTTCCATCCCACCCCTCGCCGCATCCTGGTGATTGGCGGAGGCTTGGGGGGCGTCTTGTCCGAACTCCTCAAGTACGACGTCGAGTACGTGGACTATGCCGAATTAGACCCCCTCGTGATCGAAGCCGTGCGCGCCTTCCCCACCGATTTGACCCGGCAAGAATTAGAGGACGTGAGGCTACGCGTCCATAATGTGGATGGCCGGCTGTTCCTAAACCAATTAACCCGCCAGCGCAAGGTTCTCGCCAACCGTTATGACATCGTGCTGGTAAACCTGCCATACCCCTCCACCCTGGAACTCAATCGCTTCTACACGGAAGAGTTCTTCCAATTGGTACAGCGGGTGCTGGATGAACGGGGACTGGCTGTCTTCCCCCTCCCCGGTTCCCTCACCTACATAGGGACAGCCATGCGCGACTTGAACCTTATGGTGCGCGATGGATTGCAGAGGGTCTTCCCAGGGGTGCGTGCCATTCCAGGCGATACTGTCCTGTGGCTGGCTTCGCCCTCTTCATCCCTGCTCTACGCCACGCCGCAGGCTCTGGTCGCTACCTGGCAAGCAAGGGCTCTCCCTACCCGTTTCATTACGGCGGAGCACCTGCGCGTGCGTTTCGACCCCCAGCGTCTGGCTTGGTTTGACAAAGCGCTGCAAACAGACCAGCCCATCCGCCCTAACCACGACCTCCACCCAACGGGAGTGCTCTATGGCCTGGCATACTGGAGCGAGATATTCGCTCCTACTACACACCGCCTGCTGACAAATGTGCGCCAGATCGCCCTGGGACATTGGTCTCTATTCCTTGTCTTGCTGTTCTCCCTCATTATGCTGGCACAGAGAATCCGTCCCAAATGGAAAGGGTTCACCGTTCCACTCGTCGTGGCGACCACAGGCTTCAGCGGCATGGTGTGCGATTTGACCATCGTTTTCATCTTCCAAGCGTTGTACGGATACGTGTACCAGTATGTCGGCTTGATTACGGCAGCCTTCATGGCTGGGTTGGCTGCAGGGGGATGGATCACTTCCCACCACCTTGCGAACAGCACAACTGTGTCTGAACCTTTGGTGACGGGTAAAATGCGCCGCGCGATCATGCGCTCCGAGCTGGCGTTGATTGGATACTGGTGCGCCTTGCCGCTGCTACTGAAGGCGCTCTCGACCTCTGCAGCCACTTGGGCAGTGCCACCAGCGCTCTTGTTGCTGAACGCCATGGGGGGATGCCTGGTGGGGCTGCAGTTTCCGCTGTCCAGCCGATTGCACCTGTCCACACGCGGTGAACCGGGCTACACTGCTGGCGTGCTCTATGCGGCGGACTTGGTCGGCGCTTTCCTGGGGGCTGTGGCGGTGGGCATTGCCCTGCTCCCCGTCCTGGGAGCAAGCGAAACATGCCTCTTTGTAGTGATGCTGAAGGGGTGCAGCCTGGCACTGGTTGCTATAAGCACTTCAAAGCCTTCATGATCCCTTACCCGCTCCAAATCCCCGCAATGGGGTAGCCGCAGAAGCGGCACTTGCCATCGGCAAGGTTGTTCTCCAGCACCGTAAAGTGCAAGCGGAAGAGGAGCCGTTCGCCACACTTGGGGCAGTAGGTGCTGTTCCGCTTGTGGCCCGGGACATTGCCCAAATACACGTACTGCAGGCCGACTTGGTCGGCGATCGCCACTGCCTTTTCCAGCGTCTCGATGGGTGTGGCAGGCAGGTGTTGCAGCTTGTACGCCGGGAAGAAGCGGGTAAAGTGCAGCGGCACCTCCGTTCCTAGATGCTCTACAATCCACTGACACATGTTGCGGATGTCGTCGGGGTTATCGTTCAGGGTGGGGATGACTAGGTTAACGATCTCCAAGTGGACTCCAGATTGGGCAACCTGTTTTAACGTGGCGAGCACAGGCTCTAGTTCAAGGGTGCATACCCGCCGATAGAATTCAGAAGTAAATGCCTTCAAATCAACCGTGATGGCGTCCAATTGTGCGAGCAACTGCAGCAATGGCGCTGCCAACATGGTGCCATTGGTATGGCAGATAACGCGCAAGCCTTGGCTCCTGGCAGCGACGGCAATGTCATAGGCGTATTCGTAAAAGACCGTTGGCTCATTGTAGGTGAAGGAAACCGCATCGCAACCCAGCGCCAGCGCCCGCTCGACCACATCGGCAGGGGTAGCGCGGTAATTGAGCGTCTCCCAGAGAGTATGCTGCGACATCTCCCAGTTCTGGCAAAACTTGCAGCGGCTGTTGCAGGCGGCGGTGCCCACACCCAGGATGCGGCTCCCTGGCAGCATGTGAAAAACGGGCTCTTTTTCAATCGGATCCAACTGCAGCGCACAGGGCAAGCCATAGACCAGGGAATAATACGTGCCATCTACATTCTTCTTGTTACGACAAAAACCAAGTTGCCCCGGAGCAACAACACATTCCCGGAAGCAAATCTGGCAATGCACCCGCCCATCTTCCAAGCGCCGGTAGTGCATCGCCTCACCCCATGTGGCAGAGGACGTCGGGGTACTTGCGATAGGCTTTTGCGTCGGGGGCTGTGACGCAGGAGCACATGCACTGGCTGCCGGCAAGCCGAACACCGCTGCCAATGCCGCCGCACATCCCTTCGCCAGAAACTGACGCCGTGTCCATTTGGAATCACCGCTGGCCTCGTTCATGCTCACTCTCCCTCACGGCCAGTTGACTCGAGAATATTTTACCCCAAGAGCGCTATCACTCCAATTACGAAAGGGGTGCCAGAAGAGTCTGTCCTGTCTGAAGGCAAGTTGCCGCGCATCAACCAGCAACGAATGGGCTGCGCCAGCATTCGTTTATCCGCGTCCCACATCCGTTGCTGGCCCTCCATCACGCCCAGGATCATGCATCCCCCACTAAGGTGTATATCTGTCATCACCGCCGTCCATTGGTTGAAGAGGGCAGCATCACGTATAATAAAGGCACAAGGGACATGTAAGAGAGGACATACCATGGCTCGCCCCATCCGCTTTTCGCTCAAGGACAAAACTGCATCAGGCATCTGGCCAGCGACTATTATGGATCGCGTGTTGCTGGCTTTGCGCTGGGCGGTGCTAGCGCTAGCGGTGGGGCTATCGTTCATTGACCGTTCCAAAGAAGGTGTGTTCATTGGTGCCCTGCCATTGGCAGCAGCATTAGCCGTCTATAACCTGGCAATCCTGCTCATCAGCCGCCTGCTGCCCTGGCTGCGACAGCCACTCAATGTGATGGCTTTGGACGGCTTAATGGCTACCTTGGCGGTATACCTGAACGGTGGCTATCACAGTGCCTTCTTCGTCCTATACATCTTTGTCCTCCTGAACGCAGCTTTCCGTTTCAGCGTCGCCGGCAGCATGTTGCTGGCTAATTTGGTCGGCTTCCTCTATGTCGCCGCATGCTTGCGCAACCCTGCTGGGCTGCATGCTCCTCAAGCCTGGGACATTTTTGGCACCAAACTGATCTCGTTGTTGCTGATTGCCTTTCTCTCCTCGCTCCTGTTAGAGCAATTGCGCGTTGAACAACAGGCTACGGCTCGGGAACGGGCATTATTGGAAGCGCAATCCAGTTTTATCTCCGCCATATCGCATGAACTTCGGACGCCATTGACCTGCATCAAAACCTCTATTGAATTGCTTCAGGCGAAAGCACAGGAAAGCGATGAGAACGAGCGTGAATTGCTGCAAACAATCGCCGACCACACTGCGCGGCTGGAAAAATTGGTGACAGATCTACTGCAGATGATGCGCTTGGAAGCAGGGCAACTAACGCTCACGCGTCAGCCAACCGATGTGGCGGTATTGCTGCGCCGGGCAGCGGCAGCCTTGGAACCACTGCGCAGGAGCAAGGGGCAGTCTCTGGAGCTGGACCTGCCGGACGACCTGCCTCGTGCTTGGATAGACCGAGAGCGGATCGAACAAGTGGCGGCGAACCTGCTCTCCAATGCCATCAAGTTCACCCCACCTGGAGGCCGCATCCGCCTGACTTTGCGCCATATCCCCCATGAAAAAGTGTTAGCGGTAGCGGTAAGCGACAATGGTCCCGGCATCGCACCCGAGGAGCAAGAACGTATTTTCACCAAGTTTTACACTGGACGGCGCTCCGCCTCTGGCATTGGATTGGGCCTTTACCTTGCCCGTCAACTGGTGGAACTGCACGGAGGGCACATCACCGTGGAGAGCACGCCTGGTCAGGGCAGCACCTTTACCTTTACCATCCCCTTGGAGGTTGCAAGCGATGAAAGTGCTCATCGTGGATGAGGAACCAGGCGTGGTACAAGTGGTGCGTGCTACTTTCCGCGCCCAGGAACCAGGCTGGGAAATCCTGAACGCAAGCACCGGCGAAGAAGCGCTTGACCTCATTGAACGAGAACATCCCAATCTAGTGTTGTTGGATGTGGCACTCCCGGGTATGGATGGGTTTACTGTGTTGAAGGAAATCCGCCGCTTTTCCGACGTGCCGGTCATCATGTTGACCGTGCGCGATGATGAAGTCAGCAAAGTAACGGCGTTGGAGTTGGGCGCGGATGATTATGTCTCGAAGCCCTTTGGCGCGTTGGAGCTAGTGGCTCGTGCGCGCGCTGTCCTGCGCCGCGCAGAGGGACTGCCCTTGACCCATGAGGAACCCTTTGTGTGTGGCGATGTGCGCCTGGACTTTGATACCCGACGCTTGACGGTGAAGGGCAAGCCTGTGGAATTGACCAACACGGAATACCGCCTGCTGTACCACCTGGTGCGCAACGCTGGCCGCCCTCTCAGCCATGAGGCACTGCTCGCCCGTGTTTGGGGCCATGAGTATACCGACGAGATCAACTACCTAAAGGTCTATATCAGCCGGCTGCGCAATAAGATCGAGCCTGACCCTCAACATCCTCAATACATCCGCACCGAATACGGCTACGGCTACAGCTTCCGCGCCCCTTAGCACCCAGGGTTTCTACCCCCTGGCACATCTCATCAGCCTTGCGTGCTGTCCCATTGAAATGCTTCATCCAAGAAGCGGATCACCCGCTCCATATTCGCCTCCAAGCCATGGGAGCGAATGGAACCGTGCGTTTCACCTCCGATGAGCCAGAAAGCTTTGGGTTGTCCCGCTGCGGCAAACAACTGCTCTACCTGCGAAAGGGGAATGCGTTCATCACAGTTGCCGTGGACAAGCAAGAGTGGGCGCGGTGCAATATGTGCCATCAGTTGCGTCAGGTCCATCGCCGCCAAAGAGATGTCCTTGTGCCATTCCACTACCCTGCGCACCCAGTCCAATATAAAGTGGGGTAAAAAGGACGGGCGATTAGCCATCCACACTTCCCAAGCGCTGGCAAAAGGTGCCACAGCCACCACTGCCTGAATGTCTGGATTGCGAGCCGCGCTCAACAATGCACTGCTAGCGCCAATGGAATATCCAATGATCCCAACGCGAGAGATGCGCCTGGTCTGGCGCAGGAAACGGACGGCACAGTCTATGTCCTCGCTCTCCCGGAAACCATACGTGATGCCACGCCCATCGCTATCGCTGTAGCCATGCCCGCGATAGCTGAACAGTAGCACCGTATAGCCTGCTTGGTGCAATGGTGGCACCAGCGAAAGCCCTGAGCGCTGGTCCTGCCCTGCCCCATGCGCATAGACAACGGCCGGCGCATCTGCCAACTCGGCGGGGATCAGCCAACCGCGCAAAGTCAATCCATCGGCTGCCGGGAACGAAATCTCCTGATAAGCCAACCCAAGGGTTGTGAGCGGGTTCACGCTGGATGTCGGGGGAAACGGGGGGCGCGTTGCCAAACCTTCCGCTACCACAGGAACGACCACTGCCAGCAAAACACCACTTGTGAGGAGAGCAGTCAATGCCCCAAAAACGTTCAAAGGCATGGGGTATTCCTGGCTCCGTTCCGCCGGGAGAAGCATATCGGCAACAACCCGCGGAGGGTAAAGCGCGTCGAAATTTCTTTGTATCGCCACATAATAGCGGCAATCATAGCATATCTCAGTGGAATCTCAAAACGGCAGAGAGGACACATTGCATGCTTTTTAACCACTTTTTAGCCACTATTTGCGCGAATATTTACCTTTATCCATTAGACTTGAGATGGATAATCCATGGCTGTCGCTCACTTGGAACCATCCCATTACGTTCACAGTGAGGTGCAAAATGCGCAAGATAGCCATTGTTACGGACTCATCTGCCAATCTACCACATGAACTTGTCGAAAAACATCATATTTTCGTCGTGCCTGTTCTCATCTACCTGGATGGGCGCGAGTACCATGACGGGGTGGATATTGTTCCCAGCGAGATATACCGCTACCTGCGCCTGAGCAGCAATGGCAACTTGCCCAAGACAGCCACGCCATCCGTGGGCGATTTCGTCCGCATCTACGCTCAAGCGCTGCAACAGGCAGAGGAAGTGGTCTCGATCCACCTGGCGAGCGAATTAAGCGCGGTATACCAGACGGCTGTGTTGGCGAGCAAGTTGGTGGATGGCCCTGTCCATGTACTGGATTGCCGTACAGCGGCTCTGGGCTGCGGCTTCGCTGTCCTGGAAGCCGCCCGCTTAGCAAATAGCGGGGCTGACGCGTCTGCGGTTTTGCAAAGGGCACAGGACATTGCTCGGCGAACTCGCATCTATGCCAGCCTGGACACGCTCTACTATCTGTACCGCGGTGGCCACGTGCCGAGCATCGCCAGTCTAGCGGGATCAGCACTCAAATTATGCCCCATTCTCAGCATTGGCAACGGTCAGGCGCGCCTGGTCGAACTGCCACGTACACGCCGACGCGCCATATCCCGCCTGCTAGAACTCATCCACTCTGACGTGGGCGACCGTCCAGTCCATGCTGCCGTCATGCACGCTGATGTGCCGGAAGAGGCTGAAGCCTTGCGGGATGAGCTCGCTCGCCGCTTGCATTGCCGTGAATTGTTCATCACCGAGTTCACACCGGTGATGGGCACGCACACCGGCCCTGGTCTGATTGGGCTGGCTTGGTGGGCTGAAACAGAAGCGAACCCATCCTAAATGGAACAGTGCGGACAACATACGGGGAGGAAAGCGCGATGTGGCATGCATTATGGGTCATTGCGGGCTATCTGCTGGGGTCAACCCCTACGGCTTACCTGGCAGGACGCTGGCTCAAGGGGATTGACCTGCGCGAATACGGCAGCGGCACAGTCAGTGGCACGGGGGTTATCTACCATGTTGGCATCGGCGCCGGTGTGCTCGCCGGCCTGTTCGATGTAGCCAAAGGGGCTTTCATCCCCTGGCTGGCTCGGCAATGGGGGGCACCGTTGCCCGTGCTTCTGCTGGCGGGTCTGGCAGCCGTTGTTGGGCACAACTGGCCTCTGTACCTGGGCTTCAAGGGTGGCAGGGGTATCAGCCCCTTCATGGGCATGATGCTGGTAGTTTTCCCCTGGGGTGTCCTCTGGTTGCTCGCCTTTTTGGCTATTGGCCGATTGCTCAAATACACGGCATTGGTCGCCTTCTGTGGCATCCTCACCCTCCCATTGCTGACCTACGTCGCTGGGCAGCCCGCAGCAGTCACCTTGGCTAGCGTGGGCATGCTGTTGATTACGACAATCAAACGATTGGAAGCGAATCGCCTGCCCTTGCCATCCGGGCCAGAACGGCGCCGCGTCCTCCTGCGGCGCCTCTTCCTGGATCGCGATGTGAGCGTCAACGAAGAGTGGGTTTTACGGCGCCCAGGCAATTGAATTGAAGCGGTGGGGACTTTCGCTGCACGAATTTTCCCCTGTTGCTATAGAGTCACGAAAGTCAGCCCTTTGTCCTCATGAGAATCTCCATGCTGTAGGCGGCATGGGGGAAAGCAGGACAATACCCTGAGCAGGCGGCTTTGCCCTAGCAAAGGCAGTTCCTATGCCACCGCGG
>Ga0315298_1011261_pt1 | contig 10542 bp, 8 predicted proteins | sample WHS_1_MG_FD_203077 | JGI IMG/M metagenome (GOLD analysis project Ga0315298, IMG submission 203077) | Extremophilic microbial mat communities from Washburn Hot Springs, YNP, Wyoming, USA - WHS_1_MG | ecosystem: Environmental > Aquatic > Thermal springs > Hot (42-90C) | place: USA: Wyoming...
GCGTTCGGCCTCCTGGTCGGGTTTGATATCGCGGCGCATGCTGGAGCCGTAGGCAGGCAGCGGGCGCGGCTTGCCGCCGAACAACTGGCAGACGCTCATCCCTTCGAGCTTGCCGTGCAGGTCCCAGAGGGCGGTATCCAGGCCCGCCAGGGCCCGGCAGACGTACGAGCCGGGGAACTTGTACTCTGCCTCGATGACGCGGTCGCTGAGCCTTTCGGTGTCGAAGGCGTCGGCCCCGAGGGCATGCGGGGCCACTTGGCGATGCAGTACCAGGGCGGAGATATCGGCGTTGAACGGGGCGATCTGGCCGAAGCCCTCGGCCCCGTCGTCGGTCCGCACGCGGACGATGCTGATCGAGCCCTTCGTGAAGGTTTCAATGCTCTGGATCTTCATGCAATCAATACCAGTCCGAAGTAATGTTGCGGGTCGGCGCGGGTGCGGACCACATTGATCGTAAAGCCGTGTCTGCGGACGGTGGCAAAGACGTCGATCCCGCAGGCCTCCATGCTCGGCCGGGCCTCGCGGGGATGGCGGCAGCCTTCCTCGAAGGCGCAGGTCGCACACAGCCGGCACGGCCCCGAACCCAGTCCCAGGGCCTTGTGGTGGCCGGCCAGGAAGATCTCCCGCTCCAGGGCGACAGCGATCTGTTTGACCTTGCCGGGCGGCCCTTCGAACAGGATGCCGTGGCTGTACTCATCGAGCATCCGGCGGGTCTGCTCCGGCATGGGGCTGTGCGGCGGACACATCAGGCTCGAATTGTACCCGCCACAGCCGAACTGGCATTTCCAGCGGACCCAGCTGGCGGTGACCACGTCGCGTGGCGAGACGACCTTGGCGGCGATCGCGCCGAGCCGCAGGGCGGCGTCGACGAACGGCCGGGCATCACGCCGGGACACGGCCTTGAGTCTTGTCGACTTGGCGGCCATGGGGACGTACCTCCTGCCGCCGTATTATCGGCCCGCCGGCCGTGGGGTGCAACCTGGTCTATCGGCCGGCAAAGGTCGGTTGGCCGCGAGGAGGGCGTGACACCTGAAATCGTTCCCGGGACGGGAAGGAATCGCAGGACAGTAGTGCAGTGAACCGCGCCCGACAGGACTCGAACCTGTGACCTGCGGTTTAGGAAACCGCCGCTCTATCCGCCTGAGCTACGGGCGCAAGGGCCTGATGAATCCCGTGTTGAACCTCAGGCGCCATGCGTGACCGGCCGGCCTTGAGGCCCGCCGGACCGTCCTATCTTATCGCCGGACGAGGCCGCAGCCAATGATCGTGGGGACGGCCCCATGCTCGGTCCCTGGACCAGCACAGGGGAGAACTGGAGCTTGCGCGGCATGCTTCCGATGCTGGTCAGTCGCTCTACGAGCCGGTTGCCGCCTCCTCTGCGGTGTCAAGCTCGTTCTACGGCTTGAAGTGCGCTGCCAGGTCGATCCGTTGGTACGCGCGCCGGGTCGCCTCAGCGCCTGCGGCCAAGTAAATCAGGCGGCCGACCGGTTCGAACACCATCGACTGCATGGTCATGTGGCCCTGGGCTACCTTGTCGAGCATTCGCTCGAGGGCGGCCACGTCGATCCGGCCGAAGTCTTTCCTGGCCGCCTCGTGCAACAGGTCGTACCGGCCGCACAGACCGGGTCTGTCCTGGTCTTGTCCCCTCTGGTGGTTCGTGCCGATCAGGGCGGTCCCGGCGAGCCCGCGGCGGACGACGACCTCGCGCGGGGTGATCTCGGCCACGGCGCGGTTGCCGGCCGCATCCATGATCATCAGGTTGTTGACCGTCTGTCGCGGTGTTGTGTCCAGCAAAGCCAGGGCCTCATCGACCGTCTTGCACCGCTCGAGCACCATGCGATACAGGAGGATATACGGCATCGCCCGCGGCAGGTTCCCGGCGCCCGGCACCTCCATATTCGCCACAGCCAAGCCGTGCTCGTTCATGCCGGACAGCACCCCGATCATCCCCGGCCAGCCCACCGCGGCGAACGCATAACGATCCCGGGGATGCACGATGAACAGGACGCTGTGCTTGTCGGCGATCTCCAACGACGGGAAGTCGAGGTTTCGTCCCAGGCGAGGGACGCCGTCGGGCGAGGCCTCGGCCGGCAGGGCGATCGTCGAACAGGCCTCAACGTGGCTCAAGTCCAGAAAGCTGTTGGCGAGCATGGCGGCGTCGAAGCGGATGCCGGCCGCATCGGCCAGGGCCTGAAGCTCCGCGCGGTGCTCGGGCAGCAGATGGTCGCGGAACCTCGCCGCTCGCCCCAGGGCCTGTTTGTAGGCGTCCTCGTTAGCGTACCACTTGCGGAGGTAGTTTTCATAGAGGAGGCGGATCTGCTCGCGGAGTTGCCGACCGTGCTCGCGGCCGATGGCTGTTCCGGGGCCGCGCAGCTCAATGATGGGCAAAGATGCCCTTTCGATGGTCGCGGGCCTGGCCGATGCCGCCACGTCGGCCGCGGGCCGGGTCGGCCGCGTGGTCCAGATCACCGATGCGATTCCCATCGCCACCAGGATCGACGCCACGACAAGGCGTGCGGTCATTGCGGGCCTCTTGTGTCCGGTCCCGGGGCGATTCGGGTCCGCACGTTGGCCCAAGTGTTGGCCGTCAGGAAGCTTTCGTCCATAGCGGCAGCCTCCTTTTCGACACATCCTATGGCCGCCGTTGGCGATAGCCAAGGGCCGTGCCGATCCAGCGTCAGCCTTTGCGTTCACCCAGAGCGATTTGCGAGCACCCGTCTTAACTTAGGCCTTGAACAGGTCCCGCAGACGGACGCGCGTGCCCGCGTTACCGTCGGCGGCGATTTGCAGCTTCGACAGGAATTCCTCGAAGGGGCCAAGGGTCCAGCAGGCCTCGGCCGGGAGGCCCTCGATCGCCGGGCCGAACTCGTTGAGCGGGCAGATGTCGCGGTATTCGATGGGCTGGCCGGTCTGCGTTTCGGCCAGCCAGCGGAGCGGGTAGCCCTGCGTGCGACAGACGTAGGGACGGTGCTCGTAGATCCGGCAGGAGCCGTCGGCGGCCAGGAAGGCGCAGCCGCCGGCCGGGTGCGGTACGCCCGTTGCAAGCAACTCGGCATGGTGATGGCGGATGTTCTCGGCCTCGATCTCGAAGACCGTGATGTCATCGATGCAGCAGACGCAGCAGTCCTTACGGCAGTGAAGGCGGCCGGCGTGGATCGCGTCCAGCCTGCGTGTTTGCTCGGCGAGATGCTCATACGCCTGGCGGAGGGCATTCAGCAGGGCGGGCCAGTTGACCTTGGTTCCTTTACGCACGATTTGTTCCATTCTGCCGGCGGCACGGCCACAAGCGAACGCCGGCGCGCCCGCCTCGCGGGCAAGGCGCGTCGGCACGCGCCCGCCGTTGCGGCCGCTGCAAGGGACTACGGACTGCTGACCGCGGACTACTCAACGTCCTTCTTGAGATTCAGCGCCCTGGCGATGTTGCGGATGGCTTGGCGGATGCGCTGTTCGTTTTCGACCATGGCGATGCGGACGTAGCCCTGACCGCCCGGACCGAAGGCATCGCCGGGGGACATGGCGACCTCGGCCTCGTCGATCAGCCACATGGCGAACTGCATGCTGGTGCGGCCCTGGAGCTGCGAGTCGGGGATACGGGCCCAGACGAACATGCCGGCCTTTGGGGGATCGGCCTGCCAGCCGAGCCGTTGCAGGCCGCGCATCAGGACGTCGCGGCGGGACTCGTAGCGGCGGATCTGCGAGGCGATGTGTTCGTCGCCCTGGCGCATGGTCACGATGCTGGCGATCTGGATCGGGGCGAAGATGCCGTAGTCGACGTAGTGCTTGATCGTGGTCAGGGCCTCGATCATGCGGGCGTTTCCGGCCACGAAGCCGATCCGCCAGCCGGGCATGTTGTAGCTCTTGGACATGCTCGAAAGCTCGACGCCGAACTCGCGGGCTCCCGGCGTGGCCAGAAAGCTGGGGCACTTGTAGCCGTCGAAGCCGAGCCAGCCGTAGGCCAGGTCGCTGATGACGATCAGGTTGCACCGGCGGGCGACGTCGAGGGCCTTGTCGTAGAAGCCGGGGCCGACCACGGCGGTGGTCGGGTTGTGCGGAAAGTTCAGGACGAGCAGCTTCTGCCGGGCGGGCGCGCTGCGGGCGGCGGCCTCAACGTTCCGCAGGAATTCGTCGTCGGTACCGATCGGGACGTAGACGACCTGGGCGCCGGCCAGCATGGGGCCGTAGACGTGCGCCGGGTAGGCCGGCTCAGGCACGATGGCGACGTCGCCGGGCTCGAGCATGGCCCAGCACATGTGGGTGAAGCCTTCCTTGCTGCCGACCGTCACGACGACCTCTTTGTCGGGGTCCAGCTCCACACCCCAGCGTTTGCGGTACTGCTTGGCGACCTCGACGCGGAGTTGCTCGAGGCCGCGGGACGGGCTGTAGCGGTGATTTCGCTTGTCGTGGGCCGCCTCGGCCAGCTTCTCGATGGTGAAGTCCGACGGCGGATCGGTGGGGTTTCCCATGCCCAGGTCGATCAGATCGATCCCCTGACGACGTCGTTCGGCCCGCAGGGCGTTGATCCTGGCGAAGGGGTAGGGCGGCAACATCCGCATGCGGCGGGCCGGTTCGATCTCAAACCCGGTATGTGTCGTTGTCGTGTCCATATGGATTCACCGTGTGCTTGCAGCAAGGCTCGCACAATTCTGAGTATACCATGCTTCGCCCTGACCCGACAAGGGCAGGGCCATAGCGCCGGCTGCCCGTAGCGGGCCCGTTGTCGCACAAACCCGTACGGCCGGCCGTGACCGTTTGGGCGAGGGTTCCGTACCTGGAGCCAAGGCTCTCGGGCCTTGGCGGATGGGCATGCCCGTCACCGCTCTCAGCACTCGCAGCTTCCTGGCATGGCACCCAATATGCCGCCTGGTGTGTCACGGACCCCTTACGGTCGTCGATCGACTGTTGCTTGACGGTTACTCGCATGGGGCATAGATTCAAAGACAGTCGGCTAGAACGATGTGTGTTGACACCAGTGGATCAGCAAGATCCGATGAACTGGAAGGTCGAGCCTTCATGGTTATAGCCACGGGGCCATTCTCGCTAGAAAGGATCGTCAGGGCAGTGGAAAAAGTCCGGCAACGGTTGCTCCGGGCTGCCGCCGCTCTACAGGTCGCCCGCGTTCCCTACGCCATCGCTGGCGGCAATGCCGTGGCCCTGTGGGTGTCCCGCGTCGATGAGGCCGCGGTCCGCAATACCCAGGACGTGGACGTGCTGGTCCGCCGGCAGGATTTCGATGCCGCTAGAGCCGCCCTGGAATCCGCCGGCTTTGTCCACCGCCACATCGCCGGGATCGAGGCATTCCTCGACGGCCCCGACGCCAAGGCCCGCGATGCTGTCCACATCGTTTTCGCCAGCGAGAAGGTCCGGCCCGACGAGCCTCTGCCGGCTCCCGATGTCAGCGAGTCCGAGGACGGCGGCCTGTTCCGCGTGATCTCCCTGGAAGCGCTGGTGCGGATCAAACTCACCGCGTTTCGCGACAAGGACCGGACCCATCTCCGCGACCTGATCGGCGTCGGTCTGGTCGATGCCCAGTGGCTCGCCAGGCTTCCTGAGGTGCTCGCCGACAGGCTGCGCCAGCTGTTGGACAATCCCGAAGGGTGATCAGCGATGCGCCGTTTCGCGACACTCGCAGGCATACAGCCGGACACCACCCTGTTGTCACCTTGTCACTGCCCCTCCCGCAGCGCCTGGAACTGTCTGGCCATCTCGTCGTCGTAGATCTGGATGGAGGCCGATTCCAGCATGTTCCGCAGGAGTTCCTGCATCTTCTGGCGAACGAGCTGGTCCGTCAGCGAGCGGCGGATCTGATCGGCGACCTTGTCGTATTCGACCGGCTCGGCCGGCAGGCGTTTCTCCAGCCACAGGATGTGCGTCCAGCCGTCGATGCGGAACGGGCCGGAGGTCTTGCCGGGCTCCAGACCGAAAGCGACCTCGCGGATTTCGGGCGGGACGTTGGGGTCCAGCCGGCTGAAGGGGGCCAGCAGGCCCCCGTCGGGCGCGCTGTCGATGTTCTGGCTGAATTTGCGGGCCACATCGGGAAAGTCCTCGCTTTTCAAGGCTTCCAGCACCTTGCTGACGGCGCCGCTGTCGGACAGCTGGATGTGGCGGACCTGGACCTTGGGTCCGTACAGACGGTCGAACTCGACCTTGAGGGCATCGTCGGTAATGCCCGGGGCGATCATCGGCTCGGCCAGGCGGCGCAGGTAGGCATTGCGGTACGCCGACAGGCGGAATTCATCTATGCCCACGCCGCGGCGGGCAAGGACCGTCCGCAGGATCCGATCGGCCTCGGCCGGGTCCTTGGTTTCCGGGCCGACGACATCCGCTGCCTCCTGGCGGTAGGCCGCCTCCAGTTGCGGTTCGGTCAGGACGATGCCCTTGGCCTGGGCCGCCTGGCGGGCCAGTTCGACGGCCAGCACCTGCTGGAAGGCCCTCAATCCGTGAGAACGTTTCAACAGGTTGAACCATGCGGTATAGGCGATTGGCCGGCCGTTGACGATGGCAATGTTGGCAGAGGCCGTGGAAACCGGCACGGGGGCGATAGCCGGCGTGCTTGCCACGGGCCGGCCGGGTAGCGGCTGGGCCGCCGGCCGAGCGGCCATGGCGTCGGCCATGGTGGGGCCCGTGGGTCCGGCGGGGGGGGCGGAGCAGGCCGCGACGGCAACGCAAAGAACTGCGGCGGTCACGAACGACATGAACACTGGGGTGCGAGCACCCCCGGGCAAGTGCGGTCCGGCCGGCGAACGGGTGTCCATGATTCTGGTCCTCTATGCGATCGGTATTCCCTGCCATTGTGCTGTCTGAACGCAGGCAAGTCCACATGATCGCAGATAAGCTTGTCCGCTGAGGATGGGACCTTACTGTGTGGCGCGAAGGCCCAGCTTGTCCCAAGCCCCGCCGCCAGTATCATAAACGGGGTTGGTACGGGGCCGGAAATCCGTGCTTGGAGTCGTTTCGTGCAGAGCCAATCTCCGACGCAAAGAAGCCAGTTGAGCGGGTCGCTGGACGAACTGGCCGTCATTGTCGAACACGCCAAGAAGTACTACCACATGGGCACCGAGGTCGTCAAAGCCCTCGACGGCATCGACTTGCAGATCAAAAAGGGCGAGTATGTCAGCATCATGGGCCCGTCAGGCTCGGGCAAGACCACCCTGTTCAACGTGGTCGGCGGCCTGACCCAGCCCACGGAAGGCCAGGTCTTCATCGACAAAACGGACATCTCCAAGCTCGATGCCAACGAGCTGGCCTGGCTGCGATGCCGCAAGATCGGCTACATCTTCCAGACCTTCAACCTCATCCCGATCATGACGGCGTTGCAGAACGTGACCCTGCCCATGATCTTCGCCGGCATCCCCAAGGCCGAACGCGAGGACCGGGCCTTCGAACTGCTCAAGGTGGTCGGGCTTCATCAGCGGGCGACTCATAAGCCCACCGAACTGTCCGGCGGGCAGCAGCAGCGGGTGGCCATTGCTCGTTCCTTCGCCAACGACCCGGCTATCGTGCTGGCCGACGAACCGACCGGCAATCTCGACCTGAAGACCGGCCTGGAGATCATCAATTTGATGGTCGAGATGAACCGAACCAAGAAAATCACGATCATGTGCAACACCCACGACCTGAAGATCATCAGTGCCTCGGACCGGGTTATCTGGATCCGCGACGGCCGGGTCGATCGTATTGAAACCAAGGAGGAGATCCAGGTCCAGGTCGGCTCTCTGAAGGACAGCACCGGCCGGGACGCGGGGATCGGGTAGGTGTGTAGCGCATGGCAGAGCAGGATCGAGCAAGCCGTATCGGTTCGTTGGCGCCGACCCGGCACGCCGCCAGCCAGTTTCCCATCTCGGCGGCGTTTGCGTTCGCCGTCCAAGGGATCCGGCTGCGGCTGGGTCGTATGCTGCTGGTCTTCCTGGGCATCTCGCTGGCGATGGCGTTCACGGGGGCGCTGCTGGCAACGGACGTGCTCTACCGTTACATCCCGATGGAAGCCGGGGCCGGCCGGCAGGCCGCCGGCGCGTTTCGCTGGATGTGGGTGGCGGTGGCGTTGCTGATCAGCACCAGCGGCACGCTGAACGCGATCCTGATGAGCGTGACGGAGCGGATCAAGGAGATCGGAACACTGAAGTGCTTGGGCGCCAAGAGCATACACATTATCCAGATCTTCGTATTCGAGTCGGTCCTGCTGGGACTTCTGGGCGGGCTGGTTGGCGGCATCATGGGCTACCTGTTTGCCCTGACCACGTTCGTATTGAACATTGGCGCTCGGTACCTTTCGGGTGAGGCGCTGCTGCAAGCGGCGCAGGTGATTGCGGTCTGCGTGGGTACCAGCACGGGTCTTGCGCTGCTGGCGAGCATCATCCCCGTGCTGGTGGCGGCCAAGATCGAGCCAGCCAGCGCAATGAGGTACGAGGTTTGATGGATTCGTCGACCCCCGCAGCCCGGTTGCCGTCGCCGGCCGTTACCGCCCCTGCGGTGGATACATCGCAGGAACGGGCCCTGACGCCGCGAAGTTTGTTCACCGGACTGTCGCTGTCGCTGGTGTGGACGCTGGCGGTCTGCTACATGGTGGTGTACGTCTCGACGTTCAGCTACCAGTTCCTGATGGTGGTGGGCTTCGGGGGATTGCTGACGATCTTCCTGCTGCACTTTCCGCGGCTGTATCTGGCGGCGCTGACGGTGTGCTGGGCGGGTACGGCGGGCCTGGCGTGGCTGGCCAGCACCCCGGACCAGAAGCAGCTGCTGGCCGGGGGGCTGGTGCGGTCGCTGCCGGTCCTGGGTTTGCTGGCGCTGGTCGGGGCATTGCAGTTGCGGCGGCGGATGACGAAAGCCGAAGCGGCGGCCGTCTACGCGATGGTGGCGATCTCGATCCCCTGGTCCGTCTCCGTCAAGGCGTGCATGGAAAGTTCCGTCTCCAACCTGCTGGACAGCAATCGTCGGCAGGAGAAGCAGGCGTATCAGTGGGCCAGGGACATGCCGTGGTGGGGCCCGACGATGCGCCCGCCGGCCGGGCAGGCGGAGCATGAGGCTCGTGTCCTGGCGATGCTGGCCCAGGCGATTCAGGCGGACGACGATCGGCTGCGGGCGTCGATCCTCGCCCTGCCGCCCACCGCGTTCTACTACAACGACCACCGCGACGTCTTCGCGCAGATGGCTACGCTCAGGCCGGCCAAAGAGGACTGGCAGAAAGACCGCTACCGCCCGCAGTTCGAGCAGCTCAGCGCGCGGATCCGCTGGGGCAGCCTCCGCCCCGCGTCTCTGTTGGCCGTAGAGGCGCGGGACGACTTGCTGCGGGAATCGATCGCAACGCTGATGGCCCGCGAGCCGCAGTGCGCCGCGCTGGACAAGGCGGTCGAGGGCTTCTCGCGGGGTTCGCCGGACGGGTCGGTGCCATGGGGCCTGTGGTGGCGGCCGATGGTGTACTGGGCGGCCATGTGCGGCAGTTACGTAGCGATGTTGTTCGGGCTGCTGCTGATGTTCCGGCGGCGCTGGATCGAGCACGAGCGGCTGCCGTTCCCGTGGGCGATGCCGGTCCTGTCGGTCATGCAGGACCAGGGGCCGAGCCGGCGGCAGTGGATCGCATGGTGGATCGGGCTGGGTCTGTGCGTGCCGGGGATCTCGTACGCGTCGCTGCACGTGGGGGCGATCGCGCCGATCCCGATGCTGCCGTGGTCGGGGCATCAGGGGACCATCTTCGGCGGATTCGACCTTACGAGCCTCGGCCTGCTGTACAAGACGTCGTTCGTGTTGTACTGGTGCCCCCTGATCCTGGCGATGTACCTGCTGATGCCGACGGACGTGCTGCTGACGATCGTGGTGACGTACGTGTTGACGGCACTGGTGGGTCAGTCGCTGTTGCTGTCGATGGGCATGGACATCGGCAACACGGTGCTGGCCGCCTTCCGGAACTGGGGGATCCGCACGGGCGGCGGAGCGGGCCTGCTGATCTGGGGCCTGTACTTCAACCGCAATACGATCTGGACGTACCTGAAGGGCCTGATGGGTGCCGGCAGGCCGACCCACCCGGACCAGCAGGACGAGCTGGGCCGCGGACTGGTGGCGGGGCTGTTTCTGGCGGGGTTGGCGGGCTTCTTTCTCCTCGGCTGCTACGCGACCAGCTGGCCGATGATGCTGTTTCTGATGGTCTGGGTGTTTGTCTACGTGTTCGCTCAGGTCCGCCAGCGGGCGGAGGGCATGCTGTTCACCTACGAGAACAACATCACCTCGCATCAGCTGGTGAGCCTGCAAAGGGACATTCTGCACGACCATCCGAACCTGGTGGGCAACCCGGCGTATCCCGGCGCGGTGGCGACCGGCAACGCCTGGGGCGTGCACTGGATGGCGTGGGCGTTCGCCGGGCAGCTCAAGACCTTCGGCCCGCAGAACGTCCTGATGGAGATCTTCAAGATCGCCCATGAGGTGCGGGCGAACGTCCGCCAGATCGGCCTGGCGATCCTGCTGGCGGTCGTGGTGGTGGCGCTGCTGACCCCGCCGCTGTACCTGAAGCTGATCTACACGTACGGCTTTGAGAATACGTATCAGGAAGGCTGG
>Ga0315298_1011263_pt1 | contig 10541 bp, 8 predicted proteins | sample WHS_1_MG_FD_203077 | JGI IMG/M metagenome (GOLD analysis project Ga0315298, IMG submission 203077) | Extremophilic microbial mat communities from Washburn Hot Springs, YNP, Wyoming, USA - WHS_1_MG | ecosystem: Environmental > Aquatic > Thermal springs > Hot (42-90C) | place: USA: Wyoming...
ATCCGCTGCTGATCCTGACGGTGACGATCGCCCTGCTGAGTTACCTGCGCGGTTATCTGTTCCCGGACATACGCAGCCGCGAAATCCTCATCGCCTATGCCGCCATGGCCCTCGCCACGCTGGACAAAGGCCCCATTGGATTTCTCTTGCCCGGCCTGATCATCGTCCTGTTTTTGCTGCTGCGCAGGGAGCTGTCCTTTCTCTGGCGGGAAGGCCGACTGACCTGGGGGGTGCCGATCTTTCTGATCATCGCCCTGCCCTGGTATCTTGCCGTCGGCGTCGAAACCCACTGGGCCTGGGATCGCGCTTTCGTCCTCAAGCAGAACATCGGCCGCTTCAGTGACAGCATGCAGGGGCACCGTGGGCCTTGGGTCTATTATCTCATCAGCACCTTCCTCGGGATGCTGCCCTGGTCGATTTTTTTACCCCAGGTTTTCCGGGATGTATGGCTTTCCCGGCGGCAATTTTTGCGCAGCCATCCGAAGACCTTGTTCCTGCTGGTCTGGGCGGCGGCGTGGATCGGCTTTTTCACCCTCTCCGCCACCAAACTCCCCAATTACGTCTGGGAAGCCTATCCGCCACTCTTCATTCTGCTGGCCGCCTATTTCGAGAAAGTCCGGGCGGGTGCCACTCGTCCCACGCGCCGGGGGCTGATCCTGTCGGCTGGAGTGCTGTTCCTGATCGGACTGGCACTGAGCATTTTTGCCGGCTGGATTGTGCCGCGGGTGGAGCCGCGTCTGCCGGACATGGTGGAGATCGGCCTGCCTTATCTGCTGGCCGCGGGTATTGCTTGCGCCCTGCTCTGGCGCCGACGCTGGGTACCGGCGTGGGTGACTTTGGGCGTCGGCGGCATAGCGCTAACCGCCTTGCTGGTCTTTGCCATTACCCCGTCCTTAAATGGGGTGAAGCCCTCCCGGGAGATGGGGCAACGTATTGCCGCCCTGCAAGGCCCGCAGCCTTATCGTCTGGCGTCCTGGCAATGGTTTCAGCCGAGCTTTCTGTTTTATGCCGGACGCGGCAACATGCCCATCCACCATTTGCAGACCCTGACGGAATTACCGGCGGTACTCGGTCCGGAGCCGCTCTATCTCATCTGCCCGGAAAACGCCGTCGCCGCAGTTCGCGCCGCCGTGCCCACGGCGTACCGGCAGCAGACCATCCTGCTGCGCTACGAGATCTATAACCACGAAAACATCGCCCTGTTGCGGATCAGCCCGCGCACGAAAGGCCTTGACCACGCCAGCGCGCCTTACTACCATCAATAAAACGTGTGGCGATGGAGTCCGCCCAATAACCGCCTTTATAGGCTAATGACTGCTACTGATCCCGATCGCAAGGTCGGGCGGTGGGGAGTTGGAAAGCATATAAAGGGGAAGCATGTTCGACCATATCATCCTGCAGTTCTTCCACAAAACCCTGCTGATACCGGAATCCGCGTCCTGGGTGTTTTTCTGGGCGCCGGTGATGGCTTTTACCGCCATGCTTATCGTGCCGATGCTGATTCCGGTGCTGACTATCTCCTACGATATCTACACTAACCGACGAGGCGCGGATTCTGGAATATTTCGGACCGCTGCCGGCCTTGCTGGTATAGACTTTTGGCATCTCGAGGCCGGAGTGGTAGCTGTGCTCGCTCAATGCTTATATCAGGATATGCTTGCTTGTTATTTTTGATGGCGTCTTTTACTTGTCATAGGAAGGAGTAGAGATGTTCGCTACTTTCGGCTTTATTGCGCTATTTGCCGTGCTCGGCGCCTGGGCGCGTTATGGACAGACCCTGCTGGTGCAGGCGGCATTCGGCCGCGGTTTTCCCTGGGCCACCCTGAGCATCAATGTCCTGGGCTGTTTTATCATGGGTTTTCTGTTTTTTGAGACTTTGGAACGTATTTCCGTGAGCCCGGAATTGCGCACGGGCATACTCACCGGCGGCCTGGGGGCCTACACCACTTTTTCGACGTTTTCCCTCGAAACCTTGGTGCTTTTTGAAAATGGCGAGGCCATCAAGGCCCTGCTATATATGTTTACATCGTTATTTCTGTGCGTCGGTGCCGCTTTTGCCGGGGCCTGGGTTTCCCGCAGTATCTGAGAGGTGCATCATGACCACCGTATCCGTAGTACGCGTTTATATTAAGGAAGGCGACAAGCGTGGCGGCCACAATCTCATGGAGGAGATTTTCCGCATGCTCCACGACCAGTACAAGGTCCGTGGCGTTACCGCCTTTCGCGGCATCGCGGGCTTTGGCAGCAAAGGACAGGTGCATGCCGACGATATTCTGCGCCTCAATGTGCATTTGCCGCTGGTACTGGAATTTTTTGACGAACCGGAGACCGTGGATGCGGTGATGCCACACCTGCGGGAATTGGTGCCACCGGGCCACATTCTGCGCTGGGAAGCCGATTGCAGTTGCGAATGAAGCATCATTACTGCCCACTCTGTCATGCGGAAATACCCATCGGCGCGATGGCTTGTCCGGCTTGCGAGTGGGATATCAAAGCGTTGGATGTGGATGACGGGCATGGACATGGACAATGACCAGAAGCTCTGGGCACGGGCGCAAAACTATGTGCTGAGCCGTCAGTCGGCGGATAGCGGCTTTTGTTTCTACCGGGTCTGGGGCGTGGAAGAGTCTACCGCACCGGACACCTTTTATGCCGTCGCCATGCTTCGCCTCTGGGGCATGGTCATTCCCCGCAGCGCTGAGCTGATCCCCTGGCTGCAATCCCTGCAGGACGATCAGGGGCGGTATTCCAGCCTGACCAATGCCAGTTTTGGCGTGCGCGCCCTGAGTTTGCTAGCCGCGACCCCCCTCTACGATCCGCGCCCTCATTTACTGCATTGGGCGACCCAGGCCGCAGGCCATAAAAAAGCAGCCAATAGCGAGACGCTGCGGGACTGGCAGCGCTGCGTCCAACTGCAACGCATGCTCGCCCCGGATGAGCCCCTGCCCGAAATCATGCGTAGCGGCGCCGAAGCGATTCTGCACGGCATGGAAGCCGCTGCCGGAGGCTTCGGCAGTCACCCCAACCTGGTCGACAGCGGCATCGCCTGGGCCTTGCAGCGGCTTCTGGATCAGCCCCATCGCCCGCGGGATCAAGTCTTCCTGCACGCCTGCGAAGATGCCACCCTCGGCCTGCGTCTCAGCCCCGATGGCGCCAGCACCCGTCTGGAGGCCATCTTTTGGGGGATACTACAGATGGTGCATCTCCACATCGCGCCACAGTATCCACAGGCCGTCATGGCCTATGTGCGTGCATGCCAGACAGTGAATGGTGGTTTCGGACGCCGCGCTGGCGCCATTGCCACCCTGGAGGGCACTTTTCATGCAGTGATGATTGCAGCGGGCTTATCCCGTAACCCGCTGTTACAGACGTTGACGGGAATTTGAACGATCGGTGGATGTTCTACACTTAACGCGGGGGCAGACATTCGCACTGATGAGCGGGCATTTCTGCCATTCGGCTTGAAAGGACAGGAGTCTCAACGTGAAAGATCTACGCACCAACTTTTTGGACCACGTCAAAAAGGGTCTCAACGGAAAACCGCTGTTTCTGCGCATCATCTTCTGGGATGGCCATGAATACACCTTCAACCAGGACATCCGCGTTACCATGCACATCAGCTCCGCCAAACTCATCTCGCGCATGCTCATGGGCAGTGCCCTGGATGTGCTTGGCGAAGGGTACGTGGAGGGCACCATCGGCATCGATGGTCGCTATCAGGATATTCTCGCGGTGGCGGAAGGGCTGAGCGACGCCTTCCCCGCCAAAAAACCCAGAAGCGGCATTTTCCGCAAATATCACGCCGCCCACAGCAAATCCCGGGATGCCGATGCGATTCACTACCACTACGATGTTTCCAACGACTTCTACAAGCTCTGGCTGGACCGCAACATGGTCTACTCCTGCGGCTACTTCAAGACCGGCGCGGAAGATATCGACACCGCCCAGGAGCAGAAGCTGGACCATATCTGCCGCAAACTCCATCTGCAGCCGGGTGAAAGGCTTCTGGATATCGGCTGCGGCTGGGGTGGTCTGCTGAGCTGGGCCGCAACCCATTACGGGATTCAGGGCGTGGGCGTCACCCTCAGCGAGCAGCAGTTTGCCTATACCAAGGAACGCATGGAACGCGAGGGCCTGGCGGATCGCGTGGAAATCCGCCTGCAGGATTACCGCGACATTCCCGAACGGGATTATTTCGATAAGGTCTCTTCGGTAGGGATGTTCGAGCATGTCGGTCGCGCCAAGCTTGGAGAATATTTTGGCGTCATCAACCGGGTGCTCAGGGAAGGTGGCTGGGTAATGAATCATGGCATCACCGCCAGCCAGCAGGATGACGAAGACGGCCACCATTCCGGCAGCGATTTCATGGACAAGTACGTCTTCCCCGACGGCGAAATCCCGCATCTGTGGCGCCTGGTACTGGAAATGGCGGGGCAGGATCTGGAAGTCCTGGATGTGGAAAATCTCCGCCCCCACTACGCCCAGACTCTCATCCACTGGGTACAACGCCTGGAAGCACACAAGGACGAAGCCATCGCCATGGTGGGGGACAAGCGCTATCGCATCTGGGCCATCTACATGGCGGGCTGCGCCTATGCCTTCTGGCGGAACTGGTCGGCGCTGCATCAGGTGCTTGCCGTCAAACAGGGCGGTGCCGAACTGACGCCGCGGCCCTGGGAGCGGCATTACCAGTATCAGAAGGACCGTTTCCGCCTGGCCGCCCCAGATTGGGGGGATTTGTAAAAATAACCGAATTGAACCGTTATGGGCGCGGAATCATCGGACTGGGACAAGGGAATACCGTATGGGCAGAAATCGGCTGGAAGCCTTTAGCGATGGTGTGATCGCCATCATCATCACCATCATGGTCCTCGAAATGAAAGTGCCCCATGGTGAGCACCTGCGTGCCCTCCTGCCGGTGCTCCCGGTGTTCCTCAGTTATGTGATGAGCTTTATCTACGTCGGCATATACTGGAATAACCATCACAACATGCTGCAGGCCAGCGGAAAGGTCAATGGCGCCATTCTCTGGGCCAATTTGCACCTGCTCTTCTGGCTCTCCTTGTTTCCGTTTGTGACGAGCTGGATGGGTGAAAACCATTTCGCCGTCGCTCCTACCGAACTGTACGGCGTAGTACTTTTTATGGCCGCCGTCGCCTATCTTATTCTCCAGTCTTGCATTATCGCCGCCGGGGCGCCGACATTGCGCCGCGCCATCGGTCGAGACTGGAAGGGGAAGGCCTCGCCCGCCCTCTATTTCATAGGCATTGTTTCCGCCCAATGGTCCCCCACGGCGGCCAAACTCATCTATCTGGGCCTGGCCTTGTTGTGGTTGATTCCGGATCGCCGGATAGAAAATCTCCTCGTCGACAGCAAGGAATGAGGATGCCCCACCCAGCGTGACGATGGCGTCCGCTGCGCCCGAATAAAGTCCGCGATGGCCTGCTGGTGTCCGCCTCGTTGTTCATCACGAGGGGCGGGGCGGTTGGTTACCGGATTTCTGGTATATACTTGCAACATGGGCAAGACCGGGGCTTGTGGGGCCGAAGCGCGCCGGGACATCGATCTCCTAAACGCGACGGCTCCCGGCCCCATCACCTTACCGAAGTCCCAAGAGGAGGCGGGAATGAGCCTGCGCAGACGTTTACTGGATTGCTTTCGTGCAGATGCCCGCGAACGGTCAAAGGATCTGTACCGAATCACGCCGATTGGCTTGGCGCTGGGTCTCTGGTTTTCTCTATTCCTGTTTGTGCCCGGACAGGCTATGGCGACCCTCTTCATAAAGGTGGTTACGCTGCCTTTCTTACTGGCAATAGCCTGCTGGATACGACTCATGCGGGGGAGAACGCAAGATTAAGCACTATTCCCGGGACGGCGACCGGAGCGCTCTCTTGATTGCGGTAAGTGTCTACGGCATCAACGCCATCGGCTCGGCGCCCGCCCCCGCATGAGTCATCCGGAAATCGAACGGGGCTTTATCGTCCTCCACGGCGACCGTCTGGAGTGGCTCAGCGATGCCGTTCTGGAGTGGCTGCGCGAGCACCCGCTTCGGCCGCTGGAAGAGGAAATCTTTCTCGTCCAGAGCAACGGCATCGCCGAGTGGCTGCAATGGACCCTGGCAGCCCATGAGGGCATCTGTGCAGCGGTGCGCGTCGCCCTGCCGGGGCGTTTTCTCTGGGAAAGCTATGCACGGGTGCTGGGCACCAGCCTCGTCTCGGCCCGCTCGCCGCTGGACAAGGCACCGCTCACCTGGCGATTGATGCGGCTCTTGCCGGAACTGCTGTCCCATGCCGATTTCGCCTCCTTGCGGCATTTTATCGGCCAGTCACAGCGGCCGGACGGCGCATTGGAGCGGCGCTGGCAAATGGCCGCGCAGATCGCCGATCTCTTCGACCAGTATCAGGTCTATCGTGGCGACTGGCTGGCGGACTGGGCCACAGACCAGTCCCTGCTGCGGCGGGGCGATGGCGAGCGGGTGACTCTGCCCGCCGAGCAGCGCTGGCAACCCCGGCTCTGGCAGGCGTTACGGCAGGACCTGCACAGCCGCAGGCAGGACCAGGCTCTGGGCCGGGCGCAGGTGCATGAGCAATTTCTCGCCGCCCTGAATGCCGGGCACCCCCCCGTAACGCCCTTGCCCCGCCGTGTCGTTATCTTCGGAGCAGCCACCCTGCCGGAACAAAGTCTGACCGCGCTGGCCGCGCTGGGCCGGCAGATGCAGGTGATCCTGGCGGTGCCCAACCCCTGCCGCTACCACTGGGCCGACATCGTCTCGGGACGCGAATTACTCAAGCACGAACGCCGCCGCCAGCCCCCGCGCAACGGCCACGATCTCTCCGCCACCGCAACAGAGGACCTGCATCAGTTCGGCAACCCCCTGCTCGCGGCCTGGGGACGTCAGGGGCGGGATTTTCTCAATCTGCTGGACCAGTTCGATGAAACGGCGGCATTGCAGCAGCAGATGGACATTCCGCGCATCGACCTCTTCAGCGAAGATCAGGGCAGCACCCTCCTGCGCCAGTTGCAGGTGCAAATCCGTGATCTGGAAGGCATCAGGCCGGAAACCTGCACAGCGCTGGACGACAACGATCACTCCGTGGTCTTTCACATCGCCCACAGCGCCCTGCGCGAGGTGCAGATTCTCCACGATCAACTGCTGGACCGCTTTGCCACCGGCAAGCTGCAACCCCGCGACGTGATTGTCATGGTCCCGGAGATCGGCGGTTTTGCGCCCCTCATCCGCGCCACCTTCGATCAGTATGACCGGGAGGACAGGCGTTACATTCCCTACCACATCGTCGATCTGCAGGCCCGCGACGAACAGCCCCTGCTCCTGGCCCTGGACTGGCTGCTGCGGCTGCCCGAGCAGCGCTGCCGACAGAGCGAAATCCGCGATCTCCTCAACTGCCCCGCCCTGCGCCGGCGCTTTGGTCTGGAACTGGAGGACCTGCCCATCGTGCAGCACTGGCTGGCCGGGGCCGGCTGGCGCTGGGGGCTCTCGGCAGAGCACCGGACCGCGCTGGGCATGCCCCATTGCGGTCCCCAGAACAGCGGCGACTTTGCCCTGCAACGCCTCTGCCTCGGCTATGCCAACGGCGACGACAGCCATTTCGCCGGGATCGAGGCCTACGGCGAGGTGGGTGGTCTGGACGCCGCGCTCCTCGGCCCCCTCGGTCAATTGCTGGAGAAGCTGGAGCACTGGCAGCACGTTCTGGTGGAATCCCTGGTGCCGGGGCACTGGGGTGAAGCGGCCCGCAACCTGCTCACGGACTTTTTCAGCGCCAGCGATGACGACGACGAAGCCCTCCTGCAAAATCTGGAAGAGGCCCTGCGCCAATGGCAAGCGGATTGCGACGCGGCAGATTTTAACGAAGCACTCCCCCTCGCGGTATTTCGCGGCGCCTGGCTGGAGATGCTGGATGCGCCGGATCTGGGGCGCAGTTTTCTTGGCGGCGGTGTCACCTTCTGCACCCTCCTGCCCATGCGCGCGGTGCCCTACCCGCTGGTCTGCCTGCTCGGTATGAACGAGGGCGATTACCCGCGGCGCAGCCCCCGTCCGGACTTCGACCTCATGGCGCTGCCCGGCATGGCCCGCCCCGGCGACCGCTCCCGCCGCGATGACGACCGCTATCTGATGCTGGAGGCCCTCCTGGCCGCCCGTCAGGAGCTCTACATCAGTTGGGCGGGACGGGATCAGCGCAATAACCATGAACGGGCGCCCTCCCTACTGGTGGCGCAGTTACGGGATGCCATTCGCGACGGCTGGCCGCTGTCCCTGGAAAAGCGCACTTTCGAACATCCCCTACAACCCTTCAGCCCCGAATATCTGTCCGGCAAACCCGGCCTGCGCACCTGGGCCCGCGAGTGGTATCCCTCTCCGCACAGCGCCCCGGAAAACACCGCGCTACCCGACCCTGCCGAGGTCACCCCCCGCGGCATCCGCGAGCTGCTGGAGTTTTTTCGCCTGCCCGCCCGTGCCTTTTACCGGCAACGCCTGCGCACGAACTTCAACGAAGAAGATCCGGCCGAGGAGGACGACGAACCCTTCACGCTGGACGGTCTCGAGACCTATCACCTGCTCGAAGACCTGCTCCGCGCCGCGGAAAAAAACGGCTCCGACCGAGTTGCCGAAAGGGTGCGGGCACAACAGCGCAGCGGTCGCTATCCCCTCGCGGGCATGGCGACGAGAACCGCGACCACACTGCTCGACGACGTCACTCCCGTCCTTACCGTCTGGCAGGAGATCGGCACGGAATGGACCGCGGCGCCGCAACGACGGGTCGTTCACCGTGCCCACGGCCGGATATTGCTGGAGGACTGGTTGCCCGCCTTGTACCAAAACCATGCAGGAGACCTCGCCTTCGTCCAGCTCCGCGCCAGTCGCCTACTGAATAAAGAGAGCAAAAAACCCGAAGGGGACAAACTCGCAGCCCTCTGGCTCCAGCAGTTGCTCGCCAATGCCATCGGCCTGCGCTGCGATGGCGTCATTGTGGGCCGGGATGTGCTTATCCGCGCCGCGCCACTGCCACCGGGCGCCATTGCCGCACTGGACGATCTGCTGGAACTCTGGCAGGAAGGTCTCTGCCAGCCCCTGCCGGTCACCCTCAAAACCGCCCTCGTCCGTCTGCAGGGCAAAAACCCGGCACCCATTTACGACGGCAATGACCGCCTGCCCGGAGAAGTCCGGAAAGATCTCAGCCTGTTCCGCGATTATCCCGACTTCGCCGCCCTCAGCAGCGCCCGAACCGGGCCGCAACGACGCGGCTTTGCAGAATACGCCGCAGCCCTCTACCGTCCCTTCGCCGACTGGCTGGAAACCTTGGAATGGCGGGCGCATCCATGACTACGATCCTCGACCCCCTGCACCTGCCCCTGCACGGCAGCCGCCTCATCGAGGCCAGCGCCGGCACCGGCAAAACCTGGACCATCGCCGCCCTCTATCTGCGCATGATCCTTGGGCACGGCAGCGAAGGTGAACGTTTTCCCCGCCCCCTCCTGCCCGAAGATATTCTGGTGATGACCTTCACCCGCGCCGCCACCCAGGAACTCAAGGAGCGCATCCGCGATCGCCTGCAAACGGCCGCCCGGTATTTCCGCGGCACCGAACACCCAACGCGGCCAGATCCCTTTCTCGAAGCGCTGCTGGCCGACCATCCCGACCCCGTGGTCCGCGCCCACGCCGCGCACCAGCTTGCCGTGGCCGCCGATGCCATGGATGACAGCGCCATTTTTACCATCGACGCCTGGTGCCAGCGCACCCTGCGCGAGCACGCCTTTGCCACCGGCAGCGACTTCCGCGAGACGCTGCTCCTGGATGAGACCGATCTGCGCGACGACGCCGTGCGCGACTTCTGGCGGCAGGAGGTCTACCCGCTGAGCGAACCCGCCCTCGGTGAGGTGCTCCAGCTCTTTTCCAGCCCCGCTAAGATCCGGCAGGAAACAGAAGCCCTGTACAAACTCGATCCGCCCCTACCCGCCCCCGAATCCACGCTGGCGGACTGGCTGCCCGATGCCCTCGCCGCGCCCCGACGGCGACTCGCCACCCTCAAGGCGCAATGGGCGGCGGAGCATGATGCGTTTGCGGAGTGGTTGTTTGGGCTCGTAAACGGTCCCAAAGCGAACAACCCATTGAATGGTAATAGCCTAAGCGCCGCCATGGTCACCCGGACCCTCGCCGCATTGCGTGATTGGGCCGACCACCCCGATATATGGATTCCCGGCGAAGCGGATACCTGTCAGCGCCTTTCTGCCAGCAAACTGCCCGAGTATTGCAAAAACAAACCGCCTCTCGTCATCCACCCCGCCGCCGAGACATTGGATACCCTGTTCAGTGCGTTAGAGACCATCACTCAACAGTTCGCCCAACTGCGCGGTGAAATTCGCACCCACGCCGCCGCATGGATCAACGCCCGACTGGGTCAGCTCAAGGCCCAGAGCGGGCAGGTCAGCTTTGCCGACTATCAGCAGCGCCTCGCCAGGGTACTGCACGACAAAACCCAGGGACCGGCACTCGCCGCCCGCCTGCGGCAGAAATATCCCGCCGC
>Ga0315298_1011265_pt1 | contig 10540 bp, 13 predicted proteins | sample WHS_1_MG_FD_203077 | JGI IMG/M metagenome (GOLD analysis project Ga0315298, IMG submission 203077) | Extremophilic microbial mat communities from Washburn Hot Springs, YNP, Wyoming, USA - WHS_1_MG | ecosystem: Environmental > Aquatic > Thermal springs > Hot (42-90C) | place: USA: Wyoming...
TGTGCTCGATCGGGCCGGTGACGAGCGAGGCGCTGCGCCGTCACGGCCTGCCCGTCGCCGTCGAGGCACACCCTTACACGGTCGAGGGCCTGGTAGCGGCGATTGTGCGCTGCGTCGCTGGGTGAGCGACGCAGCGCACAATCGCGATCAAGGACTTTCGCCTCCCCCGGCGGACTCGCAGTTCTGATTCGCGCGTCTTTTGTCGCGGAGTTAGTTCATCCGGATAGGGCATCTGTCGCTCAGTCGCTGCCCGACGCTTCGGCGCTGCCCGACGCTTCAGCGCCGCTGGACACTCCGTCACCGTCCTCACGTCGATTTCGACTGGCTTCGGCGTGCTCACGTCCGACGAGAAGGACGATCTTGCGCCACTGCTCCCATGCCCGGTCGAGCACGGCATCTTCGACGCCGACGACCTTCTGGATGGCTAAGCCGTCGAGCACGGCCGCCATCAGGACTCCGCAGGGCAGAAGGTCGTCGGCGGAGACGTTGTCGGCAAGGTTCGCGATAGCCTTCGCGTTGTACTCGCCCGCCCAAGAGTAAAGGTTCTGCATGGCAGGGCCCATCTCTTCGTGTCGCGCTGCCCAGGGCAGGATTTCGAGGAACTCCATGGTTGTGTCCCGGTGCATAGAGAGTTGCTTGATGCCGTCTATGTACGACAGAACCCTGGCCTCACTAGGCGGTGAGTCATCGGCACTGGCCTTTGCCAGTGCGGTCGACTCACTCATGAGGCTCTTGACGATCATCGATACGAGCCCAGCCTTGTTGCCGAAGTAGTAGGCGATTGTCGGTTTAACCTGGTCTGCTTCATTTGCGACAGCCTGCAAGCTCATTGCAGCAAAGCCCCGCTTGCGCAGAATACGTCGTGCTGCCGCAAGAATTCGTCGGGCTGTGGGGGGAAGTTGCTCGACAGAGTCGGCCGACATCTGCAGGACACGCTCACGAGAGGTGACGGACGATGGAGCGCTACCTTTATCGAGTTGGCTGCGCGAGGCGAGTGATGTTTTCCTTCGCATACGGGCACCTCTTTGGACACCCTTGTGGCGGCAGGAGCACGAGTCCCCCACCGTCCGACTCAAAAGCCACCGTCCGACTCAAAAGCAACTTTCGGGCAATGCACTTGACAATCTACCGCCATCGAATATAACTGCGCAATTATACCTATCGGTAGGAAGAATAGCGGGGCGTCAGGCTGCACACGCAGGTGGTTGCTAGGACGGATGGTGTTTCTTTGGCCAAACGAGATGGCAGGGTCACTCGACTGGTTGCCGTGGGCGTGGTTGGGCGCGCTACGGTCTGCGCAAGGACTTTGGGTTGAACCGTTCTCGCAGGCGCTCACGCGAAGGTGAAGAGAGCGAGGCGCGCTTCGTTGCTCGTCGACAAAGACGAGAGCCGGCTGTGAATTGTGTGCTGCGGGCACTTAGGGAACGGAGGAGTGTGCGCCAGTTCGAACGGCGTTCCGTTCCCGTCGATGTGCTACTCGGGCTCGTAGAAGCTGGTTGTTGGGCCCCCTCTGGGGGAAATCGTCAAGCCTGGCGGTTCATCATCGTCACGGACGAGAGGCGGCTGCGCGAGCTGCGCATGGTTTCGCCAGGATTCATAGGCGACCCTCCGGCGGCCATCGTGGTTTGCGAAAGCGTCGCGGACCTTGTGGACCAATCTGCGGGCCCAGATGTGCGTGCGTTGACGATCGCTGACGCGTTCATGGCCGCATACGCGATCACTCTCGCGGCGCATGGTCACGGCTTGGGTTCGTGCATTATCGGGTCGTTCAACGACGCAGCGGTGCGGCACCTGCTCCGTCTGCCCGCAGGCATCGTCCCGGCGCTGATCGTAACGGTGGGCTACCCAGCGAGAATCCCCGATCCTCCTCAGCGCCGGACTGAAGGCGTGTGGTACTGGGAGACATACGGCGCGGATGAAGCCGACCATGGATGAAGTGATCCGCGAAAGCCTGCTCGAGCGATTCACGGAGCTGGCCAGCTACTTGTTGACGAGTGCTCGGGGGCTCTTAGACGAGCCGGCGGAGTACGGGCCCCTGCGGTTGATTCAGGCGGCTCATCACCTGGTCGAGATCCTTACGGCTGAGGGGTTGTCGAGCGAAACTCTGGAAGCCGTTGGACGGCGTCTTGCAGACATTGAGAGCAGTGCGATGGGCGAGAACCCGCATGCTTTGAGGACCGTTCTGGATGACTTGGTCTTGTCTCTCCTGAGGGCGATTGATGAGTTCAGTGACCGATGACCGTGGCTCCCGCGCGATCGCGTCAGGTTGTCGGCCTGTGGACGCTCTAGTGAGGAGATGCTAGTGGGACGGTTTTCAGCGCAAAAGTGGTCTCGTAGCCGAGCGACGGAAGGGAGACGGTATGCCTGCACACTACGAGTATGAGCTCGGCAAGACGGCCGAGATTATCGCTCGACAACTCTTTGATCTGAAACCCGACGAAACGTTGGTTATCACTGCCGACACTGAGAGTGACGAACGCGTTGTCGACGCGGTGGCTCGGGCGGCGTTTGCTTGTGGTGCCAAGCCGCTTGTTGTCTGGAACGTCGCTCCACTGGGCGTGTCGAAGGCGGCAGACCCGATGTTGCCTGTCGAATCCCTCACGGCTCTGCTGAAGACTGCGGATGCGTGGGTTGAGTTCAACAACAAGTGGCTTCTGTACTCAACCGTCTACGACAGGGCGATGGCGGAGAACAAGAACCTCCGACATCTGGTCTTGGTCGGCTCTGATGCCGACATGCTGGTTCGCTGTGTGGGCCGTATCGACTATGAGGTTCTCGGCGCATTCGAGACGAGACTCGCCGACATGATTTTCGCTGCCGATCACGTACGCCTCACGACTCCGGCGGGTGGCGACGTTGAGTTCAATAACAGCCACGAAAGCTGGGGGGTCGGCTATGGCGACCTCGGGTTGTCGACGACGCCGGGGGATCACTACATGGCTGGCCAGATCTCGTGGTCCATCGACCTGAACTCCGTAAACGGGACCATCGTTTTCGACGGTTCGCTGGACCCGCCGTTTGCCCGCGTCCTGAACCAACCCATCACTCTCTCCGTGAAGGGCGGCGAGATCGTGAAGATCGAGGGCGGCGCTGAGGCGCAGGAGTTCGATGCGTGGACTCGATCATTCAACCACCCGCAGATGCGTCGTCTTGCTCACGTTTGTGCCGGGTTCAATCCGGGGGCCAAGTTGTGCGGCAACATTCTTGAGGACGAGCGTGTCTGGGGATCAACCGAGTGGGGTATCGGCCAGGTGCCGTCCGACCTATTCCCGGGAGGTATTAGCGCGCCTTCCCACTGCGACGGCATCTGCTTGAACACATCCGTTTGGCTCGATGGCGTTCAGTTCATGGACAGAGGCCAGGTCCTGGACCCGGTTCTCCAAGACCTAGCTCACAGGCTGGGAAAGTAGGTGCAAGCGAGAATGTCGACCCCTATGCTCAGGGACGAAGTGGCCGGTTCCGGCGTCGTGGGGGCAATGCGGTCAACCCCGGCACGGGTCACGGTGTGCAAACACCTTGTCGCAACTCTGACGGGGATGCGTCACGCACACTACGTTGGTCTCGGAAGGAGGCAGTGATGAAAGCACGGACTCGAGGTTTGCTGGGGGTGTCTCTGCTCGTCGCCGCGGGGGTGGCGCTGCTGTTTGTGCTCTCGGGCTGCGGCAGCTCATCGTCACAATCTGGCGCCTCGACAGGACCAGTGTCGACGACGTTCACTTACGGTACGTACACCCAGGTGATGGTCGGTTGGGACCCCTCTACGAGCTACTCCAACGAGATCATTGCCATGAGCAACATGTACGAGACTCTCACGCGCTACAACCCGGCGACGGAGAAGGTCGACCCGTTGCTGGCGACGAGCTGGACCTCCTCGCCTAACGGATTAACTTGGACCTTTAAGCTGCGGCCCAACGTGTACTTCCACACCGGCCGCCTCATGACCGCGGAAGCCGTGAAGGAGGCGATCGAGCGCACAATCAAGCTCAATCAGGGAGCCTCCTATATCTGGAGCGCGGTTAAGACGATCGACACGCCGAGCCAAGACACTGTCGTGTTCCATCTGAAGTACCCCGCGCCGCTTGACCTGAACGCGTCAGCGGACTATGCGGCCTACATCTTCGACACGAAGGCATCCGGCAGTGAGCCACTGGCGAAGTGGTTCGACGCTGGGCACGATGCCGGTACGGGCCCCTACACGGTCCAGACGTGGAACAGTGGTCAGGAGACCGAACTTGTGTTGAAGACGTTCCCCAAGTACTGGGGCGGCTGGAGCGGTACCCACTATCAGAGAGTGGTGTTCCGTGTCGTACCGCAGGACACAACCGCTGCTCAGTTGATCACTTCGGGCCAAGTCAGCTTTGTCGAGCAAATGTCGCCCTCATTGTGGGCGTCGATGAAGGGCAATTCGCACGTTCAGGTTATCGACAAGCCGTCGTGGCAGAACCTGTTCGCCTTGATGAACTGCAAGAGCGGCCCGCTGGCTAACCTGACTGTGCGTCGGGCAATTTCATACGCCATCGACTACAACGGTATTGTCGCGGCATTGAAGGGTGCCGCCGTACGTTCGAGCGGTGTTATCCCGGCTGGTCTTTGGGGCCACTTCGATGATCTGCCGAACTACAATTACGACTCTGCGAAGGCGGCGCAGCTCCTTAAATCGGTAGGCTACGGCCCCGGCCAGAAGCCGATGAAGCTCTTGCTCACCTTGACGCAGGGCGACTCAAACGAACAACTCGTAGCGTCAATCATCAAGTCTGATCTGGCGCCACTGAACATCACTCTCACGGTGCAGCCACTCGCGTGGCCGACACAGTGGGCTAAGGCTCGCTCGTCGAACCTGGCGCAGCGCCAGGACATCACGCTCATGTACTGGTGGCCCGACTATGCGGACCCGTATTCGTGGTTCATCAACTTGTTCCACAGCGAGTCGAGCCCCTATTACAACCTTTGCTACTACAGCAATCCGCAACTCGACAAGATGATGAGCCAGGCCGAGAGCGACGCGAGCACGAATCGAGCGCAGGCCGTCGCTCTCTATCGCCAGATGCAGATCACTCTGCTCGATCAGGCACCGGCGCTCTTCCTCTACACACAGAACAACCAATATGTGGTCCTTAAGTCTGTGGGGAACCTGGAGGTGAACCCCGCCTACCCGAACGTGATCTTCGTCTACAACCTCAAACCTCTGCCGGCTTGACGCGCTACCTCACACAACGTGTCCTACTGGCGATCGGTGTGGTCGCCGGTGTCGTCGTGCTGACCTTCTTGATTGCTCGGATTGTGCCGGGCGATCCGGCGGTTGCGTGGTCGGGCCCGCACGCCCCGGCTTCGGAGATCGCTCAAGTGCGCAGACAGCTCGGCCTGGACCGGCCGGTGTGGGTGCAAATCGGCAAGTATTTCGAGGGAGTGTTCACAGGAAACTGGGGAACGTCGATACACACGCACCGGCCGGTGCTGTCCGACCTACGGAAAGCAGTTCCCGCTTCTCTAGAGCTGGTTATCGCGGCGCTTCTCATCGCGGTTGCGATTGGCGTACCCTTGGGATTGCTCTCCGCGGCCAAGCGTGACCGCCCGGTAGATCAGGCCGTGCGTGTCGGCTCCATTCTTGGGGTGTCGATGCCCCTGTTCTGGATGGCTCTTATCTTTCAGATGGTGTTTTTCCAGAAGCTTCACGTGTTGCCCGTCACCGGTGAATACGATCCCAACGTTGCCTTTGCGCACCCTCTGCGCACGTATACGGGCATGCCTGTAATTGACGCTCTGATCACTGGGAACTGGCCGATGTTGGAAAGTTCGCTTTCCCACCTCATCATGCCAGCCGTGGTGGTGGCTGCCTACCCTGCCGGAGTCATCGCCAGGATGGTACGCGCGTCGGTGTTGGACACGCTCGGCGAGACCCACGTGCAGATGGTTCGTGCCCTTGGCTTCTCTGAGCGTTCCGTGTTCGCCCGCTTCGCCATGAAGCTTGCCTGGAGTCCGGTGGCGACTGTAATCGCTCTCGTTTTTGCCTACTCACTGGTGAACACGTTCCTGGTCGAATCGATCTTCGACTGGCCGGGGCTGGGCAATTACGCTGCCGCGTCGATTGCTTCGCTCGACACGCCGGCCATTACCGGGGTGACCCTCTTCATTGCGATTGTGTATGTCGTAGCGAACCTTGCCGTCGACGTGACTCAGGTCCTGCTAGATCCGAGGATAAAGCTTCAATGACAGAAACCGTGCTCTCTGCACCATCCCGGTCGTCACTCATATGGCGACGCGTGAGAGAGAATCCGCTCGTTGCGGCTGGTGGCGCCGTCGCCGTCGTGATCGTCGTTGTCGCCATCCTGGCGCCCTTGCTAGCGCCCTATCCCGCTGATGCAGGTTCGGCGACTCACCCCCTCTCCGTGTTGTTGCCTCCGTCAGCGAGTCATTGGTTTGGTACCGATCAAGTGGGCCGAGACATTTTCTCACGCGTGGTGTACGGAGCTCGCGTATCGCCGGTGATTGCATTCTTCGTAATCCTCATCTCGTGCGCCGTCGGCATTCCGCTGGGCTTGGCGGCCGGCTTTTTTGGCGGGTTCATCGACGAGGCGATCATGCGCGTCACCGACGTGTTCTTGGCGTTCCCGGCGCTGCTGCTCGCTCTTGCGTTCGCATCAGTGCTTCCTCCGAGCCTGACAAGCACGACACTGGCGATCACGATCGCCTGGTGGCCATGGTATACGCGGCTGATTCGGGGGCAGGCCGCCTCCGTGGCGGCTCGCCCATACGTTGAGAGTTGTCGGGCCCTCGGCATCTCGCGGATGCGGATCATCTTTCGCCACATACTACCCAATGCGGTAACGCCCCTCATCGTGCAGATATCTTTGGATGTCGGTGGCGTTATCCTGACTGCTTCCGCTCTTTCCTTCCTCGGTTTGGGAGCGCAGGATCCGACACCCGACTGGGGCCTCATGGTCAGTCAAGGGCAGAGCTACTTCACGACGCAGTGGTGGCTCGTCACCTTCCCAGGACTGGCAATTCTCATCACTGCGTTGGGCTTCAACATGTTGGGTGACGGCTTGCGCGACATTCTTGACCCGAGACGAACTGTAAGAATATGAGTCTGCTCGAGATTTGTGGCCTGAGGATCGCTTTCGGCGAGCGGCTTGTTGTCGACATGGACCGGCTGGAGGTAGACCGAGCCCAGATCGTCGGATTGGCAGGCGAAAGTGGCTCGGGGAAGTCAATGACCACGATGGCCGTGCTCGGCCTTGCCGACACGATGGGAGCGCGCGTCGAAGGGAGCATCCGGCTGGACGGTCAGGAGCTGATTGGTCTGCCGCAGCACGCCCTGCGCGAGATTCGTGGCCGTCGAGTGGCGATGATCTTTCAGAGTCCAGGCTTGGCCTTCAATCCCGTATTTCGCGTGGGAAAGATCTTCTTGCAGGCGTTGGAGCTGCACGGAGCCGGTTCACGATCGGAAGCTGAGGAGCGGGCAGCGGCCGCGCTGCGCAGCGTCTATCTCTCCCCGGAGCTCTTGAACAGGTACCCGTGGCAGTTATCAGGCGGGCAGTTGCAGCGCATTTCCATTGCGATTGCTCTGGCACTTCGCTGTGATCTGCTGATCGCCGACGAGCCGACAAGCGCACTCGATGTCACGGTGCAGGGCGACGTTCTGGAACTCCTGCGGGGGCTTCGTGAGGAGAGGGAGATCGGCATTCTCTTCATCAGTCATGACCTGGCCGTGGTCGCAGAACTCTGCGACCAAGTGGCTATTATGCGATCCGGCAGAGTTGTTGAGTTTGGCCCGACGGATCAGGTGATCGCGGACCCACAGGACGCTTACACGCGCGAACTCCTGGCCGCCGTTCCGAAGATCGTCTACAGAGGAGTCAGCAGGTGACGAATCTTCTGGAAATTCGCGACTTGCGAGTGCACTTTGGATTGGTGCGGGCTGTTGACGGCGTGTCGTTCGCCCTTCCTTACGGGCCATATGGTGTAGGGTTAGTAGGCGAGAGCGGTTCCGGGAAGACGACAGTTGGGCGCGCGATAGTGCGCCTCGGCCCAGCCGTGGGTGGCGAGGTTCTCTTCGAGGGCAAAGATGTGCTGCGCCTTCGCGGTCGGGCGTTGAAGGAATACCGCCGGCATGTGCAGATCGTCTTCCAGGATCCTGATAACAGCCTTGACCCGAGAATGAAAATCGGGGACACGATGGCCGAGGTGCTCACGACGCACCGCATCGTCTCTCGGCGGCAGGCGGCGGCACGGGTACGTGACCTCCTTGAGGAGGTGGCTCTCGATCCTGCCTTTGCTAGTCGGTTTCCACATCAACTATCGGGTGGACAGCGGCAGCGGGTCGCCATCGCTCGTGCTTTGGCGGTCGGCCCCGAGGCGCTCGTTCTGGACGAGCCGACGAGCGCTCTCGATGTGACTGCCCAGGCGCGAATCTTGGCACTGATCAAGCGTCTCCGAGAAGAGCGGAAGCTGGCCTACCTGCTCATAACTCACAATTTGGCTGTAGTCAGCGAGCTCTGTGAAATGACGGTGGTTCTGTATCTCGGAAAAGTAGCTGAACTGGGTGCGACGGGGGAGCTCTTGTTCCACCCAGCGCATCCGTATACGGCGGCGCTGCGTTCCGCTGTGCCCGAGGTTGATCGCGCTGCCCGGTTGGCGCGAATTGCGCTTGCCGGGGAGCCGCCCAGCGCGGTCTCTCCTCCCTCAGGGTGCGTTTTTCACCCCCGCTGTCCCCTTTGCATAGATCGCTGCCGTGTTGAAGTGCCTGTGTTGAGAGAGGTGGCTGCCGGCCGGATGGCGGCTTGCCATCGGGCGGAAGAAGTCTTGGCCGGGGCAGACTTGTCGCTCGTTCGCGACGTTATGCCTGATGGCGCGGCTGCGGGTTGATGCCGAAAGAACAGGAGGGGAAATGAAGAAGTTGACATTACGCGACATGAGGGATCTGCTGATCGGGTCAACCATTCTCGGCTGCGGAGGAGGGGGCCACCTCGAGAAAGCGGAGGTGGCGTTTGAGCGTGATACCAGCGACGACTCGGAATTTGCTCTCGCGAGCCTCGATGATCTTCCCGACGACGCGCGCGTGGTGTGTCCGTACGGCGTCGGTAGTTTGACTCCCTCTGCCGACGATGACCGGTTTGCTGGGCTTCCTGTCGTCGAAGGATCCCCGGCGCTGGCAGCGGTCAGGGTGCTGGAGGAGTACCTGGGGCAGGAGTTCGCGGCCGTTCTGCCTGGCGAAATCGGCGCTTTGGCGATTGTCGACGCTTTCACTGTAGCGGCTTCGCTTGGTCTGCCGGTGCTCGACGCTGACACTGCCGGGCGCTCTGTTCCCGAGATCCAACACTCGCTTCTCTATGTCCACGGTGTGCCAATCACGCCACAGGCGGTCGCCAACGAGTTTGGCGAAACTATGATTATCACGCACGTTGTGAACGACTTTCGCGACGAGACTCTGTTACGAGCTTTGGCAGTCGTGAGCAGAAACCAGGTGTGTGTGGCTGACCACCCGGTGCGCGTAGGTGACCTCAAACCGGCGGCAGCATCGCAAGCGGTCAGTTACGCGTTGGCCGTGGGGCAAGCCTATCGTCAAGCGCAAGAGGCGAGAGGCGACGCGGCAGAGGCTGTGGCCCGACAGGGTGGGGGCGCGGTGATCTTCCGCGGTCCCGTCAGTCAGTGTTCATGGGAGGACAAGGACGGCTTCACTCTCGGCGAGTTCACGGTGGCAGGTGAGGGGCGTTTCGCCGGTTCTGCGCTGCGCATTTGGTTCAAGAACGAGAACCTCATGTCGTGGCTGGATGGCGCACCCTTCGTTACGGCGCCTGACCTGATCTGCGTGCTTGATGAAGATGCCGGAGTGCCTCTGACGAACCCGAACCAGCATGTCGGCGCGAAGGTGTCGGTGATCGCCCTGCCGGCACACGAAAGGTGGCAGTCGGCTGAAGCGCTGCGCGTGTTCGAGCCGCGCTCGTTCGGGTTCGATGTGGACTATCGACCGCTGGCTGCGGTGCTTGCGCGATAGTGTGAGCCTGCTGGTCGCAGGGGTGCGAAACAGCCGGGTTGGTTCCCTAAGGGTGCCCTCGTGAGAACGGTGCTTGTCATTCAACCAGTCGTCATGAGAGCCTGGAAGACCGGCGACGGCCAGGAGCTTGTCAGGTATCTCGACCGGGTAAAGGGCCCCACAACGGTCGTGGAGACCGTCGCCATCACTCTGGGGCCGGCGTCTATCGAGACGTTCTACGATGAAGCCTTGGCGCTCCCCGGAATTCTCCGTGTCGTGGAGCAACACGGCACGGCGCAGACTGCGACGCAATCGTGATCAACTGCTTCGCCGATCCGGGCATAGTCGCCGTGCGGCAAATCCTTGAAGATAGCCGAGATCCTGGCCGAACTCGGTCTGCGGCACGCGCGCAGCGGCTTGTACGTGCCGCCCGACAAGAGGAAGTTCATTGACTGAAGGCTAGCCGGCACGGGTAACGGGGCGACGCCAGCATGAGGGTATCCTTGTGCTGATCGCGCGGCGGTCCGCCAACGAGTGTTAGGCAACAGAGACACAAGAATGAGAGGG
>Ga0315298_1011266_pt1 | contig 10538 bp, 14 predicted proteins | sample WHS_1_MG_FD_203077 | JGI IMG/M metagenome (GOLD analysis project Ga0315298, IMG submission 203077) | Extremophilic microbial mat communities from Washburn Hot Springs, YNP, Wyoming, USA - WHS_1_MG | ecosystem: Environmental > Aquatic > Thermal springs > Hot (42-90C) | place: USA: Wyoming...
CCATCTCAGGATGACATCTTTATCTTCGTCTGAAACGGTGTATTTGGTTGATATGGTTTGCATGGTCTGATGTTATATTTTATAGACATGTTTTGTTATAGATTCAACCATATTTTGCACATAGCCGTATGATTATGCCGTATGATTATAGAGCAGGCAAGAACATCTTATCGAAAGAGCAGGCAGTTGTTTTGATAAACCTTCTTTCTGAAGAACAAAAGTATGCAATATTCCCAGGCCCTGGGAATCCTGATATTGCCAAGGGGAAGCCTGATGTAATGAATGGTCTTTATCAGTATGGGCTATGCTCTAAGCCATATTTATTGAACGATTATATGCACGCCCATTTAAATTTGATCGGATTTCAAATCAAAGATATTTTAGTGCAAGAATTTTTGAAATCGATCAAGAATACGAAGGCTCTCGAAATCATAAATGAAGTTTTCGGATTGGAAGAAAGTTTCTCAATTTTTCCTGGTAAAATACACAAGGATTTAGGCCAGTGTTTTTTTGGGGATATTAAAGCGTTTAATATTATAAAAGGTTTTTATCTTTTAGAAGCTGGCACCGAAATATACGAAGAAACACGGTTCAACAAATATATTTATGCTCAATTTAGTCCGCTTGGACGTTTGGTCAAAAAAGGTCTTTCAGCGATGCATTGGGAAAAAGAAAAAAAGTATCGTTATGAAATTAGGTGAAATTATCAAAAACGAATATAATTTTTTTAGCAGTTCGAGATTGGTTAGATGCAGATTGAATTACACGGAAAGCTAAAGCATGCTTCTGAAAAGTTGTTGCTATTGAGAAATGCATTTCAGGAGTCTGGCTTTGATATCAGATTTGTCGGCGGCTGTGTCCGGGATTATCTTTATGGCATTGATCCTCATGATTTTGATCTTTGCACCGATGCGTCTCCGGATGAACAAAAAAAGATTTATGATAAATATGGATTCAGATGCATTGATACCGGTCTGAAGCATGGGACGTGGAGTGTTTTAATCGACAAGGAAGTATTTGAGATCACTTCCTTGAGATATGAAACTGAGCATGATGGCCGTCACGCAACCGTTCATTATATCAAGGATTGGGATCTTGATCTTGAACGCAGAGATCTGACGATCAATGCCATGTCGCTCTCGATGGATGGAGAGGTTAACGATCCATTCGATGGTTTTGAAGACTTGCAGACAGGAAAAGTTCGCTTTGTCGGATCTGCCTGGCACAGGATCAACGAAGATTATCTGAGAATTTTGAGATGGATTAGGTTCCACGCCAGGTTTGCCAAAAACGTAAATCTTGATGGTTTTGACCATGAAGCCTTGGAAGTTATTTATGGAAACCGTAGGGAAACTGTCCTGAAAGGCTTGTCCGGGATATCTTCTGAACGGATCTGGTCTGAGGTTTCAAAAATAGCGACTGGAAAATCCGGTCCTCAAATGCTAAAAAACATTATTGATATGGGTCTCCTGGAAGCCTGCAGAATTCCAAATGTGGTTCCATATCCAATCGACAGGATCAAAACAGCCTATAGGTTAAAAGCCAATCCAAGCACGATATTTGCGATATGGATGGGTGAAAACTCAAACGTAATCGAGTTGGCCAACAATTTGAAATGGAGCAACAAGGAGCTTGATAATGCCTTGCTGGTCTCTCGATATCTCAATGAAAATATCAATTTTGAAAAATCAAAATATATGAAAGCTGTTACCGGCATCAAGCAGGAAAACATGGAACAAATTCTGATCAGTCATGGCATAACGGATCAGAACATTATTTCCTGGACGCCTCCGGTATTCCCGTTAAGAGGTAACGATTTCATCGAAGCCGGATATTCGGGTAAAGAAATATCTGCCACGATCAATGTCATGAAAGACAAGTGGGCAGAAAATAATTACACCGAAAACAAAGATTTTATGGTAGAAATCCTGAGAAACTTAAATCAACAAAATATTGCCTGTTCTTTGTGACAACGAATCGGTTCATGGAGTAATAAAATGTCAAACGTCGTGAATAAAAAAGCATTTCCTGTTGATATTATGTCGTCACATCATTTTATGCCTCATCATATCAAAAAGATTGAAGAAATGGCTATCTGGGCAGTTTCAAATTGTCCGGATGACAAGGATACTCCGTTTTTTATTAAATCGATCGAACATAGAGATCATAATGGTTTTTGTACAGAATATAACTGGCTGTTCATTGTCGTAGATTTTGAAGAAAAATCTATGACTATCGAGGCTATTCCTTTAGCCGAAAAAGAGATATATGAATGTTTGAACAATCCTGAAATTATCAGGAATAAAATTGCAGATTTTGGCAAAAGTCTATCTTTCATATGCGAGGAAAAAATTATAACCTTGAAATTTAACGATCATTTTGATGAACTTTATGGTGGATCAAAAATTTATTCCCCATACAAATTACACGAGGATTTCAAATTTGATCATGAAAAAATATTTGAAAAAGATAATCTACTTTATATCATGGATTATCCATTAATATTTATTTCACCCAGAATGGATACTGGCGAAAAACATCTTTTTTATGCTTTTGAAGAGCCTGACAATAACAAGTTTTGCTACACTGCCGTTCCGACTAATGATGCCGAAATAGAAGATATTTGCAACAATATGATTACGATCGAATCCGTGTTTGCAAAATCCGACATCGTTTATGAGGCCGGTTTTAATAATGACGGTTCTCTGTTTTTTGCTCAGGTTCCAAAATTAAATTATACCGGCTTTCCGCCTAAAGGAGTTTTCCTTAGCTCTGACCATAGTATGGACTTACCAGAGAATAAAAGCTAAAAAGAACTTTCAGTTTTTTATTTGAAGGTAGAACAATGGCGAAAATTCTTTTAATTTCTGGAATGCAAAGAGGTATTGTTTCTGAGCTTCCGGACAATGAATTGCCTCTTCGCATTGAGGAGATTATCCCTCGTTACGACAGGATCGCCGTTTCTCAGTTTTCCAATCCTGGCGAAGATGGTGGTTTCGTCAGGTTTATTGGTTCTTATGGTATGTCCGGCGAGGATCCAGAAGAACTTGAGTTTGCCATCAAGTTGCCGACAAGAGCCAAGATCATGCGTGTCAAACGCTATGGTGTCAGTGTTTCGACCCTACAGCGCCTTGGTGGACAGGATGGGATTGATGAGGTTCATCTGTGTGGTGCGGACATTCATACAGACATCATGATGACTGCTATGGGGTTATTCAACGTTGGCATCAGACCGGTTGTAATTAATGATCTATGCGCAACCAGGTTCGGCATAGTCTGCCATGAAGCGGCTTTAACCGTATTGAAGCGAGCTATCGGCGATAGTCAGGTTGTCAATTCTGAAGATATTTTTGATTAAAGGCTATATTCAAAAATTGGTTGAATAATTAACTGTATAGTCAACCATTCTATCCACATCGAACCGAGGTAAGACGTTATTCGTTGCAGTGCGTTGGCTTATGCCAATGCTCTGTTTTATGTTAAGATGAATATGCCGTTTAGCTTTTATATCGAGGAAAATAAGCCATGAGTGAAATTTTTATGTATGATTTCGGCGATGGTAATGGGGCCGTGGAAGCTCGTCGTCATTCAAACGGAGGCGGCATCGTTGCATTGACGGCTACCGTAGCCGATACCGCTTACATCGGAGGAGATGCCCGTGTATTCGGCAATGCAGAGGTTTCCGACAATGCATTGGTTCTTGGCAATGCCCGTGTATTCGATCATGCACGGATATTCGGCGATGTGCAGGTTAATGGAAATGCTTGGGTTTATGGCGATGCAGAGGTGTATGGAAATTCATGGGTTTATGGCGATGCGCAGGTTTCCGGCAATGCAAAGGTTTATGAAAGTGCGTGGGTTTATGATCATGCACGGATATTCGGCGATGTGCAGGTTTCCCGCAATGCAAAAGTTTATGGTAATGCGCAGGTTTCCGGCAATGCCCGTGTATTCAGCAATGCGCAGGTTTATGGATATGCAAAGGTTTTCGGCAAAGCGCAGGTTTATGGATATGCAGAGGTTTATGGAAATTCATGGGTTTATGGCGATGCACGGATATTAGAAAATACAGAGATTTGTGGAGATATGAAGGTGTCAAGCAATATGTCAGGCAATGAACAGATGCCATCTCTATGACAAGTATATTTGGTTGATATGGTGTGCATGATCTGATGTTATAGATTCAACCAGTTTTTGCACATAGCCTGATTAAATATGTGGATCCGGTGTGATGTTGCCGCCGAATACGTATGGATGAGGAATTGTCTCCCCGAATAATTTGATATCTGGTATTTCATCCATATAAGCATTATTCGGAAAATCAGGATTTTCTTCCATTTTTTGTCTGACTTCCATCCATAAGCGGCCAAGAATATTTTGACCGACCAAGATGTCATCGAATGGTTTTGCGCCCCAAAAATCGTCTTTTCGTGATCTTTCTACAATTGGACGATTTCCAGAGCGTTTAATGAGTTCGATAAGTTGTTCTCTGTTTTCGGACAGACCAATTTTTTGCCAGATAGTAAATCGCATACATGCAATTTTGACGGTAGCACCATTGATTTTTTGATGCCAATCTGGACGAAAGTCTTTTTCGTATTTGTAGGCTACTATTTTGGCGGCCATACCATTATGGGCCTGCATGATTTTTAGCTGCGCTTCAGGATTATTTTGCAGACGAAGGCAATGATATAAAGCTTCGCTGTTTGAAAAACGATGTGAGCCGACCTGGACTGGCATGACAAAGATATTGGAAAACGCTCCGAATTCATCGACATTTCTGGTAAACCAGGCCGATGCATTCGTTTTATAGGTTCTATGAAGAGGATTTACAGACATGGTTCTTCAATGCTTTCAACAGCATTATCATAGTTCGTTGATGCTGACATCTGTTTGGAAATTGTCGGAAAATCATTCAATGGTCCATCTTTCCCATTTGGTCTCATGACAGTTTCACGAATAACCTTGCTTGTGTTGTATAACACGATCCAGTCTTCTTGATTGCTCTGGGGAATCACTTCCGCGTCGATACCAATCATGGACAACCAAAGAACAAGTTCAACCTGATTTTGGTCTTTGAGAGCCTGGTGAAAAAGGCACATATTAGACAACATGATCGGATCTATCATGGTATCTTCTGTGGGCCGAATCAACTGAGTGGCAGCGATCAATCTGGCAATGTCGTCAAAAACCAATTTCGCTTTCTTTTTGCTGGTGTGTTCATAAAGAAATTTCCAGACTTCAGCGAGGCTTATTTTCCTCCTGTCTTCCAGTCCGGATAATGCTTCCATCTCCACCAGAATGACTCTTCCGTTTCGACCGGCATACTTCAATGCCCGATCGGCGGATGTCGTCATACAGAATCCATATCCGGTTTCAGTCCTGGACTTGCTATGCGGACGTATTTCAATTCCACGTTCCCATTTTGGAGAACCGTGCCATGCGCGAATGATGGTATGTCTGTGCTCTAATGGACGCTGTATCATGAGAATAAAACCCTGTGTTTGGGTAGATTTTATCGTTGTTTTATGAAAGTCACTAAAGACTTTTTATAAAAACGATAAAAATAAAGTTAATATTAGTATTTTTTACAAATATTGACTTTATTGGTTGCAATACGAACAATTTTCTCTCATAATAAGAGAGTATTGTTTTAACTTATAGTCGAAAGGAAGCAAGGATATGCTCGACGCTGCATTCCCGCTCGACCATTACAGGGCTTTAGAGCTTAATGGCGACGGGCGTCCAAAAATTGTAGACCCTCTCAGTACGCTCTCGTGGCAGGACGCGATTAAGGGTGTATTGTCTGACAAGTATTCGGTCATGGCCGAGTATGATGTCAGCGTCAGGTCTCCATCGACCATTATTCGTTTGCCTTCAGTTGTGATGGCAAGGGAATACGTCAATCTGGAGAACCGCCCAGCGGCCTGGACACGTTGGAACGTCATGCTGGCGTATGGCTTCCGTTGTGCCTACTGCAATGGTAAGTTCCCGACCAAGGAGCTGACCTACGACCACATCATTCCGAAGTCTCGGGGTGGTGGCAGTGGCTGGAAGAACATCATTACGGCCTGTGTGACCTGTAATGCGAAAAAGGGCAACAGAACCCCTTCTGAGGCCGGTATGCCTTTGCTCTTTGAGGCTAAGCATCCAACCCAGGCCAAGCTGAACGCCAAGGCCATGTCTTTTCTGCGTGAGCGTAAGGACATTCACAGAGATTGGATCGACTTCCTGTATTGGGATGGCGATCTGATTGAGTAAACGCCTATAACCATAAAAACCCCGTGGATCCGAAAGGGCCACGGGGTTTTTTGTTGCCTGCGATTTGGCTGAAAGAACTTGTTTAAATTGACTTTTTTATTTATAATGAATATTATAATAAAATCTATATTGTAAAAGGAACTACAGATGTTTGTTGATAAATACAAAGAAACACAAACTTTTTTCGAAAAGCATTGGTGGAAAGGTCTACTTGTCCTTCTTTTTGCCGCCAGTATTTTCATGGATCAGGGGGAGGCAATCAATATCTTTTTTAATTGCTTATCATTTTTCATATCTGTTTTCACAGGTTTTGTAACTTTTATCCTGTGGGATGGAGAAATCTATCATGAAATGAAATATGTTAATATTCATTTCTTTATTTACGCTATGGGGACAATAACCATCATATTGTTTGTCGCGCCGGTCTTGTTTTGGCTTGATTTATTGTAATTAAATTTAGTCTTCTGAAAAGATCATGTTTTAAAATATGATCTTTTCATGAACTTTAATATTTTGATTCAAAATTCGCTGTTTTCTCCATTTTATGATATTTTTAAAGAGCGTAAATGATCTCAAAGTGAGAAAAGTGAGAATTCCTATGCGAATCGAAAAAAGCATCACGAGTACAGTTACAATTCTAAATGACATAATTAGGGGCTTATATGCGCTTCCGGCTTTTCAGCGCCCATATGTTTGGCAGAAAGAAAATGTTTTACATTTCATTAATTCAATAGAAAAAGACTATCCAATTGGAAATATTATAATCTGGTCAATCACAAATAAAGCCAGAAAGACCATGGAAGTCGATGAAAACGTGGATCCAAACAGTTTCATCGAGGAAAATATTGCGAATATTAAAGTTGAACCAGAAAATGTTTCAAACATTATATTAGATGGAGCCAATAGAATTAGCACGCTAACCTGGATGCTGGCCACTCCAGAAAAGATTATGGAAGCAAAAAATTCTTTTGAAAGGGATACACTTTATTCAAAGGCCGAAATCGATACATGGCTCGGAGACGAGTTGTTGGTTCTCGATATCGAAACAAAAAAAATAAACTTTATGCCTTATCATGAGCTAAACAATGGCATTAAAATTCCCATAAGCTATATTGTGCGAGACGATATGGATTATTTAAGAAAGCTTTGGAACACACAAGAAGCAAAAGGTCTTTCGTCAGAAAAATTAGAAGACATGGGTAATACTTGGTCTACGTATGCGTATTTTTTCCGGCATGCATTATTTTTTAAAACCGAGATGATTAACGCGACATGGCAAGAAGCCAAACAGGCATTTATTGATATTCGCAGTGCTGGCGTGCCTTTCAGTGATCAGGATTATTTAGCAATCAAGAATTGGAAACCCAAAAATATGGATCGCTTGTATTCACCGGAAGTCTGACCAACCGTATCTTTGTGGGAGACTGATCTATGAATGAACCAGATTTTTATCCCACAAAGATACGAAGAGATTTTTTCGATATTGCTTTAAAAAGGATTGCCGATGATTTCGGATTTATTTGTGATCCGAGAAAGTCAGAGGCTGGATCACACGGCGTAGTCGGATTTATAGAAGGGCAAAATAAGGTATTAAAAATAACAAATTTGGTAGAGGCTACTATTTTTGAAAGATTGCTGAAAGCCCAAGATAAGGTCGAAGCGCCACTTTGGCCTTATGTTTATTCAGTATTTCAAATAGATTTTGAATATGACACTCCTGATAAATATGAGGAATGCACTTTATATGCCGTTATAAGAGAAAATGTGGCCGATCTGGAAGATGTTGATGCTGAAGAAGGATTTGAAATAGATGCGATGGTTGATTGCTTTCCATATCCTATAGATTTAAACGACAAGGAAATATTTAAAGAACTTATTGAAGCAAATAAACTTCCAGAAACCCATATCCGTGATGGATATTGGGAAAGCGTTGAAAAATCTTTTAATCAAATAAGAGAACATGCCAATGCTATTGTGTATGACTATATATGCGCAAACGTTGGTATTAATAGTAAAAAAGAAATTGTTATAAGAGATCTTAGCGCTGCATCTATAATAGACGATATAAAACCAAACTTCCATAGAATTAAAATTCGCTATAATCCCGAATATGACATTTCAGATGATGCCAAGATCTTTGATCCATATGTCTATGAACCAAAATGATTTAAATAAATAATTTGTTTTTTATGTTTTAAAAAATTTTAAAATTATTCGTTTTATCATATTTGTGCTAATATTGGTTTTTAAAAACGAGGTTTTTCATGTCTACAAATGATCAAAACGAACGTGAAGATCAGCCATCCAGCGAAGATGTTGGTGCGGCTATCAATGACATCGTGGGGACTTTCAAAAAGCAATCAGATATAGAGGCGGCTCAACTATTTGAAAAATTAAACGGTCCTTTGAACTTAATTGAAGCTATAGACTTTTTAAAAAATAAAGAATTTTTACTTTTTTCTCATTTAACTAAGCGTAAATTTGAAAATATGATTGAATATATAATCGAAAATACTTTAGATATAAAAGGTAATTATAAATTACTATTTTTAGTAAAAAACTATAATTTTGTGAGCAGTTTTTTAAGAGAACTTTATTATGATAATGAAGGATTTTTTGCTTGCGCTGACAAGGCAAAAGTTGCTGTTAAAAGAATTTATTATGACCTAAAAGATGGAAAAAGAATTGGCAAAGAACAATTCCCATCATATGCATGGCCAAATAAAGTTCTGACTGACCATGACGAATTGATGAGATATTTTGAAGGTCTTGAATTCCTTTATTATGGAAGGCCACAAAAATATCTTGCTTCTCTTGTTGAAATTAATAAAAAAAATGAGCTTCTTGTCAACAAAGATGATCAAACAGATCCGTCTCCAAAATCTTGATTGATGGAAAATTAACTATGAAAACCATGGATTACGTCAAGGAAGAGATCATCAAACAAGCCAACGCTATGGGTGAAAACGGTTGGCTTAGGATTGATTTGCCACCTGAAGCCAAACGAGGTGACCACATTATGGTTCCCCGTGGTGCTTTTGAAATGTGGGCTGTTGCCAGGTCTGGTGGTGGGCACCTTGCTACTCCATGGAAAGCCGTATCCTGGCCAGGCACAAAGATGATGGGGGATGACCAGTTCCATACCGATTGGATGATTGGGGCCGGGCTGGAGCTTGACTGCTTTGATGATTATTTAGATAAATCGGTCGAAGCATTTCGTAATGCTTTTTTTCATGCCAAGTTTAAAATTGAAGAAAAATTGTTGAATTTCAGATGTTCGGTTCTTCTTCAGGGGCCATTCGTCGATGGAATGGTCATTCATGCAGAAAAGCCGAATGAAAACCTTTTGAGATTAATGAATGATGCCAATTCTTATGATGAAAAACCGATTTTGATCATACCAGATGCCAGGCCAGAATGGATAGATCTTGCGCTTGAAGTTTTCAACCGTAATGGCGCATTGATTGTGGAAAAAGGCGGGTCAATGGCGCACCTGGTATCTGTTTTCAGAGACAGAAATGAAGGTCCAATCGTTCTTATCCCGGAAGCCCGCAAGAAATATCCAGTTGGGGCCATGATGTTCGTTCAAGCTGATAGTGGATCTGTAAAATTACACGATACGGCTTTTTCAAGATTTGCAAATGAACCGGATCCTTTTGGTGATGGACGCCATTATGTCAGAAAGCCAGAAGATGAACCTTTGCCGATTAATTCCCCCTCTGACCAGGATTTAAATCCATGAATAGGACGAGAATTGACCTTTTTGAAGACTTGAGACGTATATCGTCAGCCATGATGCATGGGATGCCGTGCAGCGTGTTCTTCCAGCCTACAGATGAATTTATTCATGATATCTGCAAAAAGGCAGGGACGCGGCGCGTTATCGATGTCGGCACCGGGACAGGAACGTTTGCCAGGAAATTGATTGACGCCGGTCTTAATGTTGTTCCGATCGATATCGTCGCTTATGAAAATACGATTCCTGAGCTTCAGATTTATGATGGCACTACTTTTCCTTATGAGCCTGGAGACCTGGTTATCATTGCTCGCCCATGTCGCGGCGAATGGATCGAAGACACCATAGCTGTCGCCAACTCTGCGGGAGCCGAAGTTATATATATCAGCAAGCCAACCAATCTTCCTTTAGATGTTTAGGCTATGTGCAAAAACTGGTTGGAAAACTAACCCCACGGTTAACCATTCCATCCATATTCCCAACACGTTTCATGATGAATCCTGGAATCTTGCGATTCTTCAGATTCTCAACCGCGTGACCG
>Ga0315298_1011269_pt1 | contig 10536 bp, 8 predicted proteins | sample WHS_1_MG_FD_203077 | JGI IMG/M metagenome (GOLD analysis project Ga0315298, IMG submission 203077) | Extremophilic microbial mat communities from Washburn Hot Springs, YNP, Wyoming, USA - WHS_1_MG | ecosystem: Environmental > Aquatic > Thermal springs > Hot (42-90C) | place: USA: Wyoming...
ATCGTATCATAGAGTTTTCTGTTGGAGTATCTCTTTATTACCTTTGCCTCACTCATCTATACCCTCCGAAGAATGGTTTCTCTACTCAGACACCACGACCAACCAGCATACACAAACGAACAGGTGTTATTCTATTTACTATTGACACAAAGTCAATCTATTTTTACGCATTGCGTCAATGCGTAAATTTGCCAAAAATTTGACGAAACTCAAACCTGTGTTAAATATGGTCTCATCCGGAGGTGAGATATGAAACTCAATCTTGTAGATAGAAGACAGGGAAAAAGAAGTAATTATGTTCCACCTTCTGGAAGAAGGACTTTTCCTCGTTATGATGCACCAATAGATTGTGTATATATCTCACAAAACCAGACATTCACCACGCGATTCATAAATATTTCATTGAGGGGCATATATATTGATTGCAGGACGCCAGATGCACCTGGCACAAAGGTGAGTATAAGATTGATTCTGCCCAATTCGGAGTTGCCAATAGATATTCAGGGTGAGGTGATGTGGGCTACTAATAATTCTATGGTATCGCCCCTTAAGGTAAGAGGAATGGGTATAAAGTTTGTCGAGATGGATGATTTTTCGAGAAGGAAGATAGCTGCATATCTCTTATCGAGGGCTGGGATATCTGCCCTCCCAACAGTAAAGAATAAACACTTTAAGTGGATAGATTAGATTGCCCTCCGGACCTTCCCGGGTCCCACAATTGGGTCGAATGAGTCCCTCCATTCGACCCTGTTTTTTTATCAATATCGTTAATTTGTATCTGGCACTCTTTGGAAAAAGTCCATAATATCAATATGTTACAACAAATGCGGGTTAGCCCTTCGAACCACAAATATGCATTGGCAACAGAAAGCTGCCGGTCATAGGCGTTAATTATTGTTTATATCTATTATGACAGAATCGGGTCTGGATTCTATATATCCATCGCCTACAGTCAGAAGGAGAATAATCTTTCCGGGGATGCGAGGGGCTGTAAAATATGGAAATGCTGTATCACTGTCTTTTAAGGAAATGCTGCTCCCATATACCTGTCTCCAATTGTACTTTATCTTTCTTGGAAATCCAACAGTGCTCTTAGAACCGTTCAACTTTACATATGAGAGTGTCTTTGCCTTCTGGTCTGTACCTGCATCTGCGATTGGGGGAGAAACCCCGCCGGGGTTTTCGACCTTTACCCTGAAAATGACAGGGGGTGAAAAGAGGTCATCTATTTGAACATAGGCTGCAAATACAAATTGATCTATGATTGCCGGGGCAACAAAGTATGCCCTTTGATTGTCTCTTGTTAGGTTAACCTTCTCACCCAAGAGTTGTAACCATTCCACTTTGGCATCGGGATATGAATCGATGTCCTTTATCCTGAGTTCTACTTTGGTATTGGGTGTAACACTAATATCCCCTGATGATGGATAGAAACGCGGGGGTATCTCGACTGTCTTTGATTTGGAATTGTATCTCACCAGTTTTATGTCTCTCATAGAACGGAGTTCGTTCTCTATCACCTCCAATAGCAGAACCTGAGGTCTAATTACCTCTTTGGTCAGAAATATATCTGTCTCTGCCGTATAACTCGATGAAATAGTTATCGGCTGGCTGTCTTCGGGATTTATCCATACATAACTCATATTCGATTTGTTTTCACCCTGACTATAATAGGCAGTAGCTCTATAATTGTATTTTACGGGTAGCATCACATCCCCATCGGCATCGGCAATTGGGGCAAGATTGTTGACCTTGTCGACGACCTTCAGTTTTATGTTGTCTTCGTAGACATAAGACTTACCTATGACTCTTACCCTCAGTACAATATCCTCGTATTCCGGTGGCACTATAAAACTCGTGCTTGCCGAACCGGTATTCGTAAGATGTACAGTTGGTCCCGAAGTCTGTGACCATTCATATCCCACAATCTCATCACTGCACACGAATGGGTGAGTGACCAACGAGAGGTTTATTGTCTGTCCCGGTATTGCCTCTCTGTCAGATGACACATAAGCCACGGGAATCTTTATGCAATCCTCATCTATGCTTATGATATCCTGATTGTCCTGTGTTACTATCTCTGTAGAATAGCAGGCTGATAAGATTATCAAAATTGGAATAACAGATATCTTGCTCTCTATCATTTCGAAAGTCCCTCTATGCCCAAGTAGTTCAAAGAGTAAGGTAGCGTAACCTCGATAGAATCGAGTGTAAAGGTAGGGGAGAGAAACATTGTTGGTAAGAATAAAAGATTAAGATATCTATTCATACAATCTAACTCTCAACTTCTATTATCCATAACTCTACCCAAACCTGAGCCAGGAAACTTCCCTTACACATCTACGCAAAAAGGCGAAAGTGTTATGAATAGGGATTTAACATATATAATCAGTTTTGTCAGCAAACTATGAAATAAGTATATTTTGGTCTGAAAAAGATATCAGGGCGGGGTAATGTATGGGGTTAATTCTTCTGGTCGAGTAACTCTGCATAATAGTCGAACACCATATTTGCAACATTCTTCCACGAGTATTTTTCAGCAAGTCTCCGTCCATTTTCTCCAAGCCTTCTTCGTAGATTTTCGTCTTGTATAAGTCTTATCAAGGTCTCCCCAAATTCTACCTCATTGGCAGTATTGACGAAGAAACCACTCTCGCTATCCTCGAACATCTTAGGAAAGCCAGCTCCCTTTGTGGATATAAAAGGCAATCCCGACGCACAACCCTCTAAGAGAGTTATTCCAAAGGAGGCGATTGTTGCGGGGAAGCATAATATATGAGAAGAGGAAAAATATTCGGGCCTGCCGCCATTGAGGGCGCCTGTGAATATTACATCCGGCTTCAATCTGTCTGGAATCATATCCTGATAAATTTTCTTGAGGGGTCCTTCGCCAATTGCAATAATCCGCACATTTGAATACCCCTTATCTCTAACATATAGGAATGCCCGGATTAGACGGTCGAGGCCATTTCGGGGCTCCATCCTTCCAACGAACAGTACATTTATCTTCTCATCACATACTGATGGAATCTTGTTGGTGTCTGGTCTGAACATATTGGTATCGACCCCGTTTGGAATTATCCTGAACTCCTTTTGTGGTCTGAGGTATTCCTTGACGGTGGTTATTGCGGTCTCGGATACGGCAATCATTCCATCGAGTCTTTTTATCCCTAATTTCAGGAAAGGCTTGAATACAGTAAAGAATATAGACCTGTCGAAATTCGTATGGAATGTACCAACCGTTATTGTATTTGATTTACTGAGGGCAAGTATTGGCAGTACGGGATGAAGTGGCGAGTGAATATGCAAGATGTCATAATTCTCACGATATAGAATGTCCTTGACTCTCTGTGTAATGTTTGGAGCGAGGCTAATTCGCCCAATGGAATTGTTGGATATGATAGGCAACGAATAGCCAATCCTGATTACTTTTACATCCTTGTTATAGACATCGTATCCGAGGTCGGCACCTATAACATTAGAGGTTATGATATGCACCGTGTGTCCCCTCGAGGCCGCCTCCTTTGAAAAGTGATATACATGCTCCTGAATACCTCCAAGGGTTGGATAATAATACTCCGTGACAATACCTATTTTCAAGGGATTATTCATTCAACAAAGATGAAAAAGCAGACTCTATTCTTTACCTTCCATTTCCCATACACGGGCATTCAGGAAGGTAAGGATAATTGCCCCAATCAGGACCCCGTTATAAGGTGCTACAGATAATTTCCATAATCTCTTTTTCAGTTCTGGTGAATTCAATCTTATAAGTCTCTTTATCATAAGAACGCTCCTTATTTGTTGGTTGACTTGTCCATCTCTCTCAGTTTACCAAGCGTATAAAAGAATCTCCTTATGGCTGTCAGGTTTGAGAAGATAGCTATTATCAACAGAGCTACAATCATCAGATGGAACATCGGATGCTCTGCATTAGGTTCAAGGACGGTCGAAACGATTGGTGAGAGAACTGCTCCAAATCCTGTATAGACGATCCTCTCGGCTCGCTGCATATTACCAACTTTGCAATCTACATTGAGTGCCTCGGATCTTGCCCTTGTATAACTCACCATCAGAGAGCCAGTAATTGCAAAATATACCAGATATGCCACAGGGGTATCCCTATAATAAGAGAGGAGTCCTGCAAATGTAAATATTTCGGTAAATCTGTCTATATTCGAGTCCAGGAAGGCGCCAGATTTGCGAGTGGTCTTGAGTGCACGGGCAACCGCACCATCCAGAATATCACAGGTACCGCCAGCAAAAATCAACCAACCGGCAAGAGCAAACCATCCGAAATGGAAGGATATACCGGCACCAATTCCAAAAAATAGCGAGGTGATAGTAATTATGTCCGGGGATAGACGGGCATTTACGAAGATTTTCTGGACCGGATTTACAACCAGCCAGAACCAGTATTCCATAAAGAATCTGCCCAGAAAGACTGTTTCGCCTTTATCTGTGATTCTTTGTGTGTTTGGCATTCCGTATACAAGCGTCCTTACATAAAACACTACTAACATCCCAAGAAAGAAAAGGGCAAGAACGCTAAATGGAAGAATCGTAATAAGAAATATGTCCATAAAATCTCCTTAATATCTACCGCCAATAGTATATTGGCAATAACCTATATGCAAAAGATATGCCAGACAAAAAACCCCGTAAAATCAACAAGATAGATAAAGGAACAGACCGCAATATAGTGAAAACGCACAACAGTGTGAAAATTTTCACACTATATAAATAAGCAAAACTTGTCTATTTAACTTGTCTACTTGACTTTGGTGCCAGTTACTTTGGTGGCTTGTTGTCGGCTATGTGTCAGTTACTTTTTTGTTCATTTCTGGTTTCGATCGACTTACATTCCACAGGTTAACTTGTTGATATCATTGGTATTTTTTATAACAACCCCTAAAAAGTGCCAGGCACAATTTCTCCCCAATTCCTCACTCAATTTCTCAGGCACGATTCCTGCTATTCTTGTCCATCTCTACCCGAAAGGGTTTATTATTGGACAGATTCTATACGAAAAGCTTGGTTTATTTATACATTGATTCGATTATATCCGAATACTTTTTCAAAACCTCTTTTCGCTTGAGTTTCAATGTTGGGGTTAGTTCGCCCGTTGCCTGTGTAAATTCATCGGGTAAAAGTGCAAACTTCTTTATTCTCTCTACTTGAGCAAATTGCTGGTTTGTCTCTTCTACTATCTGTTCATAGAACTTGTACACCTCTTTGTTGGATATCAGATCCTGATTGGAGGTGAATTTTATGCCCTTTTCAGTTGCCCAAGTCTTCAATGCCTCGAAGTTAGGGACAATAAGCATCGTAAGATATGGTCTCTTGTCTCCTATTACCATTGCCTGAGATATGAATCTACTTGAGAGCATTGCAAACTCTATATTTGCGGGGGTGATGTTCTTTCCGCCCGCTGTAATGATGATATTCTTCTTTCTGTCTGTGATCTTCAGGAATCCGTCTATTATCTCTCCTATATCTCCGGTCTTGAAGAATCCGTCTTCGGTAAATACCTCCTTGGTTGCCTCTTCGTTCTTATAATATCCCTTCATTACCTGCGGACCTTTTATCAATATCTCTCCGTCTTCTGCGATCCTGATCTCTGTATCTTCTACAGGCTTACCAACTGTTCCAAACATAAAGTCTGCAAATGTGTTTACATTTGTAATTGGGGTGGTCTCTGTTAGTCCAAAACCCTCGTGGACCGTCACACCTATAGAATGAAAGAATCTGTTTATCTCCATTGATAGGGGTGCACCGCCTGAAACAAATACCTTTATATTGTCACACCCTATCGCAGATTTGAGTTTGTCCAGTACAAGCCTCTTTGCGATTAAGTACTGTGGCAGGAGGGTCAACGGTATTGGCTTATTGTTGACAGTGTAATCCACCGCCCTATCCCCTACCGAGGTAGCCCATTTGAACAACTTCTTCTTGAGTGGAGGTGCCTTTTCTACCTTCTCGGTTATCCCGGCGTGGATCTTCTCGAACAATCTCGGAACGGAGACGACAAAGTGCGGCTTTATCTCCTTCATATTGTCTACCACTGTTTGAATACTCTCGGCATAGTGAATTATGACTCCGGCCTTCATAAGGAGATAGTAACCAGCGGTCCTCTCGAGCGAGTGGGATAGGGGCAGAAAAGAGATGCTCTTGTCTCCGTCTTCGAATATGCCCGGATGTGAGTTGATTGCCTGATAGACATTTGAGAGAAAGTTCTTGTGGGTCAGCATAACACCTTTTGGGGGACCGGTGGTGCCAGATGTATAGATGAGTGTTGCCGTATCCTCGAGTGCGATCTTTGCAAGTCTCTCGTCGAGTTCCTGTTTTGCCGCATATCCCTCACCAATTCTGTATGCCTCGTCGATAGATATAACATCTTTATCATCTGTTGCAACCTTCTCGAATGTGATAATCTTCTTCAAGAGGGGGAGATTCTTCTTTACTGAGTGTACTTTATCAAAGAGCGACTGCTCTGACACGAGACAGATTTTGGATTCGGAGTGCGAGAGGATGTATTCACACTCCTGAGCAGAGTTAGTGGCATATATGGGTACATCCACTGCCCCAATCGACAAAATTGACAGATCGGATATTACCCACTCGGGTCTATTGGGAGAGAAAATAGCTACCTTGTCCTGAGGCTGGATACCCATACTTATTAGCGCCAATGCAAGATTTCTTACTCTCTTCTCTACTTCCAGATATGAGAGGTAATTCCATACCCCGTCTCTCTTGGATGCAAGGAATGGCTTGTCTTTCTTCTCCCTTGCCTTGTCGAAAAATATTTCTGGTACTGATCTCTCCTTGAAACTTAGCATATACATCTCCTTGTCTGGTCAATTGTCCTTCTTCTTCCCCGAAAGAATTATATCACCCATTCTTCCATATTCATCTTTGAATGAGTCATAGAAGTCTTCGAGTATCTGTTCGAAATCCTCGTATCTGTCCTCTATCCTGTCTCTGGTCATCTTGTCGAATATCCTGTCTATTGCCTCGGGTACCCCTTTGACTACCTGTGATGGGAGTTGAGACCTCCTACCCGGAATAGAACCTGTAATCATTTCATAGAGAATTATCCCGAGTGAGTAGATATCGCTCTGCTTTATTATGTCTTCACTGCCAGAGAGTATCTCTGGAGGCTGATAGGCTATGGATTGTGCACCTATAAAGACCTGTGGTGTCTGACTGCCCGGTCTTGCCCTTATTATTCTGTTCATACCAAAATCGGAGACCTTTATATTGTTCTGTTCTGTAAACAGGATATTCTCTGGTTTCAAATTCTGATGAATGATGCCCTGATTGTGAGCATAACTCAACGCATAACATATCTGTAAAAACACCCTGAAAACTCTCCTGATATCCTCCTCGCCCTTGACGCCGATGTACTGTCTGAGATTCCCCTTTGGTGCGTACTCCATTATGAAATAAGGCACTGTGGATTCGAGGTTTGCATCCAATATGTTGATAATGCAGGGGTGAGAAAGGGATGCTGCTGATGTGAGTTCGTCTTTGAGCCTGATTACTACCTCACTCCTCTGGATGAAACTGTAGTAAGAAAATAAGTCCTTAATCTCCTTTATGGCAATGGGCCTGGATGTTATTGCGTGTTTGCCCTTGAACACGCTGCCTATTACACCAGATCCAATCTGCTCCAGTTTTGTGTACCTTGAGTCCTGTCTGATCGGAGTGGGAGTATTCTCTTCTGATATCTCCTGTATCTCCTCCTGCGCATCTATTATCACGCCTCCAAAGAACTGTTCTACCTCATCTACAATCTTTGTTCCCGCTGCATCTGCCGCCGCTGCAATCCCTTTGTCAGAGAGTATAACTCTTCCCTCTTTCAAGAGTATGTAGCTGTATTTGTTCAGGAATTTGAAGTATTCAGGAAACTCCAATGACAGATTTCCCGAATATAGGGCTTTCATATCGGCAAGCGTCCTCGACCTACCCTCTCTCTGGTCTCTCATTACCTGTTTGAGGATAGTAGATATATCCTGCAACAATACATCCCTCGAAACAGCAGTATTGATATCCGATGGCATAATCCTCTCCCTTCAAAAAGAATATAAAGATTTATTATCAGAGTATGACACAATTTTCAATATTATTCATCCCTAAACTGATTGATTCTTTAATCATATTGGTATTCCTACCAATCAATTCTAATAATATCAAGAAACTTTTCCGCATTAAGTGATTCCAAGATAATCCTCATAGAAAAAACGGGAAATGGGTAAATAAGAAATGGATAAGTAAGAAATGGGAAATGGGTAAGTAAAAATCCAAATCAAACAATCCAAAATCTAAAATGGCAATTCCTGAACCACCCTTACAATATTCAAAAAATCCACAATCCAAAAATCTTCAACCAAAAAATCTTAAATCTTATAGTCTGTAATCTGTTTGTATTTTTGTCTGTATTCTGAATATCTATTGTCTGTATTCTGTTTGTCTGTATTCTGTCAGTCTGTCGTCTGTTTGTCTGTTATCTGTCCTCTGTCAGTCTGTATGTCTGTATTCTGTCTTCTTTATGGTGCGTATTTTATAAGGTAAATATCAGAACCTCCTGCACTCGACAGCGGACAACCTCCAAAATCAACATTACTACTTGCAAAAGATCCTATTCCATATACATTACCTGAGCTATCTACAGAGACAGAATTACCCCAATCCTCACTACTTCCCCCAAATCTCTTACTCCATTTGTGATTTCCATTGCTGTCAAACTTGGCAAGAAAAATATCATTACTCCCAGCATTATTAAGTGCACCTCCTCCAAAGTCTATCGTAGAACTATCAAAATACCCTGTTAGATAAACATTGCCTGAACTATCTACGAAGACAGAATAACCCCGATCATCACTACTCCCCCCAAATCTCTTACTCCATTTGTGATTCCCATTGCTGTCAAACTTGGCAAGAAAGATATCAGAACAAGGATAACTACCACAACTACCACCAGCATTTGTAAGTGCACCTCCTCCAAAGTCTATGCTAGAGCTATGAAAATACCCTGTTATATATACATTACCTGATCTATCTACGGATGTAGAAAGTCCATAATCCCAATCACCACCTCCAAAGCTTTTACCCCATATATAATTTCCATTGCTGTCAAACTTGGCAAGAAAGATATCATACTTACCAGCACTTGTCAGTAATCTGCCACCGAAGTCTAATGTAGAACTATTAAAATAACCTGTTAAATATACATTATCTGAATTATCTATTGAGATGGAATGACCTATATCATCAGTACTCCCTCCAAAGTTCTTACTCCATTTGTGATTACCATTGCTGTCAAACTTGGTAAGAAAAATATCACCTTTACCAGCATTTGTAAGTGCACTTCCTCCAAAGTCTATCGTAGAACTTGAAAAAATTCCAGTTATGTATACGTTACCTGAATTATCAATGGAGACGGAATTACCTATATCAACACCACTCTCCCCAAAACTCTTACTCCATAAGTGATTTCCATTGCTGTCAAACTTAGCAATGAAGATATTAGAAATACCAGCATTTGTAAGTGGGCTTCCTCCAAATTCAATTATATAACTCAGAAAATTTCCCGTTATATATACATTATCAACTTTATCTATGGCAATGGAAACACCAAAATCACTAATACTTCCCCCAAAATTCTTACTCCATAAGTGATTTCCATTGCTATCAAATTTAGCAAGGAAAATATCATCACAAAGATACCCAGCGCAATTACCACCAGCATTTGTAAGTGCACCTCCTCCAAAGTCTATGGTAGAGCTATGAAAATACCCTGTTATATATACATTACCTGAACTATCTACGGAGACGGAAGAACCATAATCACTACTACTCCCCCCAAATCTCTTACTCCAGAGATGCTCTGGATTCATTTGTTTTTCACAACCATCAGAATTAGCAACACCTGAGTTACAATCCACATATCCATTTTTGCAGGTCAGCTTACATACACCGTTATCACATATGGGATTAATCCCATTCATGGATGAGCATACAACCCTGTTAGAGCAACTTGTACCACAACTATTTATCGAATTGAGATTTATTTCACAGCCGTCACTCCAATCATTATTACAATTACTGAATCCGTTGTTACACTCACAGATATTTACATTACATCCTGCATTATCTCCACAAACTCCGCAACTCCCTCCACAACCATCATCACCACATTCCTTATTAAAACAATTTGGAATACATATATCAGTTTTTACATCCTCTGAGGAATCCACTCCAGTTTGAATATCACTTATAACTATATCACTTACAGTAACATATTCGCTTCCACCTGGTAAATTTCGACCTCCACAACCCCAGAATGCGATAATGATAAATACAAGAACTAAATACCCAATCTTTTTAAGATACCCAGATGATACACTCATCTTCTTCCTCCTTGATGATATTTAAACGGATATTCTTATAACAGATATTGCCCTGATTGTAAAAATAAAAATAAAAACCTAAATGGAGCAATTTTCCAACCATATTAGTTTTCTACCAATTATC
>Ga0315298_1011271_pt1 | contig 10535 bp, 5 predicted proteins | sample WHS_1_MG_FD_203077 | JGI IMG/M metagenome (GOLD analysis project Ga0315298, IMG submission 203077) | Extremophilic microbial mat communities from Washburn Hot Springs, YNP, Wyoming, USA - WHS_1_MG | ecosystem: Environmental > Aquatic > Thermal springs > Hot (42-90C) | place: USA: Wyoming...
CGTGGTACGCCTTGCCACTTTGTGGTGCACCGCCCAGCCCGGCAGTTCGAGCATCGTGCTGCAGTCGATGCTCTCGCTGCCCCCTGCAACCTCGTGGCCCAAGGCCCGGCAGGTGGCCACGGCCGCTCCCAGGAACTCGTCGGCAGCCTCGGGCTCGCCCGAGTGGACGACGGCGCAAAAGGCCCACACCAGCCGCTGCCGGTCGCTCTGCGACAGGCGCCGGATGTCGAACTCGTCGGCACGGGTGCCCATGGCCACCGCGCGAGATAGCGCCTCTCTAAAGTCGCTCTTCGCCTCGTCGGGCATGCGCAGCTCCAGATAGCCCTCCCCGCGACGCAGCAGGGTGGCCACTACGGCGCGCCGGCTCCAACGGTCACGGCAGGATGTCAGCCGCTCCAGGGCCCGTGTGTACAGCCCCACGGCCTTCTTGACGCTGCGCCCGCGATAGCCTGCCTCCTGCCAGATTTCGCCCTGCTGCTTCCAGGCGATGGCCTCCTCCCTCTCCAAGCCCAGGCGGTGTTGGATCTCCTCATACTCCTGGAAGCGCTTGAGGGCGTGCTTGAAGGAGTGCTCGTCCTGGTAGATCTTGCCCAGCTGCAGCAGAGTATCGCCATAGGCGCGCTCGAGCCCCTTGCGCTTGAAGGCCTGCATCACTTGTCGGTAGATGCGCTTGGCCTCTTGCACCTCCTCCGCCGAGCCGGTGCGCAGGATTTCCGCACGCTGCTTGTCGCTCGTAGCGCGGCTGATGGGGTCGCGCAGGCGCTTCCAAAAGCCTGCTGAAGTTGCATAGAGCTCGCGGGCGAAGGCCAGGTCGGCGGGACCCGCCAAGGCATACTGATAGACCACAGCGATATCTTCCAACAGCCGGGCCATCTCGGCATCGAGCCAGCGCTGCTCGGCCGCGCTCAGGCTGCCCGAGGCGGCCAGCTCCTCGTCGATAGCCAGCGCCTCGGCGTAGAGGTCCAACGCCCGTTGGTGGTCGCCTTGGTCCTCGTCGTCGAGCTCGTAGAACACACGCCCCTGCTCGTGCAGGGCCAGCGCACGGCTGGGCTTGCTCAGGCCAGGCACAGCGACCAGCCGCTGCAGCGCCTCTAGGGCCTCTGGGAGCCGGCCCAGGATGCGCAATACCGAGGCGCGCGCCAGCAAAAAGCGCTCGTCAAAGGCCTCGGGTGTGGCCAGCGCCGCATCGAGCAGCCCCAGCACCTGGCGGTAGCGGCCAGCGTCGAGCAGCGCATCGAGCAGCTTGTCGCGCAAGAGCGTACGCGCGGCGCTGAAATGCCCAGCAGCCATGGCGTGGCGATACGCCTCCACCAGGCCATCGAGGTCCTTGCGGCTGGCAAAGTAGCGGTAGGCCTGCTCGTGGCAGGCGCGCGCCTCGTCGGGCGCGAGCTGTGCATAGAGGTACTCGCGCGCCGGCACGTCGAAGGCATAGTTCGTGCCGTCAAAGGAGAGCAGCGATAGCTCGCGCAGCCTCTGCACGTGGGGCAACCACTGAGCCGTACCAGCCACTTTGGCAATGGCAGCTTCGGGGAAGGGACCACGCAGCACGCTGAGCCGAGCCGCCACGCGGCGCTGCTCATCATCGAGCCCCTGGGCCACTGTGGTCCGCAGGATGGCTACCAGCGATGGTGGAGGTTGCGCAAGCAGCTCGTCGCGGATGTGCACCCAAGGGCACGTACGGGCCAGCGAGACGACCAGGTCGACCCCCAGCGGGTAGCCATCGAGCAGGGTGCTGATCTCGGCCAGCAGCGGCTGGTCGGCCGCGGCCACGGCAATGCGCGCTGCCTCCAGCTTGCGGCGCAGGATGCGCTCCAGGTCGGGCGCAGCCATGGCCCGCAGCTCGATGCGCTGCCAGCCCTCGTCGGGAGGCTCGCTGCGCGACGTAGCGAGCACGTGCACCCCCGCCGGCAGCACGCCCAAGAAAGCCTGCAGGTCGGGGTCGGCGGCCACATCCTCATAGTTGTCAAGGACCAGCAGGACATCGCCGGCCGACCCTGTGCGTTCGGCCAGCAGGGTCACTACCTGCCGCCGCGCCTCCTCCAGCACCGGCGCCAACCCCTTGAGTGCCCGGTAGAAATCGGCTATCTCGGCCAGGATGGCGGCCAGCGAGCGCCCGCCTTGGAGCCCCAGCCAGATGACCCCACCGGGAAAACGCCAGGCCCCGCGGCGCACCACTTCGCGGGCCACCGCCGTCTTGCCCACACCACCCAGCCCCCACAGACAGGCCCGCGCGTTCGGCTCTGCCAGCGCACGCAGCGTCTGTGCCACCACCTCAGCCCGGTCGACAAACACCGGGTCGGGCCGGTACCCCGCCGAGATGCGCCCGGGAGCATGAGGCAGGCGGCGCAGTGGCTCCGGGTCTGCGCGTTCGGCCTTGCCACCGAAGAGCAGGCCTTTGCCCTCTCCATCCTGCAGGTACACCACCGGAACGAAGCGGGCACTGTCGGCCGGTGCAAGTTGGCCACGGGCCAGCGCCACCGCCTCGCCCAGGGGCGTCCGATCGGCCAAGCTGCGGTAGAGCTGCGCTACCAGACTCTGGATCTGCTCGGCGTTGAGCACGTGCTGCACGGCCACGACTGCCGGCAACCCCGCCCGCACCAGGGCCGGTGCCACTGCGGCCAGCGCCGCAGGCGTTGTCTCCGAACCGGGCGGGGCCGTCAGCACCACCAGGGCCACCTTGGAGAGGAAAAGGGGGTTGCGTAGGACCTCTGCCCCCACGGGGTCCGACGCCGCGCATTCGTCCTCGAAGATCAACCTGCCGGCCGCATCAGCAGCCAGCACAGCTGCCCCATCGAAATGGACGATCTGGTAGGCTGTGCGGCCAAGCACCTCGCTGAGAGCGGCACGGGTGGGCGGCGAAATGGCATCGACCTGCAGCAGGCCCTCCTTGCGCAGGCCATCCAGGGCTCTGAGCGCTGGGCTCAGGGTCCGCGCGTCGGCCAAGTCGAGGTCCGCAGGCCGGGGCGAGGCAACCAAGACGCGCAGGGGCCCTTCGCAGGCGCCAGAGGTTGGCGCCAGAGCGCAGTCGAGGGCGCGGATCAGGGCCACGGCGCCGTCGGCGGCCAGGAACGACTGGCCATCGTGGATCAGCTCCCACGGGTAGCGCGGCAGCGTGGACGCCTCGGCCTCAAACCGCACCTCCACCACCAGCGGCCTCCGCTCGGCCCGGCCCACCGCCAGGGCCTCCTCCAGGGCGTCGCGCAGTTCTCCCTCAGGGAACAGGGTGGCATAGAGGGCCTGGCCGACGTCGACGAACTTGCCGTCAGCCAAGAGGCCAGCCAGTTCCTCGATGGTGAAGGGCAGGGCCGCCGTTGCACGGGCATAGCCAATCGCCCGCGCCTCGACCCGGCCTTCGGGGCGCTCGATCAACTGCAGGCGAAAGGCTTCGCTCATGTGACCCGTCCTCGGCAGATGCGCCAGCGCTGCCCGCTGGCCCGAGCGCCAGGCTGGCAGCAGCCAATACACAAGGTGACCCCTGCATAGTGGTCGCAGTGCGAGGGGGCTGGCCTTCGCCTCTCTTGGTACGCCCCTTGCTCCCATTGCCACGCGATTCCGTCTACTTCAGGAGACCAGCCCATGAGATCGACAGCACGTTTCCTCAGCCCTGCGCTCGCACTGCTGCTAGCGGGTTGCACTGCTCTCTTTGGCGAGCAGCCGGCGGCCACCCCCACCACCCGTGGCGACTCGCTCTATGCCGTCCAAGCCACCGCCACCCCCGCTTCCCCCGCCACCGGGCCCGACATCCACACTGCAGCGCAACGCGTTAGCCCAGCGGTGGTGCAGATCACCAACCAGCAGCAGGTGACCACCGGGCAGTTCCGCCAGCCCATCCCCGAAACGGCCGGCATTGGCTCCGGCATCATCTACGACCCTGCCGGCCTGATCCTGACCAACAACCATGTCATCGAAGGAGCGTCGACCATCGTCGTGGCCCTGCCCGACGGGCGGTCCTTCCAGGCGCGCCTCTTGGGTGCCGACCCACAGACCGACCTGGCGGTAGTCAAGATCGATGCCTCCGGCTTGCCCGTGGCCACCCTTGGCGACTCCAACTCGCTGACCGTCGGCGACTGGGTGGTGGCCATTGGCAACGCCCTGGCTCTCTCGGGCGGGCCAACGGTGACGGCGGGCATCGTCTCAGCGCTCAACCGGGCGGTACAGAGCCCGCCACCTGAGAGCAGCAACGCCACGCCCGCGCCAGGCAGCGGCCAGGTGGCAGGCCGCTACCTCTTTGACCTCATCCAGACCGACGCACCCATCAACCCTGGCAATTCGGGCGGCCCTCTGGCCGACCTGCAAGGCAACGTCGTCGGCATCAATACCCTCGTCGCCGTGAGCACACCGAGCGGCGCGCCGGTCGAAGGCATAGGCTTTGCCACCTCGATCAACGTAGCCAAGAACATCGCCGACCAGCTGGTGGCCACCGGCCATGCTGTGCACCCCTACCTGGGCATCGAGTACGTGCCTCTGAACCCGGCCCTGGCTGCGCGCTTGGGTGCCCCGTCGCAGCGCGGCGCCTACGTCACCGGCGTCGACGCCGATTCGCCGGCAGCCCAGGCCGGCCTGCGACCCGGCGACGTCATCCTGGCCATCAACGGCCAGGAGCTCCAAAACGAGTCGGACCTAGCCCGCATCATCAACCAGTTCCAGCCAGGCGACACCATCACCCTCACCGTCCAGCGCGACGGGCAGAGGCTGACCTTGCGAGCCACGCTGGGCCAGCAGCCAGGCGCATAAAGCAAGCGGCTCGGGGAACGCAGCATGGCACAGAATATGCTAGACCCCTGCCAGAGCCTGATGGCAGGCGCGTCCCCTGGCCATCTCTGCCCATGACCGCCCTCCGAGTGTGAGCCAATCTGCAGGCCGGGTCGGCGGGCCAGAGCCCAGGCGACACGAGCGGGTTGTGTGCCAACGGCGCCCCCGCTCGCCGCCCGGCACCGGCCGCTCGGACCCACCAGGTTGTGTCAGACCGTGCTCGGTACTGCTCGGACCAGGGTATCGCCCAAGACCGGCAAAGCCAGCCATCTGCACCTGCGAGGGCCAAGGTCCCCTCTGCAGGACGGCGGCTTTGCCCATCCTGGGGCCGATAGTAGCCGACCGGCACAGTGCCCGACGGCCTGCCGCCAGATCCATTGCAGCTCCCCGCTCGACAGCGGCAAGAGGTAGTCGGACAGATGAGCAGCTATCGGGAAGATGACGACAACCGGCCTGATCCCCATTTCGGCGGGGGCATGAGGAGCTTCTCGTGGTTATGGATCCTGCTCGCCATCGCGCTGATGGGCTGGAACCTGTGGGCGTTCCTGGCTCCAGCCGCCAGCCTGGGCAGCGTCGAAATCCCCTATAGCACATTCCTCGATCAGGTGGAGGCTGGCAACGTCAGGAGTGTCGAGATCAAGGGCACCCACATCCGCGGCACCTTCCGTCAGCCGGTCGAGCTGCCAGGCCAACCCTCAGCCCGCGACGGACAGGCCGGCGACAGCGCCGCCCCACAGCGGCAGGCAGACTTTACCACCACCTTCCCCCAGGCCATCAACGACGCCAACCTGATCCCGCTGTTGCGCCAGAAGGGGGTCACCATCAGGGCCGTAGCCGAAGATGCACCGTGGCTCTGGACCCTGCTCAGCAACGGGGTGCCAGTCATCCTCCTCATCGGCTTCCTGGTGTGGATGAGTCGCCAGGCGCCCCAGAACCAGGGCGACATCATGGGCTTCCTACGCAGCAGGGCGCGCCGATACGCCCCTTCGAACCAGCACCGGGTGCTGTTCAGCGACGTAGCAGGCGAGGAGGAGGCCAAGCGCGACCTGGCCGAGGTCGTCGACTTTCTCAAGAACCCGCGCAAGTACCACGACCTGGGCGCCCGCATCCCGCGCGGCATCCTGCTGGTGGGCCCGCCCGGCACCGGAAAAACCCTCCTGGCCCGCGCCGTCGCCGGTGAAGCCGACGTCCCATTCTTCAGCATCAGCGCCTCCGAGTTCGTCGAGATGTTTGTAGGCGTCGGCGCCAGCCGGGTGCGCGACCTCTTCGAGAAGGCCAAACGTTCGGCGCCCGCCATCGTCTTTGTCGACGAGCTCGACGCCGTTGGGCGCCAGCGCGGCGTGGGCGTGGGAGGCGGCTCCGATGAGCGCGAACAGACGCTGAACCAGCTCCTGGTCGAGATGGATGGCTTCGACGAACGCCAGAGCGTCATCGTCATCGCCGCCACCAACCGGCCCGACGTGCTCGACCCGGCGCTCCTGCGCCCGGGGCGCTTCGACCGCCACGTCACCATCGGCCTCCCCGACCGCAGTGGCCGCCAGGGCATCCTCGACATCCACACCCGGCGCCTGCCCCTGGCCGACGATGTCGACCTGTCGCTGCTCAGCCGCAGCACGCCCGGCTTCTCGGGCGCCGACCTGGCCAACCTGTGCAACGAGGCCGCCCTCACCGCCGCCCGCCGCAACCACCAGAAGGTGTCGCTCGCCGACTTTGAAGAGGCGCTCGACAAGCTGCTCCTGGGCAATGCCCACGGCACACTCCTGTCGGACCACGACCGCCGAGTCGTCGCCTTCCACGAAGCGGGCCATGCCCTGGTGGCCATGAGCCTGCCCGAGGCCGACCCGGTCCGCAAGATCAGCATCATCCCGCGTGGCCAGTCGCTGGGTGCCACCGCCCAACTGCCCATCGAAGACCGGGCCAACTATGCGCGCTCCTACCTCCTGGCGCGCATCACCGTCAGCCTGGCTGGCCGGGCAGCCGAGGAACTCTTTCTCCATGACGTCACGGTAGGGGCAGAGAACGACCTGCTGCAGGCCACCGAGCTGGCGCGCCGCATGGTTACCCGCTGGGGCATGAGCGAGTTGGGGCTCGCCTCGTACCGCGCCACCGGCCAGGAGCAGCCCTTCCTGGGCTATGAACTGGCCCAGGGCCGCGACTATTCCGAGGCCAAGGCGGCCGAGATTGACCAGGCCGTCAATGCGCTCCTCGAAAGCCGACATCAAGTGGCGCGAGCCATCCTGCAGGGCCAGGAAGAGGCCCTGCGCCGCCTGGTCGACCTCTTGCTCCGCGAGGAGACGGTCACCATCGAGCAGGCCCAGGCCGCCATCAGCGGGGAATCTGGCGAGCCCGCTCTTAGGCCCCAGCCCATGGAGCCAGCTTTGGCCTGAAGCGATGGAGGAGCACTGCCAATGCAGAGAATCCGCTGGTCGGCCATGGCGACCATCGTGATCATCCTGGTCATCCTCTGCGCTCTCACCATCTCGTTCCTGCCCTTCTTCATGCAGGAGGTCTGGCCGCCCCTGTGGGACGTAGCGCTCCAGCTGCCCGGCCGCCCAGTGCGCTCCTTCGGCGCCGTCGGGCCGTGGTGCCACGTGTCGCCTTGGCCGGCGCTGCTTGCGATCCCCATATCGTCGCTCATGGTCGTCGGCCTCTTTGTGCTCATCGCGGCAGCTGTCCTCCTGCGCCGGCGCTAGCCCAAGTGCCGGTTCCCCCGGGCCGGCGCCGTGGCATCGTCCAGTGGCCGACCGACCATCCTTGGCCTGCCCCCAGAACGAGCTGCGCTCCATCGCGATTCCTGTTGCATGCGGCCACACGTCCGTGTATAATGTATAGCGGCCAGTTGAAGAGCACTATGGACGGGAGAAGGTATGCCCGACAGACATACTGTCCTCATCGTAGACGATGACCCACCTATCCGCGAGATGCTCTCGGATTTCCTCCAGGAAGAAGGATACGACACGCTGGTGGCCAACGATGGAGCCAGCGCGTTGCAGGTCCTTCGCCAGTCTGCTGAACGCATCAACCTGGCTCTGCTCGATATGCGCCTGCCTGATGTGCAGGGGCTAGAGATCCTCCGCGCCGTGGCCGAGAAGGGGATGGACCTGCCCATCATCGTGATGACTGCCCACGGCACATCCTCCACCGCAATCCACTCCATGCAGCTCGGTGCCTATGACTACCTGACCAAGCCGATCGACCTGAACCAGTTGGGCTTGACGATCCGCCGGCTTTTGGAGCATCATGCCCTTGCGCAGCAGGTCAAGACGCTGCAGAGCAAACTCAATGAGTACCTGATCCGCGAACGCATCGTCGGGTCGAGCCCGGCGATGCAAGAGGTTTACAAACTCATCGGCCGCGTGGCAGCCAGCGAGGCCATCGTGCTCATCTGCGGAGAGACCGGCACCGGCAAAGAGCTAGTGGCAGAGGTGATCCACGAGAACTCGGCTCGCGCCGACCAGCCCCTGATCAAGGTGAACTGTGCCGCGCTGCCCGAGACCCTGCTCGAGAGCGAACTCTTTGGCCACGAGAAAGGCTCCTTCACTGGTGCCATATCGCAGCGCAAAGGCCGCTTCGAGCTGGCCAACGGGGGCACCATCTTCCTCGATGAAGTGGGCGAGATGAGCCCCAGCACCCAGAAGAAGCTGTTGCGTGTGCTCCAGTTTGGCGAATTCCAGCGCGTAGGCGGGTCCGAAACGCTGCATACCGATGTCCGCGTCATCGCGGCCACCAACAAGAACCTCGAACGCGAGGTGGAAGAGGGTCGGTTCCGCGACGATCTGTACTACCGCTTGAACGTGATTCGCATCACCATGCCACCGCTGCGCGATCGGCTGGAGGATATCCCTCTCCTCACCGCGCACTTTCTTGACCGGCACCGCTACCGGCCTGGGCTGCCACCGACCAAGATCTCCGAAGAGGCCTTGCAGCTCTTGATGGGGTATTCATGGCCAGGCAACGTGCGCCAGCTGGAGAACACCATCGAGCGGGCCGTGGTGCTGGCCCAGGGAAAGCTGATCACCGCCCAGCACATTGCCCTCGATTCTCCGCTTACTACCGACAACCTGTACAACATCACCCAGCGCGTTCGAACGCAGACACCGCTGGCCTCCATCCTCCAGGAAGTAGAGAGCCTGGCCGTCGAAATCGCCATCAACCAGGCCCGGGGAGACCACGAAGAGGCCGCGCGGGCCCTGGGCCTTTCTGCCAAAGAGCTGGAGGCCAAGTTCCGAGAACTGAGCGCCAGACGTCTTGCGAACCTGCCTTCGGCGGCCGGGCAGGATAAGGAGAGGTAAGGTGAAGCTCTCGCTCGATCAGACGGCAACCCAACAGACCACCCACGAGATGGAAATGCGCCCCTCGCCGGGGCTCATCAATTTCGCCCGCCTGCTCACCTTGCCCGCCTGGGAGCTGGAGCAGACCATCCAAGAGGAGCTCCAGGGCAACCCTGCCCTGGAGCTGACGGAGCCAGAGCTCTGCGCGGTGTGCGGCGCGCCGCTGGTCGATGGTGTGTGCTACGAGTGCCTGCGACGCGACACCGAAATGCTCGACCGTGAGGAACGCTCACACCAGCAGGAGGTCGACGAGGAGTTCGACCCCCTCACCCTGATTGCTGGGCAGGTCAACCTGGGCGAGCAGTTGTTGCACGAGGTCGGCACGCAAATCCCCGAAGAGGATATGCCCATCGCTCGCTACCTGGTGGGCTATCTCGACGACCGTGGCTTTCTCGACTGCGAGCCCCAGGTCGTCGCCTTCACTCTCAATGTCAGTGTGGAGCAGGTGGAGCGAGTGATCAAGGCGCTGCAGCAGGCCGGGCCGGTGGGAGCGGCGGCCCGCAACGTCAAGGAATGTCTGCTCCTGCAATTGGAGCGCCTGGCCGACGCCGGCTCGCGCAACCCCCTGGCCGAGGCCATCATCCGCGATCACTTTGAGCAGCTGGGGCTGGGGCAATACCACGAGATTGCCCGCGCCCTGGGGGTCTCTAGCAAGGAGGTGCTCGAAGCCCGCGACTTTATTCGCAAGCACCTGCGCCCCTTCCCGGTGCCCGATTTGGTCAGCGCCGAATCGTGGACCAGCACTACCGACGTGCCCTACACCGCCCCCGACGTGATCATTCACGAGCGGCCCGACGAGCCCAACGGCTTCTCAGTCGAGGTGGTGCAGTCCAGGCGCTCCTTCCTGCACGTGAACCCCGTCTACCAGCGGGTGGCGCGGGAAATCCGCAAGGGCAACCTGGCTGCGTCGGAGCACGAGCGCCAGCACGTCCTCGAGCACCTGAGCCGGGCCCAGTCGTTCCTTGCGCACCTGCGCGAGCGGCGCGAGACGCTCCAGGCCGTCGCCGAGGCGGTGGTAGCCCGGCAGATCCCCTTCCTGAAGAACGGCGTGCGGTACCTGCGGCCTTTAACCCGGGCCGAGATTGCCGAAGCCACCGGGCTACACCAGTCGACCGTCAGCCGGGCCGTGGCCGACAAATACGTGCTGTTGCCCGACCGCAAGGTGATCCCCTTCAGCGCCTTTTTCGAGCCGTCGCGCAGCGTCAAGGACGTCCTCCAGGAGATTGTGGAGAGCGAGGATGCCCCCATGGCCGATGCTGAACTGGCCGAAGAACTCGGCAAGCGCGGTTACCACGTAGCTCGGCGCACTGTGGCCAAGTATCGCAAACGGATGGGCATCCTGCCCTCAACCATGCGTTGACGGCACCCAGGACTCTGGCACGTTTCTTGCTGCCCTACCTTCCACGCCCAACGCTCTGCGTTCAGGGCGGGCAGGCGTGCGGAGAGGCAGAG
>Ga0315298_1011272_pt1 | contig 10534 bp, 9 predicted proteins | sample WHS_1_MG_FD_203077 | JGI IMG/M metagenome (GOLD analysis project Ga0315298, IMG submission 203077) | Extremophilic microbial mat communities from Washburn Hot Springs, YNP, Wyoming, USA - WHS_1_MG | ecosystem: Environmental > Aquatic > Thermal springs > Hot (42-90C) | place: USA: Wyoming...
TCGATGTAAAATATTTTGTGAATTTGACGTTACAGAAAAATTAGATATATCATCTTTTCAGGGATCCAAATTCTGAATAACATACCTTTCCAAAGATAATTGTTTGAATAATTTTTCATGGAGTGATGATATGGCAGGACCATTAGAGGGAGTACGCGTCGTAGAAATCACAATGTTCCAGCAGGGTCCGGTTGCCGGAATGCGATTGGGAGATCTGGGTGCCGATGTAATCAAAGTTGAACCCAAAACTGGCGATCCAGCAAGGGGCTTCATGAGAATTATAGGAGCTGAAGCAGGTCTGAAAGGTAGAAACTACTATTTTGAAAATAACAATCGGAATAAGAGAAGCATAGTGCTCGACCTGAAAACTGAAGAGGGCAAACAGATTTTTTTTAAATTAATAGACACTGCCGACGTATTTTTAAACAACATGAGTATAGATGCGCCGGACAGAATGGGTATAGGACCGGATGTACTTTTAAAAAGAAACCCACGGTTGATCTATGCTCACGCCTCAGGCTGGGGAAGAAAAGGACCGGATGCCAGAGAACTATCGTTCGATTATACTGGCATTGCCCGCAGTGGTCTCATGATGTCGTGCGGGGAACACGGAGGTCCGCCAGTACAGATGGTACCGGGAATCGGAGATGAGCTGGGAGGCCTGATCTGCGCCTGGGGAATCACGATCGCCCTTTATGCCCGGGTGAAAACCGGCAAAGGACAAATTGTTGACACTTCGTTGATGGGCAGTATTATAGCCATGTTGGGACTGGTTATGGCAGCTCCCGCCATTCTCGGACAAGAATTCAGGAGAGGAATCCGTGCTGAAGCGGGCAACCCCATTTATAATCATTACCAATGTCAGGACGGTAAATGGCTAGCTCTAGCTCATTTGCAACCGGACAAATACTGGCCTAATGTTTGCCGGGCACTGGGCATAACAGATTTGGAAAACGACCCCAGATTCAATAGCATAGAAGCTAGAGCTTTGAACAGCAAAGAACTGGTGGCCATAATGGACCGCGTATTTGCCACCAAACCTAGAGATGAATGGTTGCAAATCCTTAAAAAAGAGGGGTGTATTTGCACACCCATCCAATCTCCGATCGAAGTCGCAAATGATCCGCAGGCACTGGCGAATGACTATTTCATATATGTTGACCACCCAGTATGGGGAAGAATAAAAATGGTGGGCTTTCCCTGGAGCTTCAGTGAAACACCAGCGAGCTGGCGCCGGGAAGCCCCAGAATTTGGACAGCACACTGAAGAAATACTTCTGGAACTGGGCTATACATGGGAGGATATCGCCGGTTTAAAAGAGCGGGGAGTGATTAACTAAAGGGGGATAATTTGAATGACAACGGGAAGATACCATGCAGTGAAACTGGCACCGGGATTCTACCAACTGGGAACGCCAGCGTATCCGGCTTATCTTTCTACAGGAAAATACGCCGCCATCATCGAAGGGGGCATTGCCGCTACTACCAGACTGATACTAGAACAGATAGATGAGATCGGATTCCCACGAGACAGAATTAAATATGTTTTTCTGACCCATGCTCATCTGGACCATATCGGCGCAGTACCCCTATTAAGACAGGTAATTCCCGGGATTCAAATAGTGGCCGGCCAAACAGCATCAGAAAAATTGGCGAGTAAAGAATTGATAAAGGCGTATGTCAAAATGGAAAGCCTGATATCAGAAATTCTTTTGATTAAAGGAGAAATTGAGAGCTGGCCTATAATCAACGAGAATCCCGTTTTTACTGTAGACCGCGTAGTCCAGGAAGGTGATATCCTTGAACTGGGAAACGGAATATCTTGGGAAGTATATGAGACTCCTGGTCATTCATCATGCCATATCTCATACTTTGACCGTGAACAGAAAATAGTTACAATAGGCGATGCAACTGGTCTATACGACTTTCACCGGGAGATTTTCTGGCCGACATATTTAGACAACCTGGAGGCATATTGCCAGAGCATCCGTAAACTGTACCGTCTGCAGGCTCAAATAGGTGTGTTGAGTCATAACGGCGCAGTAACCGAAGATTTAAGCGGATATTTTAATAAAGCGATTAAAGCAGCCGAGTCATATCATACAGAAATTATCACCCGCGTTAAAAAGGGTGAAAAACGTGATGACATAGCCCTTGATCTGGCAAAACGGGTGTTTACGTTTACCAACCTTCAACCATTCGAATCTATTCTATCGCTGGTCAGATCGATGATGGAACAATCTATTGCTTTGGCCAGCAGGGTAGACCTCTTTAATCTTTCATAATACGTCGAAAAACGCGACTTAGAAAAATAGGAGATGTGTAATGACGCTTGATAAAATAGACATCCTGTCAACTATAGGGACATATTATAACCAATATGGAATACGTGCCAGAGAATTAAGTAAGGAAGGGAAAAAAATTATAGGTTATCTATGCGGACTTACTCCTGTTGAGATTATCCATGCCGCAGGACTTGTTCCCTTACGAATAAAAGGAAATGTCCATGAACCGATTACCAAAGCCGATACCCAGATGGAAACCATCGTCTGCCCTTTGGTACGCAGTTGTTATGACATATCCCTAAAGGGATACTATGATTTTCTCTCTGGACTGGTCATTCCCCATGCCTGCGACAGTATAAGCCGTACCTATGATATCTGGAGATTTACCCTGGGTCTACCCTACAGCCACATGGTAAACATGCCCCACAGTACCGATGATTCATCTCTTGAGTTCTTTAAAAATATATTGGATACCTTCAGACTAAGTATAGGCAAATTTGCAGGTAAAGAAATTTCCGATAGTGATTTGAGAAATTCGATTAAGGTCTATAATAATTACAGAGAAAAATTGAAGAAAATATCCGATTTGAGAAAGCAAACCCAACCCCCTATAACCGGCACCGAAATGAACCGTCTGCTGGTTGCTACCATGGGAATACCAGTAGAAGAAGCAAACACATTGCTTGACGAGACGCTTAAAGAACTAAAAAAAAGACAAGCGCCTTCTCCGAAAAAAGCCCGGCTCATGATTATTGGCTCCCAGGTTGATGACGATGCGTTTATCAACCTTGTAGAGGAATCAGGAGCTACGGTGGTTATCGATGACCTGTGTCCCGGTACCCGCGAATATTACACTACAGTATCAGAAAAAGGTGCGCCTGTTGAAGGTCTGGCAGAACACTATCTGAGAGAGATTAAATGCGGAAGAACCTATCGGCAACAAAAGGGTGACTATGAATCTTATCTAGAAGACAGATTCGGTCACGATGGCAGATTTATTAAAGAATATGGAGTTGATGGTGTAATAGTTTATATTTACAAATATTGTGATTCGTTCGGATTCGAGGTACCGGCACTGAAGAGTTACATTCAATCAAAGGGTGTCCCGGTATTGTATCTGGAAGATGAGTATTCCATGGCCTCTATGGCCAGATTAAAAACCAGGATTCAGGCATTTCTAGAAATGCTGGATGTAGATTAATCCTGATACTACCAGGAGGAAAGATGACAACGGAATCTAAAAAAGAAGAAAGAGCCAAAAGAAGAACCGCAACTGAGGCAGCTGCGAAAGTAGCTTCAATAGGTAAGGCTATGTTGCAGGAGTGCCAAAGAGCACATGATGAAGGCAAGAAAACCGCTTTTACATTTATCTACTGCTGCTATGATGAAATCATTCGGGCAATGGACATAGTGCCCATCTGGACAGAAAATTTTGCCGGAATATGCGGAGCAAAAAGAGATGCCCAACGTTTCCTGGAAAGAGCTGAAAGGGAAAACCTCTCACGATCATTATGTACATATGCCCTTTGCGGTATAGGTTTTGATTCCTGGCGAGAACAGCTTGGAGGCGAAATGCCCCCCAACGCACCATGGGGTGGACAGCCCAAACCAGATATGATGCTGAGCAGCGGTCAGATCATATGTGATCCCCGAAATAAATGGTACCAGGCAGCCCAACACTACATGAAAGATGTCCCTATCTATAATGTGGGACTTCCTACTATCCCATTTGAAGCCGATTATGACCAGCGGGATGTGATGGATTATTATGTTAAATATATAATTGAACAACTCAGAGGTCTGATAGAGTTTCTGGAAAAACAGACCGGTAAAAAAATGGATTACGACCGGTTAAGTGAACTCGTGGACTTGTCTGATCGGACATGGAACATGGTAATAGATGCTTATGAGTTGCGAAAAGCCGTACCATGCCCTATGGGCACCGGAGACGCCATGAACACTATGGTCCCACTCGTGTTTCTGATGGGTACCCAGCAGGCGTATGATTTCTTCAAGGACTTATACGACGAATTGCAACAAAAAATCGCCAGAAAGGAAGGATGCATCCCGGAAGAGAAATACCGGCTTCTTTGGGGTGGAGGACTTCCGTCCTGGTTCGCTCTCACCGACTTCAATTACTTTGAAAGTAAAGGGGCTGTATTCCCGGCGGAGACAACCTATAGACTTATTGAAAGAGTAGACAGGCTTGAGCTTCCAAAGGTAAGTGATCCCGTCGAACATCTAGCATGGCGCTGGGTGAAATGGTCAACATACTGGTATGATAAAGCCAGAAAGCGCCCGGGCTCTTCACCTGAAGTGGAACGGCTTATTAACTACATAGAAGAATATAAAATAGACGGTGTAGTGATGCATGAAGCGTTTTCCTGTCGAAGCTGGCATGTGGGATTGATCTGGCAACTGAACCAGCTTAAGAAAATCTATCGCAATATTCCCTCCCTTATCCTGGAGAGCGACATCATAGACATCAGCTCCTATAATGAAGCCGATACACGGGCTAGAATAGACGCTTTCATTGAGACACTTGAAGCCGCAAAACACTAAGCCAGAAGAAAAGAAATTTTAAGTATGTATTTCGCAGGGATCGATATCGGGTCCACCATGACGAAGGTGGCAATTATAAACGGGTTTCTAGTCTCAAGTTTTATCAGTGCTTCAGGGCCAGAGCATCGCAGACTCGCTGATCATGTGATGCAAGAAGCAATGGCAAGAGCCGGTCTTACCTTTAAAGACATATCGTTCATAGTCGCTACCGGGTATGGAAGGATAAATGTACCTTTTGCAAATAGGCAGATTACGGAAATTACCTGTCACGCCCGGGCTGCGGCTCTGCTATTTCCGACAGCTCATACTGTAATAGACATTGGCGGCCAGGACTGTAAGGCGATGAGACTGAACAACGGCAAGCTTGTTGATTTTGTTATGAATGATAAATGCGCCGCGGGTACCGGAAGATTCCTGGAAATAATGGCGGACAGCCTTAACCTGCGGATTGAGGAACTCGGTGAAGTCTCCTTACAAAGTGTCAATCCGGCCAGCATAGCTGATACTTGCACTGTTTTTGCAGAGCGCGAGGTGGTTTCCCGTCTGGCAGAAGGTGTGCCGGTCCCTGACCTAGTTGCAGGAATTCACCGGGCGATGGCCAACCGAATTTACGGACTGGCCAATAGAATCATAATTGAAAAAGACGTGGTAATTACCGGTGGAGGAGCAAAAAACAGGGGTCTGATTAAGGCTCTAGAGGAAAGAATAGGCTTTCCTGTACTGATCCCTGAAGAACCGTTACTCATGGGTGCCATCGGAGCAGCTTTATTGGGTAAAGAAATATACCAAAAAAATTCATCACCCATAAAAAAATGAGAGCTATAAGTCGTAAAAATAACTATCAGCAGGAAAGTTCCGCACAATTTTATATTCGATCGCAGGTAATAAAATCAATCAAATGGTTAAGCAACAAGTGAACAATAAATATTATGCTGGAATAGATATAGGGGCTGCTTTTTCTAAAGCCGTAATTCTGTTAAATAGGGACATAATCGGTTGGTCGGTCATCCCTTCCGGAAACAGCTACCGGCTTGCGGCGGAAAAGGTGTTTACTGAGGCTTTAAACAAAACCGGGCTGAAAAATAGCGATATAAGGATGATAATTGCCACAGGTTGCGGAGCAAACAACGTGTCCCTAGCAAATGAAACCACAGGTGAATTTGTGTGCAACGGGCGAGCGGTTCACTTCCTAGCTCCGGAAGTCAGCACCGTAATCGACATCGGCGGTCAATTTTCCAGAGTTTTTCATGTCGACCGGAAAGGTAAAATGGTGGGTTTTATCCTCAGTGAAAAATGCGCTGCCGGAAGCGGTAGACTGCTGCAAGTCCTAGCCCGTGTCCTGCAGGTTAAACTGGAGGAGTTAGGAGAACTTTCCTTAAAATCAACGAGACAGGTGAATTTTACAACGAGCTGCGCGGTATTTATAGAGTCGGAAATAATTTCCCGTATTGCTGAAGGATATTCCAAAGAAGACATCATAGCCGGAGTTCACCGGTCACTGGCTGCGAAGGTACAGACTCTGGTGGAACGTCTCGGTTTTCTACCTGAAGTTGCCTTTATCGGCGGTAGTGCGAGTAATATCGGCCTGGCAAAAGCTCTTGAAGAAGCCTTAAGTCACCCTCTGGTAATTCCGGATATTCCTCAGATCACAACTGCCCTGGGCGCAGCTTTAATCGCCGGAGATAAAGACACTTCTATAGAGATAATCTAGTATATGACATCAATGAGGCAACTCCAAACCGCATGCTAGAAAAAATACTTTTAATAAGTGCACGTAAGGTGTTTTTTGATTATCATAATTAATGACCGATGGAGATTTTTATAACACTGGACCGATTAATTTTAGCAACGGACATTGTACCTGTACCAACGGTTTACGTTCCAATAATCCAGATCAACTTGACAGGGGGAGAGAATAATGTATCTTAAAGTCAGGTATACAAGTGTAGCTCCGATAGAGATTGATAAAAATGGATTTCTCCAGATCGGAGCAGACTACAAGGAGAAACCCTGTCCTGCAGAAGCAGACCTAATTCAATTTGTAAGCGATGCAGATGTAGCCATAATCAGGAGTGAGCCATGCACCGGAAGGGTCATCCGAGCCATGCAAAAATGCAGGCTGATTATGACCCCAAAAGTTGGTTACGAAAATATCGATATATCTACAGCTACCGAAATGGGCATCTGCGTGGCTAACATCCGCGGACTATCTTCAGATGAAGTCTCCGACCATGCCATGGCTTTACTGCTGGCATGCTCCCGTAAAATACTTCAGCTGGACAAGATGGTAAGGAACGGCCAATGGCAAACCTTCCACGGGAAAGAAATGCAGGCAGTGTGGCGGGGAATTTCTATGATAAGAGGACAGATACTCGGACTGATCGGCTTTGGTGTAATTGCCCGTAAAATAGTGCCCAAAGCCCATGCGTTTGGCCTGAACGTGGTAGTATTTGACCCGGTGATAAATCCTGACTTAATCAGAGAGACGGGAGCAGAACCGGTAGAATTCAATGAATTGTTAAAACGCTCCGATTACATCTCGATCCACGTACCCCTGACTCCGGACACCCACCACATGCTGGGAATGGTACAGTTTAAGATGATGAAAAAAACAGCCTATCTGATCAACACTGCAAGAGGATCTGTAGTAGACGAAAAAGCACTCTATACTGCCCTTAAAGAAGGATCCATCGCTGGAGCAGGTTTGGATGTATTTGAAACTGAACCGGTAAAACCGGACAATCCCCTCTTAACGCTGAATAACGTAATCTTAACCGGACACTCCGCACATTACTCAGATCAGGTCTGGAATGAACAGGCCCGACGACCTTTTGAAGAAGTCAAAAGAATGCTCGCCGGTGAATGGCCTCTTAGCTGGGTTAATCCGGATGTAAAAAGAAAATACCTTGAACGCTGGGGTAAACCAGGTCTATAGGTATCAATACCAATTTTGACAATCCAATATTCTGAGTTTATAATTTTAAACAATATGTCACGTTATATCGTCTAGCGGACGGAAATGTTGTTCCGAAAGGACTCCGTTTTCCCTCCAAAAAGAATCTTTATGAGTTATAAAAAAATTAAACCATATTGACATGATATTTATTTAACACTATAATACGATATGTCGCGTAATATTGCGATATATCGTTGATAAGGGGGGAGGTTTAAAAGCGATGTTTCATAAACACAATTTTTTTATGAGACCACCACCCATGGGTCCTTTTCAAAGAGGTGCGATTAAGTATCTCATTCTTGAATGCCTTAAAGACAAACCGAGTTACGGATATGAGATCATAAAGGAACTAGAAGAGCGATTTATGGGGCTGTACGTTCCCAGTCCCGGTACAATTTACCCCACATTGCAGATGCTTGAAGAAATGGGATTTGTGACCTCAAAAGAACAGGACGGAAAACGGGTATTCACAATAACGGATGAGGGAAAACGCTTCCTGGAAGAACATGGCAGAGTTGAAGAACGCATACAAGATCGCCTGCGAGACTGGGGAGACCCACAGGTCAGAGAAGAGATGATGAGAACGATGCACGAAATAGGAAGATTAGCTGACCTGCTAAGAAGTGAAGCAAGGAAGGTTGATCTACCCAAACTAGAAAAAATACGTAAAATTCTTTTGCAGGCATACAGTGAAATAGAAAATATATTTAAAGAATAATTCAATATCTATACAAGAAACGCAGGTTAATAACAGAGTATGAAAACAATCTTCCGGTTAATGACCTTCGCTAAGAAATACTGGGGAAGCATACTGCTGGCATTTCTATGTTTAATCGCAAGTACTCTTCTCTCACTTGTTACGCCAAAGGTCCTTGGTATAGGTATCGATGCGTTAACATCCGGCACCCGAAGTACCCTGATCACGGCTGCCCTGATTATTGTAGGAGCCAGTGCTGCCGGAGGAGTGGTTAACTTTGGAAACAGCTACCTGATGGAGGCTGTCGCTCAAAAAGTATCTTATGATATACGAAATGCCCTTTATAATCATGTCCTGCGCTTGAGTTTTTCTTTTCATGATCAGGCACAGACCGGACAGCTTATGTCCAGGGCGACTGCCGACGTTGAAGCTGTACGGATGTTCCTGGCTATGGCCTCATTGGCATTGATTCAGGCTGTTCTTATGATCATCGGTGTGTCTTATCTACTTCTTACACTGAACTGGAGGCTGGCACTGATCACCCTTGCTTTTGTACCCATCATCATGTGGAGAGCAATTTACGTCAGTACCAAAACGCGGCCTATATGGTCCAAAGTCCAACAGTATATTGCCGCCCTCAGTACCACTCTTCAGGAAAGCCTCATGGGAATACGAGTAGTAAAAGCATTCTCCAGACAAAAACATGAGAGTGAGAAGTTTGCAACCGACGCCCGAAGACTTTACGAACATCAGGTTAGTGCCGCCCGATGGATGGCGGCTAATATGCCTCTGATGATAATATTGTTAAGCATACCTACTGCCATAATTTTGTGGTACGGCGGTAGACAGGTGATTGACGGCACATTATCCATTAGTGGACTGACCCAATTTATTCTCTATATCGGTATGCTCTCTATGCCGGTCACCCGCATGGGTATGGTAGTGAATACCTATGCCAGAGCAGTCTCAGCCGGCAATCGCATCTTCGAAATACTGGACGTTGAATCAACAGTTAAAGAAAAACCTGGTGCCCTAGATGTGGACAAACTTAAAGGACACATTATTTTTGAAAACGTGCATTTCAGTTACAATTCCAAGAGCCCAGCTTTGAAAAATATCAATTTTGAGGTCCAACCTGGACAACTGGTAGCCTTACTGGGTGGTTCGGGCAGCGGTAAAAGTACTATTGCCAATCTTATGTCCCGCTTTTACGACGTAACTAGTGGACGTATTGTAATTGATGGTATCGATATCCGTGATATGACCCTTGCCTCACTCCGACGTAATGTCAGAATTGCCCAACAGGACGTATTCCTGTTTTCGGCAACAATAAAAGATAACATTGCTTATGGATCCCCGAACGCTACTATGGATGAGATAATTGCAGCGGCTAAAGCCGCCCATATCCATGATTTTATTGAGAGTCTTCCTCAAGGTTACAATACTTGGGTTGGAGAGAGGGGTTTTACCCTTTCGGGAGGAGAAAAGCAGAGGTTAACTATAGCCAGAGCACTGTTACTCAACCCCAGTATTTTGATCCTGGATGATACAACATCTAGCGTCGACGCCCAAACGGAAAGTCTCATATACCAGGCATTAAAAAACCTTATAAAAGACAGAACCACGTTTATTATCACACACCGATTACCTATTATTAAAAATGCTGACATCATTCTGGTAATGAAAAATGGTGAAATAGTTGAAAAAGGCAAGCATGAAGAATTGATGACCTTAAAGGGTCTATACTACCAAACCTATAATGCGCAGTTGGAAGATATCAAAGAACAGGGAGAAATTTTAGTTGAGAGGTAATATATGTTTCACGGTGGTCCGATAGGCGGTGGTCCCGGCCTGATGGGTGGTGGCCCTATGCGGGGTCCCGGGGGTCCCATGGGCAGACGCTTTGACGAGGAAGAAGAAAATATCAAGCTTTCACTCGATGCCAGGGTACTCAAGTGGCTTGGCAAATACGTCTGGTGGGTGAAACGGTGGTTGGCTTTTGGAGGTCTGGGAACACTTATCCGTACTGGGGTCA
>Ga0315298_1011274_pt1 | contig 10532 bp, 11 predicted proteins | sample WHS_1_MG_FD_203077 | JGI IMG/M metagenome (GOLD analysis project Ga0315298, IMG submission 203077) | Extremophilic microbial mat communities from Washburn Hot Springs, YNP, Wyoming, USA - WHS_1_MG | ecosystem: Environmental > Aquatic > Thermal springs > Hot (42-90C) | place: USA: Wyoming...
AGATCGAGCGCACCGTGGCCTACCACTGCGACGACGCCCCCCTCGACGTGCTCTTCCTTGCCTACGGCTTCACTGCCCGCAGCGTGTTGCGTGCCGTGGCCGACGCCCGGCGAGCGGGGCGCAGGGCAGGCCTCTTGCGCCTAGCCACTCTGTGGCCCTTCCCAGCAGCCACCGTCGCGCGCTACGCGGCGGGCGCCCGGCAGGTGGTGGTCGCCGAGATGAACCAGGGCCAGCTCCTGCGCGAGGTGCAGCGGGTGGCACCGGGCGCGCACGGGTACCATCGCACCGATGGCGAGATCATCGAGCCAGAGGAAATCCGCAGGGTGATCGAAAAAGGAGGGGCCGATGAAGCCCGGTAGCAACGCTTCCATCCGACGCCTGCTGCGGCCCGAGGGGCTGCCGACGCCATTCTGCCCCGGCTGCGGCCATGGCATCCTGCTGGGGGCTCTCCTGCGCGCCATCGACGAATCGCCGTGGCCGATCGAAGAGTATCTCTTCGTCTCGGGCATCGGCTGCGCTGGCTGGATTCCCAGCCCGCACATCGCAGCCGACACGCTGCACGTCACCCACGGCCGGCCCCTCGCTTTCGCCACCGGCGCCAAGGTCGTCAACCCCAAGCTGCGTGTGGTGGTAGTCGGTGGCGATGGCGACCTGGTGTCCATCGGCGGCAACCATCTGATCCACGCCGCCCGGCGCAACCTCCCCATGGCTGTGCTCTGTGCTAACAACGAGACCTACGGGATGACGGGTGGCCAGGTGACACCGACGACGCCGCCCGGCGCGCGCACGGCCACCACCCCCAACGGCAACCCCGATCGCCCTTTCGACCTGGTGCGCCTGGTCGAGGCAGCAGGGGCCACCTATGTGGCGCGCTACTCCGTAGTCCATACGCGGCCCCTCATCCGGGCCATCCGCCGAGCCCTGGCACACCCGGGCTTTGCCTTCATCGAGGTGCTATCGCCCTGCCCTACCCAGGCCGGCCGGCGCAACCGGCTGGGCACGCCCGCAGAGATGCTGCGCGCCCTGCAGCAGCGCTGCGTGCCGCTTGCCCGTGCCCGGCAGATGTCGCCAGACGAGCTTGCCGGCAAGGTGCTCATTGGCGAGTTCGTAGGAGGCGTCGAGGCCTGATGTCTCCAGCCGTGCTCCCCGAGCGAGTCGAGAGCCTGCGCGACGTACGCGGCCGCCGCCGGCCCGAGCTGCGGGTGCGTACCGAGGCCCAAGCCCTGGCGTTCATCGACCAGGTCGGCTTCTGCTTCCTCTTTGCAGCCCGTGGCTTGGCCATGCCCACCCTGTGGGAGGCCGTCTGTGGTGAGGCACGCCCGTTGCCACGCCACCACGACGATGCCGACCTGGGCCTCACCTGGGAATGGAAAGATACGCTGCCCTCGCGCAAGGCCTGCTTCTACGGCAAGCTCCTTCGCAAGATGCCGACGTTCATCTCGCTCGCGTACATGCCCTACTTCTACGCGCTCTCGCCGAACTATGGGGAACTCGACGACTACCTGGAGGAGTATGGCCAAGGTCAGCTGTCGGCCGAGGCCAAGTGGGTCTACGAGGCACTCCTCAATGCCGGCCCACAATCCACCACCCGGCTGCGCAAGCTCGCCGGGCTCGAAGGCAACGCCAATATGCGCCGCTTCGACCGCGCCGTGGCTGAGCTGCAGGCGGGGCTCAAGATCGTCAAGGTGGGCATCTCCGACGCCAACGCTTGGGGGTACTGTTATGTCTACGACCTGTTCCTTCGCCAGTACCCAGAGGTCGCGGCGCAGGCGCGCGCCATCTCGTCGGTGCAGGCCGAGGATGCCCTCTGCCTCAAATACCTCGAGTCGGCCGTATGCATCCCTCAGGGAGAGATTGCCCGCGTCTTTGGGTGGGAAAGCTGGCGCATCGAGCGGCTCATCGCCCGCCTCAGCGCCCGTGGGGAGATTGTGGAGGTCGAGTGGCCCGGGCGCAAGGGCGCGCACTGGGTGCGCCCTGTGGACCTAGCGCAGATCGAACATCCGGCCTAGCTCGCCAACCAGCCGCGGCGCTCGAGCTCAGCCCTAACGGCACCGGCCCGCGCGGCCTCGGGCATCCCGAACACCTCCTGCAGGGCTCCGGCCACGTCGAGCCCCTGCAGCTCTGGCGCCGCCAAGAGGTGCGAGCCGATGGCGTCGATGTCGCGGCGCAGCGCGGCTACGATGTAGGCCAGCCCCACCAACCGCTCGCGCGCTGATTCTGGCCGGCCCATGCTTCTCTCATACGCCCGCCACACCGCTTCCACCAGGTCCAACAACTCGTTGGTGAAATCGAATTGCCCTTGCTCATCCAGCATGGAACCCACCTCGCCGGGCGGCCTCCAGGCCGCCCCTACCTGGCACGCACAAGCTCCGCCGCCAGCAGCCCGCCCAGCACGGCCACATCCTCGATCGGCAGGTAGTGGCGAAGCGAGGCATCAAAGAGCATGGTGACCTCAGGAGGAAACTCTTCGTCGCCCGTGTGGAGGACGACAGCCGCCCGCACCCGCGGCAGCACCTGGAACATGAACGAGACGTCGCCCCACACGAGGCGCTCGCCCCCCAGCGCCTGCGCTGCGCTCGCGAGAGCCTCGGGCCGCTGGCCGAACCGCACCGCCAGCGGCTGGCATGCCCGCTGGCGAAACGCCGCATCGTACACCCGGCCATCGGGCAGCTCGCGGAAAGAGACCCAGCGGTCAGCCATGGGCGCGCCATCGGCTGAGATCAGGTAGTGGAGCACTACCAGGTGTGCAGCCGCGAAGAGCGGCCGCGCAGTTGCCAGCACCTCGCCCGTGGGCCAGGCCAGCACCAGCTCCTGCCGGTAATAGGCCAGCGACAGCGCCAACGTCTGCGCAGCATGGACAACAGTTGCCCCCGCCCGTGCCGCCACCTCGTAGGGATCGAGGGTCTGCAGGTCGTTCCGCGCTTTGGTGAGCGCGGGCCCCAAGGGGTTGCGCGTCTGTCTTTCGACCTTGCTCCCTGTCACATCGCCTCCGTCACGCCGGGCTGTCTCAGCCCCGCCCAGAGCAGCGGCGTTCGTCGCCCTTCAGAGCGCAGCCAGCGCCGCCCTCATCCGCTCGAGCCCCTCGGTGAGCAAGGCCCGGGGACAGCCAAAGTTCAGCCGTACAAAGCCTTCGCCCCCGGGGCCGAATGCGGCCCCATCGTTCAACGCCACCCCGGCCCGTTCGAGGAAGAACTGCTGTGGGTTGCACGGGATGCCCGCGGCCCGGCAGTCGAGCCAACCGAGGTATGTTGCCTCCGGCACACCCACCTGGATGCCCGGAAGCTTGGTACGCACGTACTCCACCAGGTAGTCGCGGTTGCCCTGCAGGTAGGCGAGCACCGCATCGAGCCAGGCCTGGCCCTCGCGGTAGGCAGCCAGAGCAGCGGTATAGTCGAGGATGCTCGGGTGTGGCACAAGGCCGCCCTGGGCAGCAGCGAACCGCGCGCGCAGCTCGGCATTGGGCACCACGGCGAAGGCACAGTGCAGCCCGGCGATGTTGAAGGTCTTGCTGGGAGCCATCAGCGTCACCGTGTGCTCGGCAATCTCGGGCGCCAGCGAGGCGATGGGCCGGTGGCGATGGCCGCTGAAGATCAGGTCGCCGTGGATTTCGTCGGAGCAGATGGTCACACCGTGTCGCAGGCAGATTTCGGCCATGCGCTCCAATTCGTCGTCACGGAACGCGCGGCCCACCGGGTTGTGGGGGTTGCAGAGGATGAACACTCGCGTGCGCGGATCGATGGCGCGCTCAAACGCGTCAAAGTCGATGCTGTACTGGCCGTCGGGGCCACGCGTCAACTCCATCTCGCGGCGGCTCAGGCCCGTATCGCGCCACGCCCGCAGGATGGGCGGATATACCGGCGTCTGCACCAACACTCCGTCGCCTGGCTCGGCTACGGCGCGGCAGGCCAGGCGAAAGCCGATCACCACGCCGGGCAAGAAGACGATCGCCTCGGGCGCCACTTTCCAGCCATAGAGCCGCTCCAGACGCTCTACCAGGAGGGAGCGCAACTCTTGCGGCTCCACACCATAACCGAACACACCGTGTTCGACGCGCGCTGCCAGGGCCCGGATCACTGGCTCTGGCGAGCGAAAGTCCATGTCGGCCACCCACATCGGCAGCACACCATCGCCGTACGCCCGCCACTTTTCACTGTCGCTGTGCCGCCGGTCGATCAACGTGTCGAAATCGTAAGCCATGATGTCACCACCCTGGTAACCCCTACGTCATCGGAAGGAAGCCGTCGGCGGCCGTGCCGGCCCTCCTGGCAACGACCCAAGGAAGCGGGTACAGCTCACTCCTGCCGCATGGGCTGCTGGGCGAGCACCGCCCGGAACTGGGCCGCCAGGTCGGCGTAGGCCGCCAATGCCTGGCGCCCCTCCGCTTTCAGAGCGTACGTCGCCGGCCCAACCCGTTCGAACCACCCGTACACGTTGCTCCGCAGGATAGCCTGCGTCTTGGCCCCTGCGCCCAGCTGGCGCAGCCGGGCCGGGCTGAGGGCACCGTATGCATCCAGGCAGCAGGCAATGTAGATGGCCTGCTCACGGTAGGCGGTGACGATGGCGCGGCGCGTGCTGCCCCCCTCGTTGTGGTCACCCGAACGGCCCGCCACCTCCGCCAACAGCGCTCGGCGCCCACGCCCATCGCGTCGCGGTGGCACAGGCTCGGGGTCGAAGGCCACGTCAACCGTTGGCACCGCCGTCGCAAAAGACACCAGGATCAGCCCCAGCCCGAGGCGCCGCAACAGATGTTCGATGCGCCGCCAGCGCGCGCGTTTCTCCCAGAGGTCGGGTTTGGGCAGCGCCACGTACACCGCGTCGGCCACGCGCTGGCGTTGGGTGGCCTGCAAGAGGAGGTCTACCGAAAGGGCGCGTTTGAACTCCACCACCACGAGGTCGTCGCCGCGGGTAGCCACGAGGTCGCAGTCCTTGACCTCGCCCTGCACCGCGTAACCCCGGCCCACGAGATAGTCTCGAACGGGGCCATAGAGGTCTGTCTCTCGGAGCTTGCTTGCGCTGGCCGTTGCCACGCCGTTGCATCCCCCTCACACATGCCCGCGCCACAGAGTCTACCCTCTCTTGCGTCGTGGCGCAAATTCGCCCCCAGCCAGCCCTGGCTCCGTGCGGCCAGCGCTGTCCGCCTCGGAAACTCCATTTGAGCCCCCCACAATCCGGCGTATACTTGGAGCTACAGGAGCTGTGCTCATGCCCACAAGTTCATCCAGGGAGGCCTCATGGAAATCATCCGCATCGACACGACCAACCGCCGCCAAGTCAAGCAGTTCCTTGACCTGCCGTTCCGGCTCTACCGCGGCATCCCCCAGTGGGTGCCACCCTTGGCGTCCGACGCTCGCCTCGTCCTCGACCGCCGGCGCTACCCCTTCTATCGCCACTCCGAGGCCGACTTTTTCCTGGCCGTGGATGGCGGGCGCGTCGTCGGGCGCATCGCCGCCCTCTGCAACCGCAACTTTAACGCCTTCCACCACGAGAACACGGCCTTCTTCTACCTCTTCGAGTGCGAGAACAACCTCGAGGCCTCAAACGCCCTCTTCGAAGCCGCTTTCGCGTGGGCGCGAGAGCGCGGCCTCACCCGCATCATCGGCCCCAAGGGCTTTACCGCCCTCGACGGGATGGGCCTCCTGGTACAGGGCTTCGAGTTCCGTCCTGCCATCGGCATCCCCTACAACCCGCCCTACTACCAGGCCCTGGTCGAAGCCGCCGGCTTTCAGCGGCTCGACGACGACGTCTCGGGCTATCTCGATGTCTCTGCCCCCTTCCCCGAAAAGATTCACCGCCTCTCCGAGCTCGTACAGCGGCGGCGGGGACTGCGCATCCTCCGCTTCAAGAACAAGCGCGAACTCCGCGCCATAATCCCCCAGGTTGGCGAGATGTACAACCGCTCCGTGGGCGCCAACTTTGACCAGGTGCCTCTGACCGATGATGAGCTCAAGACCCTGGCCGACCAGTTGCTGCCCATCGCCGACCCGCGCCTGGTACAGATTGTCATGAAAGGTGACGACCCGGTGGGCTTCCTGCTGGCCTATCCCGACATCTCCGCCGCGCTTCAGCGCTGCAAGGGCCGCCTCTTCCCCTTTGGCTGGCTTGACATCCTCTTGGAGGCCAAACGCACCAAGTGGATCAACGTGAACGGCGGTGGGGTCGTCGAAAAGTACCGGGGGCTCGGCGGCACGGCGGTGCTCTTCAGCGAGCTGCACAAGGCTGCCGTCGCAGGAGGTTACCAGCACGCGGAGGGCGTGCAGATTTCGGTGAGCAACGACAAGATGCAGCGCGAGTTGCGCGACCTGGGGATCCGCTTCAACAAGATGCACCGCCTGTACGAGAAGGCGCTGTAGAAGCTGCGGCCATGCGCCCGGCTTGGCCTGGCTCTTTGCCTGGCAGCCAACCAGGCGCGCGCCCAAAAGAGGGATTGGTGGGCCGGTGCTGCTAGCAGCACCGGCCCACCAATCCCCCAAGCCTTCCTAGCGGCCTCTGGCGAAGCGCCTGGCCCGCGCGTCACACAAGGAAGCTGACGCCCACCACGCCCGGGCCGCCGTGCGTGGTGATGGCCGCGCCGAGCTCGTAGAGAGGAATGTCGGCGATGCCCAAGGCCTCCCGGAGCTCGGCCACCACTCGCTGGCCCTCCTCGAGAGCATCGATCTGCATCACGTTCAGCCGCGCCTCGGGTGAGCGCGGACATTGCTCGGCCACGAGCTCCAGCATGCGGCTCATAGCCCGGTTCTGGGCCCGCACCTTCTCCAGCACCTCCACGCGCCCGTTGCGAATCTCGAGGATCGGCTTGATCTGCAACAGGCTCCCCATCAGGGCCGCCGCTCCGCCGATGCGCCCGCCCCTCTGCAAGAACTCGAGTGTGCGGATGACAAAGTAGGTGCGGCTGCGGGGGATCATGTCCTGGATGCGGCGCACAATCTCGTCGGCGCCCAAGCCCGCCTCCACCCACTCCGTAGCAGCCATGACCATCGCACCCATGCCACCCCCGATGGTCCGCGTATCGATGATGCGAATATCCGCTTCGGGGAAGGACTCTTCCTTCGCCGTCTGCGCCGAGCGGACCGTGCCGCTGGCGTCGGTGGTGGGATGGATGGAGATGATCGTATCGGCCTCGGCCAGCTGCCGCCGGTAGGCCTCCACGAACTCGCCTGGCGGCGGGGCAGCCGTCTTGGGCAGTTGTGAGGAGGTCTTGAGCCGCCTCACGAACTCGGCGCTCGAGATTTCGTAGGCTTCCAGAAAACTCTCTTCGCCAAAGATGATCACCTGCGGCACGACCTCGATGTGGTGCGCCTCGGCATAGCCGGGCGGGAGGTTGACGGTGGTATCGGTCACGATGCGGATGCGCTCTCTTCGCCCTGGTTGGTCGCTCAAGGCACTCTCCTTCCCCTTGCAGGGCCGGCTAGCCACCCGCACGCCGCCCGACGACAGGATATCCGATGATGATAACTCTGGAGGCTGGCGGCTACGGCGACCTTGGGCCCCAGTGCTGTCCCTGGCAGGGCCAGGGCCCCAATCGCGGCAATGGACCACTTCCCGCATTATACACGACGCTGTCGCTTGCCACAACCGCGACGGCGGCTGGGGTGCATCCAAGATGCGCCGGCAGGTTCACAGTCAATAGCCCGTCGGAGGCGCTCTGCCACTAACCGGGCTTCACGCTTCGAACCCACCCCAATACCATTCAGATGGCTGCACTCCGGCCGACGCAGAGAGTGCGGAGAGGCAGAGACCCGGAGAGGGGCGAGCAAATGTCCGCCTCGTATTGCCCCTGCGGCGCTCTGCGCCTCTGCGCCCCCTGGAACCCGGCTCGAGACGGCAACCCCTGCTTTGGTCGAGCAATACTGGTACCAACCCGGTGAACACCTTCTGAGGCGCCCTCGGCCAGAGCTGGGCAGCGGCCCCGGGGAGACGTCTGGCTGCACTGCAGGCAATGACGCATCTTGGCTGCAACAGCACGCGGCAGCAGAGCGGCAGGCGCCGCGTGACGCCCATCCCCTGAGCGCGCCTCGCGCGCTGCCGGAAGGAGGCACCGCGGGTTCCTCTACTCCTTCGCCCGCTCGTACTGCCAAGGCCAGGGCACCTCTTGCCGCAGCCGACGCGCTGCATGCAGCGGCCAGTAGGGATGGCGCAACAGCTCCCGTCCCAGGGCCACCAGGTCGGCGCGCTCGTTGAAGACGATCTCTTCCGCCTGCTCCGGGGTCCGGATTAGCCCCACGGCCACCGTCGGAATGCCCGCCTCGCGGCGCACCCGTTCCGCAAAGGGCACCTGGTAGCCCGGGCCGATGTGGGCAGGCACCGTCGGCACTGCGCCGCCCGAAGAGCAATCGACCACGTCCGCGCCCCGCTCCTTGAGCCAACGCGCCACCTGCACCGTGTCGTCGACGGTAAGACCGGCCGGTGCCCAGTCGGTGGCCGACACGCGCACCAGCAGCAGCTTCTCTGGCGGAAGGGCCGACCGCACCGCGTCGACCACGCGCAAGAGCAGCCGCGCCCGGTTCTCGAGGCCACCGCCATACTCGTCGTCGCGCCCATTCGTCAGCGGCGAGAGGAACTGGTGCAACAGGTAGCCGTGGGCAGCGTGGATCTCGACGGCGTCGAAGCCAGCCGCATCGGCGCGCTTGGCCGCCGCACGAAACGCCTCGACAATGGTATCGATCTCGGCGGCCGATAGCGCCTGCGGCGTCACCCATCCTGCGTCGAACGGGACAGCGCTCGGCGCCACAATGGGTTGTGGCCCCGCTCCCTGGTGTTCGCCAAACGCCTTGCGCCCGGCATGGCCCAGCTGCACAGCCATGACAGCCCCCTGGGCACGGCACAGGCGCACGATTCTCGCCAGGGGTTCTACCTGCCGGTCGTCCCACAGGCCCAGGTCGCCGACCGTAAGCCGGCCCCGCGGCTCCACCGCTGTGACCTCGCAGACGATCATCCCCACTCCGCCCACAGCCCGAGCCACATAGTGGGCCAGGTGCCAATCGGTTGCAAGGCCGTCAGCACCCGCGGAGTACATGGCCATCGGCGACATGACGATGCGATTGCGCAGGGTGACCCCACGCAGTGACAGCGACGAGAACAGGTTCGGCATTGAACACCTCCACAGGTTCGCAACGAGGACTCCCATCCGCCAACATTCTAATGAAGCGCCTGGCCTTGGCAAACACGAACGAGCCTGGCCGCCCAGCCTCGGCGCATGGCATGCTGTAGTGCTGCACGGATAGCCAGCTCCAGGCCGCGCAGCAACTGCCCTGCCGTCGCGCCAACCGTAGACGAACTGACCGTGCAGGTCACCGCAAGCCCAGACCGTGACCTTGCGGCAACCTGGCTCGTGGCATGGCCAGCCCTCTTCACGTGGACCCCACGGCGCGTGAGCTGGTGGGTATTCACCGTGCGCCAGGCCGGGCCACCCGGCCGCCAGCGTTTTTTCCGCATCGCACGCCGGGGCGCCTCGGCCTATGCCCGAGAACACGCCAGCCGCCATCGCCAGGGCGGCAGAATGCGGGGCTGACCTGGGCAAGTTTGGCGTGCAACACTCTGCCGATGGTGTGCCCATCGTCTTTCACGGGCCCGAGCTGAGCCGCACGACCAATGGCGAGGGACCACCCCAGGCCCGGCTGGGCGCGTGGGGCAGACTTCCCGGCCTGCCCAGCTGCCTGGGCACCAGCGCCCACCTCTACTCCATCACCGCCATGACCTTGACCTCACTGCGCGCCGGCCTTGCCAGCACATCCGGCACCTCGTCGAGCGCCACCCGCCGGCTGATGAGCGGCGCCACCTGCAACCGCCCGGCCGCCAAGAGCGCCAGTGCCCTCCCGTGCGTGTGCGGGTTGACGAACGAGCCGCGCAGCGTGATCTCCCGCCGGTAGACGTCGTAGGGCCGCACGCGCGCCAGCACCTGCCGTGCACCAACTGGCGGCACAGGCCATTCCGCCAAGACCACGTCGCCCGGCCCTCGATGCACGACCGCTTTCATGCTCGCGCCTCCCTTTCCGGTTGCAGCGGCAATGATAGGCCGGCCAGCCGCGTCTGACAACTTGCCCCGTCGCCAACAAGCCGCAGAGTGCACGGCGAGGCAAGCCCAGCCGGCAGGGAGGTTTGTGCAAGGCGGCAGCTGCTACAACTGCCGCAGCGCCTTCTCCGCTGCCGCCACCGTGGCCTCGAGCGCCCGGTCATCGTGGGCTGCGCTCATGAACCCCGCCTCGAACTGCGAGGGCGCCAGGTACACCCCATTCTGCAACATGCCGTGGAAAAAGCGGGCAAAACGCGCCGTGTCGCTACGCTTTGCCGTAGCATAGTCGACCACCGGGCCAGCGGTGAAAAAGTGGCAAAACATGGTGCCCACGCACGTCTGGTATAGCTGCACCCCGGCTCGTGCAGCGGCTGCGGCCAACTCCTCGCAGAGCTGGCGAGTGCGGGCAGCGATGCGATCGAACACCCCGGGTTTCGCGAGCTCGCGCAGCGTCGCTAGCCCAGCTGCCATCGCCAGCGGGTTGCCAGCCAGTGTGCCCGCCTGGTACACGGGCCCGGCAGGC
>Ga0315298_1011275_pt1 | contig 10531 bp, 13 predicted proteins | sample WHS_1_MG_FD_203077 | JGI IMG/M metagenome (GOLD analysis project Ga0315298, IMG submission 203077) | Extremophilic microbial mat communities from Washburn Hot Springs, YNP, Wyoming, USA - WHS_1_MG | ecosystem: Environmental > Aquatic > Thermal springs > Hot (42-90C) | place: USA: Wyoming...
TTCTTTCAGTTTTCCTGTAGAATCGGGCGGAACTCCACATCCGTGTGTTCGGTAGAAAGTAATCGCACGGTGTTATTTTTTCGGCCCATCCCCGAACGAGTCGGGGACGGGTTCCCAACCGAAAAAAATAACACCGTGCTCAAAGGTAAGAGCAACACTCCGCCCTCAACGACCGCATCCTGCGGTCTTGGTAAAAGCGAGGAGGTGAAAACTGAAAGAAAAAAGTTGTTCATACGCATAGGCATAGACCACAGCGTGGGTTATGTAGGTAAAGGAAATAAAAAAATAAAAAAGAAAAAAAATCCGACACCGCGATCCGGTTATAGTAATTTGTGTTTAGAGGAAGCATTGATTATAGATAAAGTGTGTTAACCGCTATTACATAAAGGAGAAGTTTAGCACGCCGTAAAGGACTACGGCGGGGCTTTTGAATCAGCACAGGATGTGATGATGAAAAAGCCATACAGCAGAGAAGGAAGGTGGAAATAAAGTATTAAGGTTAACACTATCGGTATAGAGGAAGAATCGACCGATAAAGCGGTGTCGGCGACTCTTTCTTTGCACACTTTCTTTCTGGTCGTTCAGAAAGAAAGTGTGAAGGGCTTCCCCCCCTCGGTCTTGCTCGGGGCGAAATGCCTCCTGCATTTCTTGGCGTAGTGGTGGGTAGGATTTTCCTGTGGGTGCAATTGCAAGACATTCGACGGAAAGATGATGACAATGACCATAGCGGGTAAAGACCACAGCGGGGATTATGTAGGTAGAGGAGATAAAAAATAAAAAAAAAAAAAGAAAAAAATCCGACATCGCAATATGGTTATAGATACAATCGTTTTTCCCCCCTCTGCGGTTTTCCCCTTAAGAGCTTTTAGAGTTAATGCAGAGGAAACTAAGTAACAAGAAGGGGTATTCTGCGAAGGGAATAAAGGGAACAAGCAACACACCGCAATGGATTGCGGTTGCCTTTCGAATAAAGCTATGGACAGCGACATGAGAAAGGCATAAGTGCAAGCAGGAGGGTTTAGGATAAGGTCTGAAGAATACCAACTTGGAGTGAATAAGGAATGAGTATAAAAGAAAACCGCAGAGGGCGGCATTTTCTTTTTGGTTACTTTTTCTTTGTTGCTGGAGACAAAGAAAAAGTAACAATCTAACCACAAATGTTGTGGTGTAATAATTGGCCGATAAAGCAACGCCGACGGCTTTTCTTTCGGTTCACTTTCTTTTGGCCGTTCAAAAGAAAGTGAACATGAGGTTTTACTTTCTTTCTCATCGTTGAGAAAGAAAGTAAGAAGGTTTTCCCCTGCTTTTCCTGCAAAAAGCAGTAAACTGTTTTTTTTTGCGCGGTCGAAAGAAAGTGAACGTTGGTTTATTTTAAGAAAATAGATAGCAGTATCTAAGAATGTAGAAAAATGTTTTATCCATCCCAGAAGCGACATTCGCGAATGTCGCCTCCGGGAAGAGGATAATCTGTTATTTTGGTATAAAAGTTTTGAACAATACGAAATAATAAGAAGGTAGGAGGTAGATAGAAAAATGACAGCATTGATTGTTTTGATTGGAGCAGTTTTTTATGTGGTAGCTTATTTTACTTATGGTAAAACACTTGAAAGAAGCGTTGTTAAACCTGATGTGAAAAAGCCTACGCCGGCGGTGAGACTCCGCGATAATATTGATTATGTACCTGCAAATAAATTTGTGTTATTTGGTCATCATTTTGCTTCAATCGCTGGAGCGGGTCCAATTGTTGGTCCTGCAATTGCCATTGTCTGGGGATGGCTTCCTGCATTACTCTGGGTATGGGTTGGCAATCTTTTTATAGGTGCTGTTCATGACTATCTTTCTTTAATGGCATCGGTCCGCTATGATGGAAGATCGATTCAATGGACAGCAGGGCATCTTATGGGTAAGCAGACAAAGTTTATATTTGAACTTTATGTTTACTTTGCAATGATTCTTATTATAGCTGCCTTTATGGGAGTTTTTGGACTACTTGCTTCAAAAAGCCCCGAGATTCTTACAGCCTCTACTCTTTTTATGATTGCCGCTGTTATTGAAGGGCAGCTTCTTTACAAAACAAGATTACCCTTCTGGCTTTCTTCAGTCGTAGGTGTTGCCCTGACACTTCTATCTATTGTAATAGGTTTCTGGAAGCCGTTTATTAGTATTCCCGATATAAATACACTTTACTGGCTTCAGTTTGTTTATATTATTTTTGCTGCGGCTCTTCCGGTATGGTTTTTACTTCAGCCGAGAGACTATCTTAATTCATATATTCTCTGGGGTGGAGTGATTTTAGGCTCTATAGCCGCATTCTTCGCATTTAGGGGATTTAGCTGGCCAATTTTTACAAGCTTTTCTGCAAATGTAATTGCAAATCAACCTTCTCCATTCTGGCCAACCGTTCCACTTGTTATAGCCTGTGGGGCTCTTTCTGGATTTCATTCAATTGTTGCCTCCGGTACATCGTCCAAACAACTTGATAACGAATTAAGCGGTATGTTTGTGGGATGTGGATCGATGTTTATGGAGGGGATGCTTTCAACAATTGTTATTGCTTCAATTGCAGCATTTGGCATTGGAATCTTTGAAAGTGTTTCTGAAAAAATTGCCTCTGCAGGGTTTGATCTTGCAAAGGTGAAATCGGATCCAATTACCTTTGGTTCAATAGGTGCTGCAATTATAAATCATAAGGATATAGGTATTGGTGGAGCTCTTGGTATTTTTACAAAGTCCTTTGGTCAAATGCTTAATACTCTCGGTATTCCTGTAAAAATTGGTGCAACCTTCGGAGGTCTATGGGCATCTGCCTTTATACTGACAACTCTTGATACAACAAACCGCCTTGCAAGGTATGCCTGGCAGGAAATATTTGACCCACTTAAAAGTTTTTCAAAGGGCTTACATAGAATTATCACAAACAGGTGGGTGGGTTCTATAATTGCCGCTGCAGCTGGGCTTTATCTAATCATGAAAGGTGGAAATGCCTATACGGCACTTTGGGCGGGATTTGCAGGTGCAAACCAGCTTCTTGCTTCGATTGCAATGCTGACGGCTGCAAACTGGGCAAAGAGGGTTCAAAAGGTTAGCGGTGGGATTCTTGCGGCAGTTCTTATTCCTGCCATTTTCCTGTGGATTACAGTTTTTGCAGGATTGATATGGTATTTGATAAAGGTTATTCCAGCCTCTGATGTTTCAATAAGAGGGATTCTTGGTGGTTTTGTTGTTGTTATGCTTGTTCTTGATTTGCTGCTTGTTTTTAATTTCTTTAGATCTTTTGGTAAAGAGTATAAGGAAGAATCTTAAAGAGTATAATTTTAATGGGAAAATGTATTGAGGTAGTTAGAGAATTTTTAACAGGATTTAAAAAAGGAATAAAAGACAGGGCAACTTTTGCTATAAAGGATGAGCTTGATGATTATGAGAATATATTTACGCTTATTGTAATGGGGCTTTTTTCTGGAATGCCTTCTCCTCCGGCTGGTCTTGTTTTACGCATCCTTCCCTATATGCAAAATGAATTAAAAATTATGAGTAAAAAAACAGCTTTTCTTGATGATATGTTTGTTCAAACTATCAGCAGGTTCGATATTGATTAGGAGAGGAATTTGAAGGTTTATTTTTTTGTAGGCAAGGGAGGTACAGGTAAGACTACTTTGTCTGCAGCTTTCGGGCTTGGCATTTCAAAGAATAATTATAAGACTCTTGTTATCTCTCTTGATCCGGCGCATAATCTCGGGGATGCCTTAAATTTAAAAATATCAGATAGAGTTTTGAAAATATCAAAAAACTTTTATGCAGTAGAGATTAATATTGAAAAAACTATACGGAAATACCTTTCAGAGCTTTCTAATAGAATGAGGAGTACATTTAGATATTTTTCAGCCTTGAATATCGATAGATATTTTGACATACTTAAAAATGCGCCGGGGATGGAGGAGTATGCTATAGTTGAAGTGATAAAGAGTTATATTAATTCTAAGGAATATGATGTCATTGTCTTTGATACCCCACCTACAGGTATAACTTTGAGAATTCTTGGCATACCAGAGGTTTCAATAGTATGGACAGAAAGGCTTATTGAATTAAGAAGAAAGATACTCTCAAGAAGGAAAATGTTAAATAACATACATTTTGCATCCTCTTCCTTAAAGAAGAGGTATAGTGAAGAAAATGATGATCCAGTAATGAGGGAGCTTTACGATTATAAAGGTGAAATGATTGAATTAAGAGATTTTCTGTCTTCCGATAACTGTACCGTAAATATAGTGACCGTACCGGAGAACATAGCTCTTTTTGAGACAGAAAGAATTTTAGAATTTCTGAAAAAGTTCAGTATAAAACCCGGAAAGGTTTTTATTAATAGATGCATGATGTTCAGAAATGTTCCGAAGGAGCTTATAGAGAAAATGAAGGAACAGAAAAGGGTTGTGGATAAGTTGAGAAAGGATTTTTCAGGTTTGACAGTAAAAGAAATTCCGCTGGTTAAGATCTCTCCACAGGGATTGGATAGGCTTTTTAAGTTTTATGAAAATTATTTAAAAGAGGTGCAGGATGATTAATATATCGGGAGAAGTTCTTTTTGTTGTTATTGTTCTTTCCGGGGTTGCCATGCTTCAGTTTTACAAAGGAAGGAAGATTAATTTAGCTCTTATGCAGGCATATGCAAAAGGTTTTGAGTCAAAACTTAAAATAAAAAACCAGCTTTATACCTGGATAGGAGGGTATGCAGGCTTTAAAGCAGAATATGATATAATGGATAAATTTTTAAATAAAATAGAGATCACACTTACACTCCTGTCAAGACAAAGCTTTTTCTGGTTTCCTGTATCTTATGCTATAACTAAAGGTGATAGACTTTATATTATCATAAGACCAAAGTTTAAGATTCAAAGGGATGCTCATATTGTAAAGAAGTTTTACTATCTCTTTGGAGCTGGAATTAAAGAGAAACTTAAGAGGAAGGAATTTAAAGAATTTAATTTCAGAAAATTTTATTATCTATGCGAAGATGAGGGAGATATTAATAGTTTATTGGAGATTGTTAAAAATTCAATTGAAATTGAAAGACTTCGTCATATAGCTTTTGTAAAGGAAACAAATATTTTGTACTGTCTTATAAAACCGGATCCCAATAAGACTCCGAGTGAAATAGAGAAGCTTTTAGAAAGTTTTTCAAGGTATTTTAAGGTAAGTGACCGGAGGGTATAAACTGTAGCGTGACAAAGCCTAAGTAATACCTGTGAAGGAGAGGCTTAGAAGTAGCACTGGCTGCGCCAGTGCTACACACAAAAAACCCCGCTGTGGAGGGTAGAAGGTCATTGTCATCATCTTTCCGTCCTTCAGGTCTTGCTCAAGGGAAAGGCACGGAAAATCTACCCTCGCACATTCGGCCTCCTGCCTCATGTGCTCGGGGCGAAATGCATCCTGCATTTCTTGGCGTAAAGGTGGGTAGGATTTTCCTGTAGGTGCAAAGCGCAAGCCATTCGACGGAAAGATGATGACAATGACCAAAGCAGGTAAAGACCACAGCAGGGATTATGTAGGTAGAGGAAATAAAAAAATAAAAAAAGAAAAAAACCGACACCGCGATCCGGTTATAGTAATTTGTGCTTAGAGAAAGCATTGATTATAGATAAAGTGTGTTAACCGCTATTGTATAAAGGAGAAGTTTACTACGCCGTAAAGGACTACGGCGGGGCTTTTGAATCAGCACAGGATGTGATGATGAAAAAGCCATATAGTAAATAGGCGAGGTATGAACAAAGTATTAAGGTTAACACCATTGGTATAGAGGAAGAATTGGCCGATAAAGCGGTGTCGGCGATTCTTTCTTTGCTTACTTTCTTTCTCATCGCTGAGAAAGAAAGTAAGAAGGTTTCCCCTTGACCCTGCTCGGGGCAGGCTTTTTTGGTTACTTTTTCTTTGTTGCTGGAGACAAAGAAAAAGTAACATTCTAACCATAAAGGTTATGGTTTAATAATTGGCCGATAAAGCAACGCCGACGGCTTTTCCCTTCGGCTTTGCCTCAGGGCATGCTTTCGGTTCACTTTCTTTTGGCCGTTCAAAAGAAAGTGAACATTGGGTTTTTTCTTTCTCATCGCTGAGAAAGAAAGTAAGATAGGGTTTCTCCCTGCTTTTCCCATCGAGCAATACTTTTTTTTTAGCGAATACAATCCTTAAGGTTACTACATACAAGTTCTATATCTTCAGATGAAAGGCCTGTATAAACCGGAAGGGAAATTTCATTTCTGTACATTTCATATGTATTTGGGAAGTCTTTTATATTATAGCCCATTTTTATATAAGCCGGCTGCATTACCACAGGGATAAAATGTACATTTAAAAAAATGTTTTTTTCAGCCATCTTTTTTATTATTTCATCCCTTTCTTTTTCTTTTATATTTTTAATCCGTAGCATGAAGAGGTGATAAGATGGAAATTCATTAGAATAGGGAAGGGTAAATCTCTCATCGTTTTTTAGTAGATTGATATATTGCTCGAAGATCCTTTTTCTTGAAGGCAAGATTTCTGTATCGTATCGATTAAGCTGGCTTAATCCGAGGGAAGCAGCGATGTCTGTCATGTTACATTTGTATCCTGCAATCTCTATGGTATAACGCCAGGAGTTCCCTGTGTACTTTGAATATGCATCCTTGCTTTGTCCATGTAGTGAAAGAAGGGAAAGCCTTTTGTAAATTTCTTCAGAAGAAAGCCCTTGAAAGGAATTGAATGTTATGGCACCACCCTCTGCAGTAGTTAAATTTTTTACTGCGTGAAAGGAAAAAACTGTAAAGTCTGTAATGTTACCAATTTTTTTGCCTTTGTAGGATGCGCCAAAAGAATGAGCAGAGTCTGCAATTATGATTGGTCTATCAAAGCAATTTTGTAGGGTTCCTCTTTTACCCCTGTATTTTCTTTTGCTTTTCAAAACATGATATATTTCATCATAATCACAAGGAAAGCCTCCAATGTCAACTGGAATTATAGCTTTTGTACGGGAGCTTATTGCTTTTTCTATTCCTTCAGGATCAATATGAAAAGATTCCTTCTTTACATCCACAAATACTGGTTTGGCTCCAGTATGTACTATAACATTTGAAGTTGCAGCGAAGGTGTATGGAGTTGTAATGACTTCGTCGCCCGGGCCTATATCAAACATTCTTAAAACAAGTTCAAGTCCTGCTGTAGCAGAGTTAAGGCAGATTGCCTTTTCACTGCCGCAATATAAGGCTATTTTTTTTTCAAATTCTCTTACTTTTGGTCCTGTGGTAATCCAGCCCGATTTTAAAGTTTCTACAACAAGTTTTATATCTTCTTCTCTTATATCTGGAGGAGAGAATGGTATTTTCTTATTCTGCATTTTTACTTTTCCTGTATTCTGGTATATATTTTTTTAATAGTTTTATGATTTCATTCTTGTTAAAGGTTTCAGCTACGAGAGAGAACTCTTTAATCAAATTTTCTATTTCTTTTTCTGATAGAGATTCCTCTGCTTCTTCTGAAACGAAGAGCTTTTCAAAGATAGATTTTTTTAGATTTTCTTTTTTTGTGAGAACCTCTTCATGCATTTTTTCTCCCGGTCGTAAACCTGTAAAGATAATTGGAATTTCTTTTTCGGTATATCCATAAAGCCTTATCATATACTTTGCAAGGTCAAGAATTTTAACTGCTTTTCCCATATCCAGAATAAATATTTTTCCGTTGGAAAGTGTAACGGATTTAATTACAAGCCTTGCGGCCTCTCTTATAGACATAAAAAAGCGACTTATTTCTGGATGGGTTACAGTTACAGGTCCGCCTCTTTCAATCTGTGATTTAAATATTGGTACTACACTTCCCCTTGAACCCAGAACATTTCCGAATCGAGTTACATAAAAAATCGTTTTATTTTGAAATTTATTCATTGATAAAACTATTTTTTCTGCAATTCTTTTAGTGGCTCCCATAATCGATGTTGGATTTACTGCCTTGTCTGTGGATATAAGCACGAAGTGTCTTACTCCACAATTTATAGATGCTTTTGCGGAAATATAACTACCAATGATATTACTTTTTACTGCTTCGTCGGGATAATTTTCCATAAGTCCAACATGTTTGTGCGCAGCAGCATGAAAGACTATTTGTGGCTTGAATCGAAGCATTTCATGGTTTAATTTTGCACTGTCCCTGATATCGCCTATTACATAGATAAAACGAGAATCCTTTCCAACCTTGTGAATAAGAGTATGGATAGAATTTTCACCATGACCAAACGCTACTATTTTTTTTACCGGCAGACTTAAAAGCTGATTTACAATTTCACTTCCTATGGATCCACCAGCGCCTGTTACAAAAGCTACTTTATTCCTGTAGAACGGGGAGATTTTATCAATATCAAATCCAACCTCTTCTCTTCCAAGAATATCAGAAGGTTCAATAGAACGAATTTGATTAAGGGAAATATTTCCGGTTATAATTTCATAGATTCCTGGAACTATTTTAATATCAACAGTAACTCCTGATAAGAGGTTTAATATTCTATGAATTGACTCTCTACCAGCAGAAGGGATAGCAATAATTACTTCATTTATGCTATTTTTACTTATTACATCCTTCGCCTGTTCGATTTTTCCAAGAACCGGTATACCCTCAATACTCTTTTTATCTGGATTATCATCAAGGAATCCACAGATTTCATATTTTTTTGAGGCTTCAGGGTGAGATGTTATTTCGTGCAATAGCATTTTGCCAGCCTCACCGGCTCCAATAATGAGAAGTTTCTTCATAAAAGCACCTTTGTTATTTGATATATATATTAACGGTTAAAAATCTTCTTTTTTTATTTATTTGAAGGCTATTTTTGATTTTAAAAATATAAAACCAGAAGAAATTGTTGAAATAGTGAACCTGAGCACCGCAATCCGTAGCATCGCGGAGGGCGAGAAGCGCAACATATATCGGCTGTTGTCGGCTGTAACAGCGAAAAATTATTTTAGAATCCAATTAGTTGGAAGCAAAAAAAACCATGGTGCTGTTATTATACCTAAAGCAATACTTACTGTTCTTGCTTTATTTTTATCTTTTATTTTTCTATATAAAATAAAATAATCAATTATTCCAATTAATAATCCTATAAAAAGAATTATTAAAATATAAATTAATAATATAAAAATATTTTCAAATGCATTATACAGATTAATAATTCCAATTTTTTTAAGATAAAATATTATTAAAGAACCTACAAAATCATATATATAACCTATTATTCAAATTACTAATATTGTTAAAATAATATTTTTAATTTTGAATTCATGTTTTAATAATTTCAATGAAATTATTACTACTAAACTATCAATGATAAAATTTCCAAATATAAAAAGAAATAAAAATGGTGGAATTAATAAAAGCATGAACCATAATGGAAATACAACATTATTCAATCTATTTTTATTATAAAACATAAAACCTCTTTCGCTGTTATTGCCGTCAACGGTTGCTAGTAGCCGAAGTTGCCGTAGCGTACTGCGAAGGCAATTTGGGTGAAGACGGTACTCCGCCGAAACCGGCTACTGGCTTTTGTACGAAGGTTGGGCAATATCGGCATAAAATGCCCGGCCACGGATGGCGTTTTATACTAACTAATCAATTCTCCACATAAAGCCGCCAAAGAAATAATTTCAATTTCTGCTCTTATCCATTTATCAGGTTCTTGTGACTTACAAATAAGATATTTATTTGGAAAATCCCAAATAAAATCAGATGCATGTATAATTTTGTTACATACATCACGTATTGATAAGTCTTCACCAGGTTTATTATTTTTAATTAAACGACCAAATGTAAAACTATTTCTTTGTTCAATGTACTCAGATATTTTTTGGTCATTATCTAAAAGACGTAAAAACATTGCTAATTCAAGACAAGCTTTCTCAGCACGTTGTTCAGATATTTCAAAAATTGCTTTATTTAAATATTTCCAATAACCTTTAAAGTTATCTTCTATTAATTCTTCTAGCGGTTGTCTTGAAAAAACAAAAGTCATAATTATCGAAAGCTTTTCATGAATTAGTTGTGTTAATGGTAAAGAAAATTTTATCATAAATATGCCTCCTCCTATGTACTTTGTCAAGTATTTTAAAAATATTTTCAAGCCACAGCCTTTTTAAGGTAATAAAATACCTTAACCACTAATTTTCTTGCAATAGCCACTATGGCTTTTTGTTTACCTATTCTTGTCTTTAATTCCTCATAGCATCTTGCCATAATTTTATCATACCTAACAGCTGCCCACGCAGATTGTATTAAAACGTTCAATAGTATTTAAAATCAATATGTCTTTCGCCTTTTTTTCTACTTTCTTCGCTAAATCCCAGGTCCAAGTAGTTGATTCCACTCCAATCATATTGCTTGACTTCTTTTTGACCTCTCTCTAATATAATGCAGACGGTCATTTGCTTTTTGTGGATGTCAACACCAATCCACTTTTTTGCTTCCATAATTCACCTCTCAAATTTATTTTTGGGAGGCTTGAAAATACTCGGTATTATTAGGT
>Ga0315298_1011277_pt1 | contig 10531 bp, 4 predicted proteins | sample WHS_1_MG_FD_203077 | JGI IMG/M metagenome (GOLD analysis project Ga0315298, IMG submission 203077) | Extremophilic microbial mat communities from Washburn Hot Springs, YNP, Wyoming, USA - WHS_1_MG | ecosystem: Environmental > Aquatic > Thermal springs > Hot (42-90C) | place: USA: Wyoming...
AGGAACCATTACGGATGCTGATGGGAATTATACGTTGCAAAATGTATCGCCCAATGAAACGTTGGAATTTTCATTCGTGGGGATGCAAAAAAGTATGGCTTTGGTTGGAGATCATTCCGTAATTAATGTGACCATGACAGAATCCACTACCGGATTGAACGAAGTAGTAGTAGTGGGATATGGAACGCAAAGAAAAATAAATTTAACTGGATCTGTTGCTTCTGTCAATGCTCAAGACCTATCAGATCGTCCAGTGGCTAATCTTACTAATGCCCTTGAAGGTAAAATGTCTGGTGTAACAATCACAACAAACAATGGACAACCAGGAAGAGATGCAGGAAATATATTTGTGAGAGGAATAGGGACTGGGCTTGGGGGGTCGCCTGCAAATTCAAGTCCATTAGTTATTGTTGATGGGGTTGTGGCTTCTATGAATGAGGTGAACCCGGATGATATTGCAAGCATTAGTGTGTTGAAAGATGCTGCCTCTGCTGCCATTTATGGTGCAAGAGCGTCTAACGGTGTTATTTTAATTACAACAAAACAAGGGAAAAAAGGACATATTCAAATTCGGTATAATGTGTACGGAGGACTGCAATCCATTACCAGAAAACCAGATTTTCTTCCTTCATGGCAACAAGCCGAATTATATAATGAAGCTTGTGTCAATGAAGGATCTCCTTTGAAATGGTCAAATACGGATATTCAATTGTTTAAAGATGGATCTGATGCTACGGGTGCTCATCCCAATACGGATTGGTTAAAGCTTTTATATTCAAGGCCAGGTTATGAACAAAGTCACGATATAAGTATGAGTGGAGGCGATGATAGATCTCAATATATGGTGTCAGTGGGCTACCTTGATCAAGAAGGTAATGTGGCAAAAGCAGATTATAAAAAATACAATGTTAGATTTAATGTAAATTCTCAATTGAATAAAAACTTTGCAATGAATGCAAATATAGCCTATTTATACGCTCCGTTTACTGAGCCGTTAAGTACATATTACCCTAGTTTTTCCCAAATTATTCGTCAGGCAAATCGGATATCAAATACTGTACCTTATAAATGGCCTAATGGCGCTTATGGATATGTTGCGGACGGAAGTCCTATGGCTTGGCTAGAGTCTCCATCAATTAATCAATGGCAAAGTTATGTTTTAACCGGTAATGTTGGGTTAGATTGGTCTCCCGTAATCGGTTTGCATATTAGACCAATGCTTGGATATAGATTAACAATGGATCAACAGCAACAATATGTTAGTGATATTCAGTATTATAGTGGAGGTGCAGAGGGAACTCCACTCGTTCCAACGAAATGGCAAGGACCAAACAATTTGACTAATGCCGCTGATAGAACCACTTATACTATATTGCAAATGTTGGCTGATTATGAAAAAACGATTCAAAATAATAATTTTAAACTTTTAGTTGGAGCATCGCAGGAATATTCAATTTACAATTATTTTTCTGCCTATCGTCAAGGATTTTTGAATAACGCTATCACACAATTAAATGCAGCACCACAAACTGGGCAAAATACATCAGGAACGGCTAATAATTGGGCTATACAGTCACTCTTTGGAAGATTTAATTATAATTATGCTGAAAAATATTTGTTTGAAGCTAATCTTCGTCTTGATGGCTCTTCCCGATTTGCTGAAGGTAAAAGATGGGGAACATTTCCCTCATTTTCTGCTGGCTGGGTAATTTCTAAAGAACACTTTTTTGCTAACTTGTTGAATTCAATTAATGTGTTAAAATTAAGAGCTTCTTGGGGAAGATTAGGAAATCAACAGATAAGTAATTATCCAACAATTTCCGTGGTAGCCCCTGGTCAGCTTTATTCATTTAATCAAACTTTGGCGAGTGGTCTATCCCCAACTACTGGAGCTAATATTAATATAACATGGGAATCTACTACAGTTTCAGATGGAGGAGTTGATGTTGCATTTTTAGGAAATAGGTTAAATGCGTCGATAGATTATTTCAGCAAAATAACCAATAATATATTAATGGTTTTGCCTGTAGCTGCTCCGTTTTCGTTAAGTCCTCCTTATCAAAATGCTGGTGCAATGACTAATAAGGGTGTGGAAGTAAGCATTGGTTACAAAGATAAAATCGGCAATGTAAACCTTAATTTCAATGGAAATATGTCTTATATAAAGAATGAAGTTACCGATTTACATGGGACAGGCCCAATTATTAATGGCGGTACTTTTTATCAGGTAGGATATCCTTTCTATTCACTCTATGGCTATAAATGCTTGGGTATTTATCAAAATGAAACTCAAGTAAAAGGTTCCGCCGTTATTAATCCAACAGTAGGCCCAGGAGATTTAATCTATGAAGACGTAAATCATGACGGAGTAATAAATTCTAAAGATGAAGTATATTTAGGTTCATATTTTCCTAAAGTCACCTATGGTTTTACAGCTATAGCAGATTGGAATAATTTTGAAATTTCACTGTTTTTCCAAGGTGATGCAGGAGTAAAAGCCGCTGGTGGAAATCTAATTGGCCAGATAGGTCCAGATGTGCAGAAACCAACCAGCGTTTTTTTAAATGCTTGGACTCCTACGAACCATTCAACGACATTTCCAAGGTTATGGTATAAATATTCTCAAAATGATCCTTCAAGTACTCCCTCTTCTTTCTGGGTTAAGGATGATTCCTATCTTCGTTTGAAAAATCTCACAATTGCTTATAATTTGCCTAAAACTATTGTGGATAAAATCCACTTACATGGGGTAAAAATATATTATAGTGGACAGAACATGCTAACTTTTACAAAGTTTTATAGTTGGATAGACCCGGAAATTGGATCAACTGGCAGTATTTATAATTATCCACAAGTGATGGTAAATTCTATCGGTCTTAATATAACATTTTAAAAATCATTAACATGAAAAGTATTTATTTTATTATATTATCAGCCGCTATTGCTTTATCTGGATGCAATAATAGTTTTTTGAATACTGCTCCATTAGATTCATACAGTAATAGCTCGCTTTGGAAAACAGAAAATGATGCAATGTCTGCCTTATCCGGTTGTTATAGCGGATGGGAATATGGAGATAATGTTGTGTACGATGATTGTATGTCGGATAATGCATATGATCAATTTCCATGGGAAGGTTATGAAACATTTGCATCAGGGTTATCCACTCCTAGTAATACAGGAGTGAATAAGTATGACTATACAACCATTCAAAGATGTAATTGGTTTTTGGATAACGTCGACAAAGTTCCGGCTTCTGCGCTTGATGATAATTTAAGATTACGGATGAAAGCAGAAGCAAGATTTTTAAGGGCATATCGGTATTTTATTATGAGTCAATGTTATGGAGATATTCCTTTTGTATTACATGCAATTACCCCAGCAGAAGCTAACGTATTGAAACGAACTCCTAAAGATAGCATAACGAATTTTGTATTGAATGAACTGACAGAAATAGCTCCTGCATTACCTGTAAGTTATACTGGGAGCGATATTGGTCGCATTACTCGTGGGGCTGCATTAGCCTTAAAAGCACGGGTAGAATTATTTAATGGAGACTATACTGATTGCGTAGCAACTTGCAACCAATTAATGACAACACCTTTCAACTACAATCTTTATCCTAGCTATAGCGATTTGTTTCGTCCACAATATGTTGATAGTCCTAATAACCATGAAGTTATTTTGGATGTTCAATATATGATGAATTTGAATTCAGAATGGGTATTAATTGTTCTGGCTCCAAATTCTTATGGAGGATGGAGTTCGGTTGCTCCAACTCAATCTTTGGTAGATGCTTATGAATGTACTGATGGAAATTCCATCAACACGTCTTCAATTTATGACCCAAATCAGCCTTATCAAAATAGGGATCCGAGGTTAGATGCTTCTATTATTCGCCCTGGCTCTTTATATATGGGGAAATATTTTGATCCCTTGGATAAATCTTCTTCTGATGTGATGGGCGGAAACAATTGTTCCCCTACAGGCTATAATTTTAAAAAATACATTGAAAACCTTGATGACTATAGCAATACGACTTATGGTACTGATTTTACAAACTCAGGCGGAAGCATTATTGTATTGCGTTATGCAGAAGTATTGTTGACATATGCAGAAGCTTTAATTGAATTAGATCAAGATTTGCCTGCTGCAGCTGCTGCAATTAATACGGTGAGAGCCCGTGTTGGCATGCCACCTGTCACCGCAACAGATCAAGCAGGATTACGAGTTTGTGTTAGAAATGAACGTCGAGTCGAATTAGCTGGAGAAGGATTGCGTTGGTATGACATTCAACGTTGGAAGATTGAAGATCAAGTCATGAATGGAGATGTTTTAGGAAGTGATCAGGGATCAGTAAACACTTCGACTGGGGCATTAACTTTAATTCCTAATTCTCATGTTGTAGTTGGAACAAGACAATTTGCAACTAAAAATTACTTATTTCCGATTCCACAACCTCAAATTACTATTGATAAAAATCTGACGCAAAATCCAGGCTATTGAGTTGTTGATTTTTGGGATAAAGATTACATATTTTGTTTATTGAAAAAACACAATCCAAACTATAGTTTGAAGATTGGATTGTGTTTTTATTCTATTTTGTTTAATTATATTATTGATATAAAGCTTTATAATTATATGAAAAGAAAATACATCCAAAAGAAGTTTTTCCTATTAATAATATTTATTTTACCTCACAGCATTTCATTTGCTCAAACATTATCTTTTAATAAAGGGTGGCGATTTATAGGTATTCAGTTTACTAATAAAATGCAGGTCATTGATTCTTGTAGAAAATTAGGAACCAAGTGGAATGATCAATTTCTTATTGAAAAAGTCAACAAAACTGATGATACTTTATTTAATGCGGGAAAAGAATCATTAGAAAAAGTATTGTTAAGTATCAAAGGAAAAATATGGAGAAATGTGACATTACCACATATTGCTTTCCCCGAACCGTTAATTATTGTGCAACCAAAAGAGGGAATTGCATATTATAAAAAAACTTTTTTTACATCCAATTCATTAAGGGGAAAGAGACTAACTATTGAATTTGAAGGGGCTATGCAAATAGCTGATGTATGGTTTAACGGGAAATATATCACACAACATTTAGGCGGTTACCTTCCTTTCACTATTGATATTACTAATTTGGCAAACTATGGCGGAGAAAATACTATAATCTTACGGTTAGACAATAGAGCAAATCCAATAGTTCCACCAGGCAAACCAGTTGATAAATTAGATTTTATATATTATTCTGGCTTGTATCGTGATGTTTGGTTTCATATTACAGATCTTTTACACATTACAAATTCTTGCTTTGTAAATCAAAAGGCTGGTGGAGGAATTTTTGTAACTTATCCTCAGGTTTCTCCAAAAAAAGCTACTATAAATGTCCAAACAGATATCATAAACCAGGATAATCATATAAGGTCTTTTCACATTATCCAAAAGTTAATCGATAAACAGAATAGAATAGTCAAGACTATTTCTTCTAATCTAATTGTGCTTAATCCTGACAAAGAAAAATATTTTACCCAAGAAATTATTTTAAATAATCCTGTTTTATGGAGTCCCAATGATCCTAATTTATATAAATTGTTAACTGAAATCAAAGATGGGACGTTGATCGTTGATTCAGTAATAACAAAAATTGGTATAAGGAGCTTCTTTATCAGTAAAAAAACAGGTTTATTGATTAATGGGATTCCTGTTCGTATTGTTGGTACAAATCGTCATCAAAATTATCCGTATATAGGGAATGCTTTGTCGGATAATGCTAATTTTAGAGATGCATTTTTAATAAAGGCAGCTGGGATGAATTGTGTTCGATCATCACATTATCCTCCATCCCCATCCTTTTTAGATGCGTGCGATAAATTGGGACTTCTTGTGGTTGATTGTATTCCTGGATGGCAATTTTATAATAAAGCTCCTACATTTCGCGAAAATGTAATGAATGATATTCGTCAGATGATTCGTAGAGATCGTAATCATCCTTCTATAGTTTTGTGGGAAGTTAGTTTGAATGAAGCATATCCCCCGGCTAAATTTCGTTGTCAACAGGTTGCAGTGGCAAAAAGCGAATGGATGGGGAAGGCAAACTTTTACACGAGCGGGGATTCATATTTTACTAAAGCTTGCTATGATGTACCTTATGACGATTGGAATGGCAATCCCGGAGCACGTAATAATGTTACATATCCTGACAATGCTTTTTTAATTCGGGAGTATGGTGATTATGAATTCGGAGGAGGAGAAAGTACTTCGAGACAAGAACGTAGAGCCGGTGAAGCAGGACTATTGCAGCAAGCATGGAATTTACAGTGGGAACATAACAAAAATAGGGAACTTTATCCTCGTTGTATCGGTGATTTAAATTGGGCTTTTTATGATGGTCTTGCAGGATTAACTGTAGGGATAGAGGCTTGGGGGTTGGCTGATATTTTTCGTATCCCTAAATTTTCATATTATTTTTTTCAAAGCCAAAGATCTGTAGTAAAGAACAAAAACATTCCTGTTCCGAGTGGGCCAATGCTATATATAGCAAATTATTGGACAAAACGAAATTCTCCTACAAAAGTTGTTGTGTATAGTAATTGCGATGATGTTGCTCTGTTTTTAAACGGACAATTTATTAAACGCCAAAAGCCTGATCATGGACAGGAAACCGATTATGGTACAGCTTTGGATAAGGGAGGAAATCCTTTCAATGGAGGTAATGCAAATCATTTAAAACACCCACCTTTTACTTTTGTAGATATACCATATCAAAAAGGAACGTTAAAAGCTATAGGTTTCATAAAAGGCATCCCTGTTGTAAAAGATTCAGTTTGTACGCCTGAAAAAGCTTACAGGATTCTGCTAAAAGCTAATTATGATGGGAAACCATTAAAAGCTGATGGAGCAGACGTTATTTTTATTTATGCGAAAATTATGGATAATCAGAATCATTTAGTCGTAAATGCTAAAAATAAAATAACACTAAAAATAATAAGTGGAAGTGCAAAAATTGTGAGTCCGACAACTATTAATGCAGAAGCTGGTATAGCCACATTTTTGCTTAAAGCAGGTATAAAAAAAGAATCCATTAAAATTCAAGCTTCTTCAAATGGTTTAAGACTATCTTCATTAGAACTTTTAGCTCATTAATTATTCTTCAAAAATTGGGACAAGATGAAACAATTAAAATATATTATTGTTTTGATAATACAGATTTTGCTTTTATTGCCAAACTCATATGCTATTGGAAAGAGTAATGCAATAATACATAGATATCAAGGAAGACTAATTTTTAATATTGATAAAAATTGGAAATTTCACGAGGGGAGATTGATGGGAGCAGAAAAATTAACATACAATGATTCAGTATGGACAATAGTGAACATTCCTCATGACTGGCGAATTCATGATCAATATAATAAAAACAACATAGATATGAATGGCTATTTGCCAAGGGGGATAGGATGGTATCGTAAACGATTGGATATAAATCCAGATGATTCAATATCAGATATTTATGTTGATTTTCAAGGTGTGTTTCGAAATTGTACAGTATGGATAAACGGGAAGAAGGCCGGGTTTCATCATTCTGGATATACCGGATTTGTGCTGAATATTACAAATCTAATTGATTTTCATTCGGATAATAATGTGATGGCAGTTTTGGTAGATGATCTAGGCAATTTACCAAAAGTTGGGAAAATGCAAAAAAATGCAAAAATAGGAACAGTGTCAGGACAGGAAGGTTGGTGGTATGAAGGTTATGGAATTTACCGGCACGTTAACCTTGTTAAGGTAAATAAAATACATATATCAACATGGGGAACGTTTGTTCATACAAAAAAAATTACCCAAAACCAAGCTTGGGTTGAAACAGAGCTTGAAGTGACAAATCATTATAAAAATCCGGTAGATGTTATTTTAAATACGACTTTATTTGACCCAAAAGGGAAGCAGGCTGCCACAGTAGTTAGCAGATGCGAAATAGATGGAATGAGTGCAACGCATGTTTATCAGGATGCTATTGTAATTCACCCTAAACTTTGGTCTCCAGAATCTCCTAATTTATATAAAGCAATTACTACGGTGAGCTATAGAAATGCGATTGTAGATAAATATACTACGGTTTTCGGAATAAGATGGTTTAAGTTCTCTGCAAATCATGGCTTTTTCTTAAATGGGAAACATCTTGAGCTGCAAGGCATGAATTTACATCAGGATTTTGGAGGTCTAGGATGGGCGCTTCCTGACAGAGCAAACATTAAAGATGTGGAGATTGCAAAACAAATGGGTTGTAATATTATTCGTTCTGCGCATAACGATGCATCTCCTGCTCTTTTGAATGCATGCGATAGTATCGGAATGCTCGTCTGGATGGAGACGCGATATTTAGATACGACATATTATGCGATTTCTTCATTACGTGATATGATACATAGAGATCGTAACCATCCTTCCATTATTTGTTGGTCATTGGCCAATAGTGGAGGAAATAATGATATGGGATTAACCCGATCTTTACAAATGCTTAATGATGTGGCCAAAAAAGAAGATCCATCTCGACCGACAGCATTTGCTTGCGAAGCGGACGGGAATCCCAATAAAAGTGGATTTGCTTTTGTGACTGATATAATGGGATATAATGGAGGAGGAATGGGAAGGGATGATCGCGACCATGCTCTTTTTCCTCAAAGAAAAATGTTAATTAGCGAGTATTCATCCGGAAGAGGTACCAGAGGAATATATAAACAAGAGAATGTTGGACATATGTTGGATACGCTTGGTGATGGCCGAATTGTAACAAGGTCTGCTAATTTTTTAAGCATTTACGATCTTTGTTTATCACATGAAGAAGAGTGGCGACATGTTGCAAGACGACAATATCTTGCAGGGGGTATCATGTGGTCAGGAATTGAATATTTAGGAGAATCATATTCAGGATGGCCAATTGTATCCAGTCAATTTGGAGTGCTTGATATGGCTCGTTTTAAGAAAGATGCGTACTATTTTTATCTTCAGGAATGGACTCATAAACCTATGGTACATATTTTCCCACATTGGAATTGGAAAATTGGAGATACAATCAATGTGTGGGGTTATTCAAATTGTGATAAAGTAGAATTATTTTTAAATGGCAAATCTTTGGGAATAAAAAAGAGAGTTCCTTTTGGTCATATGGCATGGAAAATACCTTTTTATCCAGGTACCATTCTTGCAAAGGGAATTGATAATGATAGTGTGGTTGTTGAAACTAAAGTAAGGACAGCAGGTCTTGCCAGTAAGCTTAGTATGTCTACAGACAGGCCTGTTATTAAAGCGGATGGGAATGATATATGTTTTGTCACTATAAATGTATGCGATAAAGAGGGAACACTGGTGCCTATTGCAAATAATATTATCGAAATCGAAGTTACAAATGGCAAGTTATTAGGTTTATGTTCCGGTAATCCGATGAGTCATGATGATCCTTCCACTAATACTATGAATGCATTTAATGGTAAATTACTGGCAATAATTCAAAGTAGTAACACTCCCGGAGAAATTATAATTAAAGCAAGATCCGAGAATTTGAAGACTACTTCAATTTTAGTTAAAGCAAAATAACGTTCAAATCATAATTTATCACTTCTGTCCGACAAAAAATAAATAAGAGGGGTTACTCCCTGTAGGTTTCCCCCCCCATGTTGTACATTTGATTTGCAAAAAAATGACAACATGGGAAAAAGTACAGAAATAAAATGAATTGGACAGCCGATTTTCAAACAAATTGTCGATTTGATTGATGGAATTAACTCAACGGGGATAATAAAGAAGCATCATTCGGATCATGATTACAAGGCATTCAAGTCCTGAACGCATTTAATCACAATGTTCTTTGGCATATTGAATAGGTGTGATTCGATGACAGCAATTTGTGAAGGACTTCTTGATATGAGTGGGAAACTGACCCATCTGGGATTGGATCAATCCCTGGCAAAGAGTACAGCGTGCTATGGATTACGTAATCGTGAGAGTACGTTTTTTGAAGACGTTTATTTTAGTTTGATTCGCCATTATAAGAGTTTTTTATCGGACAGCCGAACTTTTGGGCTAACCTTTAAAGAGGTTTTGCTGATAGATTCCACCACAATAAGAATTTTTAGTGATCTTTTAAAGGGCGTAGGTCGGAATCTCAAAGGGGATGGAAAAAAGAAAGGAGGCTTGAAGGTGCATATGTTGATTGACGCCGTGCAATCGGTTGGACGATTTATTAAAATCACCGAGACTAAAGTTCATTATAAAAACTTTCTCAAGGAACTTGATTTGATATCGTATAGTATGGTAGTATTTGGCCAATGCATACAACTATTGTTATGTTAGCATTTAGATGACGTATATATATTACTATCTTTGCAGCAAAAACTGCATTATGGTACTATACACGATCAAGCTAAGTCAATTGGAAGTTGACGACTTAAAAAAGATTATCAATAAAGGAAGTCATACCTCTCAATCTTTTAGAGCAGCATATATTTTATTAAAC
>Ga0315298_1011278_pt1 | contig 10529 bp, 8 predicted proteins | sample WHS_1_MG_FD_203077 | JGI IMG/M metagenome (GOLD analysis project Ga0315298, IMG submission 203077) | Extremophilic microbial mat communities from Washburn Hot Springs, YNP, Wyoming, USA - WHS_1_MG | ecosystem: Environmental > Aquatic > Thermal springs > Hot (42-90C) | place: USA: Wyoming...
GCCAAGGCGGCTTGCCCTTCTTCCATCTCCGGCCACAGATGTTCCTCGACCTGAACGGCATGCTTGCCATTGCTGCTGCCGTGCCGCCCCTTGAATACGGGGATGCCGTCCACTCGCGCCACCACCGAGTCCGGCAAGGTCACCGGGATGACATCGCCCGGGCGCAGAGCCATCAATTGGCGCAGGGTGAGGGTCGTTTGCAACAGTTGCACCTCCAACTCCACCTCGGCCTCCTGCATTTCCTGCTGGAGGGACTGCACCCAGCGATGGTCCACCTCCGAGCGATCGGCGGTCGTGCCCGCCGTGAGCTGGTCACGGATGGGTTCCACCATGCCATAGGGAATGCAGATGTGAAAGGTGCCGCTCCCCGACTCCAGTTCGACATCGAAGCCCGTCGTAATCACCACTTCCGTCGGCGTGGCGATATTGACGAACTGCGGGTTCACTTCCGATCTGAGCAGTTCGGGTGCCAGCTCGATGACGGGGGTCCATGCCGCCTTGAAATCCTTGAATACCAGGTCCAGCAGGCGGCGGATGATGCGCTGCTCCAGGGGGGTGAATTCCCGGCCTTCGATGCGGGCATGGAAACGGCCATCGCCGCCGAAATAATTATCCACCACGGCAAAGATGAGGCGGGGGTCGAAGATGAAGAGGGCCGTTCCCCGCAGCGGTTTGATCTGCACCATATTGATGTTGCTGGGCACAATGAGGTTGCGAATAAATTCGCTATATTTCAGCAGGCGCACCGGCCCCACCGATATCTCGGCGGAGCGCCGCAGGAAATTGAACAGGCTGACCCGCCATAAACGGGCAAAACGCTCATTGATGACTTCCAGGGTGGGCATCCGCCCGCGGACGATCCGGTCCTGGTTGGCCAGATCATACTTGCGTATGCTGCCCTGCGCCTCGGGGGCCTCGGCCTCGGTGTCGATGTCACCGCCGGCGAGCCCCTTGAAGAGGGCATCCACCTCTTCCTGGGAAAGGATATCCTGTGCCATCAATCCACCCGGCCGCTACGCAAAGGTATTCACCAAACCCAACTGCACCCGGGCAGCCACGGGTGCAGCGCCGACCTCGTCAATGGCCTCGGGCCGCCGGCCCTGGGGGGATTTGCCGCGGGGGAAAGCGCCTCCACCGCCATCGGCGGCCACCGTGGCCTGGCCCAACTGCATCCCCACCGCGGCAAAGCCCGCCTGCAATTGCGGCAAGGCCGCGGCAATGGCTTCGCGCACGACGGGGTGCGAGGAGATGAAGAAGGCATTGGCCTGTCCCTGCTGCAGATCCAGATGCACCTCCAGGGGCCCCAGATGGGGTGGATTCAGATGCAGGGTGGCCTGCTGGAGATTGTTCCCCGCAAAAAACAGCAATTGCTGCCCCAGGGCATTCCCCCATTCGGGAGCGGTCGATACGCCTGGCGCCACCGTAGCCGCCGCGGCCATCACCGGTCCGGCAGTTACCGGGGACGGCGCCGACAGCAGGGGACCGGGACCGCCCGCTATTGCCCCAATGGTCTGGAGCAAGGGCTGATCCGGCTGGGAGGGAGCGCTGCCGCCGGCTGCCATCCCTCCCTTGTCGCCATGGGCTGCCGCCGCCAGCGATGCTCCCCCGGGCAACCCGGTCAGCAGCGCTGGCGGGTGCCCGGACGTTGCCCCCGCGAGGGTCGGCGTCGGCCCTTGGGCATTGCCGCCGGAGGGCGCTGCATCTGCCCGGAGATTTTTTGTCGTCAGGGCGGACAGGGCCTGGCCAAAAGCCGGGTCGCGCGGTAGGGTTGCGGGCGGCGCTCCGGACGGCGAAGGCTCGCCCACCGCCGTCGCCGGCCCCGGCGGCGTCCTCCCCGGCCCCGGGCTGGGGGGCACCGCTGCGCCTTGGGCCTGCGACGGGGCCGCCGCTGGGGCCGTTTCGGTTGCCGCGCTTGCCGTGGCCCCTGGCAGGACCGGCGGCGGAACGGCCACCGGAGCGGCAAAAAGCGCCGGCAAGAGCGGGGCGGGGGCCGGCGGCAAGGTCTTGCCGTCGGGCTGGTCCTTGCCGTCCTTTTCCGGGGATTTTTTGCTCGCCGCCGCCGCTGCGGTGGGCGTGGACCCCGCCGGAGCGGATGGCGGAGCGGCGCTTTCCGGCGCCGCAGGGCCCGCCTTGGCCGACGCGGCTGCGTCGGGCATTTGCCGGCCCATCACCGTCGCAAAGGGCTCCGCGGCAGCCTTGGGCAGGGCACCGCTGCCGCCGTTGACGGCCGGGCTGGAGGGGGGGCTCGCCGCTACCGCGTTCATTGCTTCAGGCGCCATGGCCATTCCTTACGCTGTGCATGTCCACCCTGACTCCAGCAAAAATCACGCCATCATCTGCAGGCGGCTGGCCGCCCGCTGCGCCCATTCATCCAGTTCCTTTTGCATCCGCTGCAATTGCTGCGCATGCCGCAGGTGCTCGGCCCGGCGCAACAGGCCGGTCAGGGCCTGTTCGCGGCCCCTTGCGCTCAGCCACTGCCGCTGCAAAATGGCGGCCTGTTGGCGATGGCGGCCCAAGGATTCCTGCTGCACCGCCACCACCTGCTCCAACTGGGCGATGAAGGCCCGCATTTCCCGTGCCTGCGCGCTCCCTACACCAGCGCGCTCGGCATTCTGCGCTTCCTCCCGATAATGCGCCACATAACGCCCCAGGAGGGCAAGCTTGTGTTGCGCGTCGAGAAGCATGGCCTGCTGACGGGCCAGGGCCTGGGCGGCATCGATTCGGGTAGCATCGGCCTTTTGCTGCAGATAGCGGATGGCGTCCGTTTTAGCCATGATCCGTGGCCTCCATATAGGGAGCCATGACCATGGCCAACTGCTCCCGGCTGACGGGGAGGGATACGGCTTCCCGCTGATCCTGGCGGAGGAATCCGACAATGCCGGCATGGGCCTGGACGGCCTGATCCAGCAACGGATCCATCCCCGGAGTATAGGCCCCCACGGCGATGAGGTCCTGATGCTCGCGATAACGCGCATAAAGCGCCTTGAGCCGATGCAGGCGCCGCAGATCTTCCGGCGCGACGATCTTGGGCATGACCCGGCTGATGGAGGCCTCCAGGTCTATGGCCGGATAATGCCCCTGCTCGGCCAGGGCGCGCGACAGGACGATATGCCCGTCGAGGACGGCCCGGGCGTTGTCGGCAATGGGATCCTGCTGATCATCCCCTTCCATCAGGACCGTATAGAAGGCCGTAATGCTGCCGCCGCCCTCGGGCCCATTGCCGGTACGCTCCACCAAGGCGGGCAGCCGGGCAAAAACCGACGGGGGGTAACCACGGGTGGCCGGCGGCTCACCCACCGCCAGGGCGATCTCGCGCTGGGCCATGGCATAGCGGGTCAGAGAATCCATGAGGAGCAGGACGTGCTTGCCCTGGTCCCGGAAATATTCGGCGATGGCGGTGGCCAGGTGGGCGCCGCGGATGCGGGTGAGGGCGGGCACATCCGCCGGAGCCGCCACGACCACCGCCCGGGAGCGCCCTTCCACTCCGAGGATCTCTTCGATGAATTCCTTGACTTCCCGCCCCCGTTCGCCAATGAGCCCGACGACGATGATGTCGGCGTCGGTATGCCGCGCCATCATCCCCAGCAACACGCTTTTCCCCACGCCGCTGCCGGCGAAAAGCCCCATGCGCGCCCCGCGGCCCACGGTAAACAGGGCGTTGATAACGCGCACCCCCACATCCAGGGGGCGCTGCACCGGCGCCCTCTGCATGGGGTTGAGGGGCGTTCCCAGGAGCGGCACGTACCGCTCCGTGAGAACCGGCCCCTGACCGTCCAGCACCTGCCCCTGGCCATCGACGATCCGGCCCAGGAGGCGCGCGCCCACCCCCGCCTGGGCCTGGCCGGGGAGGGGTTGGACGCGGGCGCCGGGAGCCACTCCCTGCAAATCGCCCGCCGCCATGAGCTGCAGGCGATCACCATGGAAACCCACCACTTCGGCATCGATGCCCCGGTGATGGCTGCCTTCCACCCGGCAGCGGGTGCCCACACTGGCGTCAAAGCCCTCCGCTTCCAGCACCAGGCCGATCATGCGCACCAGCCGTCCGCTCGCCAGCAGCGGCGGGAATTGCCGCGGCAGGCGCCCCTGCAGGTTCTGCAGATAGGCCGCCCAGGCCGCCTGCCGATCGGCAAAAGCCGGCGTCATGGGAAGGCCGCCCCAAAAAGCTGTTCCAGCGCCTGCCGCCAGCGTGTTTCCAGGCGCAGATCCAGCACCGACGCCGCGTCACCCACCCCCCGCCGGTGCCAGCGCCGATCCGGGCGTGCGCCGTCGTCATCGATCCGGGCCGCGAGCACCGGTCCGCCCCGCTCCAGCTCCTCATCGGCTTCCAGCAGCACCCCCTCCTCCGCCAGTTCCGGCGCCAAACGCTCCACCAGGGCGAGATCCTCGGGGTGGAGGCGAATGCTCGGGTTGGCGCTGCGCAGGGGCAGGGCTTCCAGGCCCTCCCGCAACAAGGGGAGCAGGGACTCCGGCCGCATCCGCAAGTCGCTACGGATCACCTGCCGCGCCACTTCCAGGGCCAGGGCCAGCAGCGCCTCTTCCGCGGCGGCATCCAGATCCCGCAAAGGCCGGCCGAAACCCAGCACCAGCGTCTTGAGCATTTCCGCATCCTGGCGCGCAGCGGCCATACCGGCCTCCCTGCCGGCACTCAAGCCCGCTGCGTAACCGTTTTGATATCCCTGTTGCCGCCCCTCAGCCTCCGCCCGCGCATACATCAGCTCCAGATCGTCAGCCGTGGGCAATGGCACGGCCGCCGGGGACAGGTCCGCGCCGGCACCTTCCATCGCCTGCCCTGCGGATGGCTTGGACTCCCCTCCGGACGACATGGCCGGTGGGTCCCAGCGGCGCATGCTGGTGATCTCTTCGCGGGCGATGACGCCCCCCGTGGGTGCCTTGATCACCATCGAATCCCCCGTGATAACGCTGCGTCTGTATTCTGGTCGAGGCGGTGCCGGTCCATCAGATCATGGCCTCCCCGGAGCCGCCACCCAGGCTGATCTGCCCGGCAGCGTCGAGGCGGGAGGCGATCTGCAGGATCGCCTTTTGCGACGCTTCCACCTCGCTGACCCGCACCGGTCCCTTCGCCTCCAGATCGTCACGCAGCATTTCCGCCGCGCGCTTGGACATGTTGTTGAAAAACTTGTCGCGCAATCCCGGATTGGCCCCTTTCAGGGCGGTGATCAGGTTCTCCGAAGGAATCTCGCGCAGGAGGGTCTGCATGCTGCGGTCATCCAGCTTGATGAGGTCGTCAAAGACGAACATCTTCTCCTGCACCTTCTCCGCCAGTTCGCTGTCGGTTTCCCGGATCTTGTCGAGGATGTCCGCGCTGAAGCTGCCCTCCAGCCGGTTCAGGATGTCGGCGGCGGCCTTGGGGCCTCCAAGGGTCGCCACCTGGAGATTCTGCGCTTCCCCGGAGAGTTGTTCTTCCAGAATATCGTTCAGTTCGCGGATGGCCGCCGGCTGCACCGTCTCCAGACTGGCCAGACGCAGCATCGCCTCGCCCGCCTGCCGTGGGGGAAGGTGATGGATGACGTCGCTGGCCTGCTCCGGCTCCATGTAGGCGAGAATCATGGCCAGGACCTGCGGATGCTCCAGCTTGATGAGATCGGCAATGGAGCGGCCATCCATCCATTTGAGGTTCTCCAGGCCGCTGGCCTCGCCGCCATGGAGGATCCGCTCGATGAGGTTGCCCGCCTTGTCGGCGCCGAGGGCCTTGGTGAGCATCCCGCGGATATATTGGTCGCTGCCCACGCCCAGGGAGGTTTGCCGTTCCAGGCGCGCGCGAAAATCCTGCAGGACCGTTTGCGCCTGATCGGTGGAAATGCGCGACAGGCGCGCCATGGCGGCGCCGAGCTTCTGCACCTCCCGGGGGCCCAGATGGCGCATGAGCTCCGCCGCCTCATCCTCCCCCAGGCTGAGGAGGAGGATGGCGCTGCGCTCCAGGCCGTTAAGCTCCGCGCTCTCGGTCATTGGCCAACCACTCCTTCACCACTTGTGCCGCCCGTGCCGCATCCTGCATCACCAGTTGCCGGGCCACGTAGAGATCGGTTTCCAGGGGGTTCCCCGGCAGCACGATGGGTTCATGATGCTCGGCGGCCCTGACGATGGCGGGCTCCGTTCGCGGGGCGGGGTGCTCGCCTCCGCCGGCCCCCTTTGCCCCCCCTTCCGCTCCCAAAGTAGGGGCCTGTTCCCGGCGCCGCCGCAACATGGGCCGGATCACCCCGAAGTAGAGGAGGAGGCCAAGGATCAGCAGCACCCCGTAGCGCAAGACCCCGTCCATGAGGGTCAGGAACCAGCCTTGCTTCCACCACGGCACTGCACCAGGGGCCGCCTCTGCGGTGAAGGGCATATTGACCACCTTGACGGTATCACCCCGTTGCTGGCTATAGCCAATGGCGTCTTCCACCAACTGCTGCACCTGGGCCAGTTGCGCGGTGCTCAAGGGCTGCACGGTGACCTTGCCGTTGGCCCCTTCTACACTCCGGTCGTTGACCAGCACCGCCACCGACAGGCGCTTCACCACCCCTACGGGCTGTACGGTATGGGTGATGGTCTTGTCCAGATCATAGTTGGTGGTCTGATCGCTGCTGCTCTGGGTGGGCGCCAGCATCTTCAGGGTGGGGCCAAGGGCCATCAAATCACCCGGGGACAGGGCCGAGGCCACGGGCGCGGTCAGCGGCGCCACCGCCACTCCCGGCGGCTGATTGGACAGGGCGCCGGGCACGCCATAGGGACCCGCTCCGCCCGACCCGTTGCTGCCGCGGGTCTGCTGGCTGAGCACCTGACCCTTGCCATAGTGCACCGAACTGCTTTCCGTCTTGGCAAAATCCAGGTCGGCGCTGACAGCCACGCGCACGCCGTTGTGCCCCACCAACGGGGCGAGGATTTTTTCGATCCGCCGTTGATATTGGTGCTCGATCTGCCGCTGATAGGCCAACTGGGTGGGCTGTAGGCCGTTGTTCTCGGCGTTGGCGTTCGTGGTGAGCAAATCGCCATGCTGGTCCACCACCGTCACGCTTTTGTCATCGAGGCCGGGGATGCTGGCCGCCACCAGATGGACGATGCCCGCCACCTGGGCGGGGCTCAGCACCCGCCCCGGATAGAGCTGGAGGAGCACCGAGGCCGTGGGTTTTTCCTGTTCGCTGAGGAATACCGAGGGCTTGGGGATGGCCACATGCACCTTGGCGCTCTCCACCGCCGAGAGGGATTGAATGGTGCGTTCCAGGGAACCTTCCAGGGCGCGCTGGTAGTTTACCTGTTCGACGAACTGACTGGTGCCCAGGGGCTCGTGCTCCAGGAGTTCAAAACCCACCCCCGCACCCTTGGGCAGGCCAGCGGCGGCCAGCTTCATCCGCGTGCTATAGACCTCGTCACCCGGCACCGCGATCACCGCGCCGCCGTCGGTGATGCGGTAGGGGACATTGAGCTTTTGGAGCTGGGCGATGACCAGACCGCCATCCCGCTCCGAGAGGTTGGTGAAAAGGACCTTGTAGCTCGGCTTGCCGACCCAGAGAAAGGCCGCCACCACGATGGCCAGCAGCGCCGCCAACCCGGCCAGCAGCGCAAAGCGCCGATTGGCGGAGAGATCCTGCCAACGCGCCTGCATCCGGGCCGCAGCGGTAGCTACCCCCTGCGCCGCTGTTTTTGCCGATTCCGTTGCCACTATCGCCCACTCCCCCTAACTGCATTCGGGACCAATGCGTCTTTGGCATCAGGCCTGAATGTTCATGATGTCCTGATAGGCCGAAACCAGCTTGTTGCGCACCTGCAGCATGGTCTGAAAGGACAGGTCGGCCTTCTGGCTGGCCACCATCACCTGGCTGAGGCTCACCGACTTGTCGCCCGTGGAAAACTGCTGCTGCAAGGCATTGGCCGATTCCTGCCGGTCATTCACCCCGTTCACCAGGGTCTTGAGGGTATCGGCAAAGTCGTTGGGTGCAGCAGCGGCGCCATGCGCGGCCGCTTGCCCCTGGGCCTGATCGGCCAAGGCGCGTAACTGTGTCAGTAAAGCATCCAGTCCATCGACATTCATGACCATACCCGCCTACGCAAAACATCCATGCATGAATTATGCAAAAATCAGGCCTGCTTCCTTTCAGAGCAGGTCCAGCCCCGCCTCGCGAAAGCGCTGCAGCTTGTGGCGCAAGGTCCGCGGACTGATCCCCAAGCGCTGCGCCGCCAGCGTCCGGGAGCCGGAGCTTTGCGCCAGGGCCTGGGCGATGAGCCCGCGCTCGCTCTGCAAGCGGGCATCCTCCAGGGCACCCACCGCGCCCTCGTCCGTCCCCGGTCCCGACTCCGGGGAAGGTGGCGCTATTCCCAGATGGGCCACGGTGATTTCGCCGCCATTGGCTATGATAACGGCACGTTGCAGGCAATTCTCCAATTCCCGCACGTTACCCGGCCAGCGCCAGGTCAGCAAGGCATCCTGGGCGGCCCGACTCAGACGGGGGAGAGTGCTGATGCCCAACAAGGGCCCCTGGCGGCGCAAAAACCGTTGGGCCAGCACCGGGATATCGGCCCGGCGCTCGCGCAGGGGAGGAATATGAATGGGAAAGACGTTCAGGCGGTAAAAAAGATCCTCGCGCAAGCGGCCGCTGCCCACGGCCTCCTGCAAGTCGCGGTTGCTGGTGGCGATGACGCGCAAATCCAGGCGGATACTGCGCCGCCCCCCCACCCGCTCCAGTTCCCGCTCCTGCAAGACCCGCAGCAATTTGGCCTGGAGGCCGGCGGCCATCTCCGTCACCTCGTCGAGGAGCAGCGTACCCCCTTGGGCCTGCTCGAACTTGCCGGGGCTGGCCTGGGTAGCACCGGTAAAGGCGCCTTTTTCATGGCCGAAGAGGGTCGCCTCCAGGAGCGACTCGGGTATGGCGGCGCAATTCACGGCCACGAAGGGGCCCCGGGCCCGTTGCCCGCATCGATGGATATAGCGCGCCAGAACCTCCTTCCCTACCCCGCTCTCTCCCGTCAGCATCACCGAGGCGGTGGTGGCGGCCACGCGCCGCGCCAGATCCAGGGTGGTGACCATGGCGGCAGACTCCGCAACCGGTTCGTCGTCATTCTGACGGCGCGGCTGCGCGTAGTGTGCCACTTTTTGCAGCAGAAGGTCCGCCGAAAAGGGCTTGACCAGATAATCCACCGCCCCTCCCTGCAGGGCCATCACCGCTTCCTCAACCGTGCCCCAGGCCGTCATCATCAGGACCGGCGGGACGCCGCTGCGCGCTCCCAGGGCCCGTAGCAGGGCGTAACCATCCATGGGCGCCATCTGCACGTCGCTGATGATCATGTCGAAGGGTGCCGCCGCCAGCATCGTCAGGGCCTCGCCGCCATCATGGGCCCAACGCACGCCATAGCCGTTGTCCTCCAGGGCATCCTGCAAGGCCCCGGCCAGGGGCTCGTCGTCTTCCACCAAGAGCAGCCGTGGATGGTAACCGGTCATTTCCTCTCCTTATCTTCATCTTCTGCCAAGGCGCCGCTAGGCAGGGCATGGGGCGCTTTCCAGATGGGCACCCGCAACACCAGACCCGCCCCTGGGGCAAGCTCCCCGTCGACAACCAGGCTGCCTCCCATGGCCACCACAAAATCGCGGGCGATGGCCAAGCCCAGGCCCGTACCGTCACGCCGGGTGGTGTAGAAGGGCGTGAAGATGCGCTCCTGGTCTGCCGTAGCAATTCCCGGGCCTTGATCGCGAACCACGATGGCAATCACGTCATCCACGGGCCCGCGCAAATCCACCGTTACCGTGCCGCCTTCGGGGCTGAATTGCAGGGCGTTGTGCAGCAGGTTGGCGATCACGCTGACCCAGGCCGCCCGGCTGCCGGACAAAGTGAATCCGTTTCCCCAGATCGGGAGCTTCAAAGTGACATCTTTTTGACGAAATAAGGGATCAAATTCTTGACGCAATTCGCCAAAAATTTCCTGCAGCGTCACCGAACCCCCTTCCTGTTCCGCGCCGCGCAAAAAACGCAGCATGGCATCGATGGTGGCATCCAGATGCTGCAAGCGCTCCATGGCACGCCGCTGCTGCCGGGCAAAGCGGTCCGCCTCGGCACCAAAGCGCAACTGCGATACCGAGAGCAAGGCCGCCGCCAGCGGGGTACGCAGCTGATGGGCCAGGCCGGCCATGGTGGCGCCCATGGCCGCCAGCCGCTCGCGACGCTGCGCCGACTCCTCCCGGGCATGGGCGGCCGTCACATCCTGGAGCAGGATGATCTGGCCGCTGTCTCCGGGCAGCGCGTTCACGGCCACCGTCAGCCGTAGTTCCACCCCATTGGCGGTCTGCAACACCCACTCGCCCTTGCCCCCCGCCAGATGGGTGGCGGAAACCTGGCGCCAGTTTTGCCCGCGCAAATCCGCGCCGAGGATGCGCAGGGCTTCGGGGTTCATATCGATGATCCGGCCCTGCCCCTCCAGGACCAGAACGGCGCCGGGAAGCATTTCCAGGACCATGGCCAAGCGCTGGCGCATGCGCTCCTTGGCGGCGAGCTCGTCCGTCAGGCGGGCATTGGCCTGCGCCAACTCGGCATTGAGGCGCC
>Ga0315298_1011283_pt1 | contig 10526 bp, 8 predicted proteins | sample WHS_1_MG_FD_203077 | JGI IMG/M metagenome (GOLD analysis project Ga0315298, IMG submission 203077) | Extremophilic microbial mat communities from Washburn Hot Springs, YNP, Wyoming, USA - WHS_1_MG | ecosystem: Environmental > Aquatic > Thermal springs > Hot (42-90C) | place: USA: Wyoming...
CTGTTCGCCGTCGTTGGTGACGATGGTGAGGCTACGGTCGTCGTTGCGCTTCAGGGTCGTGGCCTGGCAGCCGCTCTTGATTTCGGCGCCGAAGCTGACGGCCTGGTCCTGCATGCGTGCGACCAGGTCGGGCCCGCTGATCTGCTTGAAGCCGGGATAGTTTTCGATGCGGTCGGTCGTGGCGATCTGCCCGCCCGGGGCGAGTTTCTCCAGGATGAGGGTCCGGTAGCGGTCGCGGGCCGCATAAAGCGCCCCGGCCAGGCCGGCGGGACCGCCGCCCACGATGATTACGTCGTACAGGTCATTCGCCATCTGTGGACTCCTATAAGCGCCAGTGGTCAGTGCCCGGTGGTCCGTGGTTAGTGGCCAGTACCCGGCACGGACCGCTGCAACCGCCGCAAGATCGCCACGGCCCTTACTTCTTCTTGGGTGCGACCTTCTCCTTCCACTGGGCGATTCGCTGGCCGAAGAGTCGCTTGACTTCGGCCTGGCTGCAGGGCACCAGCCGCATGTCCGTCGAGGAAATCTGCTTGAGCCCGCCGGGTTCGAACTGCCAGTCCTCGGTCACTCCGTACAGACCCTCTCGCTGCATGACGTTGTGGACCGGTCCGTGCGTCGCCCGCGAGAACATCTGCGTCTCCAACCCGCGCCGCGACGGACTGTAGGTGACCAGGGCGATCCATTCGCCCGCGCCCGGGGACTCCGCGTCGCGGTCCATCCGCTCCAACAGCCGCGGCACCAGCCACCGCCAGGCCTGCGGGATCACGGTGCGGGGGTACGGGATGACTCGCTTGACGGGCTTGCCTCCGCCCTGCGGTTCGACGATCTCGATCATCAGTGAGGGGCCCAGGCGCAGCACGCTGTGCTCGGTGGTCAGAACGCGGACCGGCTGCCCCTGGGTCTCGATGGCCGTCTCGGTGCGGCCGGACCACTCGTCCTCCTGAAAGTCCCAACTGGCGAACGCCTTCTGAAACTCGTACTCCGCCCCGCCGCCGTTGGGCCAGAAGGACCATCGTTCCATCTTGAGCGCCAGGCCAGGCTTCTTGTTGCGCTCCTCAATGGTCTCGGAGATCTCGACGTAGCCGTGAGGGTCTTTGCCGACGCTGATCAGGAGGCATTTCTTATCCCATAGATCGGCCGGCTTGGGGGTAGGCCAGACGAGGTCCATCAGCGTCTGCGGTCCGCGGGCCTTGGCCGCTCGCATTCGCTCTTCGTCCTTGGCGTCGAGCAGGACGGTGAATCCCGCGGCGAGCTGCTTGACGAGCTTGGCGGCAGCCTCCTGCGGGACGTCGTGCGTCGCCACGTACATGATGAGCACTTGGCTGGCGACCCCCTGGGCCGCCAGCACGCTGTTGAGCAGCTTATGCTGGTCGTTCCAGGCCAGCATGAGCGTAGCGTTGCTGGCATTGCCCTGGACCTTTGTCTTTTCCGTCAGGATGTTCTCCGCGGGGACCTTGCTGTCGGTGGCGAGCTGCTCGCGGATCGTGCCCAGCGCCTTTTCGAAGGTCCAGGTATCGGGCAGATCACTGACGACGATCCGGCCGGCCACGTTCCCCTCGGGCAGGGTGAACTGGGCGATTTCGGTGCCGTTTTCGCCGGCGGGGTTCTTGATCCGGGTGAGCGAGGTATTGTCCGGCAGCCTGATTGAGACGCCGAAGCTGCCGTCGGTATACGTGAAATCGGCCAAGGCCGGGCCCGGCCGGCCCAGGCCCGCCAGAACAAGCCAGAGCACGATCTGAAGTTCACGGCCTTTGCGTGCAAAGTCAGGCTGCATTGCGCACCTCGCTGCCGGGCAACCGATTCGACCCTGCTCAGTGGTTCGACACGTGTCAACTCGCGGGGGGCACGCCCGCGTCGTTTGCGGGCATGCTGCCTCCACCGGAAAAAACGCCTGCTTCCTGGCTTCGATCACATGACCCGCGTCGAACCACTGGCCCACGTCGGCGTACAGGGCAGATTATATGCGCCCGCTCGCGTTCGACCAGTGGCCAGCGTGGCCGCTCGTCACGGAGGGCGTGCGCGAACCTCCAGCAACAGGTCGACGAACGATGGAATGCGCGGATGGGGAGAACGGCAAACGGCGAGGCAGCTGCATGGCTTACGACGTTCGCCTCCGCGCCTGGCCGGCGGGGCGGCGACGGGTACAATCAACGTGTGCACTGCGGATCCCGGGGTGAGCGGATAATGCGCACATGAGGAAGCGATGGCGAAACGTGGGGATCGCGGCGGGCGTACTCTTGGCGGGGGCCGCGCTGGCGGGTCCCGTTCGGGTCTGGAACGACGTTCGCGCCGCCGAGGGAATGTATCGCCGCGGCGAGGCGGGCCGCAGGGCGCTGGCATTGCGGCATCTCGCCTCCGGGCGGACCGGTCGGGGCGATGCGGTTGTGCGCGAGGCGTTGTGCGGGCCTGACGCGAAGAACCGCCGCGATGCCGCCCGCGCCATTTGTGCCGCCCGCCGGACGGACCTCGCTGCCGAGCTGCAAGCCGCCTGGCAGCGCGAGGCCGACCCGCCCACCCGAAGCAGCATAATCTTCTATTGGTCGCAGTTGGCGGGTCGTGCTGCCGAGCCGATCTTGCGGCCGATGATGGCCGGCGATGAGCCGTGGACGGCCTTGGCCGCGGCCAAGGCCCTGATGCGGCTGGGCGACCCGCAGGCGACGGAACGGGTACTGTCGGCGGCGGCCGGACCGGGCACGGGGCCGGATAGCGGATGGCGGGTCGATGCTCGCAGGGAACTCCAGTCGCTGGCAGTTCCGATGGCGGCGATGATCGGGCAGAAGGTCGAGATCGCCGGTGCGCCGCCGGCCGAGTGGTCGGCCGAACAGGTGACCGAGTTGCAGGCGTGGTGGCGGGTGCACGTCACGCCGCGGCTGTTGAGCGACTACCTTGCCTGGCGGAACGACAAGCCTGATTCGTGGCGGAAGGCCGATCTGCTGTTGCACGAGTGGAAGGGGCGATTCGGCGGGTTCCTGCGGACGCAGGAACTGACGGACGAAGGCCGCTGAGTCGGTCTCGCGCCGTACCTGCGACGCTGCCAGGACAACGCGACCTCAATCAGGCGACGCTTGGGGTGGCTCCCCTCGGAGAGGCGGCACGCGTGCAAACACCGCAGGCGTGCGCCCGGCGCCCGGCCCGCTTCCCAACGGACTACGGACCCCTGACAACGGACACGTCACAGGTTTCTTTCGGCCACGTCGATTGCTTTGAACAGGCCGGCGGCCTTGCTCATGGTCTCTTCGTACTCCCTGGCGGGGACGGAATCGGCCACGATGCCCGCGCCGGCCTGCACGTAGGCGTTCCATTTGCCGTCGCCGGCCGGCGTAATGACGATCGTCCGCAACGCGATGCACGTGTCCATGTTGCCGGCGAAGTCGAAGTAGCCGACGGCGCCGGCGTAGGGGCCGCGGAGCGTCGGCTCGAATTCGTCGATGATCTGCATCGCGCGGACTTTTGGTGCGCCCGTCACCGTGCCCACCGGAAGCGTCGCCCGCAGCGCGTCGAACGCCGTCTTGCCCTCGGCCAGTTTGCCGATGACCTCGCTGGAAATGTGCATCACGTGGCTGTACCGCTCGACCGTCATGATTTCGCTCAATCGGATCGAGCCCAGCTCGGCGACCCGGCCCACGTCGTTGCGGCCCAGGTCCACCAGCATCACGTGCTCGGCCCGCTCCTTGGGGTCGGCGAGGAGTTCCTGCTCCAGTTGCTTGTCCTCGGCCTCGGTCTTGCCGCGGCGCCGGGTGCCGGCCAGGGGGCGGTTGGTGATCACGCGGTCCTCGACGCGGCACATGATCTCCGGCGACGAGCCGACCAGCCGCACCTGGGGGCTCTTGAGGTAGAACATGAAGGGCGAGGGGTTCACCGCGCGCAACGCCCGGTAGACGTTGAACGGGTCGGCCGTGGTCGCAGCCGCCAGCCGCTGGGACAGGACCACCTGGAAGATGTCGCCCGCGCGGATGTATTCGAGGCAGCCCTCGACGGCCTGCTCGAAGCGCTGCCGGGTCATGTTGCTGGTGTACTGGATCCGGGGAGGCTGCGAGGCATCGATGCTGTTGACAACCGTCAGGGCGGGCCGGCTCAGATCTTCGGCAACGCGGTGGATATTGCGGCGGGCGGCCTCATAGCCCGCTTCGACGCCCAGGCCGGCGACGTCCACGTGGCTGACGATCTTGACGGTCTTGAACACGTGGTCGAAGATCACCATGGTGTCGTACAGGCCGAACAGCAGGTCAGGCAGGTCTCGATCGTCCGGCGGGGCGTGTGGCAGCGGTTCGTAGAATCGTACGAGGTCGTAGGACGCGTAGCCGACCGCCCCGCCCAGAAACCGCGGCATTCCCGGAAGATGGTGCAGCGCATGATAGTCGGCCATGACCCGTTCCAGCTCGGCCAGCGGGTCGTTGCAATCGAGTTCCCGCACGACCTGGTCGCCTCGAAGGATCCGGGTGTGCCTGCCCTTGGCAACGAACACCTCGCGGGGATTGGCCGCCAGAAACGAGTAGCGGGCGATCTTCTCGCCTCCGACAACGCTTTCGAGAATGAAGGCGTGCTCGGCCGACGCGTTCAGTCGGGCGAACGCCATTACCGGCGTCAGGTTATCGGACAAGAGTTCGCAGTATACCGGTACGAAGGTGGCGCCGGTCTGCGCCTGTCGCCGGATCTGATCGATGTCGGGGTATATGGCTAGCATGAGTGGGCATCGTAGGTCAGTGCGTTTGCCGAGTCAATTCAAATCGCACCGGCGTCCATTTCCGACGTATTATCTCATCGAGGCGGTCGGATGGGCCGATATGAGGATGAGCCGAGCGCCGGCCGGTGTACGCACGGAATCGGCCGCCACCCGGCCGCACGCACCCGAGATCCGTTACTTGACGGTCCGTCCATGCGGCTCTAGCATTTGGCAACAAGGAGTATGATCTTCGCTGCGCACAAGAAGGAGTGCCGGGAATGGTCTGCCAGCGATGCAAGAAGCGCGATGCCACGGTGCATCTGACGGAGATCATCCACGGGGAGAAGGCCGAGAAGCATCTGTGCGAGCAGTGTGCCGCCGAGGACGGGATCACCCTCAAGCCCCCGCAGCTGAACGAGTTGCTCGCCAACTTCGTCAAGAGCCAGTCCGCCATCGGCCAGGTTGCGAACATCACGTGCCAGGCGTGCGGCATGACCTTCGCCGACTTCCGCAACACCGGACTGCTCGGGTGTCCCTACGACTACGACGCCTTTGAAAAGGCGCTGACCCCGTTGATCAAGCGCGCCCACGAGAACGGCTCCCAGCACGTCGGCAAGGTGCCGCAGAGGGCCGGCATCGCCCAGGGCCGCCAGCATGAACTCATGCGGGTGCGGCGTGAGCTGGCGGCGGCCGTGGAACGCGAAGACTATGAACTGGCCGCGAAGCTCCGCGATCAGATAAGGAACCTGGAAAAGGCATGACCATCGACGAACTGACGAGAAACCGCAGCGCCTGGCTGCGGGCGGACATGCCGATGACCGACATTGTCATCTCCTCCCGTGTCCGGCTGGCCCGGAACGTGGCGGGTTTCCCGTTTCTGCCGAAGGCGGACGACGTACAGCGAAGGGAGATCTACCGGCTGCTGCGCGACGGGATCGACAAGGCCCACGTGGCCGAGGGCCTGACGTTCGTCGACCTGGAAGGGATCGATCAGGTCGACCGGCAGGTCCTCGTGGAGCGCCACCTGATCAGCCGGCAGCACGCGGAGTCCGAGGGAAGCCGCGCCGTCGCCTTCAGTCCCGACCAGACGATCAGCCTGATGATTAACGAAGAGGACCATCTCCGGATGCAGGTCCTCCGCAGCGGGCTCCAGTTGGACGAATGCTGGGCGACCATCAGCGCCATCGACAACGCCGTTGAGCAGTACGTCGACTTCGCCTTTCACGCCCGGTTCGGCTACCTGACCGCCTGTCCCACGAACGTGGGTACGGGCATCCGGGTCTCGGCCATGCTGCACCTGCCCGCCCTGAAGCTCGCCAACGAGATGGACCGGGCCTTCCGCGCGGCCAAGGACATGCACCTGGCGATCCGCGGCCTGCACGGCGAGGGCACCGAGGCCACCGGCGATCTCTACCAGGTCTCCAACCAGACCACGCTCGGCAAGAGCGAGGACGAGATCATCAGCGAGTTCAAGCACCTGATCATCCCGAAGATGGTGGAATATGAGAAGAGGGCTCGCCAGGCGCTTCAGCGCGATCGCAGCGCCGCCCTCGATGACAAGATCTGGCGGGCCTACGGCCTGCTCACCCACGCCCGCACCATCAGCACCGAGGAAGCCCTTTTCCTGCTGTCGCACGTGCGGATGGGCGTCAGCCTCGGCCGCATCGACAGCCTTAAACTCGAGGCCCTCAACGACTTGTTCCTGATGATCCAGCCGGCCCACCTCCAGAAGCTGGCCGGCAAGCGCCTGTCCGGCGAAGAACGTTCGGTGGCGCGTGCCGATCTGATCCGCAAGTGCCTGACGAACGCGAAGGCCAACTGAGCCCGGGATCGGCGCCTCGTCCGTCGGATGCGGCGCCTTGAGCATGTGCCGGCCGCTGGCGTCATCTGCCGTCCGGCCTCCGTCTCCGTTGCCGGTCGTGCCGCCTTTGCTTTGGACCGTCTTTTCGGGGCGTTTGTTGCGGCCCGCGAGTCCTTCCTTCGGCGCCCGCTGACAGCGGCACGCTCCCGGTGTACACTCAGCCAGGTCGATGCGAGTCACCGCAGAAAGGGCGCGACATGAAAACCGTACACTTGGTCTTCAATGCCCACATCGACCCGGTCTGGCTGTGGCCGTGGCCGGCGGGGCTGGACGCCGTCCTGGCCACCTGCCGCAGCGCGTGCGACCGGCTCGACGCGCACCCGGACCTGGTTTTCACCAGGGGCGACGCCTGGGCGTACGAGCAGGTCGAGCGGGTCGACCCCGCCCTGTTCGAGCGGATCCGCAAACACGTCGAGGCCGGCCGGTGGGCCATCGTCGGCGGCTGGTGGATCCAGCCGGACTGCAACTTTCCGAGTGACTTCGCCCTGCGAAAACAGATCGAGGTCGGCAAAGAGTACCTGGAGAAGCGCTTCGGGTTCTTCCCGAAGGTGGCGTATAACGTCGATTCCTTCGGCCATGCGGCGGGTCTGCCGGGTCTGATGCGCGAAGCCGGGCAGGACGGCTACGTGATGATGCGCCCGCAGGAGCACGAGATGAAGCTGCCGGCCAGGCTGTTCCGCTGGCGGGGCTTTGAGGGCGGGCCGGAGGTCGTCACGTTCCGGATTGCGCGGGCCTACACGACGTGGTCGCCCGACGCGCGGGAGCACATCCGGGCGTCGCTGACGGAATTGCCCGACGGCGTCGACCACACCATGTGCTTTTTGGGCCTGGGCGACCATGGCGGCGGGCCGACCGAGGCCCAGATCGCGTGGCTGAAGGAGAACTGGGGCGCCTTCGAAGGGGCGAGGCTGGAGTTCTCCTCGCCGCAGCGCTTCTTCGATGCCGTCAGACCCCAGTTTGCCAGATTGCCGCTGGTCACCGGCGAACTGCAATATCACGCCATCGGCTGCTATACAGTCTGCCGGTCGGTCAAGGTTGGTGTCCGCAGGGGGGAACATCGGCTGCGCCAGGCGGAGGTGGCCCTGCGGCACGATCCTGCCCCCGACCCACAGGCCGACGCGCAGCTTCACTCGGCCTGGAAGGACGTCGTCTTCAACCACTTTCACGATACGCTGGGCGGCACGTGCATCCCGTCGGCCTACGAGCAGGTGGAGTCGCAGTCAGGTCGCGCACGAAGTACGGCGGACGCGGTCATCCAGTATGCCTTACGGAGGCGAATCGCCGATCTGCCGGATGACCCGATGCAGCGTGTGGTGCTGTTCAACGCGTCCGACCGGCCGTTCAGCGGCTATACGGAAATCGAGCCGTGGATCGGCTGGCGATCCTGGCAGCCGACCTGGCGATTGATCGACGAGAAGGGCGGAGCCGTCCGGCATCAGTCGGCGGCCTGCGAGGCTGTCGTCAACGGCCTGGTGCGTCTGGTGGCGAAGGTGCACGTCGAGCCCGGCGGGCTTCGCGTGTTGCGGATCGATGAATCCGGCCGGGCCGGCGAACCGATCGGACTGCGGAACCCCGTCACGGCCGGCGTCGATTGGATCAACAACGGCGATGGCATCGCGGCGAACCTGGCGGCGCGACAGCTGCGTCTCGGCGACAGGGTTCTGGCGGCGCCGCGGCTGGACCTGGTCGAGGACCTGAGCGACACCTGGTCGCACGGACTGGATCGGTATCCGGAGGCGGCCCAAGCCTCCGCCGGCTGGAGCGAACCGTGCCTGGCGGAGTCGGGTCCGGTGATGGCCGCGCTCGTGCAGCAGGGCAGGTTCGGGAGGTCGTGGGCCTTGGCCGAGTACCGCGTGTACGCGGGCGAACCGTTCGTGGAGCTGCTCCTGCGCGTGCACTGGGCAGAACGGCACAGGGTGCTTAAACTCGTACTGCCCCTGCCGTCGGGAGGCGTGCGGCGGCGGGACGGCGTGCCGGGCGGCGCGATCGACCGGCCGCTGGATGGCGCGGAGCGGCCGGTGCGAGACTGGACGCTGCTGCATCTAAGCGACGGCGGCAAGGTGGCCGCGCTGTCGCCGGACGTGTTCGCCCTGGATGCAACGCCTCAGCGTGTTCGGCTGACACTGCTCCGCAGTCCCCGGATGGCGCACCATGATCCGTGCCGCCGGAGCGATCCTCGGGACCGGTTCGCCGACCAGGGCGAACACGGGTTCCGCTTCCGCCTCTACGCCGGCGAGGGCCTGCCCGAGGAGTATCTGGACGAGCAGGCGCTGATGCTGCACCGTCCGCTGGTCATGGCGGACCTGACACGAGGAATGAAGGCGTGACGACGATCCGTGGAGTTGGCCCCGGGAACCTCCGCTCCTGGGTGCCACGTATGACTGGGTGCCACGGGCGGCCTGGTTCCCCCGGCGCTGCCGTTGTTGGGCGAAGCCGGGCCCGCCCGTGCCTGCTTCTTGCAGCCAATGGCAGCGGTCGGCGGCCAGGGAGCCGCAGCGGCAGGTGAGGGCCGATGGAAGACATTCTGAACTGGGTCTCCCAGTACGGTTACTACGCCCTGTTCGTGCTTCTGGCGTTCGGCGTCGTAGGCATGCCGGTGCCGGACGAGGCCCTGCTCCTGTTCGTGGGGTTTCTGTGCTGGCAGGACCGCATGGACCTGCCGCTGTCGCTGGCCGTGGCCTTTGGCAGCAGTATCTGCGGCGTGTCCGTGACGTATCTGCTGGGCAGGACCCTCGGCCGGCCGCTCGTAGGGCGATACGGGTGGATTGTCCGCATTACGCCGCACCGGCTGGAACGGGTGAACCAGTGGTTTGCCCGGTACGGACGCTGGACCTTGGCCTCGGGGTATTTCGTTCCCGGCCTGCGGCAGGCGGTACCCTACGCGGCGGGCATGACGGGGACCGGCATCTGGACGTTTTGCCTGTGCGCCTTCAGTGGGGGCCTGGTCTGGGCGTCTGTGTTCGTCATACTCGGCTACATTCTGGGCCCGCAATGGCGGGCGGTATTCCTGTGGTTCCAGAAAGGCCGCGTCGCGGTCATCGCGCTGATTGCCGCGGTCATTCTGCTGTACCTGGCGATTCGGGTCGGGGCAGGGAGGGGCCGGCGTGAACAGAGTGGTTCTTATCGGTGACTCGATCCGCATGGGGTACCAGCAGACCGTGCGGGCCGACCTGGTCGGCGTGGCGGAGGTCAGCTGGCCCGAGGCCAACGGGTTCGACAGCCGGAACGTTCTGGCCAACATCGACGACTGGGCCGCGGATCTGCGGCCGGACCTCGTCCATATCAATTGCGGCCTGCACGATTTGAAAAGAGACCGTGTCCGCGGGCAGTTGCAGGTGCCCTTGGAGGAGTATGCGGTCAACGTGGAGAAGATTTTCTGGCGGCTGGCGGCCCGGACGAAGGCGAAGGTCATCTGGGCGATGACGACGCCCGTCAACGAGCGCTGGCATCGGGCACAAAAGCCCTTCGACCGCTTCGAGGCGGACGTCCGGGCCTACAACGCCGCTGCGGCGGAGGTTTGCACGCGGCGGGGCGTGCCGGTGAACGACCTGTACGCGGCGGTGATGGCGGCCGGCAGGGACCGGTGTCTCGTCGCTGACGGCGTGCATTTCAACGAAGATGGGTATCGGCTGCTCGGCGCCGAGGTGGCCGGGGTCATTCGGAGGAGCCTGTAGCCCGCATGGACGAGATTGCAGACTGGGTCACGCGGTACGGGTACGCGGGGTTGTTCGTGCTGTTGATGCTCGGGATCGTCGGAGCGCCGGTGCCCGACGAGACCCTGATGGCGTTCGCGGGGTTCGAGGTGTACAGGGGGAACATGCACCCGGCGGCGGTGCTGGCTGTGTCCGTGGCCGGCAGTTCGTGCGGTATCACGCTGAGCTATCTCTTAGGCTGGTTTCTGGGCGTGGGGGTGATCCGCCGGTACGGGCGCTGGGTCCGTCTGACGCCCGAGCGGGTTCGTCGCGTCCATGGCTGGTTCGACAAGTACGGCAGGTGGACGCT
>Ga0315298_1011290_pt1 | contig 10523 bp, 13 predicted proteins | sample WHS_1_MG_FD_203077 | JGI IMG/M metagenome (GOLD analysis project Ga0315298, IMG submission 203077) | Extremophilic microbial mat communities from Washburn Hot Springs, YNP, Wyoming, USA - WHS_1_MG | ecosystem: Environmental > Aquatic > Thermal springs > Hot (42-90C) | place: USA: Wyoming...
TATCCCTTCTTTATAAAGGAGATTTTTCATCTCTAATAAATCTTTGAAGTTAATTTTGCTGACCGCCGTAATAACTGTTGTCTGAACCCCCTTTTCTCTTAACAACTCCAGAGCCCTCACCGTTTTTTCAAAAGTACCTCTTCCTCTTATTTTTTCATGAGATTCTTTTAATCCATCTAAACTAATTCCTACAACCTTGGGTTCTAGTTGACAAATTTTCTCAATATGTTTTTCTAATATCGTGCCATTGGAAACAATATTCAGATTCATTCCTAAATTCTTGACACATTGAGCAATAGAAAACCAATCTTTCCTTAAAAAGGGTTCTCCACCCATGAAAGAAACATCTTCACAACCAAGTTCGGCAAGTTCTTCGCAAAGACGAAAACACTCCTGGGTGTTTAATTCGTTGGACCTCGGGAGACCAGCCCAAGAACCACAATGAGAACATCGCAAATTACATCGGAGGGTTATTTCCCAGATGGCACATTTCAATTGATAACCCATTTTTAATCATCTCTTACTGTAAACCTTATATCTAGTCGCCTCTCCAAAAATAGGAATAACAATTAAAGCCACCAAGAAATCTTTTAGTGCTCTCTTTTTGTAGACATTATACTTAATCGCTTGGCCAAACACTGGAGGCTCTATCAACGAAGAAAGAAAAACAATAGCAGAAATTAAAAAACCTGCAATTCTTGAATTTTTATTTTTTGTCAACAAATACCCTCCTATTATTCCCGGCGGAGCATAAAAAGGATAACCTCTATGAGGACGAGGAGTCGGCATTGGAGATGGGCTTGGTGTTGGAAGTGGGGTTGGTGTTGGAGATGGGGTTGGTGTTGGAGATGGGCTTGGTGTTGGAAGTGGGGTTGGTGTTGGAGGTTGGGGAGGAGAAAAAGGATATTCGGGAGAGGGCGGCGTAGGTTCAGTTTCTTTTCTCCAAAGAAGCCAGACGATAAAAGCTAAAATTGCAATTGCTACCACGACAACAACAACTAAAATCTTTTTACTAATAAACCCTTTTTGCATTCTCTGAATATCTTTGTCGGTAATGTTCAATTTTTTCCCGATTTCTTGAAGTTTTTTGTTCATAAAATATCCTCCTTATAATCTTCCGAGATCGGAATTTCAGCAGTTAAATTCGACCTCTTGTTTAAAACATTATTTAGTTCTGTTGCTATCTTTTTTTTGGCATCTTTATCCGGGATAAGAAATAAAGCGTTTTTATAATCTTCGGCAATTTTCTCTACCCCGTAGTGTAGGATAACTCTTAACCTTGCGATATTCCAATAATTCAATGGATTTGCGGGATTTGTCTTAACAGATTCTAAAAATAAGTTCAAAGCCTCTAAAAAGTTTCTCTTGAAAAATTGCTTTACACCCTGATTAAATAGCTTTCTGGCTTCGAGTTGGATAACTTCAAAGTCAAAAATTTTGATATCTACTGGGTCAAGACCATTAATATAACTTAATCTTTCTTCGTATTCTAAACTTTTATCACTTAAGCATTGAGTTATCATCGATTCTATGTCTTCAATAAAATTCTTGAAAATTTCTCTTGGGTCGTTTGCGATTGACTTTTTCCTTTTCACCCACAATGTAAATAATTTTTTGTGAAATTCTATTTGGATCAAATAATTCAGTAAATCGTCGTCTATTTTCTCTTTTTCGATGAGTCCAACATTTATACATTCCTCCAAAAAGATTTTTGGTATCCTCGGATTGCAAAGGCTGGTTTTGCTAATTATTTTGCTGAAGCAAGTTTCTTTATTGCGTTTGAATTCTTTAGAATAAATACAAAATACTTCGCTTATCCAATTTTCTAAGGGAATGAGTAGATATGAATCGCTAATTTCCAATTCTTTTCTTAATCTCTTTCTGAAACAAGCAGCTAGTTGTTTATCTAAGAAATTCTTAGGTTTCTGAGAAACTATTCTCATTCCAGGTTCATATAAATGCACCCTTGGTTTCTCCCTTCTTATATTTTCAAAACCGATTTCGCTCAAAAGGTTTTTTATTAACTCCCAATCGAAACCTGTTTTATGTTGCATTCCGGGACCATCGACCCCGTAGATCCATTGCAATGTTGTTTTTTTGCTCTCTAAATTAGAATGTTTGAATTTTTTAAAAGTTTCCTCCAAATCAGGGCTTTCTATAATAAGCTTTCCCGTAGATTTGAGAACTCTAAACCACTCGCTTAAAACATATTTACAATGAATATAATCAAAATGTTCTATCAAATGAAAGGATTCAATTTTGTCGATACTATTTGATTCAAATGGCAAGTCGTCGGCATCACAAATTTTATCTGCTACTGAATTATCGAATTTGTCTATATTAAGATAGCCCGGTTTATATACAACGCCACAGCCCAAATGTAATTTTATTTTTGTTTGTGTATTGGGCACATACATGGTAGACCCTTGAGGTCTCATGTTTTTTAGTTTATCAAAATATTCAAAAGGTGTCGAATACTTTCAAGAGCCTGATGTGGTCTTCTGACCAGGCACTGGTGCACGCTACGGCTGGAGAAGCTCTGCACCTGCCAGTGCATGCTCAGTGTGACAACCATGACTGCGAAGAGGAGAAGCACTTGTGCGCAAGGGTGGACATAAACTCCCTCCACGCTGCCCGGACACTACCATCTCATGACCGCGAGGAACTGGAGCGGCTTTGCGGATACGGTCTTCGAGCACCATTTTCCATGGATCGGCTCTCTCTTTCCCCAGACGGAAGTGTGCGCTATCGTCTCCATCGGCCTTGGCCAACTCCTGAGGGTAAATCGGAAATTGTCCTCGACCCCCTCGCATTCCTGCGCCGTCTGGTCGCCCTGCTTAAAAGCCCCATATATTAATCTGGTTCGCTATCACGGTGTATTTGCAAGCCGCTCCCGCTTCCGTTACCAGATTCCGCCACCACCTGCATCCAAAAACCGGCACCCGCAGGAAGGAAACCTGCCGCAACACTCGCACAATCGTTGAACAGTGTCCCTCAAACTTCAGCTCTCTTATCCTCTGAAATGAAACCTTTTCAGATGGATGCTCCCTTCCCAAGGTTGCGGCAGCGAAGACTCGCATGGGGTCAGCTACTACGCCGCACCCTCCACTTGGACGCTCTCAAATGTGCCCGCTGTGCAACTCCAATGGTAGTGCTCGCCTTCATTACAGAGCCTGATGTCATTAAGAAAATACTCAAACACATCGGATTGCCGTCTGTCCCTCCTCCTCTTTCAAATGCCAGATGCCATTTCGACGAACAGATTTGTTTCGCAGATGACTTCCCCGACGAAATCTGTAACTCTCATTTGGATCCCTTTACCCAAAACCATCGAACCGCACGCTCACCGCCTTGAAAAGAGGCGGATTCTTTCCCTTTCCCTTGTTAGATAACAGGCATCTCTAGCACACGCCACCATGCCATGGAGATGCCCCGTAAACAGAAGCCTGAACGACCCGACAACACGGTCCAGCAGGATAGATCTCTTATCTCATCCACTTTTCAGCCCTGAACGAGAAATACATTACCAGAAATTTCCGCATTGACCCCGTTAGAGGAAACAAAAGTTAGTAATAAAACGATTAAAATGTTGATGGTTGTTAAAAGCCACCGTCAACAAGAACCGTTACGGGTCGAAGTTTTCTAACGGGGGTGCATAAGTTCCTAGAGAACTTGCGCTTAGAAGATAAATAAAAGAAAGTACAAAGAATAAAAGGGGTGGGCGGGCGGGACCTCCGCGAACCCCCTGGGTAATGGATATGAGCTTGAACACCATAAGGGAACACAGAAGGAGGTACTAAAGATGACAGTGATAAATCTAACTAGAGAAGTATGGCGATTAGAGAAGGTAGCTAAGCCAGAGCAGGTGTGGGGGTCACTGCCTGAAGAGGCAAAGACCCGCTACTTTAGTGGCGTTTATGAGGAAGCATGGAGTAAACAGAGCCATGGACGCATTCGGGGTCTCTAGGAGGACACTGTTCAGGCTTCAAAAACTCTTGAAGGAGTCTAACTTTGACCCTAGGGCTTTGATTCCCAAGTCAAGGGCACCTCGCAGCCGTAAGCAATCACAGGTGCCTCTGTGCGTTATTCAAAAGATACGAGAACTGAGGGAAGGGTTTCCGACCTTGGGCAAAGCGAAGGTGCGGGTTCTATTGGAGCCATGGTGCAAGGAAAGGGGGATACATTGTCCTTCAGAATCCACAATAGGGCGGATTATCAGTAGGGCACCAGATAAGATGCGGGTTACACCTCAAAGACTCGATTCAAGAGGGCGTGTGAAGCCTGTGAAGAAGGTGCACAGGCTTAGGAAACCGAAAGACCTCAAATCGCCCTCCACTAAGCCTGTGCGCTTTGGACACAATAGAAAGGATACGAGATGGGATAAGAAGATATGTCGTAAGTTTCTTTGACCCTGTCTCCAAAGTAGGCCTCGCGTTCGCCACCCCAACAGAGTCTAACAAGAATACCTCGATTGTTCTGAATGCCCTCTTGAAAGCCCTTTTTTGGAAAATCCAAGGGTTCGAGAGTTGGCGGTTGCTCAAAGACAACGGTAGTGAGTTTTTGAAAGACTTCCAGAAGACATTAGAAGAAAACGGGATAACGCACTATTTCACCTATCCAAGACGCCCAAAGATGAACTCCCACTGCGAGCGCTTCAACAGGACGCTCGAAGAGATGTTTATCGATTCCGACGAAAATCTGTTCTTTTCAGACCTAAAAGTGTTCAACGAGAAACTCGCTCAGTGGCTAATCAAATACAACATCATCGGACCGCACCACAGTATCGAACTTTTGTCTCCTGTCTAGTGGCTTCATAAGTATCACCGGGAGTGCCAGATCTACTGGACTAAAACAACAAAGTCGGTTGCTTTGATGCGAGCGCTGGTTGTGGCGGCGCTTTGCGGGGTTGTTGGAGCCTGTCGCGGAGCGCAGGACAAGCAGGAAAAGCCCGGGCAGATTAGTGAGGAGGTGAAGACCCCTGTGGACAAGCAGGAAAAGCCTGTGCAGATTGCTGAGGAGGTGAAGACCCCTGTCAACAAGCAGGAAAAGCCCGTGCAGATTAGTGAGGAGGTGAAGACCCTTGTGAAGGGTAACAGCTAGTTTGCCGTCGAGATTTACAAGGCGCTGTCGAAGGGAAAGCAAGGGAATCTGTTTATCTCTCCTTACAGCATTTCAAGCGCGTTTGGAATGGCCTATGCCGGGGCACGGGGCACTACGGAAAAGCAGATGAGGGCTGTCCTGCATTTCACGCTGGAACAAAAGACCCTGCATGAGACATTCGCCAAACTCATAGAAACGCAGAAGAAACTGAGTTCGGACAAGTGCACATTGCACATCGCCAATGCGTTGTGGGGGCAGGAAGGCTATAGGTTCCTGGAGGAGTTCCTTGCGCTGACAGGCAAGTATGGTGCTGGTCTCCAGCGTGTCAACTTTCAGAATTCCGAGGAGGCAAGGAAGACAATCAACGCCTGGGTAGAAGAACAGACAAGGCAGAAAATAAAGGACCTCATTCCGCAGGGCGGAATAACGGGGGATACACGTTTAGTGCTAACAAATGCCATCTATTTCAAAGGGGACTGGTTGCACAAGTTCGATAAGGCGGATACAAAAGAGGAGGCCTTTAGGGTTAGCGCTAGAAAGACGGTGCAGGTACCAATGATGTGGGCGGGAGGGCTGAGACTGAAATACATTGACGGCGGGACTTTCAGTGCGGTTGAATTGCCATATCGTGGCGAAGATCTGTCAATGGTAATCTTCCTGCCGAAGGAGATAGACGGCCTGCCTGATTTCGAGAAGAACCTTACTGGCGAGAATCTCCAGAGGTGGCTTTCAGATATGCGGCAGGAAGAGATAGGACCCCTTGCAATCCCGAGATTCAAGATTGACAGCGGATCGCTTACTCTGAAGAAAGTTCTTGAGAAGATGGGAATGAAGGATGCGTTCTCGAGGGCGGCTGACTTTTCTGGCATGGATGGCACAAAGACGCTATTTATTTGGGATGCGCTGCATAAGGCGTTTGTAGAGGTAAATGAAGAAGGGACTGAAGCGGCGGCTGCAACAGCGATCGTAATGAAACAGAAGGGTGTAAGGCCCGCGACACGGTTTGTGGCCGACCATCCATTCTTCTTTGTGATTAGAGAAAACGCTACTGGTTCCATTCTCTTTATGGGTCGACTAACTGAGCCGGCGGGGAAGTAGGAATGTGACAAGGAGGCAGACCCGCGTTCGCCCGTGGGCGGGGCAAGGCGGCCTATCCCATCTGGATTTCCCAGCAGTAGGGAATTGACCTGTCGTTGTAGGGACTGCGGTATTCGTGCGGCCTGTTGCGGTTGCAGGGCATATCCGGCAAGTTAATGACTACCGCCTCCTTTGTTCCAACGCACCCGAATCCCTGAAGGACACCAGGAGGGCTTCTTACAAGAAGCGGATTGAGCTCGCCGATGAACAATTGATTCAAAAGGCCTCATGTCTTTGACCCCGGGCGCTTGTCGCAGAGGACAATCTTTATCATACCGCGAGTGCATGCGAAGTGGTCTGTTTGCCGTTTGTGAAAATGCCAGGTCTTCACTTCAACGGGGTATGCAGTCGTCATATAGACCTGCGGAAATTCCTGGGGGATATCGCTCCGAGTGTTGGCGATGGGCGGGGGAGTCTGCCGAAGATAGAGCCTTAGTTGATCACTGCCCTGCTTTAGCTGGCCGCCTGACCTCTCTGGGGCGTGCTATCTTGCTTTCCTGCGCAGGGAACGCCTCCATGTCCATGGCGAGCAGCGCCGCCGGACCAGGACATGGAGGTGATGATGAAGAACACGAATCGAGGTAACCCCTCCCCCTCCCCGAGGCTCGTTTACAGAAAACTTGACGATCCACAATGACCATGCCTCCGCCAGTCGCAAACACGCTGGACGAAGCGAACGAGATCATCGCTGTGGGCGCGGATCGCGAGGTTAGAGAAACGGACCGGGGAGTTGGAGGCGCAGATCGGGCTGAACTCGACGAATTCGTCCCGTCCGGCATCGTCGGCATCCTGAAATGCCCCCACTATTTTTTGTTTTTTTGTGTAGAATTTAGTGACCTCAGCGGATAGCAATCCTATATGGCTTACACTATGCAAACTGAGAAGGGCAAGAAAGGCAGGTTACTTAGAACTGCGTCCAGACTGAAGAAGGAGTTTCCGTTGTTCAAGTTTGTTTATGCTGTGATTAGTAAGACCTTTTGCGACCTAAGCCTGCCTCAGGTAAAGAATCTTGCGTCACTCGTCTTGATCTTCTTTTACAACACCTCATTCGCACTTTACGACATTGCTAAATACTTTCCTGCGAATACTTCTCAGAAGCACAAATATAAAGCGCTTGTAAGGGCTTTGGATGCGCTTTCGCTAGACAAGGATTTTTGGAAGTCGTATGTGAAGACGATATTTGCACTTCCTCATTTTCGGATTAGGAGCAGGAAATACATCACGATACTTCTAGATGCCACGACATTGAGGGAGGATTTTTGGATTTTGGCTGGGAGCGTTTCCTATGATTGTAGCAGACAGAGGCTTCGATGGTCCAAAGTTGCCAAAGTGGTGCAAGCAACTGAATCTAGATTACATCATAGGGATTGAGGATAACTATCATGTGAGGTTGAAGGATGGTCAAGAGTGGGAGCAGTTAGGCTTGTTTAGTAGCGGGATATATTTTTGTTCAGCGATAGGTGATGAAAGCCAAACAGAAGGGAATGTTGTGGTGAACAAGATAACTGATGCGGACAAGGTAACAAAGGCTCGAGGTAGAGGCGGGAAGAAAGACAAAAACCGAGCAAAGGAGCAGGCGAAGTGGTTTTTGCAAACGAGTTTGGATGACAAAGACCTCGTAATGGACACTTACTTGAAGAGGATGCAGATAGAGGAAAGTTTCAAAGACCTGAAATCGCATCTTTATTGGGAGAAATACACAGAGAAACTGCCCAAAAAAGAGTGGATAGAGAAGTGTGTCGTGGTAAGTTGTCTAAGTTATGCGATACAACTAACCATAGGTAGTTATGAGGAAGTAAGCGAAAAAGAACAAAAGACAACGAGCCTACTCAATCGGTTTTGCAACATGCTTAATCGGTAGCATTGACCACCTTAGTCGGATCATGCCTGTGTTTATAGCAGTTGTCCTAGTGAACATTTATAGGATTGATGGGCTTTTCTGCTGATAGAGTGGGGGCATGTCAGGTTGGCACGGGAGGTCCCGGCGAAGCTGTGGTCTAGTCGCTGGTGACTCCATGGGGTAGCTTAACTTCTAGTCGCTCGTGCCTCGATCTTGTCAACAGGCGATTTGGTAGGCATTTTGTGTTTCATTGAGGTCCAGTTTGTCCCTTGAGAACGAAGTCCAAAAGTCGGTTATCTGTTGGGTTGCACTGACGCGGAAGGGCAGATTCCAACGATACTAGTGCAAAAGTCTTTAAAGGGGCTATCGAAAATCTGCGCTTGTTCTAAACTGCATGATTTTTCGGCCGCCAGGCTCTGAGACTGCACTGGCTGAATGATTTGACAGGGTTATCATCGAGGCGATTTTTGAACGATTTTTTACCAACGTGGTGAAAATATGATGAAGACCTAGTGCAACCCTTATCCTCAAGCGCTCAAAGATGCCCCTATTAGCCGTCAGAGTGTTACTGAAGCCCTCCAACCCCCAACAAGAAACCGCTACTCCCTTCACTTACGCCTGTCCTGCGATCTAATGATAGGATGAGATGGACGAGTCAAAGGTCCGCGTGCTGTGGATTGCAAAGTTCACTGAAGACCTGGGCGTTGAACTCGGATGAACGCACATGGCATGAGAATGCCCCCCTCCGTTCTAGGCGTATTACAAGTGTGCTGGTTGTGGCGAACCAGCAGGAACAGAAATCTCTAGCGACAACTCTCAGTTGAAAGTCAGGTGAAGAATCTTGGAAACTCTTGCCTGAATGCGCAAGTTCAGATAAAATCGCTCGCATGGATGCCATAAGAAAAGAAATAGCACCGCTTCGTATCAAGGAAGATGCATCGGTTGTCGTGGTCACTGGGGCTGGGATCTCTGCTGAGTCTGGCATCCCTACCTTCCGAGACAAAAATGGGATCTGGCAAAAATATAACCTCGAGGATGTTGCAACCCCGCAGGGCTTTTACAGGAATCCCGATTTGGTCTGGCAGTTCTACTCCCAAAGGCGGCTCGATGCCCTTAAATGCGAGCCAAATGCTGGGCATAAGGCGCTTGTTTGGCTAGAAAGATACTTGGAAAAAAGGGGGCGGTTCTTGCTTGTGACCCAGAATGTGGACGGGTTGCACCAAAGGGCGGGGAGCAAGAATATCGTGACCATCCATGGCTCACTCTTTAGAACGAAGTGCTCCAACCCTTCCTGTTCGCTTCAGCCATTTGAAGACAAAGAGACATATTTTTCTGGTGCGCCAAAATGTCCCCAGTGCGGCTCAGTTCTGCGTCCTGATGTCGTCTGGTTTGGCGAGTATCTTGACCCTTATGATGAGGCTCGTGCAAGGGAGGCTATACTGGACTGCGATATATTCATTGCAGTCGGCACATCTGGCGTGGTCCAGCCTGTCGCATCCTATGTGGTGCTTGCAAGCATGGCTGGAGCGACCCGCATCCTCGTGAACCTAGAACCCCCCGCAAATCTCGAGTTTTTCACATCTTTCTATCAGGGCAAATCTGGGGAGGTTCTCCCACTCTTGTTTGGACACTTGCAAAAGTAAAGGTAGTCAGGCTTTGCTCGATATGAACGCGTGGCGCTCTTGGGTTGTGGTGCCCGAATAAGGGGGCTTTGCTAGCAGGAATCTTATTTCCAGCACATCGTCGCCTATAAACATCTAAAAGCACCTTCACTGATAACAAGATTTCTCCCACAATTCATCACATTGTCAGAATCCTGCCCACAACTCCATAACCAGACCCATCTGCCCCCTTGCTTTCCCACACAACCACATATTTGTCATCCCCAAGCGAATCTACAATCGGATAGCGCTGGAATCCGCTTGTCCGTTGATTTATCTGGATCTCCAACCCTATCCTCTCTCCGTTCCCATCAAACCTTTGACCAAATATGTCCCACTCTGATTCCTCACTACCATAGTTTGCCCACACAACCACGAAGCGCCCGTCTGACATGCAAGCCACAGCGCCAACTCCCGGGTCCCACTTTTTCGTCTCGTCTGCACGGAACTCAACCCCTTTTTTGTTCCAGTTTTTGTCGAACATCTGCCCGTAAATTCCGTCAAGGTTCCCTTCTCCTTGCCCCATCCATACAACCACACCACCCCCATCTGGAAACCAGTCGATCCTCGGATGCAACTGCGACCCTGTTGTCCATGAGTTCACGACAAACTCCCCTCCGACCTTTTGTCCATTCTTGTCAAAAACCTGCCCTGCGATACCTGAGCCTGGAGGTTCGCCGTCCGCTCCCGTGCCCTGCCACACTACCACAAAACCACCATCAGAAGTTGGTGCGACGCAAGGAAGCCCCTGAAACTGCGTGGTATAGGTATTCACTTGAAACTCG
>Ga0315298_1011292_pt1 | contig 10522 bp, 8 predicted proteins | sample WHS_1_MG_FD_203077 | JGI IMG/M metagenome (GOLD analysis project Ga0315298, IMG submission 203077) | Extremophilic microbial mat communities from Washburn Hot Springs, YNP, Wyoming, USA - WHS_1_MG | ecosystem: Environmental > Aquatic > Thermal springs > Hot (42-90C) | place: USA: Wyoming...
GTTGTCCACGACGACTAGCCTCTTCCAAAGCCACATCCATTTCCCTTTTGGAGTGGATGTTTCTTGGTCGAGAAAGTCATTGTCGCTTCCAACAAGTCAAAAGACCGTCGTGATTAATAGTAATGGAGTGGTAATTTCATCATGTTCACAGTCAGTCCTTCGTTTGGAGTCGCAAGTGGAATCTGGTCTTTTGTATCCTCATTCTCGATACTATAGTTATTCTTTCGTTCTTTCTCCTTGTACATACCTTACTTGGAGGACGATCATGTCTTTGTGTGTGTGTGTGTCCATCTGATTGTGTCATGGGCTGGAAGGAGAATGGAATGTCTTTCCTCGGCAGATACTACTTTGAATGGAAGAGCGCCCTGGATCGCGCGATCTTCGCGCGTCGTTTCGAGTCAATCGTCCGATGGATGGATTGATTGGTGGACGTGCGTTGTGGCGTGGCACTGGGCGTCGTACGTTTGCCAGGGTGCCCGACGACGAGGTCCCACGACACCGTCCGCCGCCGTGGTTCCGACGGACGTTCACGACAACTCGCCACCCCACACAGCACAGGGGCGGTATTCGACCCACCTTCTTCTCTTGACCATACATTCGTTTGCATTTCCCCGGTACAGTTCTTCACTGCACTGTCCTTTCGAACGGCAATCTAGCAACAACGGCATTGTTCACCACTTGCACTTTTGAATCCAAGTCCACCCACGTCGTTGTCCAGGAAATCGAAAACATCTGGTGGCAGCACTCTTTCGTCCTCCAACTTCCCACCTTGTTGAATCCCGTCTCTGCGAACGTAAAACGTTCTACCAGTGACAGTACTTTCTCGTTTGTTTGCTTTCATTGCTTTCATTCATTGAAACGACCTACCTAGACACCTACCTACGTACCTAGCACAAGACAAGAATGAAGAACTGGGCCGATCATTGCTCTTCCGACGAAGAATCGTTGGACGATTTGGTCGATGAAGTGGCAGCCCAGAAACTAGCCGAGGTGGATGCTTCCGGTCCTCCACCGGCCGAGGTCGCAGTGGACGACAGAGCCGCCGAGCCTCTGGGCGGAGACGACGTCGCTCCTGCTGCGCCGGTCCAGCGCGTCTACGAATTCCCCGACCAGCCGCCCTTTTCGGCGTTTATCGGTAATCTGGCGTATTCCGTAAAGGAAGCCGAGGAACTCAAAGAAGCCGTCATGAAGTGTGCTCAGGATCTTCTGGGAGAAGAGATTCACATCTTGGGCGCTCGCATTGCCTTTGGACGAGATGGACAGCACCGTGGATTCGGATACTTGGAACTCGAGACGTTGGATCAGGTAGGTGATGTTCAGCTGGGTCCAATGAGTCGCAAGAAGTTACGCCCGCTTTTCATTCTCTGACATTGCTTTGGTTGTGTTTTGTGTTTGTTGTATTCGCGCAGCTCAAATTACTCATGCAGCTGAATGATACCGAGGGTACCATTGCGGGACGCAAGATCCAGCTGGACACTGCCAACGGGAATAAAAACAATCGACGAACTTCGAACCAACGCCGACCACATGCACATGGGGACAACAACAAACTGGATGGCTTCAGATTCCGCGGCGGAAGATACAACGACAGCAACAACAATCGTACTAATAGTGGAAGTGAAGATGGTGGTGGCCCTCCTCGTCAAAGGCCTGGTTTGAAATTGGCGCCTCGCACCAAGAAACTGGACGACGATGATAAGAACAACAATAATAATCGTCCAGCATCTTCCGATATTTTTGGTGGAGCCAAGGCACGTGATGCCAAAGCCTGGGAACAGAGACGAAAGTCGGAAAAACAAGATAATGGAAACAACAGCAACAACAACAGTGCCAGCACCGGTACCAGTACCAGTACCAGCAACAATAATAACCACCGTAAGGGTGACCAGGATCGACGGCGTTCGACTCCCGGTGGACGCGGTCGCGGAGGCCGCGGGGGTGATCGATTTGGTAGTGGCGGCGTCAAGGCGGAAACCAATGTTGTAGGAGGCAGCAGCAATGGAAAACGAGGTCCCCGCCGTCAGGCGCAGCAGCCAAATCAGCAATCGCCAGAAGAGAGGGCGGCTGCCGCCGCCGCCAAGGCTGCCACTACGACCCCGGCGGCAGCGGCAGAGCCTCCCAAGACCAAGGCTCCCCCGGCGAACAAGTTTGCTCTTTTGATGGACTCAGACTCGGAATAAGAGATGGGAATATGAACTGCGGAAGGCTGCTGCTGCTGCCTGCTACGTGACTTGAGGGCAAGTTTGGAATGTTCTTTTTATAGCATAACGGAACCCAACGAACTACCTAGAATTACTTTTTTATATTTGGCATTCCGAGACCGAATGGGTTGCATGCTACCGATTCTCGCCCACGGCAGTGTTCGATGGAACTTTCTATTAGCTAATCTTCCGTTCTACAGTATTGTAGGTGCAACTTGCTGGCTACGTCCTTGCCTGATAGATAGTGAAAGAAGAAACCTGCCTTTTGTTTACATCAACCGGACGGCGGGACGGCACGTTCCAGGCAGGAGTGGCGGGCCCCAAAATCCGAGCCGCGCACCGCATTGCGCCACAAAAAGACGCCATTCCGCACGACCGTGTCTCGGTACTTCTCCGGGGGACCCGCGGCTACATATTCCGTGGGATGTTCGGCGGCCGGAATCAAGGCTCCGACTTGAGACGTCACTTGCTTTTCATTGAGTTCTGCCAGCTGCCTCATGCCGTTTTCATAGCGTGCCTTGGCTTCCTTCCAACTCGCCGGTTTCTTGGCCTCGGCGGATCCACCGCCACCCTGCATGGTTCCGCGGCAATTCTTGGCGCCACAACGGCATAGAAATCGATCCGCCTGTTTCGTGTCAAAGTGATAGTCGTAGCTCAAGAACTCTCCTTCCTTGATAGCACGAATCGCAAAGATTCCGTTGCGCTTGTACCCCCTTACATTGATGGTTGTCACTTGGCAATTGGGATCGCACGAGTGGTTGATGAATCGGCTCATATTGGCATATTCCCGCGCATCGACGTACCAGCCGCTGCCCAGACCCATGACATAAAAGTTGGGATCGTTTGGGTGTTCCTTGTTCCATTCCACCAATCGTTTCTCCTTGGCCGCTTCGTTGATCACTTCTCCCACATATTCCTGTACGAGCTTTCCCTTGGGGATATCTTCGAGTGTTGCAAGACCCCATCCTTTGCCACTTTCTCGTTTGGGCTTGCACTTGACGAGTTGGCGTTTCCCCAACTCACGATTGCCGCACTTTTCCGCGCCCAGGCGGCAGTTGGAGCTGGGACCCTCCCCGCAACATTCGACGAGGGCCATGCGGTTGAAGCAATCCTCGCCACAGACCTCCATGCACTGGCATTGCTCTCCAGTGGGTGGGATCTTTTTCGGCCGATCGTTTGGATCATAGCGCAAGCCGTGCACATGGGTGTAGTTGGGTGGCTTGGAATGCACTTCGTTCTTGATATCCACTGGAAGGCAAAATGGCAAGCCGGCCATGGAAGCAAAACGGACAAGAGCTTTTGTATTGACATTTACGTCGTCGTCGTGGTGGTGGTCGTCGTCATCGTCGTCGATCGGACTGCTCGTAGTTTCCTCTTCCGCAACTTGGCGGACATGGTTCTTGTAGTGTTGTTCCGCAGTCACAAGACGGTCACCACGGAGTCCCGGAAAGAACGGGTTGGAGGAAGGTCCTCCTCCCCGCCCTCCAATACCATTTAGTAGCCGTCGACGAATATTCGTTTGTCCATGGATTCTTTGTACCGTTCGTTCAATCTTGTCTTCCACCGTACTCTGCAACGAATTGGCAGGATCCAGATCGGGAAGTTTTTGGGTCAGGGAGTGATCGGGGCAGAGAATGGCCAACTCGTGAAATTTGCTCGTCGGGGGTAAGCAAGTCAAATGATAGGCCCATGGACAATACAAGCATCGCTGATATTTGAAGCAATGAGGGTGTGTAAGTTTGTTGGTACGTTGCCAACAACAACAACAACAACAACAACAACAACAACAACAACAAAAAGTCCAGAACTACTGCCACTGCAGCAGGAACGAATTCACTTACATAGATGCGGCCTTCCGTCTTGCACTGAAAAATGCTAGTTTGCTTCGATTTTGTTCCGCGCTTCTTGTTCTTGCCATTCTTGCCCGCAGCTTCCTTTCTCTTGGCGTCTTGTTGTTGCTGTTGCTGTTGTTGTTGTTGTTCTCGCTCCTTTTGGAGTGCATCGTCTTGGGTACAAGTCCAGCAATGATGAGCTGGACAAACAAAGACTGGCACGGACGTCGTCGTCGTCGCCAGGGTCTCGGATCCCAGTAGCTGGGGTGGATCCGCTTCGACACTTGTCGGACTCCTAGTCGTAGTCCTCTCCATAATACCCTGCTGTTCCATCATCGTCATCGTCGTCGTCGTCATCATCATCTTGACCGGTACATTGTTGAGAGCCAGACACGATTCATGAAAGAAGAGGCCACAGTTGTCCTTGCGGCAGGCAAAGACGTCGACATGGTCCTGCCCGTAGTCTTGACAAAAGGCACATTGATGCCGGGATTGACTGCAATCCTTACAAATAAAGTCTTCCTCTTCCGCTGGGATTTGAGACAAACCTGCACAAGGATAGTGAAAGATTCGATGACAATGCCCGTCGCATAACAAGAATTGATCGGCGCTGGGCTCTATCAAACACTCGGCCTCTTTGCACTCCGCGCAGACCCACTTCATATCGTCGTTCCAGTCGTCCACCGCCTTGGCTGCTTTGGAATCCTTCTTCTGATCGGACTCGAGACGAGGCTTTTTGGAATCCAGAGTCGTCGTCGCCTCGTCGGCGGACGTGTTGTCATTGCTGCGTTTGCCTTTCCAGGAAGGGCTGGCGGTAGTTTCACCCGCAACCGCAGCACTGGGGATGATTGCTTCTTCGACTGGAATCCCTACCGGCGCGCTGCTGCCTCCTTCATCATCATTGTTGACCATGGCACAACCGTCCTCCTGAGGCGCCATGCTGGTGTGTGGTTACACCGTTCCCTTCCTTTGCCCTTGGAGGAGTAGAAAAAAAACGATCGGCACCGGATGCTACCGGTATGATAAAAGGTAGGGGAGGAGGAGGTCCAGGGTCCAGGGTCCAGGGTCCAGGCCAGCCTCTGAAGATGCCACCAGGGATTGGATTGGATTGGATTGCCTTGGATTGTGCTTTGCTTTGCTTTGCTCGGAAGGATGTGTTGGCGGTTGGCGGACACCGCCGATCATGAGCACAACACGACGACTCGTTGGATTGATTCGCATCCGTCAAGACTAGAATCAATTTGTCTGTTCTTCGTCGGCATCTGGGAAAAGATCCGCCGATCTTCGTTTTTCGAAACGACCGCCAATGATGCCTATCATACATATCTACGGTATCTACCGGCCATATACCTATTCCCTCTCTTCTCTCGAACAAGGGCATCTGTTGCGATAGTCTACTCGAAAGGGATTGAGTATACCAGTCTTCATGTGCCAAGCAGGCCTTGCATCTCTCTGACTATAAAAAGACGGGGACCCCATGCCCATGCCTCGGATGGGAAGGTCGGAGAGGCGCTGGATTCTTCGTCGTCATCGTCATCGTCGTCGCTGGTGTTCGGTCCTGGTCGGCCTTTTGGGGATGCTTCTCATGAGCAGCAGTCGGCTCTTCCTTCCAGTCCGATGCGGTTGGATTGCTCGCCAGCCGTATGGACGAATTTCACAGTTCGGCGGCCGCCATTCCTCTGGTTTCCGAAACGACGTTCCCACGTTCCGATCTTTGGCGAGTCGGTTATTCGCCCAGTGGAACGTGGGAGATGCCGTCGCCGTCCAAGTCCAGAATGATCTGGTCCAGGGTATTGTTCACGAAAAACGAGGAGCCGGTTGGTATACGGTCCGCCTTGTTGCCGACGACGAAACCAACGTCAACGTCAACGTCACAACGGGCCATTCCATTGTCAAATGCCGTAGCACTCAAATCATGAAAAGGGACAGTGAAAACACAACCACAATCACAACAACGACAACGACAACAATCTCTGAAGTTCCAATGTTTTCAGCTCCCAGCACAGAGCGCCCCGTTATTCATCCCGACAGCGGTGTCAAACCCGAGTTTCCGTCACCTCCTCCTACGATTCATGATCTCGACGCGGCCCTGTTGGATCGATCCAACATATCGAATCCACTGGATCAGCAGTATTTGCAACAAGTGCATCATCATGCTCAATATGAAACATGGGTAGTATTTACCGATTTGCATTGTTCTCCGGCATCCTTGGAAACATGTTTGCAAGTCTTGAGACGCGTCCATGAATTGGCGGTCCAGCGAGAGAACGCGGGAATTCTATTCCTGGGAGACTTTTGGCATCATCGGGGGACGTTACGGGTGGACTGTCTGAATGCTGTCTTGGAAGAGCTGAGTACCTGGACCGTTCCCATGATTATGATTCCAGGAAATCATGACCAAATTACCTTGGATGGGCATCATCACAGCTTGACGCCACTGCAGAATGCCTATCGGGTCGGCAACAACGTTTCGGGGCCACTCATCTTTTCGTATCCTACCAAATTCCGGGAAGCTTTATTTGTTCCGCACATTCGAGATGTGGCGACCATGGAATCGATATTGCAATCCTCCTACGCACAAGACTCATCCTCATCGTCCGCACTCTTTGTCCATGCCGACGTCACGGGGGCGTTGATGAACGATTTAATGGTATCCCTTCAGGGGATACCCCCTGCTTCGTTCCCTGTTCACAAGCGCATTTATTCGGGACACTTTCACAAGCCTCATACTGTCAAGGCCGCTGGAGATAAAATCCAAATCGAGTACTTGGGGTCACCCTACGAAACCTCTCTGTCCGAAGCGCAGCAAGCCAAAACATTGGCCATTTTGGACTCGCAATGGAATATTATGGAATACGTACCCATTGATATTGGACGAAGACATTTCAAAGTGTCGTCTTGGAAGGAACTGGCAGAATTTCAATTCCCAAACCACCAGGAAGACAAACATCCTCCTCCTCCTTCCTCGTCCGCGGTTTCCGTCGAACCAACCACCGTTCGATCCGGGGACCGTATTGTGGCGTCCATTCCTCAAAGCGAAATGGAAGGGCTAGATTCGAATCTAAAGTCGCACATTCAAACGTTGCGATCCGGTGGTGCCATGGTAGAAATTCGAGAACTCAAGAGCCTTCCCGAGCAAGCCTTGGGGAGTACGCTCGTGGGAGGCGGGGCGGAACAACTGGAAGAACTCACCCCGGAATCGACCTGGCGAGCGTACATTGACGAAGAAGAAACGCAGCGACAGAGTCTACCAGATCGTGATGCGGCGAAACGACTCTTGGAGGCCGGTCTGGAAATTATTCGGGAAGTGGAGACATCTCAGCAGATCCAGGCCGCCCCGGCGACGCCAGTGACTGATTTTTCCCTCACCCAAGTCTCCATGGAAGGATTTGGGCCATTTCAAAAGAAAGTAATTTATCCTTTGCTCAATCGAGGTCTAGTCTTGCTGAGAGGCACCAATCACGATGTTGGCTCCGATAGCAATGGAAGTGGGAAATCGTCGCTAGCCATGGCGGCTCTCTGGGCGCTCACTGGCTCAATGGATCCACGGCGAGCACAAGATGGGAAAGTCTCGGACGTGATCAATGACAATGCCAAGGTAGGTCCATCGTTGAGAATGTTGTACCGTACTACAACCATGTGCTTCGTTTCCTCACACATATTTTGCTCCTATGAAGACGGCTCGCGTTACTCTCGATGGAACATTGAACGGGGATGTTTTTACCATTTCTCGGAGTAAGACAGCATCCAAAACGCAGCTTGTCTTTCACCTGAACGGTGTAGACTTGACGACACAGTCGGTGAAGGAAACGCAAGCACTCATCGAGGAACATCTGGGAGTGAGCGTACCCATATTATCACGGACCATGTTCCACGGGCAACACAGCATCAACGATTTGTTAGAGGCGACGGATGCCAAGCTCAAAGAAGAGTTGGCCTTGCTAGTCCCACTTGGTCTCTGGCAGACCGCAGCTTCGCTGGCAAGAGCCAAATCGCGAGAAGCAAGCAAGCGCATGTCCGAGTATGAGGGGATGATCTCCATGCGAGAGCAAGATCTGAACCGCTTGTCCATGAAACAGACGCAAGCGGAGCGTGATGTCAATCAGAAACTGGCTGCTATCGCCGGTCTCGAAGCAGAATACGGGAAGCGTTTTTCATCGAACGGCCCCAAAACCTCCGAGACAAATTTCACGGAATTGGAGGGGCTCCTACACGATATCCCATCGGAAGTCAGGCGTCTAGAGGCCGAGTATGAACGGACTAAAGTTCAAAAAGAAGCTGCATTGGAGCCTCTTCAAGCCAAACTTCGGCATGCATCAAGTGACTATGATTCAGCGATGAGGCTTGTACAAAACGCAGAACTTTCCTTGTTTGGTGCAAAATTGAATCTCAAGACAGCTCTGGAAACGATAAAAGACTTGGAACAGAAGTGGTCCATCAAAACGGATGAAGAATCTATTTCTGACTTGGTTGTGCCAGATGCCTGCCCGACATGTGGGCAGCCCATACGGGGTGACGGAGATGGCCACTCCCACGAAAACATCGAGCTGAAACTTGCCAGTGAAATCAATCAGACTATTGCCAAACGTAACGAGGCACAGCGTAAGTTTGATGCAGCGTCGAAGGAGCTCGAAGATCAACAAAGTTATCTCGGAAAAAAGAAGGAAGAAGTTGCTTTTGTAGAAAACGAGCTCAAACGCGCCGAGGCCAAATGGGATAACGAGCTTGGCAACCTCCAAAAGATGATGGATGATAAAGGCGCCGAACGCAATAGAGTCTCAGAGCAGATGGCCAACGCAGCTAGACAATCGCAGATTTCCGCCAAACGCGAAGCGGCTGTGGCAGATATCAACATGGAGAAGGCGTCGTTAAATTATGCCAATCAAAGCCTTTTGAACGTCAACAAAGAATTGGAGGAGGTCCAGACCAGATTGAGTGACATGCGAGCCGAATCGGAGGACCAGGAGAAGCAGGCGAGGACCATGACAGAACTTGCAGATCGATTCGGCCAACGGGGCGTTCAAACTTACGTCCTTCAACACGTTGTCGATGTGCTCCAGATGTGTTCTCAAACATATTTGGATGATTTGAGCGACGGGTCTCAAAGAATGGAACTATCTTTGGATGCTGGCGATCGCATTTCTAGGACAGCCTTCGTTGTCGGTGCGGATGGAACCTACAAGGAAAGGCCTTTAGCGACGCTGTCTGGAGGCCAGTGGCGTAGGTGCTCGATCGCCCTAACTTTTGGGTTCGCCGAGCTTGTAGCACGCCGAGGAAAGTTTCGGCCGTCAATGTGTGTGCTGGACGAGCCTTTCACACACCTCGATCGGTCGGGTCGTTCAAGGGTTGGCGATGTGATTCGGAAACTCCTCCGACCCAGCGAAACTGACGGAATGAAAGGCTTCGGCATCAATGGAATGTCTACCGTCATTTTGATTTTGCAGGATCTTGCGGCCGAAGAACTTGACGAAGCTTTTGATTGCATTGATGAAGTCGTCAAAGAGAATAGCGTCAGCCACGTGAAAATCGATGGTTTCCAACGCGATTAGCGATTTCCACCATTGGCATTGGCTGACCAATTAAAAACTCTAATCAATTTCCCTCGTGACCGACCTATTTTCCAACTTGTTCGCAATGGTCGCATATTCCCCATTGAAAACACGCTAACTATCCCGCCCCAGTCATCTTTCATCGACATTCGTTCCAACTACCTGCCGTAGGGTGCCGGTAGTTGGCCTGCTCTTCAATGCCAAGAATTCTAGTCATTTTAGTCAATGTTACAAAATTCCACGAGACGTGCAGGCAGAACGATCGTCGCTTCACAACAATGTCGCGCTTTCTTTCTCTCTTTCCAAAATTTTGATTGGAACTGATTTGTTCAAGGGGTACGAGACGCCCTGCATCAAGCAAAATGATGGCCAAGACTGTCCAAGAAGCCCTTCAACAAGGCGAGCTTTATACAGACGAAGAAAAGTACACCTTTTTTGAAATTGCCCATCGCTTCCATCCAAAAAGCCTCCAGTGCAATCGCCGCGTGTTCCTCAATCAACGACGTTTCGCGGTTTGCTTTTCGACAAGGATGAAATTACCCTGATGATTGCTGAGAAAGAATATGAGGCTCACAAGAATAGTGGATTGTTGCAGGGGCCCGAAATTGACGTGGGAAAGTGTCCGTATCGGCTCATCACCTTTGACGTAGTAATGGATCCAGATTTGATTGGTTTTATGCATGCCGTTACCCAAACACTAGCAGCTGAAAGAATAAGTGTCTTGCCATTTGCGGCCTACAGCCGGGACCACATCTTTGTCCAAGAGCAAGATTTCGAAAAGGCCATGGTGGCTCTGAATCGTTTGAAGCAAGCTAGCTAGCGGTGACGGGTCCTAAAGGTGCCAAATCGACAAAACTCGATGCTACTGATGAAGGAATTTTTTGACTGCGAACATAAACAGTAAAAAAATTGGACTTGCAGAATCGTACCGACCTATTCG
>Ga0315298_1011294_pt1 | contig 10518 bp, 9 predicted proteins | sample WHS_1_MG_FD_203077 | JGI IMG/M metagenome (GOLD analysis project Ga0315298, IMG submission 203077) | Extremophilic microbial mat communities from Washburn Hot Springs, YNP, Wyoming, USA - WHS_1_MG | ecosystem: Environmental > Aquatic > Thermal springs > Hot (42-90C) | place: USA: Wyoming...
ACTGGCAGCCCTACTTAGAGTCAATCGGCAACACTGTATCGATAGACTCTGTAAATGCAACCACACAGGTCAGCGGTCAGATAGAAAAAATTTACTTTGACTCTGGACAAGCTGTAAAAAAAGGCCAGATATTGGCAAAATTAGACGACTCCACACAAAAAGCCCAGTTAGAGCAGTATAAAGCACAGTTAATTTTAGACAATTTTAATTACAATCAATACAAAGAGCTTTACGAAAAAAACGCTGCTTCAAAAGCATCATATATTCAAGCGCTATCTGCGCTAAAGCAAACGCAAGCTTTAATTGCCCAAACTCAATCTACAATTGACAAAATGACTATAAAAGCCCCATTTTCTGGTGTTTTAGGCATAAGGTATGTAAGTGTTGGCCAGTATGTCAACCCTGGCCAATCAATAATATCTCTATACACTATAAATCCTATTTATGTTGATTTTACCCTCCCTCAAAACGATTTAGAAAAAATTAAAGTAGGCCAAGAAGTAGAAATTCACACCGATGCAAACCCAAACACCACCATTAAAGGCACTATAAAAACAATCAGTGTCAATATAAACAATGTCTCAAGAAACGCAACAGTGAGAGCTATAGTAGAAAACAATGAACAATTATTGAAACCCGGAATGTTTGTAAAGGTAAATATTGTGCTACCAAAAATACCCAATGTGGTAGTAGTGCCTTCATTGGCAATTACCTATAACCCATACGGAGATTATGTTTATGTAGTCTCAAAAAAAGGCAATGAATATATTGCCAATACTGTGTATGTGCAGTTGGGTCAAACCAATGACAATAAAGTCGTAGTATTAAAAGGCTTAAAAAGCGGCCAGATGGTAGTAACACAGGGCCAACTAAAACTAAGAAATGGCTCGCCTGTTGTCATTGAATCCGTCGAGAAGGATTAAAAATGAAGTTTACAGATATTTTTATCAAAAAACCCGTATTATCGGTTGTTTTAAGCTTAATAATACTATTTTTGGGCTTGAGGTCAATAACCGAGCTTGGCGTTAGGCAATTCCCAAAAACAGAAGATACGCTCATTACAGTCCAAACAGCCTACCCAGGCGCAAGCGCAGAAGTAGTTCAAGGCTTTATTACAACACCGCTTGAGCGCGCAATAGCCTCATCAGAAGGCATAGACTATATGACTTCATCAAGTTCAGAAGGCATAAGTACAATAAATGTTTATATGAAATTAAACTATAACCCAAATGCTGCTTTATCAGAAGTGTTAGCTCAAGTAAACTCAGTATTAAACCAGCTGCCACAGCAGGCCCAGCTACCCGTCATTACCAAAACAAGCGTTACAAATGTCGCATACTTATATTTGTCGTTTACTTCAAACAGTATGAACTCATCACAGATGACAGACTACATAAATCGCGTTATAGTACCTCAGCTTCAAGCTGTAAACGGTGTTGGGCAGGTAATGGTTTATGGCAACAAAACATTTGCTATGCGCGTTTGGCTAAACCCAACAAAAATGGCTGAGTTTAATATAACACCACTTCAAGTCTACCAGGCACTTGAAAGCAATAACTATATTTCAGCCACAGGTTATACCAAAAGTCCCTACATTCAAATAAATATTTCAACCGCAACGGATTTACATACAATAGATGAGTTCAAAAATTTGGTTGTCGCCAATTACAACGGCACACTGATTCGCCTAAAGGATATAGCAAAAGTAGAATTAGGATCTGTCAATTACTCTGCAACTAACATTTTCAACGGCAAAGAAGCCATAGTACTTGGTATATTTACCACACCAACAGCAAATCCTCTAACAGTAGTGGATAATATTTACAAAATACTACCATCGATGAAATCTCAGCTGCCTAGCGCTATGAAAATGAAAGTAGCCTACGACAGAACAACCTACATTAGAACATCCATAGATGAAGTAGTAAAAACTGTTTTAGAAACATTAATTGTCGTTATTGCCGTAATATTTTTATTTTTGGGTTCATACAGAAGCGTTATTATACCAGTTATTGCAATACCGCTCTCTATAGTGGGTGGTATGTTTATGATGTTTTTGCTAGGCTATACAATAAACCTATTAACCCTGCTTGCAATGGTTTTAGCTATAGGCCTTGTTGTTGATGATGCCATAATTGTCGTTGAAAATGTAGACAGACATATAAGCGAAGGCAAAAACCGCCTTGAAGCATCACTTTTGGCTGCAAGGGAACTTGGTGTGCCAATCTTAGCTATGTCAATTACACTTGTAGCTGTGTTTTTGCCTATTGGGTTTATGAGCGGTTTAACTGGTGCTTTGTTTAAAGAATTTGCCTTTACATTAGCTGGCGATGTTATAATTTCTGGAATTGTTGCACTGACACTTTCGCCAATGCTTTCATCAAAATTTTTAAAAGAAGAAACAAATAAAAAAGGCTTTGCATATTTTTTGGATAAGCAGTTCGATGGACTGCGCACACTTTACTCAAAAATATTAAAGGTTGTTTTAGATTCAAAACCTGTTGTTGTGTTTGTTATTATTGTAGTGTTAACAAGTGCATACTTTTTATTTATTACCAGCAAGTCTGAACTAGCCCCAACAGAAGATCAAGGCGTAATATTTGTTCAAGGCACAGGTGCGCCCACAACCACTCTAAACGATTTAGAGCACAGTGCAAAACAAATTGAACAGATATACAAAACATTCCCAGAGCTTCAACAGTACTTTATGGCGCTAGGCTTTGGGTCATCTAATAATGCTCTAATTTCTGGGTTTATGTTAAAACCTTGGAATGAGCGCAAAAAAACACAAATGGAGATTTTGCCATATTTACAGGAAAAGCTCAATACAGTGCCTGGTTTGCAAATCGTTGCTTTTCCTCTGCCAAGCCTGCCAGGCTCTCAAGGCCTGCCAGTGCAGTTTGTCATTACGACTACATCAGAGTATAAACAACTCTACCAGGTGTCAAATGAGCTTATAGCTCAAGCTATGAAAAGCGGTCTTTTTGCATATATGGATAGCGATCTTAAATATGACCAGCCTCAAATAGATATAAGTATAGATAGAAGCAAAGCTTTAAGTATGGGAATAAACATGCAAACACTGGGCAATTCTTTATCTACACTTTTGAGCGAAAATTACATAAACTGGTTTAGTATGCAAGGCTATAGCTACAAAGTGATTCCACAAGTGCTAGATAAGTATCGATTTGACCAAAATAGTCTCAAAAATTACTATATAGCCGCTTCAAACGGTCAACTTGTCCCATTGTCAAGCATAATAACAATAAAAACAACCACAGTCCCAGAAGCGCTAAACAGGTTTAACCAGCAAAACAGCGCAACAATTTCAGCTACTATGAAACCAGGTGTAACGCTCGGTCAGGCACTTAGCTATTTGGAAAATTTATCAAAGAAAATCTTTCCGCATGGTTATACATACAATTTCTCAGGTCAGTCCCGCCAGTTTGTCCAGGAAGGCTCAAGCATGCTCATAACATTTATTTTTGCGCTTGTTATTATATATCTTGTTTTAGCTGCATTGTTTGAAAGCTTTATAGACCCTTTGATAATTCTTATAAGCGTTCCTATGTCTATTACTGGAGCTTTAATATTTTTGAGCTTAGGTTTTGCCACTGTAAATATATACACAGAAGTGGGTCTTGTAACATTAATCGGTTTAGTAAGCAAGCACGGTATATTAATAGTAAAATTTGCAAATGACCTTCAAGATCAAGGCATCTCAAAACGACAAGCAATAGAACAAGCTGCTCAAATAAGGCTGCGCCCAATTTTAATGACTACTGCGGCTATGGTTTTTGGCGTTGTACCCTTGCTTTTAGCAACAGGAGCAGGAGCTGTAAGTAGGTTTGACATAGGCCTTGTGATTGCAAGCGGTCTTGGTATTGGCACATTTTTGACAATCTTTATCGTGCCTACTGTTTATTTACTGATTGGCAAAGACATAAGCAAGGCAAAATGATATGCCTTGCTTGACTTTTTTAGAGCTTTTATTTAAGTAAACTCCAAAGCATCTTTAGAGCTACTATATACAAAACGACAGCTATAATCTTTTTTACCTGGTTTGCGTTAAGTTTTGTAGTCATTGCCCAAGAGCCCACCAAAGCGCCCGCAATTGAAGCAGCTATGCATAAACTCAAAAGCATAATGTCAATTTTGCCTATAGCAATATGTCCCAAAAACCCAGCAAATGATAAAAAAATAACGACAAAGGCGGTTGTGCCAGAGGCATTTTTTGGGTTAAAACCACTCCATACAAGCCCAGGCACTATAAAGTTGCCACCACCAACGCCAAGCAAACCCCCAAGATAACCAGCTACAATGCCTAAAATACTGCCTAAAGTCCACTCATTGAGCTTTCTTTTTTGGGTTTGCTTTGGTTTATAAAATAGCATCATTGTGCCAGCAAAAATCAAAAATAACACAAAAAACACAAGCAATAATTCTTTGGAAAAATACTTCGTGCTGTATGCTCCAAGAGGTGAAAAAACAATCCCAAAAACTATTATAGGTATGGCAGCTTTAAAATTCACAAGGTGATTTTTTATGTAGCCTATGCTTGCAAAACTCATGCTTACAGCATTAAGCAGCAAACCTATAGCCATAGCTTCCTTTAAAGGAACGCCAAGATAATACAGTGTAGGTATAACTATAAATGCGGCCCCAAGTCCTGCTACAGTTAAAAATATTGTAAATATAAAAATTAGCAAAGGGCCTAAAACAAGCGTCAGCATTTAAGCCTCACTTTGCATAAGTAAAGCAGTCAAGACAAACTTTTTTAGAGTCTTGAAGTCTTGCATAGTTTTCAGCACACAGCTGTCCGCATACTTCGCACTCCACGAGGTTAAATGTTGCCGGCGGCTCAAAAAAATCGTAATCAAATGGACCTTCAATTTCAATTAGCTGATCAACTGGTGTATTAAAAGGTTTTTTGATCATCTCAAAAGCAATATCTTGCGGTATATCCGATGGCTTGATACCCTTTTTTCTAAATTCTGTAATAAATGGAGAGTTAAAAGCTGCTTTCATAACTTCGTTTTTTAAGCGCACATGAACGGCTTTTTTTGTTGCCTTATCAACAAGTAAGAAAGCAAACTTGCCTTTTGGGTTTTTCCTCATTAGGCCTTTTCCAAATGTGCACCCTGTTGAAAACTGCACACCATCTGCAAAGCAGCCTGCTGCGTGGTTGTCGCCAGACTCAAGGATTACAAATTTATCCATATTTTGCTCTCTTTGAGAACCTAGTGCTTTTAGTGCAGCTTCACCTGCAATAAAACCAAGCGGCATACCGCCACACACATGACCGTGAATCATTAAACTGCTTTCAAGTAGCTTGGCCCTTTGCTCTTCTAGGTTTAGCTGACCTACTAATTTTATAAAATCACTCATTTGAACCTCCTAAACATTTATTTTGTTATAAAAATATAACCATTTTTTAAAACTTGTCAAGCAAAGTAATTTCTAAACAAAATTTCATTTATAAGTCACATATGTGTAAATATAAATTTATAGCATTGTTTTTATGAGAGAAGAATTTGAAAAACAGATTGTCTATTTTCTTCTTAAAAAGTTTGATATAAAAAACGATATTGCATCAATAGACATCACCATCCAAAATAAAGGTCTTATGCGCCTAATTAACATCAAAAAAACATTAGTCGAGATAAAAAAATTGTATTTAAGGCAAATATTATCTTTGTTGAGTTTAAAAGCGTGGCTTTTAAAGCTATACACCTAATCATCATTGACTTTTTGATGCAAAACGATTAATATTAATATTATGTTAGAGAAAATTAATATCCAGACTAATTGCCATAAGTGTTTATTAAACATAACGGATAAAATTCACTCAGTATTGCCCAAAAAAAGCGGTATATGTTTAATATATGTACCTCATACAACAGCTGGCATAACTATAAATGAAGGCGCAGATAAAGATGTAAGCATAGACATAATAAACCACTTGCAAAAACTCATCCCAAAAAACGCACAATTCCTCCACATTGAAGGCAACTCAGATGCTCACATTGTATCAAGCCTTATTGGCACATCTATAACAGTAATTGTGGAAAACGGCAAAATTTTGCTTGGGACCTGGCAGAAAATATTTTTTGTTGAATTTGATGGTCCGCGCACACGAAGCGTATATATAAAATTTATAGAAGGATAAAACTATGAAGTATTTAATCTTGCTTGGCGATGGTATGGCAGACTACAAAATAAAAGAACTTGGCAATAAAACGCCCCTTGAGTATGCAAACACACCTAATATGGACAGGCTTGCAAGCGGCACAGTAGGGCTTTTCAAAACTGTACCAGATGGTATGCCGCCTGGCTCTGATGTGGCAAATTTAAGTGCAATAGGCTATAACCCCAAAGAAATCTACACAGGAAGAGCCCCCATAGAAGCCCTTGCAAAAGATATTATATTAGAAGAAGACGATGTGGCATACAGGTGCAACTTTGTAACCATAGAAAATGATATTATGAAAGATTTTAGTGCATCGCATATAGACTCAAATGACGCAAAAAAACTCATTGACTTGCTAAATGAACAGCTAAAACTAGACAATATTAAATTTTTTGCAGGTGTTAGCTACAGAAACCTTATGATATGGAAAAATGGAAAAACAGACTCTACCACACCACCTCACGATATTACAGACAAAAACATTCAAGCATATTTACCCAAAGGACAAGCCAAAGACGAACTCATAAAAATTATGCAAATGGCTAAAGAAATTCTAAAAAATCCGATAAATACTACAAAGGCAAATGCAATCTGGCTGTGGGGTGAGGGCAAAGCGCCAAAAGCGCCTTCTTACAAAGAAGTATACGGTATTGAAGGCTCAGTGATAAGCGCAGTGGATCTAATGAAAGGCATTGGCAAGATGTTGGGTTTATCTACACCTTACATTGAAGGGGCAACAGGTTTTATTGATACAAACTACGAAGGCAAAATAAATGCTGCCTACGACGCGCTTAAATCAATGGGTTTTGCTTATGTGCATATTGAAGCACCAGATGAGGCTGGGCATATGGGCGATTTGGACTTAAAAATAAAAGCTATTGAGCTATTTGATAAAAAAATTGTAGGGCCTGCGCTTGATATGGCAGATGAGTTTGAGTTAAAGATTGCATGCTTGCCAGACCACCCAACACCCATAAGCCTAAAAACTCACACAAATGATCCAGTGCCATTTGCTGTATGGACAGGCGAAAAAGGCAGTAAAAAGTATTGTGAGTTAATGGGAAAAGATAGTTTATTCGTAGAAAACGGACAAGAGTTTGGCAAACTGTTTTTTAACTTGCGCTAAATAAGTAAATAAAAAGGTTTATTTTGCAAAAAAAGCGCTGTTTAAAACAAGCTTTTTTCCTTTTTTTTTAAAGGAGCGTGTTATGGTAGGCCCCATCGACATGCAAAGTGTAATATTAAACTCTTACGCTCAATCAAATGTAAACAATAACTTACTGCTTCAGGTCGCTCAAGCAGACAGCGTTAAGCGCATTGCGCAAAAAAAAGAGCAAGAAGAAGCAAATACCAAAGTAGAAAGTGCTCAATCAAGCGAAAACCCAAACATACACGAACACCTATCTAAAAAAGAAAAACCACAAGATAACTCTAAAAGCGCACAAAAACACATAGATATAAAAGTTTAGGTTTTAAAAAACAGCAAATAGCCCCCCAGATAAAATAGGGGGCTTAAAGTTAAATATGAAAAAAAGGCTTGTCTAGAATTTGTACGTACCTACAAAGAACACTTGATTACTGACCCTTCCATTATCTGGATCGTTGGTAGCACCTACGTAGTAGGTTTTGTTTCTATCATACTCAAGACCCAGTGTTGCAGATTTTGTTAAATTATAACCTATATTGGTAAATACAGTAGAAGCTTTTCTAGCATATGCGCTAGAGCCATTGCTTAGATTGCCTAAATTTCCAAACACAACCTGCGAGTAGCCGCCTGCAAGCGTAATTGGCACTTGAGAGAGCTTATTAAAATCAATTTTTAACATTGCATCCCAAGCTGTAGCGCTTACTTTTTCTATAGATGTGCCATCCAAGTAATAAGACGGCGGCATTACATTGCCAGAAAGTAAGTCATATTTTGTGAAACCTTTTGAATAGTGGGCATCTGCTTTTAAGCTTACAAAATAAACTGGTAACTCTAAACCACCACCAAACTCGTAAGAGTTTTGATTAGAGCTATAAATATTGCTCGCTTGCTTTGTTAGTTTTAAATTCTGCCACTGAACATCTGCATAAAATTGAACAGGCGCACCCAAGCCACTATTAAATTCAACAGGGATTCTAACACCTAAGCCAGGCATTGTTGATCTGTAGCTATCAAAGCCACTTTGAGAAATAAATCCTGTTAATAAATCTTCAGCTGCAATTTGAGGGTTTAACTTAACGCTTCCAAGATCAAATTTAACACCAAAACCTACTTGAGGTATCCTGTTTGTAGGACCACTTGATGAACCAGCAATATTTACTGGCCCATTCATCGTGTAAGAAATATAAAACCCTGAGTTAAATGTTTGGCCAATAAGCAACCACGGTGTATAGTTGCAGCCTTCCTGACAAAATTCTTTTACAAAATACGCATGTCGCAGTCTAAAGTTACCATTTTGATCTGTTGAAATATTTGCTCCGCCACCCCAAAAATCGCCTTCAATTAAACCTTTGACACCTTCGGCTTTGTTTTCTAAAGCAAGACCAAGCCTTGTAAAGTTTGCCGTTGAACCAAATGAGGTTTGAGCTGGTGTAGATTTAGTACCTGTTTTTGTAAACTCTGGGTTTGCAACGTTACCTAAAAAACCTTGATTATTTGCCCAATCAAAGTACATCTGCGTAAAACCACCAATAGAAATATTTGTGTCGCCTTTTGTGGTGACTGTGCCAGCAGTTGCAAAGCTCACTCCACCTAAAACTGACAGGACAACTACTGCTGATGCTAGTTTCTTTTTCATAAACACCTCCAATTTAAAATGTCTAATTTAAATTATTCTGTTATATATCCTGTTTCATAATATAACAAAATTATATTTATATGTCAAGAGAAAAATAAAAATTTAATATATATGATTTAATTATTTTAATGGGCATAAAAAAACCCTCCCAAACGGGAGGGTTAGATTTGTTCTAAAGCAGGCAAAACTCTTAGAAAGTATACATACCTCTTAAGAATACTTGATTTGCATTCTGGCCAGAGCTTCCATCGTTGCCAGCACCTACGTAATAAGTCTTGTTTCTATCATACTCTAAACCTAACGCCAAAGACTTAGTCAAATGATAGTTAACGTTAGCAAACATAGTTCCCATCTTTCTAACAAGTGGTGTATATGTATTATCAGCTAATACACCATAATTGCTAAATACTGTTTGGCCGTATCCAAAAGATAAAGTCATTGGCACTTGAGCTAACTTATCAAAATCAATTTGAGCTTGAGCGGTCCAGCTTGTACCACGAACTGCTTTGACTGAGCCATTTTGATTCACATAAAAAGACGGCATAGTATAAGCGTCTCCAAACAAAGGCATATCAAAAGCCGTCATACCGCGTTCATAATGGAAGTTACCCGTCAAGTTAACAAAATAAACCGGCAGTGTTAAGCCAACTGTTGCCATCCATGCATTTTCGTTTTTGCTATCAATGTTATAAGAACCCACTTTACCGCTTAATTTCATTGGCTGCCACTCAAAACCAGCATAGAAATTAGCTGGAGCACCTAAACCCGTATTAAAATCTACAGGAACTTTAATTGCAAAACCCGGAGATACAAGCCTTTGAGATAAGGTAGGAACTGAGGTAACAGGTAAAGAACCAGTAGTTGTTGTATAGGTAGTAGTTGTAGGAAAATAAACACCACTATTGCCAAAAGTAGAGTCTCCTGCTAGATTAGCAGCATAAATACCAGGATTTAGTTTCACGCTTCCTAAATCAAATTTTACGCCAAATCCAATCTGAGAAGTTCTAACAACACCTTCACCCCAGTTTTGACCAGCAATACCTACGATGTCGTTTAGAGTAAAACTATTTAACATCTCAAGAGGATCCCATGTTTGACCTATCAACAACCATGGTGTGTAGTTGCAGCCTTCTTGGCAAAATGTCTTAACAATATAAGCGTGTCGCAGTCTAAAGTTTCCCTTACCGTACAACTGCTGATTAGCACCACCGCCAAAGAAATCACCCTCTACTACACCTGTTATGCCTTCTGTCGGGTTGCTAAGACCCAACGAAATCCTAGAGAATTGGGTGCTTGTGCCAAATGATGTTTGGGCTGGAGTGTTCTTTTTGCCTGGCGCTGTGTATTCTGGGTTTGCCTGATAACCTAAGTTTGTCTGGTTATTTGCCCAATCAAAATAGGTTTGGATAAAACCACCAATAGAAATGTTCGTATCACCTTTTGTGGTGACTGTGCCAGCAGATGCTATGGATACAGAGCCCAATAAAGCAGCTGCTGCTACGAGTGAGACTAGCCTTTTTTTCATACTTAACCTCCTAAACTGAA
>Ga0315298_1011297_pt1 | contig 10516 bp, 17 predicted proteins | sample WHS_1_MG_FD_203077 | JGI IMG/M metagenome (GOLD analysis project Ga0315298, IMG submission 203077) | Extremophilic microbial mat communities from Washburn Hot Springs, YNP, Wyoming, USA - WHS_1_MG | ecosystem: Environmental > Aquatic > Thermal springs > Hot (42-90C) | place: USA: Wyoming...
CATCTCGCAACAGTCCATGCCTCTTGTAATAGTCCACAAGGGGCTGAGTTTGAAGATGATACGTTACCAGCCGCTTACGCACAACCTCCGGTTTGTCATCATTTCGCTGGACCAAGCCGGCCCCATCCTTGTCGCACCTGCCCGCCACTTTCGGCGGGGCCAACTCCAGATGGTAGACCGCCCCGCAGCTCGGGCACGACCGCCGACCGGTCATCCGCCGTTCCACCTCCGCATCAGGCACGTCTATATTGACGACCCGATCTATCGCTAATCCGTGCCGCCCAAGCCCCGCGTCCAACGCCTCGGCCTGGGCAAGGGTCCGCGGGAAGCCGTCCAAGAGAACAGACTCGCCGCTTCCTTGGGTTATTCGCCCCAGCATGATCTCAATTATCACCGAATCCGGGACCAGTTCGCCCCGGTCCATGTACCCCGCCACCTTCCTGCCCAGCTCCGTTCCGGCGGCCTTCTCGGCCCGCAGGATGTCCCCGCTGGACAGATGCAGGGCGTGCATCTTCTTTGCCAGACGTTTGGCCTGCGTGCCTTTGCCCGCACCCGGAGGTCCCAGAAGCACCACGATCATCTTCCGTAGGACCCCCGGATTCGCCCTTGGTCGCCCAGGAAGCCGCTGTAGTTGCGCATCACCAGGTGCGCCTCGATCCGGTTGATCGCATCCAGCCCAACGCTCACGACGATCAGCAGGCCCGTGCCTCCCAGAAACGACGCAACCGTGTAGGGCACATTGAGGGCGTTGAAAATCACCTCGGGAATGACGGCGATCGCCGCCAGGAACGCCGCCCCTACGTACGTGACCCGCACCATCACGGTCTCAAGGTAATCCGCCGTCCGCTTGCCCGCCCGAAGCCCGGGAATGAACGACCCCATGTCCCGCAGGTTGTTCGCCACTTCCTTGGGCTGGAACGTAACCGTCGTCCAGAAGTAACTGAAGAAGTACACCAGTCCGATATAGCACACGATGTACGGATAGTGAGCGAACTGGAACGACTCCGCCAGCAGGTTCCACAAGGCCTGCGGGGGCCAGCCCGCGTCACGCAACGACCCGAACAGGATCATCGGAAACATCAGCAGCGAACTGGCGAAGATGATCGGCATGACGCCGCCGTGGTTGATCCGAAGGGGCAGATACTGTCTCTGGCCGCCGTAGACCCGCCGGCCGCGCATCATCTTCGACTGCTGAACCGGGATGCGGCGCTGCGCCTGCGTAATGAAGATGGTCGCCGCCACGACGACGACGAACGCCACGACCAGAAAGACGATCTTGCCCGGTCCGATCTCGCCGGCGCCCGCTCCGATCGTCAGGTTCGCCTGGCGCGCGACCATGATGATCGCCTGGGGCATTCGAGCGAGGATCCCCGCCATAATGATCAGACTGACCCCGTTGCCGATCCCGTACTCGTCGATCTGCTCCCCGAGCCACATCAGGAAGATCGTGCCGGCCGTCAGGCCCAGAAGCGACATCAGCCAGAAGCCGTAACTGTTGGTGAAGTCGGCGTAGACCATGCCCTGCTGACGGATCAGGTTGATCCAGAGGGTCGCCTGGATGAAGCACAAGAGCACGGTCGCGTACCGGGTGTATTCGCGGATCTTGCGCCGGCCGGTTTCGCCTTCGCGGCGCAGCCGTTCCAACGCCGGCAGCACCGTGACCAGCAGTTCGAAGATGATGGATGCGGAGATGTACGGCATGATCCCGAGGCCGAAGACGGTGCTCTGCTGAAGGCTGCCGCCGGTAAAGAGGGCGAAGTAGTCGGCCAGCTGCTTGAGGGCCTGGCCGGTGCCGCCGGTCTGGCCCATCTTGTTGAACTTCGCGGCCAGCTCCTCCTGGTTCACACCGGGCAGGGCGATATGGAAGCCGACGCGGTAGATGACGAGCATCCCGAGCGTGAACAGAAGTTTGTTCCGCAGCTCGGGAATGCGCCACATATTCAGAAACGTTCGCAGCATACGTATCTCCCGCCGTACGACCTCGTCCCGCTCGCGAGGCTCAGCCCCTGCCTCCTCTATCCGACCGTCTGAACGTCCCCACCGGCGGCCTTGATCTTCTCGGCGGCCTGACGGCTCGCCTTGTGCACCTCGACTCGAAACTTCTTGGTGACCGCCCCGTCCCCCAGCAGTTTGACCCGGTCCTTGGCGTCGCGGATCAGACCGGCCGCCGCCAGGGCGGCCGCATTGACGGTGGCCCCGTCATCGAACTCCTTCTGAAGATCGGCCACGTTGACGACGCTGTAGACCTTGCGGAACCGGAAGTTGCTGAAGCCTCGCTTGGGCAGGCGCTTGAACAACGGGGTCTGGCCCCCTTCCTTCAGGCCCATGGTGCCGGGGGTGCCCGTGCGGGCGCCGGCGCCCTTGTTGCCGCGGGTCGACGTCTTGCCGTGGCCGCTCGACTCGCCCCGGCCCACCCGCTTCTTCCGCCTGTGGCCACCCGCCTTACTCGTGATTTCCGTAATATTCATCGCCGCACATCGCTCCAAACTCATCCCTGACCGTCCGGTCGCCTACTTCTCCGCGGCCGCCAGCGAGACGCCCCGCAGAGCCTCCACCGTCTCGCGCGAGCGCAGCTGGGCCAGCGCGTTGAATGTCGCCTTCACCAGGTTCTTCGGGTTCGTCGAACCCATCGCCTTGCTCAGTACGTCGCGGATCCCGGCCAGTTCCAGCACGGCACGCACCGGCGAACAGGCGATCACGCCGGTTCCCGGGCTGGCCGGGACCAGCTTGACGTGGCTGGCGCCGAAGTGCCCGTGGACCTCGTGGGGGATCGTCGTGCCCACCAGAACCACGGAAGTGAGGGCCCGACGAGCTGCCTTCATGGCCTTCTCGACGGCCGAGGGCACCTCGTTGGCCTTGCCGTAGCCCATGCCGACGTGCCCGGCCCGGTCGCCCACGGCCACCAAAGCCCCAAAACTGAAGCGCCGGCCGCCGCGAACGACCTTGGCGCACCGGTAGATCTTGACCACCGTCTCTTCGACGGGAAGCTCGCTCGCGTCTGCCTGCTGCATCGCCATAACGTGTTTCCTATTGCCTCAGAACTTCAGCCCCGCGGCGCGGGCCGCGTCGGCCAGGGCCTTGATCCGACCGTGAAAACGATAGCCGCTGCGGTCGAAGACCACGGTGCGGATCCCCTTCTCCAACGCCATCTTCGCCAGCGTCTCGCCGACCTTGGCGGCGGCCGCCTTGTTCCCGCCGGTCTTGCCGACGGCTTGGGCGACGGGCTGGCGTTTGGTGCTCATGGCCAGCAGCGTGTGGCCCTTGGTGTCATCGATGACTTGGGCGTAAATGTGCTTGAGGCTGCGAAACACGCTGAGCCGCGGCTTGGTCGCCGTGCCGTAGACGGTCTTGCGAATCCGCGCCTTGCGGCGCTGGTGGCGGACGTTCTTGATCTTTAGACTGTTCATCCGAATCAAACCCTGATTACTGGGTACCGGTACCTACCGCAGCCTTGCCTTGCTTGCGATGAATGTGTTCGCCCTCGTACCGAATGCCCTTGGCCTGGTAGGGGTCCGGCGGGCGAATCGCCCGGATCTCCGAGGCAAACTGACCGACCAGCTGCTTGTCCACTCCCGAAACGGACAACTTGCCCGGGTTGGTCGGCTGATCGACCTTGACCGTCAGTCCCGCGGGGATCTCGATGACGAACTCCGCGGGCCGGCCGCCGCTCTTGCGGCCGCTAAACCCCACGTCGAGAAGGAGATTCTTTCCCTGCACGCGCACCTGATAGCCGACGCCGTGGATCTCCAGCCGCCGTTCGTACCCGTCGACCACACCCTTGATCATGTTGCTGATCAGGCTGCGAGTCAGGCCGTGCAGGGACCGGTCCAGCCGCTCGTCGCTGGCGCGGGACACCGTAACCTGCCGGGCGCCGGCGTCGAAGGCGACCTGCAACCGCGGGTTGTACCTGAAGTCCAGCTTTCCCTTGGGGCCTTCCACGTGAATCAGGCCGTCCTTCAGTTCCACCTTAACTTGCGGAGGCACTGCAATGGGTTTCCTGCCTATGCGAGACATTTCCGTTCCGTCCTGCTCAATCCGTCAATACACCGTACACAGAAGCTCACCGCCGATGTGCATCTCGCGGCACTTGCGGTCGCTCAGCACGCCCTTGCTGGTCGAAATGATGGCCACACCCAGACCGTTGAGCACCCGCGGCATGTCCTTGACCGCCCGGTACACCCGGCGGCCAGGCTTGCTCTCGCGACGCAAAGCGTTGATGATCGGCTCGCCATTGGCCGTATACTTCAGCGTAATCCTCAGGATGCCCTGACGGGCGTCCTCGATCACGTCGAAGTCCTGGATGTACCCTTCCTCCTTGAGGACAGATGCCAATCCGATCTTGACCCCCGAACAGGGGATCTTCACCTGTCGCTTCTTCGCCCTCAAGCCGTTGCTGATTCGCGTCAACATGTCCGCGATAGGATCACTCCACATCGCTCGCTCCGAATATTCAACCGTCGTGTTGCGTTACCACTCACCTTACCAGCTTGCCTTGCGTACGCCCGGAATCTTCCCCTGGTTCGCCAGCATACGGAAGCAAATCCGGCAGATCCGGAACTTCCTGTACACGGCCCGGCGCCGGCCGCACAGCTCGCACCGCGTGTATGCCCGAACCTTGAACTTCGGGGTCCTCTTGGTCTTGGCTATCCAAGCCTTTGTCGCCATATCCGCTCACCCATTCCCGGCCCCGGGTCGCCCCGTGCCGCCACCGCCTCGCCACTACCCACTCTCTTGCTTGCCGTTTCTCAGCACTCAGCACTCGCGATCCAGCATCGTCGTTCTATGCCCTGAACGGCATTCCCAGCCGACGCAACAGTTCGAACGCCTCCGTATCATTCTTGCCCGTCGTGCAGATGGTCACGTTCATGCCCTGTTGATACGTGATCTGGCTGGCGTCGATTTCCGGGAAGACGCTCTGTTCGGTTATGCCCATATTGTAGTTGCCGCCGCCATCGAAGCCTTTGGGGTCCAGTCCGCGGAAGTCACGGATGCGAGGGATCGCCAGGTTGATCAGGCGATCCAGGAATTCCCACATCCTCGCCCCGCGCAGCGTCACCTTCACGCCGACCGGCCAGCCTGACCGGACCTTGAACTGCGACACGCTCTTGCGGGCACGGGTGACCACCGGCTTCTGCCCGGCCACCGCGGTCATGTGGTTGATCGCGTCCTGGAATCGCTTGGTCTCCACGGACTTGGCGCCGCCCTCCTGCACCGCCTTGCCCAAGCCCATGCTCAGCACGATCTTGGACAGGCGGGGAACAGCCATCCTGTTTTTCTTGCCAAGCGCCTCCGCGAGGGCCGGCACGATCTCCTGCTGAAAGCGGATCATCAGCCGGGGCTTGGGCGCGGGCTTCCTTTCCTTGGGCTTGGCGTCCTCCCCGCCCTTGCCCTCACCCTTGGGCTTGCCTTCACCCTTTGCCTTGCCGCCCTTGCCCTTGCCCTGGCCCTTGGGTTTGTCCTCGGCCCCCGGCAGCGCCTCACCCTTAGGCTGCACCTTCTGGCCCACCTCTTCACCGGCGCCGCCCCGGGCATCCGCCGAGGCCGTCGCATCGCCGGGCGCACCGGGGGCACCCCCAAGTTCGCCCGGCCCGCCGGCCGGGGCTTCGCCCCGCGGTTCAGCGGGGGTGTTTTCCATTGGCTCTGTCGTGCCCATTACTTCCTTGTCTCCACCGGACGGTACCATTCGTCCGAGTCGTAAGGCATCGTTACCTCTAGTACAGCTCGTTCAGCACCGTGCCTTTGACGGTGACGCGTCTCTTGCCCGTGGCCTTGCCGGCCGGGTCGCGTTCGATCTGGAACCGGACGCGCGAACCCTTGCCGGTCTTGGGATCCACCGGCAGCACGTTGCTAAGGTGGATCGGGGCTTCCTTGCGGATGCGGCCACCCTGGGGATATCGCCGGCTCGGCCGCATATGCCTGTAGACCATATTGATGCCTTCGACGATCACGCGGCCGCGGTCCGGCATGACCCGCAGGACCTTGCCTTGCTCACCCTTGTGATCGCCGGCAATGATTTCCACCGTATCGCCCTTCTTCACATGGCAGGCCATGACGTTTTGCAACTCCGTTTGGTTCAGACGACCTCGCTGGCCAGCGAGACGATCTTCATGAAATTCTTCTCGCGCAGTTCGCGGGCGACGGCCCCGAAGATCCGGGTTCCGCGGGGGTTGCCCGTCTCATCGATAATCACGGCCGCGTTTCTGTCGAAGCGGACGTAGCTGCCGTCCGGACGGCGAACCGGGAACTTCGTCCGGACGATCACGGCCCTGACCACGCGGGCCTTTTTGTTGCCGGGCTTCATGAATTCGCTGTTCGGCAGCGCCTTTTTCACCGCGCAGACCACGACGTCCCCGATCGATGCCGTAACGCGCTTGTACTTGCCGCGCCGGGTGCTGCGGCCGGGCACGTTGATCACCATCGCCTGCTTGGCTCCGGTGTTGTCCGCGATGTCGATCATCGTCTTCATCTGTACCATGACACTAATCCCCGACACCGATCGCGGTCACGTCGCCCGCCCGGCTCTTCTCCAGCACCCGCAGAAGTCGCCAATGCTTCGTCTTGCTGATCGGCCGGCACTCCTGGATCTCGACGATGTCGCCGGTGACGGCCTGGTTCTGCTCGTCGTGGGCGTGGCAGACCGTCCGGCGTTTCCTGTATTTTCCATAGGTCGAATGGCGGGTGATGCTGGCCACCACGACCTTGATGGTCTTGTTCCGGCCGTGCGACAGAACCTGCCCCGTCAGTTTTCGGGGACTGCCGCGTTCCTGTTTGCCTGCTGACTCACTCACGTCCAAGACCCCTTCGCCGGTTGCCGACCGGCATCGCCTTGCCCGGCGGCGTCTAGCGGTTGGCCGCCCGCTCGATCTTCAGTTCCTTGTTTTCGATTCCCGTTTCGCCTCGCTCGCGAAGGACGGTCAGCATCCTTGCCACGTCGCGCTTGGTCTTACCCAGCTGCGACGGGTCTTCGAGCTTCTCCGTCACGGCTTGGCTCTGCAAGTCGAACAGGTGACGACGGAGCCTGACCAGCTCGTGGTACAGCTCCTCGGTCGTCATCTGTCGAATGTCCTCGATCTTCATGAGACCCTTCCCGTTACACCAGGCCGTGCCGGCGGCGAATCATCCGGCACTTGACGGGCATTTTGTGCGCCACCCGTACCAGCGCCTCGCGCGCCATTTCCTCCGGCACCCCGCCGATCTCGTACATCACCGTACCCGGGCGAACCACGGCGACCCACGTCGCCGGTTCGCCCTTGCCCTTGCCCATTCGCGTCTCCAGCGGCTTGGCCGACACCGATTTGTGCGGGAAGATCCGCACGTACACGCGGCCCTCGCGTCCCAGATGATGCGTGGCGGCCACGCGGCCCGCCTCGATCTGCTGCGACGTGATCCGAAGGGCTTCCAGCGATTGCAGACCGTATTCACCGAAGGACACGCTGTTGCCGCGGCTGGCCTGCCCTCGCACCCGGCCCTTGTGGAACTTCCGGAACTTCACTCGCTTCGGCATCAACGCCATCGCAAACGCTCCCGATCGTCTTCTTTCCTTCCCGGACGCCCGTACCGCTCGGATCGCTCCCGGCCATCCCTATCCGCGGCGGCCCCTTCGCTGCGGGCGGGGCGGCGCCTGGCCCTCCACGGCCTCCTGCTCCTCGCCGTAGCGGCCCACGTGGATCCAGGTCCGGACCCCGATCGCCCCGTACGTCGTCCGGGCGATCGCGTATCCGAAGTCCACCTTCGCCTGGAGGGTCTGCAGCGGGATCGAACCCATCTGCTGCGTCTCCCGGCGGCTCATCTCGGCGCCGCCCAGGCGGCCCGAGCAGATGATCTTGACGCCCTTGGCGCCCGCCTGAAGCGCCGCTTCACATCGTTGCTTCATCACCCGGCGGAAACTGGCCCGCCGCCGCAACTGCTCCGCCACCGCCTCGGCCACCAGCTGCGCGTCGATATCCGGGTTGCGGATCTCGCGCACCTGCACGTCCACGCGACGCTGGATCAACCCTTCGAGCGTGGCCCGGAGCTTCTCGATCTCCGCGCCGCGGGGCCCGATCACGATTCCCGGACGGGCCGTATGCAGGATCACTCGCACCTCGTCGCGGGTCCGCTCGATCTCCACGCGGCTGATGCTCGCGAACGGCGGCTGGCGGTTCAACTTCTCGTCGATGAACCGACGCAGCCGCTCGTCCTCAACGAGGAACTCCCCGTACGCCCCCTTGGCCGGGGCGAACCAGCGGCTCTCCCAGTCTTCCGTGATCCCGACTCGAAACCCTTTTGGATGTACCTTCTGGCCCACCGGCCGCCTCCGCTTACTATCCTCGCCTTACGACCTATGTGCCCGCCTCTTCCACTGTCACGATGATGTGGCTGGACCGCTTCTTGATCGGGAACGCCCGGCCCCGGTCTTTGGGCTGAAACCGCTTCATCGTCGGACCCGGGTCGATCCTGCATTCCTTCACGTACAGCCGCGCCACGTCGGCCTCCTGCTCGTCCGCGTTCGCCGTGGCCGACTTGAGCACCTGGTAGATCAGGACCGCCGCCCGTTTCCGCGTGAACTTCAGGAGGTTCATCGCCTCCTGCACGCGCTTGCCCCGAATCAAGTCGACCACCAGCCGCGTCTTGCGCGGACTGATGCGAGCGAACTTGTGTGAGGCTGTCCAAGCCATTGCACGCACTCCAGCCGATTCCCTTGCCGCGGCCCCGTCGGCCGCTTCGATCGCAACGCCTCTATGCCGGGGCGACCGCCTTGCGATGCCCGCTGTGCCCGCGGAACGTCCGCGTCGGCGAAAACTCGCCCAGCTTGTGCCCGACCATCTCTTCCGTCACGTACACCTTGATGAACGTCCGCCCGTTATGGACCTCGAAGGTGTGCCCGACGAACTCCGGAACAATCGTGCAGCGCCGGGCCCACGTCTTGATGGGGGCGCTGTCGCCGGTCTCGCGGGCCTTCATGACCTTGGCGAACAATTTCTCGACGACGTAAGGACCTTTCTTCAGGCTCCTGGACATAAGTCGCTCCCAACCTGCCTTCTGTGCGCCCTCGCCTACAGCACCAGTTGCCCGTACCGCACGCTCCGCCGCCGGCGGATGATCCACTTGTTCGAGGCCTTGCGCGGGTTCCGGGTCTTGCCGCCCTTGGCCAATACCCCCGACGGGCTCTGCGGGTGCTTGTTGGACTTGCTGCGACCCTCGCCGCCGCCCATCGGGTGGTCCACCGGGTTCATCACCATCGCCCGCACATGCGGCTTTCGGCCCCGGTGACGCGTCTTGCCCGCCTTGCCCAACGCGATGTTCGCGTGGTCCAGGTTGCCCAGCTGCCCGATCGTGGCGCGGCAGTCCGCCCGCAACCGCCGCATCTCCCCGCTGGGCAGCTGGACCACAGCCCACTCGCCCTCGCGGGCCATCAGTCGGGCCGTGCCTCCGGCGGCACGGACCAGCCGCCCCCCCTGCCCCGGATTCACCTCAATGTTGTGCACCGTCAAGCCGACCGGAATCGACCTCATCGGCATGCAGTTGCCGGCGGCCGGCTCGACCGCCTCCCCGCTTTCGATCGTCGCGCCGACGTTCAGGCCCACGGGCGCCAGGATGTAACTCCTCTGCCCGTCGGCGTACTCCACCAGCGCGATGAAGCACGAGCGGTTCGGATCGTACTCGATCGACGCCACTTTGCCCTTCACGCCGTCCTTGCGACGCTTGAAGTCGATCAGTCGGTACATCCGCTTGTTGCCGCCGCCGCGGAAGCGGCTGGTGATCCGGCCGCGGTTGTTGCGGCCGCCGCGCCGGCGAAGGGGCTCCAGGAGGCTCTTTTCGGGCTCGGCTCGCGTGACCTCGGCGTAATCCAGCACGCTGCCCCACCGGCGTCCCGGCGTCGTCGGACTGTATTTTCGAATTCCCATCTCTGACGTCCCGCTTCGGCAGTAATCAAGTTTTCCTAGAACAAATCAATGTGGAAGTCCGGGTGCAGCGTAACCCTGGCCTTCTTGCTGCCGGCCGTCACGCCCACGCTGTAGCGGTAGCGCCGCCTCTTGCCGTGCTTGTACATCGTCCTGACTTCCAGTACCTTCACGCCGTAAATCCGTTCCACCGCGTCGCGGATCTGGGCCTTGCTCGCCTTCGGATGCACCTCGAAGGTATACGCCCCGCCCCGGGCCGGATGGCTCGAGGTCTCTTCACAGCGCCGGCCGCTCAGCCACACGCTCTTTTCCGTAATCAGCGGTTTGATCAGAACTTCGTATGCATCCATGGGAACTTCCCTGCCTCGCCGTTACGCGACCGCAGGCTCCTCCTGCACGGCGGCGGCCGGATTCATCGAGTCGGCCGCCAGCGCCAGAAACGCCTCCTTGGTCAGCACAACAAAGCGGTGTCGCAGGAGATTGTAAGCATCCGCCTGCGACACCGTGGAAATCGTCATTCCGGGAACGTTGCGGCCCGACTTGTAGAGGATGTCGTCGTGCCTGGCCGTCGCCAGCAGACACGTCGCCCCGTCCACGTGAAGGGCCTTGAGCACCTGGGCGAATTGCCTGGT
>Ga0315298_1011302_pt1 | contig 10514 bp, 10 predicted proteins | sample WHS_1_MG_FD_203077 | JGI IMG/M metagenome (GOLD analysis project Ga0315298, IMG submission 203077) | Extremophilic microbial mat communities from Washburn Hot Springs, YNP, Wyoming, USA - WHS_1_MG | ecosystem: Environmental > Aquatic > Thermal springs > Hot (42-90C) | place: USA: Wyoming...
AATCTTTACGCCGGAAAAACTCCATTGGCTGAATTCTTTGTATATAAAGAACTATTCTTCCCAAAAAATTGCAGCCCTCTATGGGGAATATGAAAGAGAAATAGGTGAGAATAATAAACCCCTATCCGATGAAAGATTAATCCAAATAATTGATGCCGTAAAAGATAATGTCTTAACCCTTGCCGATATCAGGATGTACTTGGCCATTTTCGATGATCAGCAATTTACAGTTACCCCTCAGGCGAAGGAGATCATCCGGGAAGGAGAGGCCAAAGCAGTTTTGGAGTTTTTTTACGATTATTTCGAAACACACAGGGGTGAAGAGGTAACGGTTTATAGGGAGGCTGTTCGTGAAATAGGTAAGAAAATGGGACGGAAGGGACGCCAAGTTTTTCTTCCCTTGAGATGTGCCCTCACCGGTAACACCTCTGGCCCGGAACTTGAGAAGATAATTCAGGCTTTGGGCAGAGATTCCATCATGAGGAGATTAAAAATGGTAAGCGATTCTTTTCTTTCTTGACGGAAAGAAGGAGTTATTATATAGGAAAAACAATAGGTTGTAACGGCTATAGTGGATGATTTGAAGGAGAAGGAGGAAGTATGAAGTTTATCGATGAAATTGATGTCACGGGGAAGAGGGTGCTTTTTCGTTTTGATTTTAATGTTCCTCTCGATAGTAATCTAAACATTACCGATGATACACGAATCCGTGCGGCCTTGCCCTCCATAAATTATGCCCTCGATAGAGGGGCAAAAGTCATCATCATTTCCCATTTGGGTAGACCAAAGGGCAAGGTAGTTCCGGAATTGAGTCTTGCCCCTGTAGCCAGAAGACTTTCCCGGTTACTCAACAAGGAAGTGTCTATGGCCAAAGATTGTGTAGGTGAAGAAGTAAAAGAGATGATCGCCAAGCTCAAGCCAGGGTGTGTCCTCCTTCTGGAAAATCTCCGTTTTCACCCGGAAGAGGAAAAGAATGATGAAAATTTTGCCAGAGAATTGGCCAGTTATGCCGATGTCTATATCGACGATGCCTTCGGTAATGCCCACAGGCGCCATGCTTCCAACGTAGCCATTACAAAGTTTGTTAAGGAATGTGCTGCCGGTTTTTTGATTAAAAAAGAGTTAAACTATTTGAAGAAAACTATCGATAATCCGGTTCGCCCCTTCGTTGCTATTGTGGGAGGGTCAAAGGTTTCGGGAAAACTGGAGGCCCTCTATCATTTAATAAAAAAGGTCGATAAAATGATAATTGGTGGGGGAATGGCCTTTACCTTCCTTAAGGCGCAAGGGTTGGAAGTGGGAAAATCTCTGGTGGAGGACGATTTGCTTGATACGGCTCGGGGCATTATTGATACGGCACGAAATTTGGGTATTAAGCTCTATTTGCCTGTAGATTGCGTTATTGCCGAGGAAATGAGCGCCCAGGCAGAAACAAAAATTGTTCCCGTCCAGGAAATAAACTCAAAATGGATGGGTCTCGATATTGGTCCGGCTACAATTACGCTTTTCACAGAAGCGCTGAGTAATGCCAAAACCATTGTTTGGAATGGACCGATGGGAGTATTTGAAATCGATGCCTTCAGCAGAGGGACATCTGCCCTTGCCCACAGTGTGGCCAATTCCTATGCCACCACCATTGTGGGAGGTGGTGATACCGATGTAGCCATTAGTCGTTCCGGTGAGAGTGACCGTATTACGTACATATCCACAGGTGGTGGTGCCTCACTGGAACTCTTAAGTGGTAAAGTATTGCCCGCCTTGGAGGCCTTGGAGGAATGTGACCGTAAAGTATAAGTTATATTGGGTAAAATTAAATCAAAAACAAATAATTAGGGGAAGTAAAAGATAACTTCCCCTTTCGTTTATTGAAATGCGCAATTTTAAGATTGTTGTGGAGTACGACGGTCGAAGATACTTCGGTTGGCAACGCCAGGCCGAAAAATTAACGGTCCAGCGAGTATTAGAGGAGGCAATTGGACGTATCACCCAGGAAAAGGTTACGGTCATCGGCTCTGGTCGTACCGATACGGGCGTACATGCCCTTAATCAAGTGGCCCATTTCAAGACGCAATCTCTCATCAAACCGGATAAACTGCTTTTGGGTATTAATAGTTTGCTCCCTGACGATGTTGTCGTAAAAAAGATTGAAGAGGTGAAGGAAAGTTTTCATGCCCGCTTTGATGCTAAAAGCAAGGTTTACATGTATCAGATTTTTAATTATCCTACCCGCCCTGCAGTTCTGCGAGATTACGTCTGGCATATAAGAAAACCTTTGCATGTAAAGGAGATGGAGGAGGCACTGATGGCTTTGCAAGGCAAACATGACTTCTCCTCTTTCTGTGGGCACAAAATTGCCGGTGTGTCTTGTGTAAAGGAAATAAGGGAGGCTTATCTCAAAGAGAAGGGGAACCTCATTCAGGTATTTATCGAGGCCGATGGTTTTGTGCGTCATATGGTCAGGTCTATCGTAGGTACCTTAGTAGAGGTTGGCTTAGGGAAAAGAAAACCCCAGGATATCAATGGTATATTAGCAGCTAAAGACCGGCGAATGGCGGGCATTACAGCGCCGCCGCAAGGTCTGTTTTTGGTTGAGGTAAAGTATTGACTATGAGGATACTTCTTCTCGGGTGCACAGGTATGTTAGGATACGAACTCGCCTCTCGGCTTGGTGGGGAAAACGAGCTTGTGGGTCTTTCTTCTCGCGAGATAGACATTACCGATTTTGCAAGCCTTAAAAAAATTATGCAGGAACTGCGACCCCAGTTGGTTATTAACGCCGCCGCTTATACAGATGTGGATGGGGCTGAAAAGGATAAAAATCTGGCTTTTGCCGTAAACGCCGAAGGTGTGAGAAATATAGCACTTACGGCGAGGGAAATTCATTGCCCCGTGGTTCACTTCGGAACGGACTATATTTTCGATGGTAGCAAGGGCAATCCCTATCGAGAAGAGGATGAGGCAAACCCTCTTAACGTCTATGGTCAATCAAAGTTGGCTGGTGAAAAGTATCTAATGGAAATTACGGACAATTATCTTCTGATCAGGACGGCATGGCTCTACGGGAAAAAAAGAAAGAATTTCGTAAAAACAATAATCACGAAGGCAAAGAGGGAAAAAGTCCTTTCGGTAGTCGATGACCAGATAGGCAGTCCCACCTATGCCTTTGATCTTGCCGGAGCCGTTTCTCTGTTAATCAAGAAAAGAGCAATTGGCATATACCATGTAGTAAACAGTGGTGCCTGCAGTTGGTTTGATTTTGCTTTGGCTATTGTAAGAAGCATTGGGCTTGATAATGTAGAGATTATGCCTGTCAAATCGAAGGACTATCCGAGACCGGCCAGGCGTCCTTCATATAGCGTTCTGGATTGTAGCAGGTTTTCTTTTCTCACGGGTTTTACAATGCGTTCCTGGGAGGATGCACTGAAGGATTTTTTAAAAAATTACTTGACGAACAATTTAGAAATTTGATAATTTAAATTATCCGCTTGGATCCGGGAAGGGACGGACTGGGACGGAGGTTTTGTAATATATGGAAAAGTAAATTATCAAGGCCTCTGTCGGGAAAGAGGCCTTTTTTTGTAGGGAATGGAAGTAATTAACCAAATAGAAGAGATGCGGCTTTGGTCACAGAAACAGAGGGCAGAGGGTAGAATCATCGCCTTTGTGCCCACCATGGGCTATTTCCACGATGGGCATTTGAGTTTAATGCGGGAAGGGAAGAAGAGGGCCAACTGTCTTGTGGTAAGCATCTTTGTTAATCCCACTCAGTTTGGAGTGGGGGAGGATTTTGATAGATATCCCCGTGATTTAGAGCGGGATAGAAAACTTGCCGAAAAAACCGGGGTGGATGTGATGTTTGTTCCGAATAGGGAGGAAATGTATCCGGAAAATTATCAGACCTATGTCACGGTGGAGGAGATTACGAAAGACCTCTGCGGACGTTCTCGGCCCGGTCATTTTCGGGGGGTGGCCACGGTGTGTCTTAAACTTTTTAATATTGTCAATCCCCACCTTGCCCTTTTTGGTAAAAAGGACTTTCAACAGCTTATGGTGATAAAAAGGATGGTAAAGGACCTTAATTTGAATTTGGAAATTATTGCCATGCCCACGGTAAGGGAACCGGATGGATTGGCCATGAGCTCTCGGAATACCTACCTCAAAGTGGGTGAACGTATGGCAGCTCTTTCTTTGAGTCGCTCTCTCTTGGTAGCCAAAAGACTGTATGATAGTGGGGAAAGAGAGGCATCCCGCATTTTAGCAGCTGTGGAGAGTACGCTTGTGACTCATCCTGAAATTAAGACGGAGTACATAAAGATATGCGATATAGAGACATTGAAAGAAATACCACGCATTGATAAGCCTGCTGTTATTGCATTGGCGGTAAAGATTGGGGAGACACGGTTGATCGACAATTATGTTTTTGGGGAGCCTCTGGAAATAAATAATTGAGGAAGGTTTGAAAGATGCAGAGAATCATGTTGAAATCAAAACTTCATCGGGCCGTCGTTACCGATGCCAATCTGAATTACGAAGGGAGTATCTCGATTGATGAGAAGCTTATGGAGGTAGCGAATATTCTACCGTACGAACAGGTAGCCATATATGATGTAACAAATGGAGAGAGATTTACCACCTATGCCATCAAAGCGGAAAGAGAAAGTGGCGTTATTTGTTTAAACGGCGCGGCGGCAAGGAAGGTTGCCCCCGGTGACCTAATTATTATTGCTACTTACGTGACGGTAGATGAAGAGGAAGCAAAAAAATGGAACCCCCGTTGCGTCCTTGTGGATGAGAAAAATAGGGTAAAAGAAGTAAAATAAAGGTAGAAATCGATAGTTTTTCTGGGAGAAAACCCCTGTGTAGCAGGGGTTTTCTTTTTGAAAAAGAGATTGAAAACAAACACTGTTTTTGTTAATCACGAAGACGTTTTCTGAGGAAGGAGTATTCCCTTGAAAAGTAATTTAAAAAAGATTTTTTTTACCGGCCTCGCCGTTGTTATGCCCATAGGGCTTACGGTGTACATCTTTTTTTTCCTCATTGATTTAATGGATGGGTTGCTACTCATTATTCCTGAAGCATATAGACCCGATGCCTTTCTTCCCTTTCATATCCCCGGTTTGGGGGCCATATTTACCGTAATTGTCATATTTCTAGCCGGTTTACTTATGAAAAGTTACCTGGGTAATAAGTTAGTGAGACTGGGTGAGAGCCTTTTAGATAAAATACCCTTTGTCAGGAGTATCTATCAGGCGATGAAGCAGATTTCTGACAGTTTTTTCATGGACCATAAGCGAAGCTTCAGAAAGGTGGTTCTTCTGCGTTTTCCCAGTCGTGATGTTTATTCTGTGGGATTTATCACTGGTGTACCCACAAGTGAATTGAAGGCAAAGGTGGGTAGTGAGCGGAATTACGTGAGTGTCTTCATGCCCACCGCTCCAAACCCCACAACGGGACTTTACATGATCATGCCCGAGGATGACCTCATTTATACCGATATGACCGTGGATGAAGCCTTTACATTGATTATTTCCACGGGGATTGTCGTGCCTCCGGAAAAGAGGGGCGAAAAAAAATAATACGATTCGAGGGGGTTACATGTTAATTACTTCAGAAAGTGTGAAAATCGGTCATCCTGATTTGGTTTCTGATTCAATTGCGGCAAACATTATTGCAGAAATCTTCGAGGAGGAACGAAAAATCGGGCTTACCATCGACAACATGCCCCACTGCGGCATCGAGGTATTCTTGGGGAAGGGATTATGCCTTGTAGGTGGTGAAGTAGCGAGTCGAGTGCGTATAGATGTGGAACGATGCGTTCGGGAAACGGTACTTTCTATCGGTTACAATGATAGTGCCGTGGGTCTGGATGGTCGTTCTTTGGGGATTTTGAATGCCATTATTCCCCAGTCCTGTGATATAAACATCGGCACGCGGGCCGATTTGGGCAAATTCAAGGAAATCGGGGCCGGTGATCAGGGTATTATTTATGGATTTGCCTGCGACGAAACGAAGGAACTGCTCCCTCTTCCCTTTGTGCTTGTGAATAAGATGATGCGAGCCTTTGAAAACTGTGGGAATCCTATCTTTGCCCCTGACGGCAAAGGCCAGATTTCTGTGGAATATGACGAGAATGGTCGACCTCTAAAAGTCAAGAAAGTGCTCATGTCGAATGCTATCGATTATCGATTTGTGAAAGGAAACAGGGAGGAAGTGGAAGAGGAGGCAAAACGTATTGCCTTTAATGCTCTTGGTGCCTGGGTGGATGAGAAGGCAGAATTTCTTTTTAATCCTACAGGGGAATGGCAGGCCATAAACTCTTGCAGCTCTGCCGATTCGGGGTTGACAGGGAGAAAGCTTGTGGTCCAGCTTTACGGCGGCTACCCCGGCGCCCAGTTGGGAGGCGGTTCTGTGGTAAACAAATCGCCGGAAAAGGTTGATTGTTCTGCGGCATTAGGGTCCCGCTATGTGGCGAAAAATATCGTTGCTGCCGGTCTGGCGAAAAAATGCTCTCTTCAACTCTCTTACGCTATCGGTGTGGCCAAACCCTTTTCCGTCTATGTCAATACTTTTGGTACGGGAGTTGTTCCCGACCGAAAATTATCAGACGTGGTAGCTGCCCTCTTCGACCTCACCCCGAAAGGATTGATTGAAAAATTTGATTTACTCAATCCCCTATACTATCGGAAATTGCCCAAAACCCTCTTTATGGATGACTATCCCTGGGAAAAGACGGATATGATTGAGGCCTTGAGAGATGCGGTGAAATAGGACGAAAGGAGAAGAGAATGGCCGTAAAAGAGATAGATTTGAGTCTGAATTATAAGATTGCCGACTTATCCTTGGCTGAATGGGGTCGCAAAGAGATGGAATTGGCCGAAAACGAGATGCCGGGATTGATGGAGGTGCGCAAAAAGTATGGGCCTCAAAAGCCCCTTGCCGGTCTTAAAATTACAGGCAGCCTCCATATGACCATCCAGACGGCGATGCTCATCGAAACCTTGAAGGAATTGGGAGCAGATATACGGTGGGCCTCCTGTAATATCTTTTCGACCCAGGACCATGCAGCGGCGGCGATTGTCAAGGCGGGGTCGGCCGCCGTTTTTGCCTGGAAAGGGGAAACTCTGGAAGATTATTGGTGGTGTACGGAACAAGCCCTTACTTGGCCCGATGGTTCAGGGCCGGACCTGATTGTTGACGATGGAGGTGATGCCACCCTTTTTGTTCATCAAGGTGTTAAGGTGGAAAAGAATCCAGCCTTACTGGAGACGAAGGTAGAAAATAGAGAACTGCAAATTGTCATGGATCGCCTTAAGTTAAGCTATCAGAAAGACCCACGGCGCTGGCACAAGGTAGCCGAAAAGGTCAGAGGCGTTTCGGAGGAAACGACCACAGGTGTTCATCGTCTCTACCAGATGGAGAAGAATGGAGAACTCCTTTTCCCTGCAATCAACGTGAACGATTCGGTGACAAAATCCAAATTCGATAATCTCTATGGCTGTCGGGAGTCTTTGGTTGATGGTATTAAAAGGGCAACGGATATTATGATTGCCGGTAAAATAGTGGTAGTGTGCGGCTATGGCGATGTGGGCAAGGGTTGTGCCCAATCAATGCGTAACTTCGGAGCCCGGGTAATCGTCACGGAAATTGACCCCATCTGTGCTCTCCAGGCGGCAATGGAAGGCTTTGAAGTTAAAACGCTCGATGATGTGGTGGAAATAGCTGATATATTCATCACGGCCACAGGTTGTTGTGATGTTATCACTGGTGAACATATGGAACGGATGAAGGATGAAGCTATCGTTTGCAACATCGGTCACTTTGACAGTGAGATCGATATGCGCTATCTGGAAAATACACCGGGATTAAAGAAGATAAACATTAAACCCCAAGTGGATAAGTGGGTTCTAAAATCGGGCCGTTCCATCATCGTCCTTGCTGAAGGGCGATTGGTTAATCTTGGTTGTGCCACGGGACATCCCAGTTTCGTAATGAGTACCAGTTTTACCAATCAGTGTTTGGCACAGATCGAGCTGGCCACCAAAAAGTTAGAGCCTAAAGTTTATACCTTACCCAAAGAGCTCGATGAGGAGGTGGCGAGACTCCATCTGAACCGATTAGGGGTCAAGTTAACGACCCTTACTCCTAAACAGGCCGATTATCTTGGGGTAAAGGTAGATGGTCCCTATAAACCACCATACTACCGCTACTGACATCCATGCAGAGAAGGATCACTCCACTCTTAGTTTTAGCCGTATCGGTAATATGGGCTGTCTTCATCGCCTGTAAACAAAAGGCAACGACGGAAACAAAGGAACCTTCGAAAAATGCCCCTCCCGCTTACGGTGATGTTCTGGTGGAAGGATCGATCGGCGACGCCAGTAATTTGATACCTATTTTGGCGTCCGACAGTACTTCCCACGGGATTGCATCGCTTATCTATAACGGCTTGGTCAAGTACGATAAGGACATAAATATTGTAGGGGATTTGGCCAAGTCTTGGGAAGTAAGTCCCGATGGCCTTACTATTACCTTCCATCTGCGAGAAAATGTGAAGTGGCACGATGGGTACCCTTTCACTGCTGATGATGTTCTTTTTACCTATCAGATAACCGTTGATCCCAAGACCCCCACCCCCTACGCAGGTGACTTTTTGAAGGTTAAAAAGGCTGAGGTCATCGACCCTTATACATTTAAGGTTACCTATAGAGAACCTTTTGCCCCGGCTCTCATGAGCTGGGGGAGTGCCGTTTTGCCTAAACATTTGCTCGCCGGGAGGGATATTACTAAAAGTCCCCTTGCTCGTCGTCCCATTGGAACCGGGCCGTACAAATTTAAAGAGTGGGTTACAGGGCAAAAAATCGTCCTTGTTTCTAACCATGATTACTTCGAAGGGAGACCGTATATCGATGGCTATATCTTGCGCATCATTCCCGATACAGCTACGATGTTTTTGGAGCTTCGGGCAGGAAATTTGGATAAGATGAATTTAAGCCCCCTACAGTATGTACGTCAAACGGAAAATAATCTTTTTCGTAAGAATTTCCGTAAGTATAGGTATCTGTCCTTTTCTTACACCTATCTTGGGTTTAATCTGCAGAATCCCCTCTTTGCTGATAAAAGGGTTCGCCAGGCCATAAGTTATGCCATTGATCGCAGAGAAATCATCGAGGGGGTACTACTGGGTTTGGGGCAGGTAGCCACCGGTCCTTATAAACCGGGAACGTGGCCCTACAACGAAAATGTCAAAAAATATCCTTACGACCCCAAGAAGGCGAAAGAGCTTTTGGAGGAGGTGGGGTGGAAGGACAGCAATGGTGATGGTATCCTCGATAAAGGTGGTCGCCCCTTTTCCTTCGAGATTATAACCAATCAGGGCAATGAGGTGAGGGCCAAGTGTGCCGAAATTATTCAACGGAGACTGGCCGAAATTGGAATCGCCGTGAAAATTCGCATTATTGAATGGGCTGCCTTTGTGAATGACTTTATCAATAAAAGAAGGTTTGAGGCCACTATTTTAGGGTGGACGATACCGATGGACCCCGACATTTACGATGTTTGGCATTCCAGTAAGACTGCCCCTCAGGAACTGAATTTTATTTCCTATAAAAACAGTGAGGTAGATCGACTATTGGAAAGGGGAAGGGGGACGTTTGATATTAACGAGAGGAAAAAGTGTTATTTCAGAATCCAGGAAATTTTAGCGGAAGAGCAACCCTATGTTTTCCTCTATGTGCCTGATGCCCTGCCCATCATCAGTGCCCGGGTCCGGGGGATAGAACCGGCGCCGTTGGGCATTGAATACAATTTTATAAAGTGGTATGTACCGAAAGAGGAACAGAGGTTGGTGATAGAGAGGTAAATTATTTCTCATTTTGAGGTAAAATTATGAATAAAAGCAGCCTTTTTATGATCCCCATTGTGGTTAATTTCGTAAAAGATATTTTCGGGGAGGGACCGATTATAGAGATTGAGGGTGGCGATTCCATCACCCGTAATGAAGGAAGGCGAATGGAAGACATTGCTGCTGCCCGTTCTTTTTTAGAATATAAATCGCAAGATTTACTATTCCGCGTTATCTATGAGACACAGGATGGTGAGGTAAGGGTGAGACTTCCCGCCGTCTTTAACAATCCCGATTATGTTAAGGTGCTGAGGAACAGGTTTCGGGAACTTAATCGGGTAGAGATCCAGTATTGGCAGATCGATTTTTTGTTCAGACGGGAAGGGACTAAGGAAGGTTTGATCTTGCGCTTTACCGTTCGCTGCGGTACCGACTATTGACAGGATGGTGTGTAATATGAAATTATAGTTCTTGTGGGCGATTAGCTCAGTAGGATAGAGCGCTGGTCTCCGGAACCAGAGGCCGTGGGTTCAAATCCCGCATCGCCCACTTAATTTGGTAGGGTAAAGTTTGAAAAACCGGACCTAATATACTACTCTTAGGTATTAGGTATGGTTATCAAGTGCCCAAAATGTAACAGTAAGAAATCTTGGCAGTTATCAGATGGTAGATT
>Ga0315298_1011303_pt1 | contig 10513 bp, 12 predicted proteins | sample WHS_1_MG_FD_203077 | JGI IMG/M metagenome (GOLD analysis project Ga0315298, IMG submission 203077) | Extremophilic microbial mat communities from Washburn Hot Springs, YNP, Wyoming, USA - WHS_1_MG | ecosystem: Environmental > Aquatic > Thermal springs > Hot (42-90C) | place: USA: Wyoming...
TTTATTTCTTAAGAGCCCGCCCAGCCTCTAGAGTGACCTCCTTCCACCTCTCCTTCAACCTGGCGACGATGGTCGGCTCCAGGTCCAGCGCCATGCAGGCGTTGAGCAGACGCTCGTAGCGCCTCGCTAAATCTCTATACCAGCCCGTCAAGTCGCGAGACGTCTTGCCAGACCGCATCCGCTGGAGGAGCCTCTCCATCTCCTCCAACATAGCCGACCCCATCTTCTCTACGATCGTTAGGGCCAGAGGCCGTAGAGCTTTGTACTGCCTCTCGTCGAGTTCTATCACAGCTACCTCCAGCGTCGGCCCCTCGCCGGACTCCTCCCACCTCTCGACCACGGCGCGCTTAACCGCCTCCACGGCCCTCTCCACCTTCTCCCTCGGCGACCAGCTGAGGTAGACCCCCGGCAGAAGCTCCAACGCCTCTATCCCCCTGGCGGCTCTCCTCTCCACCTCCTCGTCGTCCGACTTTACCAATATCAACAACACGACGCGGTTACGCACAAGTTAATAAAGCCATCTATCTAGGCCACCGCCGAAGCCATTGCCAGCTCCCGCCAGATCGCTAATACACCTCCTACCCACCGCAGACCTCCGCCAGCTTGTGACGACGGCGAGGAGGAAGCTGGGGCTGGGGCTCCAGGGCGTAGAGGCGGGCTGTGGCCTGAGCCCCCGCGGCGGATGGGCTGTGGGGATGGCGGCAGGTCCTTGAGGTTTTTATTGTTGTGTTTTTGGTTTGGTGTGATGAGTTCGGCAGGCGTCGAGAGGTGAGAGCACTTAGCCCTACCTGATATTTAGGTATTACTTCAGTCGGGTTGGTTGAAAGTTTCAGTGAAGTCCAGGGACCTGTTATATAAGTCCAATGGATAAAATAAGGTGCGTGTAGTGCTCGGAAGTCCCGTCAACGCGGTGCCCAAGCCGTGGCTTTATTTCGAAGTGCCGGCGGTCATGGTCAACGCGTTAGACGTGAAGAAGGACCCGAGGGCGGCGTTGGGGTACGAGGGGGAGCTTTGGGTGGACTCGGGGGGCTACCAGATCCTGAAGAGGGGGCTATCAGTCGACGTGGACAAGATAGCGGAGGTGTTTAAGAGGGTGGATGCCCAGTTGTACTTCTCCCTCGATGTGCCTCCCTCGCCCGGCGACTCGCTTGATGATGTGGAGAAGAAGTTCCGGAAGTCTTACCAGAACTGGCTGAGGCTTAGGAGGGCGGTCGGCGACGCGGTGGTGCCTGTCTTACACGTCTACCGCGACCCCGCCCTCTTCGAGAGGTACCTGGCGCTGTACCGCGAGGCGCCTGTCCTGGCCATAGGCGCCGCTGTGCCCTACGTATTAATCACGCGGGGCGTTCCCCGGGGCTCTCGAGAGCTGGCGCTGCGCCTAATACAGAGGGCTAGGGAGGAGTTTAGAGGCCCCATCCACGTGCTGGGGATGGGGAGCCCCGCCGTGACGCCCATCCTCGCGGCGGTGGGCGTAGACAGCACAGACAGCGCCACGTGGCGCCTCAAGGCGGCGTACGGCAAGGTGCTCTTGCCCGGCGGGGGCGAGCGCCACGTCACAGACCGCAGAGTCAACTTCGGAAAGGCGAAGCCCAAAGACGGCGAGCTGGAGGAGCTGTACAACTTCTTAAACGCCCGCGGCTTCCCCCACATGGAGGACTTCTTCGAGAGGATAAGAACCAGCTTCGAGTACCGGGCCCTAGTCAACGCCTTCGTCGTTATATACTCCACACAATACGCGCCGCGGCCCCCCACCTTCAGAAAGCTCTACGCCCTCGTCGCGCAGGCTACGTCAAAAATTTAAATGGGGACCCCCAGTAGGAGGTGGCCCTCTTGCGACCAACTGCGCTACACGCGCTGGCCATCTTCCTAGCCTTCCTCCTGCTGTCGCTCGTGGCGCGGGAGCTCCTCTACCTATGGCCCGGCGTCGCCGCGCCCTACCTCCTCGCGGCGTTGAAGAGAGACCGCTACTCGCTGGCGGCGTCGGCCTTGGCCCTCCTCTACCTGGCGCTACACGGCGGGTACAGCGACTTCATGAGCCTCCTGGAGCTGGCCGCCATAGGCATGGCGGCGCTGGAAATCCGCAAGCCCCTCGGCGCCGTGGCCTACGCATATGCCGTCGCCATCACCCTCCTGCCCCACACCTTCTACGGCTACTTTTTCATAATGCTGACTGCGGCGGCGGCCTCCGCGGTGCCTTCCCGATGGCACCCCGGACTCGCCTTCGCCGCAGTGGACTCCGTGGTTATCCTCGCCGACACTTACGACTTCAGGCTCATAGAGGCCGCGTTGATTTTAACCGGCGCCGCCGGGCTAATCGCCGTGCGGAGCCTGCCCGCAAAGCTGGCGTTTCTGCCGCTCCTGGCACTGGGCGCCGCCGCGGATCAGTTCATAGTGGGCGGATGGACGGCGCTGAGCTACCCTCCCATATACCACCTCGACTACGCCATACCTCTCGTCGTACCCATCGCCGCGAAGGCCCTGGCCACCGCCGCGCTCCTCTGGGACGGCAGAAAGAGGATAAACGAGCTGGCGGGGGCCGCCGTGGTGTCGCTGTATCTCTGGCTCGTCCCCAACCCAAGCGGCTACGTCGTCTACTCCCTACACGACTGGCCGCTGATACCCCTAACCCCAACCGCAGCCGCCGCCTACGCCCTCCGCAGAGCACGCGGCTCGTAGAGTCTCGACGCGGCCCAAATTTATTAATTCGGGAAATTGACGACTTATGAAATACAGGCTGATGGACGTCTTGGCTTGTCCCTACGACAAGACGTTTCCCCTCCGCCTCGTGGTGATTAAACGCACTGAGCATCCAGAGAGGCAGTATACCTGGCCCCGGAAGCCCTTCTGCGAGGAGTACTGCTCCTACCGCGACCTCAAGATCAAGGAGCACCCCAAGCCCGACGCCCTCCCCTGCGAGGAGTGCCACAAGTGGGAGATCGAGACGGGGGTAATCTACTGCCCCACCTGCGGCCGGTGGTACCCCATCATCGAGGAGATACCCCGCATGCTCCCCGACGAGCTGAGAAACGAAAAAGAAGAACTAGCCTTCCTAGAGTCCGTGGCCCAGGACCTCAAGAAAGTCGCACCAGACCTCGCCGACAAGATACTCACCCAAGGCAAACCCTTCAACCTAGCCAACAAGAAGTAGTTTTGAATGCCGGGTAGGCGCCGCCGTAGATGCGGCTGGGGGCTGGCGGGGGCCAGAACCTCAATCTCTCTCGACACCCCCTTTGAGCCCTATCTCTACCTCCCTCTATTTTTGTAGGAGGCGGGGGTTTTGGGCTTGCTAGCAGGTTGTTAAGTACGTTAAGGAGGTTGAAGGCGGTTAGGCTGAACGACGTTTTCCCTCCGGAACGCCACTGGCAAGGCTTTTAGCCCTCTTTGTCCCCATCAGGAGAGCTAAGGGAGGCGGGATTTACATAGTCGCCGCGTCAAGCCTTTAAGCGGCTCCAGAGGCGGAGTCGTGGATCAGGACGAGATAGAGGAGATGGCCGAGGGCCTAACCGATATAGAGAGGAAGATCCTGGCGCATATATACGCCTACGGCCCCGACACGACCTGGCTGATGGCGCGGCGGCTCCTCAGCGCGGCCGACTGGACCCCCGTGGTGCCTGAGGAGGAGGTGGAGGAGGCTTACAGGAGACTGGAGGGAATGGGCTTGCTGGAGAGGTACAGAGGCAACCTCAAGGGCCTCGTCACTTCATCGATAAAGCCGTAAAGTAGAGAGGCGGAACCCAGACCGCAAAGGCCCAAGCATATACTACGACCTGACCAAAAAAGGCCGCTGGGTAGCCGGCTACCTCTATAAACGGTACTTCAGAAAACCACAAGACTAAAGAGCGCCCTCCGCAGAAGCCGTCTGAATTAGCGACATGTCTCGCCACGTCTACGCACACGCCCACCCAGTCGACTCTGTGCTGTGAAAACATAACGGCTATGTCGCGCTCTTCATGCACTGAACGAGCTAGGAAGCGTTCTAGATCCTCACCACGTGAATTCGCCCAACGACTCCTCGAGCTACCTGTAGACATCCAGGCGCGCGCCAGTCCAAGGTGTCCTGCCTGGCTTAAGAACTCCAGCAAGATCAAGGCTTCGAGAAGCGAGTAATGCCCCCCACGTACTTCACATGCCGGTCTTAAGCCGGTCGATCCTACTCCCTCCGGAATGCTGATGAAAAGATTCTTATTAGCTTGCAATGTGGGCTCATACTGCGATGAGCCTTTGCCCATCCCTACCGACAATAGCAGAGCGCGAAAGGGTCGGTCAGCGGCTTGACGCGGGTCACGTCTCGGCGGCGTAGTAAGACCTGCAACGGGCCTCTACGTGTAGGACCTCGCGGAGGGTTTTGCAGAGGGCGACGGCGCCCACCTTCGCCACGTAGCTCCAGAGGAGGCCCCGCTCCAGGGGGGTCAAGGCGGCGTCTGGCTCGGTGTGGCGGGAGACGCGGTCCACCAACACGTATATGGTCTTAGCTATGGACACTGCACGAGTCTTCACGTCGAAGTGCGGCCAGAACTCGTCGCATTTATTCACCGCGACCAGCGCCTTGGCGTAGATGCGGGGCCAGCTGAACATTAGGCTGTCCAGCCTCACGTTGGCCGCGACCCGGCAGGGCCTGCCGAAGGAGACTGTGTACTCCGCGGGGCCTGAGGCGGAGAAGGAGGGATTCTCCAAGTCGAGTTCTCCCAGCTCGGGGAGCTCCACAGAGATATCTGGGGAGAGGTTTAAAATTGTTGAACTATATCTTGAGCGCGATGTGGCCGTTTAGGGCTTTTTCAAGCCGTCTCTCTACGTCGTCCCAGTTCACCACGTTCCACCAGTTGTCTACGTAACTTCCGCGGTCGTTTTTGTACTGGAGGTAGTAGGCGTGTTCCCACACGTCCAGCGCCAGGAGGACTTGGGCGTCTGCGGCGTGCATGAGGTTGTGTTTCTCGATCTGGAGGATGAGCAACTGCTCTTCCATCGGCTCGTATATGAGGATGGCCCAGCCCACGCCTTCTACGTTTTTGGCGGCTTGGGAGAACTCCTCCTTGAACTTGTCGAAGCTTCCGAAGAACTTCTGTATCAAGTCGGCGGTTCTGCCGCCGGGTTTGCCGCCGCCCTTGCCGTGGGGCGCCATGTTGGGCCAGAAGATGGAGTGCAACACATGGCCGTTGAGGTGGAAGGAAAGGTCTCTCAGCACGGCCCTTATGTCTATCTGCTGGAGCTCGCCTTTTCTGAACTTCTCCAGCTTCTCAAGCGCGGCGTTGGCGCCATTGACGTAGCCTTGGTGGTGCTTCTGGTGGTGGAGCTTCATTATCTCCTCGACGATGTAGGGCTCCAGGGCGTTGTAGTCATATGGGAGCTGTGGTAGGGTATACCTTTTTGTTGTTACCATGGCAACCTCTCCGTTTTCTCCATTTAAATATTTAAAGACAGATGCCGCAGTTGCGACGCGAAACGACGCAATAGATTCGGAAACTTGCCGCAAGCCCCGTTGGCCCAGTACGGCTGAAGACCCTTGCCAGTTGGGCTTGCCGCCGTGGTTGACCTCTGCATAGAGGTGGGATGGACAGCTCAACACCGCCGCCCTCGGGAAGGCATGTATGGTGGCTAAGTTTTATGTGAGAGAAGTGGGCTAGGTGGGGCAGTCCTCTACCATGAGTTCGTCGCCTTCTGACCTGTATTTCGCCGGGGTGAGGGGCTCCGTGGTGAGCTCCGGCACTAGGGATGTGCCGGTTTTGAGGTCTAACTTGGCCCAGTGGCAGGTGCAGATCAAGACGTCGCCCTCCAGCTGACCCGCCGTGGTGAATTGGCAGAAGGCGTGGGGGCACTGGTCCCGGTAGATGTATATCTTGCTCCCCCGTCTTGACGGCGAAGCAGTCTGTGCCAGGTATGGGGGTTATGGACCCCTCTTTTATCTCTGAGATTTTTATCCGCATGGTGCTGAGGTGATCTGTGGATTAAGTTAGTCGGCGGTGAGGAGGCGCTCGACGAGCACGAGGGCGGCGGCCGTCGCGGCGGCGGAGAAGGCGGCGAGGTATATAAACGCCGTTGCGTCGGGTGGCGTGCCGTAGGTCACGGCGTCTCTGCCGAGCTCCGTCAAGTATGTCAGCGGATTGACGGCGCTTATGGCCTTGAGCCACTCTGGGAAAAACTGCCGGGGGAATAGGGCGGTGGAGGTGAACATCAGCGGCATCGTTATGAAGTTGTTTACCACGCCGGGGGCGTGGAAGTCGCTTGTGTTTACCGTAAGCGCCGTGAAGAGTGCGGCGAAGCCCACGCCCGCGGCGACTAAGGCGGCGACCCAGAGAAGGAGGCTTGCGGGGTTTACCGAGTAGTGCACGCCCAGGAGGGCGCCTACCGCGAGTATCACGGGCACCGTGAGGAGACCTCTGGTGGCTGCGCCGAGGGCCTTGGCGAGGAACACGGCGGCCTTGGGCGTCGGCGTGACAAGAACCCTCTTTAGGTACCCCATCCGTCTGTCGAAGACTAGGCTCATGGAGCTGAACATCCCCGTGGTCATCATAGTTATCGAGGCCATGCCGGGTAACATGTATGAGAGGTAGCTTCCCACGCCGAAGAACTGGGTGAGGAAGGCGCTGGGCAGGCCGGCCAGGCTGTTGCCGAAGAAGATTATCCACATGACCGGCTGCGCAATTATCATAAGCCACATGTATCTACTGCGGAACAGCTTCAACACCTCTCGCTTGTACAAGGCGTACAGCTGGGCGATCATCGCCTAGCCCGCCGGACCCGCATATATATCTTCCTCAAGTCTGTCTGTTCGCCTTCTATAGACGCGCCGGTTAGGTTTATGAACACCGTGTCGAGACTGCTCTTCTTAACCCTTACGCTTTTGACCCCATCCACGGCCTTCACCACGTCGGCCAGCACCTCCTCGGCCCTCCGCGTCTTGACGAGCATCTTCCCGTCTTGAGCCGCCACCTCGCCGAAGGGGGCTAGCCTAGAGACGTCCACCGGCTTCTCCACCTCCAGCTCAATCACGTCTACTCCGTACTTCGCCTTAAGCTCGTCCGGCGTCCCCACGGCCGCGATCTTCCCCTTGTTTATCACGGCGACCCGTCGGCACAGCTCCTCAGCCTCCTCCATGTAGTGTGTGGTGAGGAGGACCGTGACGCCGAACTCTTTGTTTATCTGCCTCACCACCTCCCAAAACCCAAGCCTAGCCCCCACGTCTAGACCAACGGTGGGCTCGTCCATGAAAAGTATCTCCGGGCCATGTAGGAGGGCCATGGCCACCTCGAGGCGCTTCCGCATCCCCGTGGAGAACTTCCCCACGGGCCTATTCGCCGCATCGGCGAGGCCGAAGTACCTCAAGAGCTGGAGAGCCCTCTCCCGCCAGTTAGACACGCCGTGCAACCTGGCCTGGATCTCCAGGTTCTCAAAGGCGGTGAGCTCGTCGTCTACTATGATCTCTGATGAGATCCACCCGATCCTCCGCTTCACTTCCCGCGTCTCCTTAACCACGTCGAAGCCCGCCACCAAGGACCTGCCGGACGTCGGCCGCGTTAGGCCTGTCAAGATCTTGATGGTGGTGGTCTTCCCCGCCCCGTTGGGGCCCAGCAAGCCGAAAATCTCGCCGCCGGCCACCGAGAAGGAGATCCCGTCCAGCGCCACGACGTCGCCGTAACGCTTCACAAGGTTCTCAACCAGCACCGCGTCCATAACAGCGACCGATCGGATGTATATAAGCTATTTGCCGGCGAGCATCCGGTTAAGCAACTCCTCGCGGGCCTCCCGCACCGCGACGAAAAACAACACTAAGCCGATCAACCCTATGACGAGCGATAAGGCTTCGATGAAGCTGAACAGAGCCGAGAGGACTTATGTAACATATGCTAAAGAAGTTACGACTTATAAAGTGAAAAGGTAATTCCTACGCCTAACCACGCCAGTGTTCAGAACTGCGAAACCCGCCAGAACCGTCCCCCTCTGAATATCAACACGGCGCATCTCTCTGCGGCCTTTACGGCGTCGTAGTCTCTCGTCACCACGGCGCATCTGGCGCCGCACTCAGCGTCGCAGAGCTCCACTGCGTATATCTCCGCCGGCTTCTGCTCAGAGAGGCGGCAGTCAAAGCCGTACCTCCGGCAAAGCTCAAGATAGCGCCTCGCCAGCGGCATATGCGACTCGTGCCAGGCGTCTACCACAAAGACGGCGTCGAGACCGGCCTCGGCGGCCGACTTGAACATCTCCTCGGGCTGGCTTAGAGACGCCGCCACCGAGAAGACGTCTACGTAGAGTCTGCGGTAGTTAAGGGGCGAATCCGGCTTGAGGTTAAAGACACCCTTTCTAGTCCTCCTCATGGAGCCTCTCCACGAGGAACCTGGCCACGGCCAGCGGCACCTCTTCCCCCTCTGCCTCAAGCACCACGTGGCCTGAACATGTCACGGTAATGTATCTGTGTGCTGAGATGACGACTATGCGGTGTTTCGGGTTGGCGAAAGACGTCAGCCTGGCTGTCTCGCCGCTCCTCTCCACGAGAGACTTTATGTAAAGCTCGCCGTTGGTCTCAAGCCTGCCGGGGCACTCCACCTCAGCCTCGACTACGTAGACCCGCTTGTTTTCCAGTTTCTCCAGCGCCTTTCTGTACCGCCGATACAGCATCACCGCCGCTATGTGGGTGCATATCTCGCGCCTCCGCCGGAAGCCGAAGGCCGAGGCAAAACATATGCAAAGCCAACGGCCCTCCCTCTCGGAATACCAGACTTGATAGAGAGGCTTCCAGTCGCCTAACTCGCGGCGGCCGTAGACGACGTAGAGACCGTCTCCGGCTTCACGGACGTCGCCTAGCCTCATGAGGGTCCTCTTTATCCAGCGGCGGGATTTCCCGGGGAAGGTCCTCGATAGGGACTCCACAACCCACTTGAGGGGGTCCGCCGGGCGGCGGAGCGACACTTATAGACTCACTATGTATATATAACAATCCGCCGCGGCCCCGACCCTTTTAGGACTGAGGGGTCGAGACGTTGCGGAGACTCTGCCCAAGTCTCGGCGGCGTGGGTCTGCGAGACTAGGGGCGTTGTGAGAGGCGGATATCGCGGAGAGGTTTTAGAGGAAGACTTGTGAGAGACGCGGCAGACCGGCGGCGGTCAACCCACGTCATCTGCACGGCTACGTCGTCGACTGGTTAGGTCAGGAGACGAGGCCTGGGCACCGTGTGGGCGTCTTGGAGACGAAGAGTCGCAGTGGAGATAGTTTTCCATAGCCGCCGCTTGATTACCTAAAGCGCTGTGGCTGGTCCCGGCAGTTCTCCGCTGGAAGCGCCGCTGAGAGACGGTGGTTATGCCTATGCCGCAGATGCTACCGGGCCCCGCTCACCGCCGCAGGTTGCCCAGGCGCCTCAGCGAGGTGGAAAGCATCTCCCGGGCCGCCGGCGAGGAGACCGCGAGGAGGGCAAGCGACAAGCCGCCGAGCAACAGTGCGTTGGGGAGATACGTCGATATCGTCTCCAGCGCCCCGCCTCTTACGTAGGGGAGGAGGGGTATGGGGGCGGCGTAGATGAGGGCTAGGGCCGCGGCGGCGGGTAGGTAGAGTTTTGTCAACAGCGGTAGGTAGCCCCGCCCCAGGAGCCACATCCTGTAGGCGGCTGATAAGGAGCCGGAGATCGTAAATGCGATAACCATGCCCGGCGCGCCGTGGGCCTTGGCGAGGAGGTAGATGAGCGTTATAGTGAACGGCGCCGACGCTATGTCAAGCATAAGCGCCTTCGCCGGCTTGTCTCTAAGGGTGAAGACCGTCTTCTCCTCCGCGCCCTTCAGCACGGTGTCTGCGTGGAGTAAAATACCTGAGGCTAGAAGCGCGGCGCCGTTTAGCCTGACGGCCTCTATCAACGGGACGCTTCCGAGCTCCGACGGCCGCAGAAGCGCTATGTACCAATCCGGGCTTTTAGCCATCACCGCCGCCGCGACTAGGTATAAGTAGAGTAAGACTGCCCCGTCTAGGAGGGCGCGCCGAAGCTTATTGGCTTCTGCAAGGAGCGAGCCGTACATAAGGGGCACTATTGAAAGAGCTGGGTAGACCGACTTGCCGATTTGAAATAGGACGTAGTTGTAGGAGAGGAGGAGGTCTCCGCCGGCTGCGAACACCGCGTATGTGGCTAAGCCGCCTATGAGCGTTGAGAAAAGGTAAAGTGTTTGGTATGGGGCTCCGCGAATGAGTTGTTTTAACGTCGCAAGGTGGATCCGCGGCTTGGCTAGTTTTGCAAGCGTCGTGGGTAGAGACATAGCTACGTTGATCAACAACACGGTTGACACCGCGGGGCTGAGTCTGATGATAAACGCGCCGGCTAGCTTCGCGGTCTGGCTTACGTAGCCCAGCAGAGCCAGCGTCTTCTGCCGATATATGGATAGGTAGGCGCCGGCCGGCCACGCCGAAAGGATAAGAAGCGTTAAGCCCAGCGCAAGGACTGCGGCGTCGAATTTGCCGTATACAGCGATGTAAACCGCGAGGGAGACCCACGCCAAGAAGGAGGCTAAGACGCCGGCGCCGGCCAGCTCAGAGAAGCGCT
>Ga0315298_1011304_pt1 | contig 10513 bp, 10 predicted proteins | sample WHS_1_MG_FD_203077 | JGI IMG/M metagenome (GOLD analysis project Ga0315298, IMG submission 203077) | Extremophilic microbial mat communities from Washburn Hot Springs, YNP, Wyoming, USA - WHS_1_MG | ecosystem: Environmental > Aquatic > Thermal springs > Hot (42-90C) | place: USA: Wyoming...
GCTTTCCGCTACGGTACCGGTAGATAGAATTGACCAACTCGGCAAATACAAATGAGTTCTAGTGGTAGCATGGCGTCCTCTAAAATGATTATCCCGAAGTTGGCCGGAACGCCGACATTCTATCCAAACTTTGTGATGAGGACTTCTCGAAGCTCTTCGACACTCTTCGTGAATGCTTGGATTCCTTCTTCCAACTTGTCTTTGCCGCATGTATCGGTCTCCCAGTAGGCCTTGTAAGTGTCTTCGTCAAGTTTGAAGTCGGGCTCACAGCACACGGCTGCACTCGCAACGGGATCACATTCTCGGACGACATCTGCAGCTCCCCTCGACATCAAAGATTCAAGAAGTGGTGGAGGAATCGTCATTTCGTCTACACCAGCAAGCGCCAAAATCTCGTCAACATCGCTGCCTTCGACAGAAGTGCCTCTGGAAGGACGCCATGACGCGGGCATGCAAATCGTCGTGTAACCGTACTTTCGGAAGTATCCATACATGCGCTTCACGCAAAGCACACCTGGATCGGCGCTGGGATGATAGCTCTGTTTACCACTCTTGGACTTGTGCCAGTCCAAAATTCGGCCCGGAAAGGGCGAAATTAGATAGCAACCAGCTTGAGCAGCTGCTGCGGCTTGCAAAAACGAAAAGATCAAAGTAATGTTGGTCTTAATACCGAGCTTTTCCAGTTCCTTGGCAGCTTGAATTCCTTCCCAGGTTCCTGCCACCTTGATCAGCACACGACTCTTGTCTACACCCATCTCCTTGTACATATCGATAATTTGCTTCGCCCTCTGAATGGTGCCCTCAGTGTCATAACTCAACCGAACATCGACTTCAGTCGAAACCTTGCCAGGAACGAGTTCGAGTAGTTTCGCTCCCAAATTCACCGCCAACTTGTCCATAGCAATGTTCAATCCCGGCTCAAAGTCGGGCAGAGGGGAATCTCCTCCGCCGCTCTTTCCCTTGGCGTACATGACGGCATCAAACACCATATCTTCGTATCGTTTGTCCCCGCTGGCACCAGCTTGCGAGACAAAAAGTGGGTTGGTGGTGGCATCGGTGATGAATCCATCCTTGGCAAATTCCGCTACAACATCCAAGTCGGCACTATCAATCGATAGAGTGGTCATCTTCGATAGCTCCTGCAGCGCCGTGGCCGTTGCGACCGAGACGGCTCGAAGGCTAGTCGTCGACGTGACGGGTTTGGTGGGACAGAAGGCATGGACCCGGTTCATCAGCGACGCCGACAAGGCAACGGAGGAAAGAAGGAACCGCATTTTGATATTGCAACAAAGAAGACCAATGTCTCGGCTCCACGAGAAAGTGACGGTTCGATGTGATGTATCTGCTGGAAGATTATTTCTGCTGACAGAGAAGCTATTCCATGGTGCAGCCTTATTGGATGTCGGATGTCGGCACTTTGCTTTACAGCGGAAAAGTGGAATGTCGCGCATACGTACTCGCGATCTTTGGCGTCAACCAACACGCGCACGGGGAAATCTGATCTCCCGTCGACGGCCAGTTTCCCACGAGCTCATTTGTAGGGAGCTCGTGGGCAACTCATAGATCTCGACCACAATGGACCTACCCCGCGATTCAGAAGCACTCTGGTAGCAGTCCAAACAACGCAACGCCCAACGGTAACCATCGCTACAGCAAAGTGTGAGCTCGGACAATGTCGAATCCCTCGTCTCCCGCGGCTGTTGACTCGGCAGTCTCCGCGGCGGCCGCTGGTTCTGTGGTCTCATCGTCCAACGAGGATGATTTGCGGCGGCAGCTGCGCTTGGAGATGCAGAATCTCAATCGACGCGAGCCTTTGGATCCTACGTACAAGAAATTGGTGGTCGGTCGAAACTTGACTCATCGAACTCCCGTATTGTCGAAAGACAAATTCTACAAACGAATTGGCAGCCGGCTGCGAGAAAAAGTCGAACGATACATGCAGGAAATGCAGGGGAAGGATCCTTTCGATAGAATTTCACAGCGAAAGCCTCTGGAAGAAGACGCGATGAGGTCAGTCTTCACCTTGCGCGAGGCAAAAGAACACGAGCAAGTTCCATTGCTTGAGGCGACCCTGGCGTACCAAGCGATGCATCCAGAGAGGAAACGGCATTTAGATGGAATGGCGCTCTCTTTGCAGACTCGCAAGGAAAAGAAGCTCCGCAGTCATTCACCCGTAAATAGCGCATCGGCCAAGGAGCAAACCGAACAAGCCCGAATTAGAGCAGAATTGGAGCGCCAGAGAGAACAAGCTCGACAGTGGGAGGAGTCACGGAAAAGGCGAGAAGAGGAAGAACGACGACGCAGAGACGAAGAAAATGCCACAGCTTTGCGCAAAAAGGCTGAAAGCCCGCAGTTAGCTTTGCACAAAATCATTGAACCAGTCTTCAGAAAGCTCTGGGACATGGAATTTCCTAATTTGGGCGGAACGAATCCATTTCGAATCGTCATTGACCGAGACAATTGTGCCAGCATCGGAGCACCGGACTATTTCGATATCATTACAACTCCCATGAACTTGACTTACATCCAAAACAGGGTCAATAAGATGCAATACACTACTCTTCAAGCTTTCTTTGCGGATGTTGAGCTCATGCTGGATAATGCAATCAAATACAACAGTGATCCTGGTAACCCATATCGAATCGCTGCGGAAGAAATGAAGAAGCGCCATGACAAGATCGTGAAACGCGTTTGGCAACAGATTCAACAGCGACAGCAAGCCCAAAAATCATGAGCCAAAGTTGATGCTTTTGGTTGGACCTAAAGGCCTAGATCTTAAGTTCGGGTAGACTGTAGCGCAAAAGGCAACAAGTAGCAGGATGTTCAAAGGTACATACTGATCCCATACTGACCGGTAGCGTCTAACAACGTCCAAGTCGTTGCGAGTCCTATCTTTTAAGCGGAAATCAGCGAGAAATGCACTCGCAGCCAGGAGGCTGACATCTCTCGTACCCTAATAGTATCAAGCAAATTGTTGTCCACCTAGTCCGTTCCCGAGTCATTCACTAATAGTAAATCGTAAAGGAGAGAGCGCGTGCCTCGATCCCATCATCACACCCGAGGACGACGATGACGAATCCTTCTGAAGTTCGACGCTCTCCTTCCCATGGCGGTCATTCGCAAATTTGGGGTCTCCATGTCATGGAACGATCGACGGTAGAAGTCAGGCAACTTTCGATAACCTAGCAGTCTCTTGCATTTTTCCCTTGTGCTGCAATATGCCGCCGTCTCCCAAGCTTCCTCCAGTTGTCATCTTGAGGCTCTACCGCAATCTTCTTCGAGCCGCTAAACCCTTTACAGCGCCATCACCAAACGCAAGATTTCTGAATTGTCTTTTGAGCCGTACAGGTATTGATGATCATATTTCGGACTGGAAATCATTTGTGTCCGCTGCTCCAAAGGGAAACCAAGAGAAAGCCCGGGATTTGACAGTACAATATCGAAGTGGAACTTCTAGCACGGGTAGCGACCAAAATGATACAAACGAAGTGATTCCACCAAACAGAACCTATCAACGACTTTTTCGACGGCTCCTTCGCGAAGTTGTTTGTGGTGGTGACCAAGAGGGTATGGCTAAATCTACTTGGCCGTCTCAAGTTGATCCAATGGTACTGTGGAACGTGATACGGCGAGAATTCCGTGACGACCCAAACTGCCAATCGATTCATTTTAATGCAGCTACTCGTTGTCAAGTCGCTTTTACGGGTCTTCGTGAACTCAACAAGAAACTGTCTTATCTGGATCATTTGGAGAGAACATCTCCGGAACCACTTCCCAATCAAGCCGCTTGGAATGTATCACCACTGCCGTTCAAACCTTCGTCGTCACACTTGCGCCCCGGAGCTTTCCTGCTAGCGCATCCGCATCTGAATAATTCTTTCTTTGGCAAAACTGTTATTTGCATACTCGATCACGAGGATGAGAATAAGAAATCAGAAATGGAAGACGATGAAAGCGCCTCCAAAAGAACGATGAACTTGCCCGGGCAACAAACCTACGGCCTCATTGTCAATCGCTCGAGCATCCATGCAGACACGGGGAAGAATCGCACTCTGAGAGAAGCATTTGGGCAGCACATGCTTCCGGCGAAACTTGCCGAAGTTTTTGGTGATTCCATCGTGCGAGAAGGCGGTCCGGTTCACGTAGCGCTACAAATGCTCCACACCCCTCCGTCGAGCTCTGAGGAAGGAGGCGACGACAAATCCATTGGTGGCAGAGTTATTCCCATGATCCCAAAAGACGATGGTACAAGCACAGCACTTTATTCGGATCGCGCAACGTACTTCCAAGGAGAAATTTTCAAAGCCATGACGGCAGTCGAAGAAGGTCGAATGGATCGCGGTAAGCAGAGATCTAAGCGTTGCGGCATGTCACAAGCTTGGCAATGATACATACTCACTTCCTTTACTGTTTCTTTATTTCTAGACGATGTTTCTTTCTTTGTTGGTGCCTCCACGTGGTCTGTCGGTCAGTTGCAGAATGAGATTGCCCAAGGGTTCTGGATCCCATGCCGGGGCCCGCCAGAGATTGCATTATCTGGAATTTGCGAGCACAAAACAGACTCCTCAAAGAGTAGCAAGCGACCCTTGGCTGACCTCTGGTTGTCAATGATGAGTTCATGTGGCGAGGACGAAGGCAAACTTGCACATTTGTACTATCACGAAGACGACTCGAACGAGAACGGTCTTCCATGCGATTCCTTTGAGGACGATGAGATTGACATTTGATAATTTGAATAGGTGCTACTGCAAATGTATTTTTCTTATACTATACGTATTGCATCGACCTATTATGGTGCTCAGCAAACAAGCGTAAGGTTTCTTCGTTTGAAAGAGTACGGATGGTAGAAGTGTAGATTTGGGACGGCGCCGACTTGTTCGACTTCTTGGTTCTCGTCTGTCCTGCGCTACTCGAATAGGCACGCGCGGATTTCAATGGGCTCGCTGGCTTCGGTTGGTGCGCGCTTGGTTGGATTCCAGTTCACCCACGACGTTGATGAGAGGCTCTCCTCGCATCATCAGAGACGGCATGCACAACTACCGGTACGGTACCCAGAGGCCGTAATCATCGACAAAACTATCATTGAGAAGGCGTCGCTAGCTGCTTTGGGTTTGAGACTCTGGTAGACGCAAATTGTTAGGGCTCCTATCTGACTCGAGAATCGACTGGTGGAAATCAGAAACAGAGCCTGATTTGCACGGATTGACGAGAACGTCATCGGATCGAAAGATTGTTTGGTCTCATTGGCATCGCAAAAGACACATACTTTTCTTGAAGAAACTTCGGCTATCTTGTTGACAGACTTATTATTCAGATTATGGTCGTAAGAGGGACGGATTAAACTTTGATTCCATCAACAAGCGAATCAATCAACTCCGAATAGCTGGGTGGCTATTTGCAGCACTCTGCTGGCGGGGACTGGGAATTATTACAACAGACACAACAACGAGATCTGCAGCTAGAAGCTATCTCAAAGATGAGTGAACGTATGATCGAACTCCAAAGGGCCAAGCTGGGGCTCCCGCCAGCGGGCTCCTCTCCCTCGGCGGCGATGCACAATACAAACCGATCGCCCGGGAAAGGCAATCTGCTACGGCCACAAGCGGCAGCAGTACCAAAGACTCCTGAGGAAGTGGCAGAGGCAGAAGTGCTCTCTGAAGATGCGCAAATACAACGCTTTATTCATCGGCTGCAGCGACGCGATGATCTGCATCCCATGGCCGATGCTTCCAGCGGACCAACGGTTCCCACTGCGCTATCTAGACGAATGCTTCAACGGCAAGGTGTCGGCTATTTAGATGATACAGTAGCTGCGGCAATTTCTGCCTCTGCCGACCGCTTCTTGGCAACGGTCTTGCAACAAGCCGTCGCATGCCGTGACCAACGGCTAAAGGGAGCCGAGATGGCCAGGGATGCCGCTCGCCATCGGAAGCGGCACATGCAACATTACGAGGCGGATTCGGATGATCGTAAACGTCGAAGGGAAGAAGCGGAAGATTCCTGGGAAGCGGCACATATTAGAACAATATCAGCCGCAGACGCGTTAAAAAAGGGTGGTGGAGCATCAAAGGCAGCTGATGACAAGAAGAAGAAGAAAAAGAAAAAGGAAGACGACACGCCAGCCACAAATGGCACCACACCTGCTAGCGGGGCCAATGTACCTCAAAACGACGACGACGAATCTTACGATTCAATAGATGAGGAAGAAGACTATTACAAGGAAAAATTGGGCGACGCTCCGGCACCGCAGAAGGGCGACGATGACGAAGACGATGGCACGTTATTGCTCAAGGATCTTGTGCGCCCCCTCGAAGCATGGGACTTCCATGTCACTGGGAAGGAGGCTTTGGAAGATAAAGATCACGATAGTGATGAGGAAGACCCTGAAGCAGAAGATGATGATCGAGAAGAGTCCTCGACAGCACCGACCGAAGATAATGGGAACGACGACGGTGCCTCTGTGGCAGGCTGGGAAGGTCAGAAAAGTGATACGAAGTCTGGGGAAGGTGGTGATCCAGAACCAAAACAGAAAACGTCTTCGTCGCCGACACCAAAAGCATCAGCATAGGATTTATTCCGGCGCTCTGGGACAACTTTTTGGCTCGCCGGTTACTTCCCGATGACTTAAACCTTCTACTGCGGTGTCGTTCCTCGAAAAGAACCTTAACCCGTACATATAACCGTGTGAAGTGGCCCTTTTAGATGTTTTCGACGAGTGTTAGCCACGAGATTGTAGGCGCCATGGGCCATCTCATATTGGAATGCTCTGGAGGCCCGGTTTACAAGATACAATTATCGTCTTGACTGGGTTGGTGGCAAGTGGCAACCCACGCCAATTCAAGCAGGAAAATTTCTCGTTTCTGGCAACAAACTATGATTCCACAGGTGTGAACGAGGGACAAAAGTAGTAACCAATTCCTCCACTCCATCAAGAATTATATGAGCACCCGTAATGATTGGGTTCCACTCATGGATTTTCAACGAGACGGTGAAAGGTACCAGCAGTCGCATCGACACTTGCGGCACGTGGCTTCAATGCCGGGCTATTGTCGTTCTCCCAGTCTAACTGGAGTTGCCGTAGACCACCAAATGAATTTCGCACGAATGCCCTTGAATTCATTGCGATGCTGAACTGCGAAGGAAAGCCGACTGCGCATGCTGCAGCCCAAGTCCGGGATTGCGTGGTCAAATCCATAAAGATCGATCGAGAGCACAATCGATCAGCAGGTTCAAACACCAAGAGTGCGGATGATGGCGGATTCATGGATCGTTCGCATTTGCGCATATCAAGCATTTCTCCCCCTCCCAACTCTGGAAGGTGGATACTGCAGGGACAGTTGTTTCTCTATTGTCGTGGCTGAAGCTTTGAAAATTCAATTTCGATTTTGAGAAACTGTCAATTGCAGAAGTGGTGGCATATCAATCATAAATGACAAAGGACGACAACACGAACACTCCTGAAGCTCATCTCAATCCTGATGATTGTTGCGAGATGGGTCAAGAGACTGCAGAAGAAACCGTTGAGATAATCGATCTGAGTGAGAACCAAACTCAATTAGCTGAGAGGGATCAAGTAGAAAAGCTCAAAGGACATGGGAAGGACGCTTTCAACGATTTGTTATCTGTTTCCTCAACGACCCTACCAGAGACCCGGCTTGGCCAGACAACATCAGATGGATCGTCACTTCCACCAGCGCCACCAGCATTGCGTAGAAATAACCGATATCAGGTTGCATCACAACCAGGAGCTGTAGCTGTTTCTCCCCAAGTGGCCACCGGAAATGCCGCTAGTGACAGCAGTGAGAGCCAAACGACAGTGAGCAGGCTCGAAGGAACCCCGATGTTGACGAGTCAATTTTGGTGAACGCACATCTCTTGGGTGATCCAACGGAAGATGAAAGTGATGTTGAGAATGGTCAAGATGCTCCGGCGGTGATGTCGGCCACCAGCGAGGTGATGAAACCGGTGGTGGCAGAAACATTGGTGGAAGGCACCCAACGACACCTTACAATCCCGGTATGAAAGACGTCTTCCACAACAGAACGCTTCAATGTATAGGATTGCTTGTCTGTTTGATCATCATCGGGCTTATTGTGGGCGTCGTTGTTGGATTTGGAGGGATTCGAAACGACAACTCAAGTGTGCTGCTCTCGCAAACCAAAACTCATATCAACGATCGCACGGCCGCGATGCAACCTACTCGAGGAGATCACCCTGATCAGTCGCCCCCAAAGTCTACATAGTCTCAGACTGGCTGGGTCTTCTTCTTTCGCCTTGACTCTGGATCCGCCCATGACTATTTATTGTCGGAGTAAATACCTAGGATTGAATAGTTCCCATTTGTCATCGTCCTCCGGGAAGTCGTCGAATCCGTATTGGGTTTTCGTGGTTCGTTCTTAGCCACAACATTTCGAGACGGACAGAAAATGAATGAAGCTAGAAGAATGGTAGACTCGAAGGGTTCTACCAAGAAGCCTGTTGTGGCAGCAAAAGTTTGGCAGCAGGAAGAAACGTCGGTCGAGGAAAGTCGCGAGGGTCTCCTCCAACTTCGAACTGTCCATTTTGCTGGTGTCTTTCTCTGCTTGATCATCGCCGGTTTGACAGCGAGAGTTGTAATTGGATTTGGTTCAAATGATGCTTTGGCTCTTCCGAGCTCGATTGTTCCGATTGAGAAGAATCCTCCCGCGAACGAGACATTGTTACCAACTGCGAACGAGCAGCAACAGTTGCCTTCCCGCGTCCCTCCCCTAGAACCTGTCCAACGTAATGAGTCCACTGTTGCCCCTTTCGAAACGGGATATTGGCAACGTCCAACCCCTACCGAAGTCCCAGTCAAAAGTTTTCAGCCTTCCCCAGTTACAGTGGTCACTGCCTTCCCCTCGGTTGTGCCAACTTATGCCCCGTCGTCGCTGCCTACTAAACCTCGCACTTCCTGGCCCAGTTCTGCACCTTCTATCATCCCAACCTCCACGTTCACAGTAGCGCCAAGCGAGTTTCAGAGCTTTATGCCCAGTCCCAGGCCTTCATTGACTCCAAGTTTCCTTACAGCTTCACCTGAGATTTTGCCAAGTGCAACTCCAAGCTTTCGACCTACACTTTCAATTGAGCCAACGACGTCTCCCCCTGTGACACGAGCCCCAACATTCCGACCTACACCTGTTCCAGTGCGAGCCCCAACCCCACGGCCCAATATAATCAGTAGCGAAAGCAACTACCACCCAGCACCCGTGCACAGTGGAAACAGGGAGGGGAGTTCTGGCAGTGACAGTAGCCATTATTGTGGCGAGCATGATTAAGTCGCAATTCTCGGAACACATCCACGCGCTATACATAACATTTAAACCTACATGTTGCATCAGTCGTACGCATCATGATGATCCAAATGTACGAAACCAGGTTTTTTGCACGTCTTTATCCGAGCTCCTTCCTCCACAATATGATTTCTTGTTGCTTGAAATACCGACGATCTTCCTCATCCACCAGAACTAGATTCAAGAAGTATCGAACGGAGAATCGATTATTGATCGACGAGTACGTTGGAGTCAAGTCCGCAGGAATACCTCGCAAGGAAAGCTTGACAGGAATGACTTCGCCTTTGACAGGGGCTCCATCCATGATTTCATACTTGACAAGAGTTTGAGTTTCTGTAAAGACATTTTGCTGTGAGTCTGCGGATGGTGGAGGCGCATTGCCTGTTCCTGTATTGGCCGCTTGTACACCATCTCCACTCGTCTCGCGTCGAATGACAGCCAATTCCATGTGTTTGATCTTGATCCGTACCAACAAAAAATGAATCTTTCCTAGAATCGTATCCTGCAAATGGTATACCCGACGCTCGTATTCAAATTCGATATGTAAACAGTCTTCGATACCAACTTCCATTTTAATGGCCTCGTTTTGTCGCGGCGGCTGCCCCATGACTTGGACCCACACGTCGTGTTCCTTGTGCAATGGAGGCAAGAACTTTCGTTCCAGAATGACCTTGACAAAGTATCGCACCGACACGTTTCGTCCACGATACGACTCGTGTTCCTTGTCCATATTCCGGAAAAGAAAGGGCATTTCCGAGATATTTTGGTATAGAATTCCAGGAGGCATCAGCTCCTTTGAGAGACTTACGAAATCGTAATGAGGGCGGCCCTCGTGAACGCCCAAGCCCTGTAAGGAAACATTTGAAGATTCCATGTAAGAGCGACGGTCATAAACAACTTCCAGCAACACATTATGCACCATTGAGCATACGTATATCTCACCATATCGATTCGTCCAATAAACTGGACTTTGATTCCCAAATGTTCAATCTTTTTGCCCGGCGCCACATGGAGGGTTACTACGCCACCGACATCCTGTTGAGAATCGTAGGCGAACAGTTGCTGCTTGATTTCCATTTCTCCTGTGATTGCATTCGGAGCGACCGATGCAACTTTACTGCTGGCTGGATGCTTGACTCTCCAGAACGGATTTTTGTGAAGCTTCCAGCTGGGATAATGATCAACAGGAATGATTCCGTTGG
>Ga0315298_1011308_pt1 | contig 10509 bp, 10 predicted proteins | sample WHS_1_MG_FD_203077 | JGI IMG/M metagenome (GOLD analysis project Ga0315298, IMG submission 203077) | Extremophilic microbial mat communities from Washburn Hot Springs, YNP, Wyoming, USA - WHS_1_MG | ecosystem: Environmental > Aquatic > Thermal springs > Hot (42-90C) | place: USA: Wyoming...
GCGACAATCCAAGCCTCAAATCTGTCTTGGATAGCGCAATTTCCGAAGCTTACCGCGTGGCGCGCCTGGAGGCTGAAAACGAAACCGGCATCGACAAAAATACTTTTCCGGTGACCTGCCCCTGGTCATTCGAGCAAATGATGGCCGAAGACTTCTGGCCGGAAGCCTAAAAAGTTGCGTGGCGCCCGCGCCGGGTCTTCCTAATCGGGTCGGAAGGCCCGCCCGTGTAATTGGCCTGTGCGGCTGAGCGGAACAGGCCATGTTGGGCGGGCGACTCTTTATCGGCATTTGGCCAAGGAATGGGGGGAGTGAGTGATGGCAACAATTGACGAATTGGGAATCGGCCGGAAAGTAACTGCCGCCGTTAACGGTCAACAGAAGGAGGGCGTTGTGGTGGGCAAACGGGTATGCACCGCAACTGCCGGTTTGGAATGGGAAGTCAGGAAGCGGACACTTATAAATATCGATCGCGGGATTGTCAGATGACGCTAAAGTTCCCCTCGCCAAAGCGGGTGCTGATTTTGTGAACCCGGTCATCTGTTCCTCTGACACTCACCAAAGCTGTCTTGTCGAAACGGATAATCTTTTGATTAGCGAAGTGCACAATTCCAACCGGGGCATGGGGAAAATAAACGTCAACCAGAGCGTTTTTGTTTGTATCGTATAAAACCTCCCCCAGGTAATTACAGAATTCCGGCATGAGTTGCAGGGCACAACCGTCAATATGGCAAGCCAATGCCATAGCCAGGCCATCCGATGTGAAAGGCCGACCGCGCTTCAGAACAATTTCCTGCCAGTAACGCATTCTATTCCAATGTGGCGCATCGCGGCGGACTGCAAAAACACCTGCATTTAGGTCTGCTTGTTCACCAACACGACGGAGAATAGATAGCTTCAGACCAGCATGATAAGCCGCTTTAAGGTTGAAAGTCCTTATCATGGGTAACAGACCCAGAAACCAGTAGATCGGAAAACGGCCTCTATATCGGCTCCAAGTCGGCACAATAGCCAAAGCGCTATGGGCGGCACCTCCTACCAGCCAATCTATGGCTTTCCAGTCTTGAACCCAGGTGTCAGCATCGAGGAAGACAATCGTCTCAAATTCCGGAAAAAGCTGATCCAACCACAATTTCGCTAGATTAACTGCGAGAGCAGGACGGCTAGCAATCGCCTTTTTTAGCAAGTTTCCTTCTGGCTGGAACTCTTTGACGATGCACCCATGCGCCTCAATTAACACCTCTTTTTGAGACGCAGTAATACCCGCGTCGATCACACCAAATGAAATCTTCCTGGATTTTTCGTTTGCCCTCATCGAGTTCAGCAACTCGATGACCAAGGGAAAATATTTTTCATCGGCACCAGTGACAATAATAAGGCTCGACGTATTCAACTCAGTCATTCACTCATTTCCTGGTAAGCATCAACGGCAACATCGACTACCCCATAGACCTGTCAAAAGTCTAACGTTGGCCCAGTTAGCCGGTCGGCGCCGAAATGGCCAAACCTCACAATGTTGCACAAACCTTCGTTTAAACGACAAAAAACCAGTTCAAAAACATCAAAGGTTTATCTGTTGCAGAATGCTGTTGCGGGATCGTAGGGGAACGCAACCGAAATGTGCAACAGTGTTCACCGTCCGTTCTAAATTATGGCCATTTCGGCGCCGACCGGCTAACTGGGCCAAATACAGTCGTTTCCGGACAGGCGATTTTGACCTGCGCCCTTAGCTCGGTCTCTAGCCTAAAGGTCCATCTCTGGCCCGTCTCGGCCTTTGCTAAGTGTGCGGCTGGGCTGCCGTGAGACAACGGCTTCCTTTGTGGAGCGCCGCGCCATTGTGGGCTGCTTGGCGCGTTCTGCGGCTTGATTGGCCTGCCGCAACCCCGACAGGTCTGCACCAGCCAGGGCCGCGCTGAGGTTGGCGGTTCTCAACCCAGACAGATCGACGGCGGCCAGCCTCTCCCGAAGCTCAACAGCCCAATCACGGGCCTTGTCGAGCGCCTGAGCACCCCACTCGCGCATCTGCTGCCAAACCCCCTGCCGCTCCCTATTCCTGCCCTGCACAGCCCGCATCTGGTCGCCGCGGTCGGTCGGGACACCCCGCCGTTCCATCCCAGCCGCCGCCCCCAGCTTCGGCTGCGGCTCGCGGTCCAGGTCCTGCGCACGCCTCTCCGCTAGCAGGCGTTCAGGCTCGGGCCGCGCCTGGTCCTGCGACACCTTAAGCGCGACCTCGCGCTGAGCGGTCAGGCTACGATGGTCAACGCGCTCCGGGATGTGGGCACGCTCCAACGCCCGGTTGGTGTGCGCGGCCCAGCCCTCTCGCAGATCCACCAGCGGGCTCTTGTCTTTCACGAAACCCTTCCCGTCCTTAGTGGCAAAATCAGGGTTCCACTCACGCGCCTTGTTGCCAAAACTTTCACCCTCGATGTGGCGCATGGTCAGCATGATGTGGGCGTGAGGTTGCTTCTCGCCGTCGCTGGCGCGCGGCTCGTGAATAGCGATGTCGGCCACCATCCCGTGGTCAATGCATCGCTCTTTCACGAAGTTCCGCACGAGGTTGATTTGCTCTTCCCGCGAAAGCTCGCGGGGAAGAGAGAGCTCAACATCGCGGAATAGCTGCGCGTCCTTCCGCTTTTCCGCCACCTCGACGCCGTTCCACAATTTCGAGCGATCACGCATCCAGGCAGGCGCGTTCTCGGGAGCCATAATCTCCCGATGAACCACGCCTTGCTTTTTGGTGTAATCATACGTGTTCCCGTCGCGCTCATTCGTCAGGCATTCGCCTGAACGATACGCCGACGCCGCAACCGATGACCGGCCACTACCACGCCCGACAACTTTCACGTTGGCATGATAAATTGCCAAATATAGCCTCACACGTACTAAAGGGGTGCAGGGGGAACCCATGCCGTGCATATTGCGAAGCAATGTATAAGCGCGCACTTCGTGTATTGTCCAGTCTCGCTGCCGTTGGTAACGTGGCACTATATCGGATTGAGGAACTGTCAAATGGCAAAGACCATTGACCAGCAGATTGCGGATGCAGAAGCCCGTCTTGCACGGTTACGTGAAAAATCTCGGAAGAAGGAAACTCGTCACAAGATCATTGTGGGGGCGCTCGTTTTGACCGAGGCATCGAAGGACGCAAAATTTGCCGCATGGCTGCTCAAGCAGATTGACGCCAAAGTGATACGCGACGTGGACAAAACCGATATCGCTCCGGTCGTCGATGATCTGAGGAAGGTGGTAGAAACCCAGAATCAACAAGCGGCATCCGTAGAGGCCGCGCATGAGTGATCCCGTTGTCGAACTGGTCGAAACCCTCAAGGCCGTTCGCCTCGAAGTCGCTGCGATCGGTCAGAAGATCGATACCAAAGCAGCGACACCCACCCAACTGGCAGAGCTTGCCAAGGCAGTTAAGGCGGCAAATCCCACCGCTCTCGCCTCTGCCATCGAAACCGCCGCTGTTCAGGCAGGACAGACAATCGCGGGAAAGGTCGATGCCAAGGCAGGTGCGTTAAGCGACATCGTGACCAAATTGACCACCCATGACACCAACCTGGGCAAAGCCATCAAAGGCATCGCTGAAACCGGAGAAGCTATCGAGAAAGCGAGCTTCTGGCTCAATTTCCGCGCCATTATGGTCCTGGTCGTGGCTGTGCTCCTGGTGGGTGGTGGAAGTTTCCTCTCCCTGGCATGGCAGCGGCATGAGAGCGCCAGCCTCCGAACTCAGGAGACCGCCCTGCACGCCCAAATCCAGACTGACAAGGCCAATCTGGCGGCTCTAAAAGCCAAGGGCGGCAACATTCATCTGAGCGAGTGCGGCTCGAAAGACAATCGGCTCTGCGTCCAGGTCGCCCCGGATCAGCTTGGTCCAAACATGGCTCACGCGATCACGTGGTACGATGCTCACAAACCGCTCGGACCGCACTATGTCATCGTTGCCGGGCACTAGGGGCGGCAGATAGCTGCTCTACCCCTCTTGGGGTCAATCTTGCCCCTAGAAGCGCCCCAGGAGGCCGCCTAGGGGCTTCCACGGCCTTCCAGCCTCTTTCCCCCCCTAGCAATGCTTCCCTGGCCACCAGCGCCGTCCTAGAGGCCCAGAGCGAGCGCAGAGCGGGAGCGCCGTAGGCCGCCGCGTAGCGGCGTCTGGGCTAGACGACCTCGCGTCAAATCACGGCCCGGAGGGCCGCCTGATCAGCCAGTCCGCACAGGTGGGTCCACCGGGAAGGCTTCGCGTCGCCAGCCTCCCGTAGGGGGCGCTCCGCTACGCATCCCCGTGGACTACCTGCACGGCAGGCAGCCCCCTTCGGGGGTGCTCCTCTAGATCATAGAAAGGGCAAAGAAAAAATCTTTATATATCAATTGGTTGCTAGGGGGGGGTAGCCCACCAGCTATGGGCTACCCCTAGCCCACCAGCTATGGGCTAGGTTTGGACGAAATTTGTCCGTTTAATGTTGAATTTCATCCACGCTTGCGCTATCCGACATGGATAAAATCCGTCCATTTTTGGATGGATAATGCCCAATTTTGGGCTAGGGGTAGCCCATGAAGCAAAAGCAACTCGGATTGACCACCGAGCCCGGCGGAACCTGGGTGCAAGTCGAGCGCGCCGCCATGGAGCGTTGGTCCAAGCTCGCCGTTTCAAACTCTCGGGCAGCCGCCGTGATGATGCTCATCACCTCCCAAATGGGTAGGCACAACGCTTTGGTGGTTTCTCAAGCCACATTAGCGAAGATGGCAGGCTGTGGATTGAACACCCTAAAGAGAGCTTTAGGGGTTTTGAGGGATGGCAATTGGATCGAGGTTCGCCAGATCGGCCCGACAGGCACCGCCTGCGCCTACATCGTCAACGATCGCGTAGCTTGGTCCGGTAATCGCGATGGCATCCGCTACAGCCTATTCTCGGCGGCAGTGCTGGTCTCGGATGCCGAACAACCCGATCAGGCCGAGCTGGGCGCACAGCCTCCCCTGGAGCGTATCCCGACCATGCATCCCGGTGAGCGCCAGCTACCCGCTGGTCCCGGCCTCGACCCGCCTACGCAGCCCCCGCTGGTGGGATTAGAGCCTGACCTACCAGCCCGCATGAAGGAGCCACATGGGCCACCAGATTGAGCCACTTGGGCCATGCTGAGCCAGCGGCGAGCCGCCCAAGCCTGGGGGATATCTAGAGCCACCCTACAGCGGGCCATATCCAGCGGAAAACTTAGCGTTTTGCCGGATGGGACAATTGATCCGGCAGAGATGCTTCGTGCCTTTGGCGAAGCCAAGGGTGGCCCACCGGGCCACCAAAATGAGCCACTTGGGCCACCCATGGGCCGGGGGGATGAGATGGCTTTTCAGGCCGAAATCCGGATGCTCAAAGCGCAGATCGAGGCCAAGGAGGCTCTGCTCTCTGCCAAGGATCGGCACATCGAGGATTTGAGCCAGGCGCTCCGGCTGCTCGCTGGCCCACCAGCGCCGGCACCACAGCCGTCTCTGCTGGCCAGGCTATTTTTCCGCCAGAAGCCGCCCCGTTCATGATAGGATCGACACCATGAGCACATCGACCCTCTATGACCGCGATTTCTACGCCTGGGCGAATGAACAGGCCGGACTTCTGCGCGCTGGGAAGCTGACGCAGGCCGACATTGAACACATCGCCGAGGAGATCGAGAGCATGGGCAAATCCGAGAAGCGCGAATTGGTCAGCCGACTGACTATCCTGCTTCTCCATCTGCTCAAGTGGCAATTCCAAGCCCCAAAGCGCAGCAAAAGCTGGCAAAACAGCGTCGAAGTCCAACGAATCAGCTTAGATTCGCATCTACGCGACAATCCAAGCCTCAAATCTGTCTTGGATAGCGCAATTTCCGAAGCTTACCGCGTGGCGCGCCTGGAGGCTGAAAACGAAACCGGCATCGACAAAAATACTTTTCCGGTGACCTGCCCCTGGTCCTTCGACCAAATGATGGCAGAAGACTTCTGGCCGGAAGCCTAAAGGATGCGTAGCATCCGCGTTTTCCATAATACACGATTCTGAGACGTCTCGCCGAAGGGTGGGGTCATAGGCCATATGATAGTCTTGAGTTCAGTCAGGGTGCACCCCGTTTTATGAGTCCTTAGAATTTTGCGATGGTGATTCCCATATCTGGCGAACTAAGTAGATCGGTCGTTGTTTACTCTCCTCATAAATTCGACCTAGATATTCACCGATCACTCCCAAAGCCATCAACTGGACACCGCCTAAGAATAGTATCACGACGATGAGCGATGAATATCCTTTTACCGCATTCCCAAAGATTATCGTGCTGCCGATCGTTTTGATTGCGTAGGTAAAGGCAAATAACGAAACGGTAAATCCCAGATAGGAGGAGAGCCGAAGTGGCACACTGCTAAACGAAGTGATGCCCTCGAGTGCAAAATTCCACAACTTCCAATAGTTCCAAGTTGTTGTGCCTGCATAACGCGGAGCGCGGTGATAAGTGATAGTGGTAGTCCGGAAACCCACCCAAGCGAATAAGCCCTTCATGAAACGACGACGCTCGGGAAGCTGTTTCAAAGCATCTAGAGCAGGGCGAGAAATTAGCCGAAAATCTCCAACATTAGGCGGTATTTTCACATTGCTGAGGCGATTGATCACCTGGTAGAACAAGCGCGCAGTAACCCGTTTGCGCCATCCATCACCTTCACGGGATTCCCTCATTGCATTGACGATATCGAACCCTTCGCGCCATTTTTCTAGCAGAGCTGGGATGATTTCGGGCGGATCCTGCAAATCAGCGTCGAGGGGGATAATGGCATCGCCGTCAGCATGATCCAGACCTGCCGTCAACGCCGCCTCTTTCCCAAAATTGCGTGATAGATCAATTACTCGAATGCGCGTATCCATGCATTGTAGAGCGATAAGTTCGGAAATCGTATCGTCTACACTGCCGTCATTGACACAAATTAGCTCCCAGCTTTCGGGTAACTCCTTTAGCGCCGCACAAAGCCGCCGATACAACGTTGTTACATTGCCGGATTCATTATGAAACGGAATGACAATCGATATCTTCTTTATAGTCATGACCCCGGAGACCCTCCGGATGTGGGCCGAAGCGATATTAGCACAGATAGATGTCGTGTATCACCATTGTGGATGATACGCTCCGGAACGAACGTGTGACTTGCCACCGCTGTCACCGCCGCGTTCGGGGGAAGACGAATGGTTTTCGTGAACGACTGCGTGACACGATAAATGGTTTGGTCGGCTTGGTTGGTGAGCGTGATGCGCACGGGAGCGTGGGTGGGCCTACCCGTTCCAGTCAGCGTCAGAACTGCACCCTCACCATGGGTAATGATACGCACCTTCCGGCCCATCCAATTAGCGGGAGCTGGTGACGGCCAATAATCGCCATTAACGTAGATGTAGCGAACCTTAGATGGCGAAGGGACACGAACTACACGCACTCCATGATCCATGTGTTGCTGCCATCCTAGTGCTTCGATCGCAGCAATCAGTGCTGCGGGTGTACCAGGGCCAATCAAGATGTCGTTCACGCTATGGGTCGCGCAGAATGCCGTAAGCTCATTGCCAAAATTAGATTCTACCGTGCCATTGGCGAGATGAGCTAGGACTCCCCAACTCCATTCACCAGATGGTTCAAAACCGACATAGCCGCCGGATTGAGTGAATTTCATGCCCGCATCTAATTGCCACCCCATACCAGGCCCGGATGATCCAAAAGGTAGGATGAGGACGTTGGGCGTCGGGCCAAGCGCCTGACGAACATTATCTGGCGTGAAAAATGGCTGCTCCGGCCAGAGTGACCAAGCGTAGGCACGCATATTGGGTACCAGGCACAAACCAGCGAGACCGGCGAGCGCAAACCGCCAAGGCCGCCATCGCCCGGCATCCGGCGCAGCTAGATACAGCGCCACCGCCATAGCTGAACACAGCGCGACATACATTGTGAAACGCGTTGGCAGAGCGGAGCGGATCAAAGGCAAATGCTTTGCCAGCAGCCACGGCAACGGGATGCGTGTCCGCATACCATCGATATGCAACCACGGCCCCAAGCTCAGCACGGCGAGCGCACACATCGCAATCAGAAGTGCCCTCACATAGGGGCGGGTGATATGATCACGGAAATACAACGCGACCAGGAAAACGAGGGGTAGGCCCAGGTATGCGCCCTGCTCCGATTCATTGCCGGTGAACCGATCAGCGATGGGAGCAAATACCGTCCGCCCGAGGCGAGTGACGACGGTAGGGATAAAGTAGTTCAGCGGGTCAGCAGAGTATGTCGTTACCGAGTTAATTTCCGGCGGAACGTCTGCCATCCCCTTTATCAGATAGAATAGGAACGGCGAGGCCAGCACTGTCATCGCCGTACCGGCGAGGACAATATCGATCGCCAGTTGTCTTAGACCAAGGCGATCGGCCGGCGGTGCACACGCCAGCACTATTACCCAAGTGATCGCACCCAGTACGCACAGCGTCGCTAGGATCTCTGTCGATAGACCGAGTTCGACCAGTAAAACTACAGTGAGGGAGGCAACGAAGGGCCAACGCCCCATCTCCCCCCGTACACGCCGCACGCATAGCAAAACCGCCAGCGGGACAAGGAAGGTGAGATCGAGATTGAGATGCCCGAGTATCTGGCCGAGCTCGTAGGATGAGAAGCCGAACAGATAACCGCCAACAAGGGCAGCAGACCAATCGCGCGTGAGATGCCGTGCCAGCAGGAATGCGGTCCAAGCGGAGAGCGCCGGAGCCATGACTGACAACAGGTTGAAGGAAAGGACCGGCCCGCCCAGAATCGTGATCGGCAAGCTGAGCAGGGAGGCGAACGGCACCGATGTATCCCAGGCGAAATCAAACCCGTGTGGAAACCAGACATACCGCGATAAAAATGGGTTTAACCCATGGGCGATGGCAAACGGCCACCAATGGAGAAACCAGATGAACTGAACCGGGTCCTCACCCTGCCCGAAGTAACGCTGCGTCCAGCTTCCAACTGCCCCAAAAAATCCTAGAGCTATAATGACGTAAATAAACAAGGGCAGTCCGACTGCGATTACGCGACGAATTCTTATTTTTTGATATTTATTAATTTCTTTTGGAGAACTCATGCGGCCAATTCCATCATTGCTCATGTGTCATCTTGAAAAACATGGTGGCCGTCAACGCACTGTAATCCGGGGTGTAAGCTGATAATCCGATTAAGGGATTTTCGGTTATAAAACCTCTTGTTTTTTGCACCACGTCAACGATTGTTCTGGCAAAAACCGACTGGTCCGAAAGCCATGCTCAATAAAATTGCCCGTTCTAAATGCAAAAACCCTGGTTTTTGAGCAAGGCAGAATCGCATGCCCGAATACGGTCGTTTCGGGACAGGTTAACCTGTCCCCCTTGCTCGGTCTCCGACCTAAAGGTCCATCTCTGGCCCGTCTCGGCTTTTGCTCGGCGTGCGGCTAGGCTGCCGCGAGACAACGGCCTCCTTTGTAGATCTCCGCGCCATTGTGGGCTGCTTGTCGCGCTCTACAGCTTGGTTGGCCTGCCGCAACCCCGACAGGTCTGCACCAGCCAGGGCCGCGCTGAGGTTGGCGGTTCTCAACCCAGACAGATCGACGCCGGCCAGCCTCTCCCGAAGCTCAACAGCCCAATCACGGGCCTTGTCGAGCGCCTGAGCACCCCACTCGCGCACCTGCTGCCAAACCCCTTGCCGCTCCTCGTTCCTGCTCTGCGCGGCCCGCATTTGGTCGCCGCGGTCGGTCTGGACGCCCCGCCGTTCCATCGTGGCCGCCGCCCCCAGCTTCGGCTGCGGCTCACGGTCCAGGTCCTGCGCACGCCTCTCCGCTAGCAGGCGTTCAGGCTCGGGCCGCGCCTGGTCATGCGACATCTCAAGCGCGACCTCGCGCTGAGCGGTCAGGCTCCGATGATCAACACGCTCCGGAATGTGCGCCCGCTCCAACGCCCGGTTGGTGTGCGCGGCCCAGCCCTCTCGCAGATCCAACAGCGGGCTTTTGTCCTTCACGAAACCCTTCCCGTCCTTGGAGGCAAAATCAGGGTTCCACTCCCGCGCCTTGTTGCCAAAGCTCTCGCCCTCGATGTGGCGCATGGTCAGCATGATGTGGGCGTGAGGTTGCTTCTCGCCGTCGCTGGCGCGCGGCTCGTGAACAGCGATGTCGGCCACCATCCCGTGGTCAACGCATCGCTCTTTCACGAAGTTCCGCACGAGGTTGATTTGTTCTTCCCGCGAAAGCTCGCGGGGAAGGGAAAGTTCAATATCGCGGAATAGCTGTGCGTCCTTCCGCTTTTCCGCCGCCTCGACGCCATTCCACAATTTCGAGCGATCACGCATCCAGGTAGGCGCATTCTCGGGAGCCATGATCTCCCGATGAACCACGCCTTGCTTTTTGGTGTAATCATGCGTGTTGCCGTCGCGCTCGTTCGTCAGGCATTCGCCTGAACGATACGCCGACGCCGCAACCGATGACCGGCCACTACCACGCCCGACAACTTTCACGTTGGCATGATAAATTGCCAAA
>Ga0315298_1011309_pt1 | contig 10508 bp, 3 predicted proteins | sample WHS_1_MG_FD_203077 | JGI IMG/M metagenome (GOLD analysis project Ga0315298, IMG submission 203077) | Extremophilic microbial mat communities from Washburn Hot Springs, YNP, Wyoming, USA - WHS_1_MG | ecosystem: Environmental > Aquatic > Thermal springs > Hot (42-90C) | place: USA: Wyoming...
CAGGAAGGGCCGAGTGTTGCGGCAGGTCGGGAAATTGCTACAGGCAATGAACTTGCCGAAACGCCCATGCTTGACCACCATGGGATGGCCACACTTGTCGCACACCTCACCGGTCAGCTCCGGCTCCTGGCGCATCTCGGGCATTTCCCGTTGGGCAGCCTGCAAGCTGCGCTCAAAAGGCCCGTAAAAGTCGCGCAACACCTGCACCCAATCGCATTCCCCCGCGGCGATGCAGTCGAGCCGCTCCTCCATCTGGGCCGTAAAGCCAGTATCGACGATCTCGGGAAAGTGTTGCACCAAGAGGTCGTTGACCGTGAACCCCAGCGCTGTCGGCACCAGGTAGCGCTGTTGGCGCTCCACATAGCCACGCTCCTGGATAGTCGATAGGATCGTGGTATAGGTACTCGGCCGCCCGATGCCATACTCCTCCAGCGCCTTGACCAGGCTTGCTTCAGTATAGCGCGGAGGCGGCTCGGTGAAATGCTGCTGTGGGATCAGGCGCACGAGGTCGACCAATTCGCCCACCTCCAGCGGCGGCAGGATGGCCCCTTCATCCTCGCCATCCTGACCAGCGCCCTCATCGCGCCCCTCCTGGTAGAGGGTGAGAAAGCCGGGGAACCTGATGGCCGAGCCGCTGGCGCGGAATACGTAGCGCCAATCGCCATCGCTGGAGGAGGCGTCGCTACCGGCCCCGGCAAGGGCGGCAGGCGATGCCGGCTCCACACCGGCCCCGCTCCCGGCCTTCACCTCCACCGTTATCGTATCATAGATGGCAGGCGCCATCTGGCTGGCCACGAACCGCTTCCAGATCAGCTCGTAAAGGCGCAGCTGGTCGCGGCTGAGCACGTCCTTGAGTGCCCCGGGCTCGCGCTGCACCGACGTGGGGCGGATGGCCTCGTGGGCCTCCTGCGCGCCCTTGGCCCGCGTACGGTAGACCGGAGGGGTGGCAGGCAGGAAACCTCGGCCGAAACGCTCGGCAATGTAGGCACGCGCCTCGGCTTGGGCGACCTGGGCTACCTGCACCGAATCGGTGCGCATGTAGGTAATCAACCCCACCGGCCCACCCGCGCCAACATCCACGCCCTCGTACAGGCTCTGGGCCACCGCCATCGTGCGTTTGGCCGTAAAGCCCAGGCGGCGCGAAGCCTCCTGCTGCAAGGTGCTGGTGGTGAACGGCGGCGCTGGCCGGCGCACCCGTTCCCCCCTCTGCACCTTGCTCACCACATACACAGCGCCCTCCAGGTCCTCCACCACCGCGCGGGCCGCCGGCTCGTCTTTGAGGTCCACATCGCGGCCGTCGATGCGGACCAGTTTGGCGACAAAGGTCGGGCGCTCTGGCGCCGCCACGCGCTTGGCCAGCTCGGCCTCGATCGACCAGTACTCCACCGGCACGAAGGCCTGGATCTCCCGTTCGCGATCCACCACCAGGCGGAGCGCCACCGACTGCACCCTCCCCGCCGAAAGCCGGCTGCGCACGCGGCGCCAAAGGAGGGGGCTGATCTGATAGCCCACCAACCGGTCGAGGATGCGGCGCGCCTGTTGCGCATTGATCAGGGCCCGATCGAGGCCGCGCGGATGGGCAAAGGCCTCGGCCACCGCGGGCTCGGTAATCTCATGGAACACCACGCGGCGCGTGCGCGCCTCGTCGATGCCGGTCGCCTCCACCAGGTGCCAGGCGATGGCCTCGCCTTCGCGGTCAGGGTCGGTGGCCAGGTAGACCTCCGAGGCGCCTGCAGCCAGACGCGAGAGCTCGCGGACAATCTCCTTCTTTTCCGGGGGCACGCGGTAGGTAGGGGCAAAGTCGTGCTCCACGTCCACACTGAGCTTGGAACGCAAGAGGTCGCGCACATGGCCCACCGAGGCCCGCACCGTGTAGCCGCGGCCCAAAAAGCGGCTGATCGTGCGCGCCTTGGCCGGCGATTCGACGATCACCAGGCGTCCATCGCCGCCGAGCGTTGGCTCCTTGAGCGGCTTGCGCAGGTGCGCGACCTTGCTGGCACCGGCCGCCCGGCCCTTCGCGCGCTCCGTTGGCCGCCGTGGCGCAGCCTCCGGGCGCGGCAGTGTATCGTGCGCAGGCGTTCGGCCCATGCGGCAGAGCGCCGTGCCGCACACGGCGCACACGCCGCGCGTCATCGGGCTGCCCTGGGCGCTATAGACAGCCTGCGCCTCGCGCAATGGGCGCTTGGCGCGGCATTTCACACAATAGGCTGTCAACTCTTCGTCAGCCATTCCCTCTCCAACGTGGCTTCACGGCCACCCTTTCGAGGCCAATTCTAGCACATACGAACTATTTGTACAAGGCCCGGAGGGCACGAGGGTGTGCCCCTGAGAGGACAGCTGGAATGCCCGTCGCGCCTGCCTTGCGGCAGCGCCTGGGTCGGCCACCCTGCCAGCTCCAGCAGCCGCTTGCGCAGGCTGCTCGGCACCCGGGGTAGGCCGGCGAGCAGCCGGCGCAGGAAAGAAGAGAGTCCTGGCCCTCCTGGGAGGTTCAGGACTCTCGATGCGCTCGCCCAACCGCGGCGCTCGCGCCGCTAGCTCAAATAGTCCTTCAACTTGCGGCTGCGCGTGGGGTGACGCAGCTTGCGCAGGGCCTTGGCCTCAATCTGCCGGATGCGCTCGCGGGTGACGCCGAACTTTTGCCCCACCTCTTCGAGGGTACGACTCTGGCCGTCTTCCAGTCCGAAGCGCAGCTGGAGCACCCGCCGCTCGCGGCTGCTCAGGGAGTCGAGGATGTCTTGCATCTGCTCCTTGAGCATCTGACGCGAGGCCGCGTCGGCAGGGCCCATGACGCTGTCATCTTCGATAAAGTCACCCAGGTACGAGGTATCCTCCATGCCTACCGGCGATTCCAACGACATGGGCTCGAGTGAGATGCGCTGGATGCGCCGCACCTTGGCCGCCGCTTTGCGCAGCCGGCGCTCCATCGAGGGCTCGAGTGGCTCGTTCCTGGCCATCGCCTGCTCGATGGCACTCCGCTCCTCCGGGCTCAAAAAGTCCATCTCCAGGGCAATCTCTTCGGCCGTAGGTTCACGGCCCAACTCTTGCTGCAGCCGTCGCGACACGCGGCTGACGCGGTTGATCGACTCGACCATGTGCACTGGAATGCGAATGGTGCGCGAGTGGTCGGCGATCGCCCGGCTGATCGCCTGGCGGATCCACCAGGTGGCGTAGGTAGAGAACTTGTAGCCCTTGCGATAATCAAACTTTTCGACGGCGCGCAGCAGGCCGATATTGCCCTCCTGGATCAGGTCCAAGAGCGACATGCCACGCCCGATGTAGCGCTTGGCCACGCTGACCACCAGGCGCAAGTTAGCCTCAATGAGCCGCCGCTGTGCGGCCTCCGCACGCCGTATGCGCGCCTCAGCCAACTCCCTGCGGTGGCCGTCCAGCTCGCCCCGCTCCAGGCGCCGGCGCTGCAGGTTGCCCTGCCGGATGATCTTTGCCAGCTCGACTTCGTCGCCCGGTGCCAGAAGCGGCACGCGGCCGATCTCGCGCAGGTACATGCGCACCGGGTCGCTCACCACATCGGCATCGCCAGGGCCTGCCTCGATTTCCTCGATCTTGAAGAGATCCTCTTCTGGCTCTTCCGCGAGCTCGCCTTCGCTCTCGAGAACGGGGATGCCCTCCTCGAGGAACGAGGAGTAGAGGTCGTCGACATCCTGGGGGTCCATATCGTCGATGGGGAGAGCATCCTTCAGGTCCTTGCGCGTGATGAACTTTTGCTTGCGGCCTTTGGCGATCAGGTCTTGCTTCCTGCGCTCCAGGTCGGTCGATGAGTGCAGCCCTTCTTCCTGGCTCCCGTCGAGCGGGCCCTGCGTCTCAGCCTCTGTGCCCTCGGGCGAGGCTGCAGTTCGTGATTCCTTTCGCTTTCTGGCTGACATCACCACTACTCCCGAGTCACGCGCCGGCTGGCCAGTGACCGGCCTGCCTCTTCGGCCGCCACCTGCCTGAGCCTCTCAGCGACCTCATTCACCGCCCCCGCATAGCGCACAACAGCCTCGGCATCGCCCTCCTCGACCGCCGCCTGGATCAGGGCCTGCAGTTCGCTGTCTCGCTCTTTCAGCCGCTCCCGGCGCAGGCGCAGGGTAACCGCCTCAAGCACCTCTCTTGCCTCCTCCCGCGAGACTGCTGGGCGCGAGCTGTGCCGTGCCACAAGCGCCTGGGCGTGCGCGCGCAAGGCATCGTCGAGCCCGGCCAAGAAGCTTTCCTGCATCCAGAGCGCCTCTATGGCATGCGCCTCACGCAAGGCGGCAAACAGGGCGCCGTCCTCAGCCTCGACAAAGAGCTCGTCTGCCCGGGGCTCCACCACTTCGACCAACTCTGGATACATCCCTACCAGATACAAGGCATAACTCTCCAGGTCCAAACCTGTGGCCGGCGGTTCGGTCAGCGTGTTGAGACTTCGCCGCCGGCGGTATCGCTGTTCGAGCTGGCGCGCGAGGATGCGCTCATCGGTGCGCACCAACGTCGCCAACCTCTGGATGTAGTGCGCCCTCTCCACACCATTGGCCACCTCGGCAATGAGGGGCAACAGCGCATCCACCGCCGCAGCCTTGTCTTTGGCCTTGTTCAAGTCAAGGCCGGCGGTCAACGCCTTGAAATAGTACTCCATGAGCGGCAGCGCTTCGGCCAACAACTGTTCCCAACGCGCCGGGTCTTCGCGGATCACCTCGTCGGGATCACGGCCTTCGGGCAGCGTCAGGATGCGCAGTTCGGCGTCGAGCTCGGTCTCGTACCGGATCAGCCCGCGCGCGGTCGGCACAGGCACCACCCGTTCGTCGAGCGCCTCCTTGGCCACATCCAGGCCGCGCAGCGTGGCCTTGTCGCCGGCCACATCGGGGTCCAACGCCAACACCAGCCGGCGCGCCAGCGGCTTGAGGATGCCCATCTGTTCGGTAGAGAGCGCCGTGCCCATGGCGCCCACCACGTTCTTAAAGCCGGCCTGGTGCGCCATCAGGACGTCCATGTACCCTTCCACCAGCACGGCCGTCTCGGAACGGCGGATCGCATCGCGCGCCAGGTCGATGCCGTAGAGCACGCTGCCCTTGTCAAAGACTGGCGTCTGCGGCGTGTTGAGGTACTTGGGCTCCGAGCCATCCAGCACGCGCCCGCCAAAGCCACACACGCGCCCGCGGGCGTCGCGGATTGGGTAGATGATGCGGCCCCGGAAGCGATCGTACGTCGCCCCGGTACCCTCCCGCTCGGTCACCAGCCCAGCCTTGATGAGGTCGGCCTCGCGCCAGCCTTGGCTCCTCAAATAGTCGCCGAGCGCCTGCCACGAGTCGCGCGCATAGCCCACCTGGAACGCTCGCAGCGTCTCGGGCCGTAGGCCGCGCCGCTCCAGGTAGGCGCGGGCGCCGGCAGCCTCCTCGCTCTCCATCAGCAGGCGATGAAAGTACTCAGCGGCCAGGCGGTTCAGGTCCCACAGCCTGCGTCGTTCGTCGGCCTCGGCCTGTTGCTCGGGAGTCGGCGGGCTGAGCTCGACGCCGGCCCGGGCGGCCAGCATCTTGAGCGCTTCTGCGAAGGGGAGGCCCTCGCGCCGCATGACAAAACTGATGACGTCACCACCGGTGCCGCAGGCGCCAAAACAGTGCCATCGTTGCGTGTCGGGGAAGACCACGAAGGAGGGGGTCCTTTCGTTGTGGAACGGACAGAGCCCTTTGTAGTTGCGCCCCGCCTTCTTGAGCGGCACGTAGGCGGAGATGACCTCAACGATGTTGAGGCGCTGTTTGACTTCGTCCACGGCGCCCATGGCGTCACCGCCCTTGCTGCGATAGGATACGGCCTCACGTCCTCTTCGCTGGTTTCATTATACCACAGGTCTAGAGGGCAAGTGTAACAAGGAGGGCCTATGTGGGCCCAGTCGAAGCATGTGGAGGGGCAGGTCGGAGGTTGTTGCTCAGCTGCAGCGCGACGCCCATCCCCCGGCTCCACACCGAAGGAGCCCCATCTCTCGCCGGCGGCGCGAGGCGCGTGGCGCCGCGGCAGGCTCTACTGCGCCCAAAGGCCGGGGGCAGGAACGTGCACCTCTGGGCTTGGCCCGCAAGGGTGGGGGCGCCGGGCGCCGGGTACCGGCCCCTGAATCGCCCCCGCCCTCTTTTCCACGACGATCTCGCGTCAGCGGTCGCGCGTTACCTCGCCCAGGGCCGCCTGTGCTGCAGCCAAGCGTGCCACCGGCACGCGGTACGGCGAAGCCGAGACGTACTTGAGCCCGATCTGGTGGCAGAATTGGATCGACGACGGGTCGCCACCATGCTCACCGCAGATGCCGATCTCCAAGTCGGGCCGCTTGCTGCGGCCCAGCTCCACCGCCATCTTCATCAGCTTGCCCACGCCACCTCGGTCCAACACCTGGAAGGGGTTATCGGGCAGCAGCTTTTGTTCCACATACTTGAGCAGGAACTTGCCTTCCGCGTCGTCGCGCGAGATGCCGAAGGTCATCTGCGTCAGGTCGTTGGTGCCAAACGAGAAGAACTGGGCATACTCGGCGATCTCGTCAGCGGTCAGCGCTGCCCGCGGCACCTCGATCATCGTGCCGAACTTGTAGTCGATCTGCATATGCCGCTCGGCCATAACCTGCTTGGCCACCGGTTCGAGCTGGTCGCGCTGGCGCTTTAGCTCGTTCACGTGCCCCACCAGGGGGATCATGATCTCCGGGTGCACCTCGACGCCCTCAGCCGCCACATTGCAGGCAGCCTCAAAGATGGCCCGCACCTGCATGGCCGTGATCTGCGGGAAGATGATGCCCAGGCGGCAGCCGCGCAGGCCCAGCATGGGGTTCGCCTCGCGCATCGCAGCGACCGAGCTGAGGAGCCGTTCCTTCTCGCGGATCTGCTCGGTCTTTTGCGTGACTTCGGCCAGCGTCTTGGCCTCGCGCAGCTCGAACTTGAGCGACGCAATCTCTTCCTGCAGCTCCTCGAAGCCAGGCAGGAACTCGTGCAGCGGTGGGTCAATCAGGCGGATGATCACCGGCAGGCCATCCATCACCCGGAACAGGCCCTCAAAGTCACCCCGCTGGATCGGCAAGAGCTCGTCGAGAGCCGCCTGGCGGGCCGCATCCGTCTCGGCCAGGATCATGCGCTGCACGATCGGCAGGCGGTCCTCTTCGAAGAACATGTGCTCGGTGCGGGCCAGGCCGATGCCCTGCGCGCCCATCTCGCGGGCGACCTTGGCGTCGCGCGGATAGTCAGCGTTAGCCCAGCACTCCAGCCGGCGGAACTTGTCGGCCCACGACAGGAGCTGCTGGAGCTCCTTCTCCTTGGCCAGCTCGGGCACCACGGTCTTGATAGGCCCCCTAAAGATCTCGCCAGTGGTGCCGTCAATGGAGATCAAGTCGCCCTCGCGCACCACCACCCCGTCGGCCACGAACTGCCGGCCCTCGATGCGTATCTTTTCCGCGCCGGCCACGCAGGGCTTGCCCAAGCCGCGGGCCACCACGGCAGCGTGCGAAGTCGCGCCGCCATGCTGGGTCAGGATGCCCTTGGCCTCGAGCATGCCATGCACGTCGTCGGGCGACGTCTCTGGCCGCACCAGAATCACTGCCTTGCCCTGCTGGCCGAGCGCCTGAGCCGTATCGGCATCAAAGACGGCTGCACCGCTCGCCGCACCCGGCGAGGCGTTGAGGCCTTTGCCCAAGAGCTGGCCCTCGCGGACCGCCCGCTCCTTGTCCTTCTCATCAAAGCGCGGGAGCAGCAGCTGATACACCTGGTTCGGCTCTACCCGCATCACGGCCTCTTGTTCGGTAATCAGGCCCTCGCCCACCATGTCGACCGCAATCTTGACGGCTGCACGCGCGGTGCGCTTGCCCGTCCGGGTCTGCAGCATCCAGAGCTTACCGCGCTCGATGGTGAACTCGAGGTCCTGCATGTCGCGGTAGTGCCTCTCCAGGCGCTGCGTAATCTCCAGGAGTTGCTGGTACACCTGGGGCATGTCCTGCTTCAGTTGCGAAATGGGCTTGGGGGTGCGGATGCCCGCCACCACATCCTCGCCCTGCGCATTCTGCAGGTACTCGCCATAGAGCACTTTCTCGCCAGTGTTCGGGTCGCGGGTGAAGGCCACGCCGGTGCCCGAGTCGTCGCCCATGTTGCCAAAGACCATGGTGACGATGTTGACAGCCGTGCCCAGGTCGTGAGGGATCTTGTAAAAGTTGCGGTAGTCGACCGCGCGCTTGCCCATCCACGAGTCAAAGACGGCGGCGATGGCCATGCGCAGCTGCTCGTAGGGGTCCTGGGGGAAGGGCTTGCCCGTCTCCTGCTCGTAGAGCGCTTTAAAGTCCGCCACAATCTGCTTGAGCATGTCGGCGGTGAGGTCGGTATCCTGCTTGCCAACGGTGCGCTGCTTGTAGGCTTCGAGGATGCGGTCGAACTTGGCGCCGTCGATGCCCATGACGATACGCCCGAACATGGAGATGAAGCGCCGGTAGGCATCGTACGCAAACCGCTCGTTGTTCGTGAGCCTGGCCAAGCCCTGCACCGTCTGGTCGTTGAGCCCCAGGTTGAGCACCGTATCCATCATGCCCGGCATGCTCATCTTGGCCCCGGAGCGCACCGAAACCAGGAGCGGGTTGTTGGGATCACCGAACTTTTTGCCCGTCTGTTGCTCGATCACTCGGAGGGCCTCGAGGGTCTGCTCCCACATGCCCTCCGGGAAGCGCTTGCCGTTTGCATAGTAGGCCTTGCACGCTTCGGTCGTGATCGTAAAGCCCGGAGGCACTGGCAGCCCGGCGCGGACCATCTCGGCCAGCCCGGCACCCTTGCCTCCGAGCAAATCGCGCATCTCAGCGCTGCCTTCAGAGAAGAGATACACCCATTTCGTCGCCATTGTGCAACAGCCTCCTCAAGTGCGTGTGCGTCACTGCCTGTAACCCGGTCGGGCATTATACGCCCAACCCAACCCTTTGACAAGGCGCGCATCACACTAACCCGGCACTTGCGTGGAAATTCTGACAGTGGTATACTATAAGCAGCTTATCCTCCTCCGAAAAGTGGGTTCCGCCCCACTTTTCTTTATAGTGGGGCTTGGGCTTGGTTTGAGGGCAATCGCGGCCCTGGCAAGTGCTTGTGGGCGTGATCAAGTCCCGGCAGGCTCTCATGAGCCTTGGAGGATACGTTCTTGGTAGGAAGTACCTGGAGGATCGTGGTTCGGAATGAAAAGTGATTTCGCAATTGCTCTGAGTCAGATTTGCTCAGATCGCAAGCTTCCGGAAAGCGTGATCCTGAAGGCAATTGAGGATGCGCTCGTCACTGCCTACAAGCGCGACTTCGGGACGACGCAGAATATCTCTGTGACCGTAGACCCGCGCACGGGCCGGGCACGCGTGTTTGCAGGCAAGGAGATCGTCGAGCACGTCGACGACCCGCGCACCCAGGTCTCGCTGGCCGAGGCGCGCAAGCTCGACGCGATGGCCGAAGTGGGCGGCACCATGCAGATTGAGGTGACGCCACAGAACTTTGGCCGCATCGCCGCGCAGACGGCCAAGCAGGTGATCATGCAGCGCATCCGCGAGGCTGAGCGCGAGGCCCTGTTCGGCGAGTTCGCCGAGCGCGAGGGCGAGATGGTCAATGGCACGGTGCGCAGCATTGACAGTCGCACCGGCAACATCACCCTCAACCTTGGGCGCGCCGAGGCCTTGCTGCCGCGCAGCGAGCAGATCCCGGGCGAGGTACTCCGGCCGAACTCACGCCTGCGGGCCTACGTGGTCAAGGTAGAGAAGGGCAGCCGGGGGCCCGAGATTACGGTATCGCGGTCGCACCGCAACTTCCTGCGGCGCTTGCTCGAGCTGGAAGTGCCAGAGATCGCCAACGGCACCGTCGAGATCAAGGCCATCGCCCGCGAGGCTGGCCAGCGCTCCAAGGTGGCGGTGGCCATGGTGCAGGCGGGGGTCGACCCGGTCGGCTCGTGTGTGGGGATGCGCGGCCAGCGCATTCAGAACGTGGTCAACGAGCTGAACGGCGAAAAGATCGACGTGGTCGAATGGTCGCCCGATATTGCGACCTTTATCGCCAATAGTCTGAGCCCGGCCAAGGCCAGCTACGTCCGCCTGAATCACGAAGAGAAGACGGCGGTGGTGGTCGTGCCCGACCGGCAGCTCTCGCTGGCCATCGGCAAGGAAGGCCAGAATGCACGCTTGGCAGCCAAGCTAACCAACTGGCGCATCGACATCAAGAGCGAGGCTGCAGCAGCCGAAGAGGCTGCCAAGCGGGCCGAGGAAGAGGCTGCCGCAGCGGCGCGGGCAGCCGAGCGTGCCGCCAAAGCAGCGGCAGCTCAGGCTCTTCTGGCCGAGGCCGAGGCCGCCTTGGCAGCCGAGGAGCAAGCTAAGGCGCAGGCGGTGGAAAGCACCGCCCCTGCCGAGGAGGCGGTGGCCGCAGCCGAGCCAGCCGAGGCCGCACTGGCCACCTCGGCTGCCGAGCCCGCGGCCGAGGCTCCGGCCGGCGAGGCGGTGGCTGCTCCGGCGGAGGCCGAAGCTGTGGCGGCAACGCCCGAGGAGGCCGTTGGGGCTACAGTGCCAC